>JAABUQ010009508.1_pt1 | contig 13114 bp, 13 predicted proteins | sample 5560001 | NCBI WGS metagenome assembly JAABUQ01 (sample SAMN10711888, study PRJNA513371) | rock metagenome | isolation source: Antarctica rocks | place: Antarctica: Victoria Land, Finger Mt nord | collected 2015-12-18 | reverse complement strand
GGGCCGGCCTTCGACCTGGCCTTCCTCGACCCGCCCTACCGCCAAGGCCTGGCCGAGCGGACCCTGGCGCGGCTGGCGGAGGGCGACTGGCTGGCGCCCGGCGCCCTGTGCGTGGTGGAGCGCGGCGCCGACGAGCCGGCGGTCGACGCACCGGGCTTCGCGCTGCTGGACGCTCGCGTGTACGGGGCGGCGCGGGTCGGCTTCCTGCGTTTCGGCGGGTGAGCTCCGCATCCGCCGAGCGCCCAGCCTTCCGCAAATGTCAGTTCGGCTCTGCGAGGATCAGGGCGCGGATACGGTCGGCGTCGGCCGGCGAGGCGGGGTTATAGACGACCATGCCCAGCTCCGGCCTGCCGTCGACGGCGAAGGCGGAGAACTCCAGCTCGACCAGGCCGGCCTCGGGATGGTGGATGCGTTTCAGGCCCTCGCTGTGCGCGGCGACCTCGTTCTCGCGCCACAAGGCGTCGAAGTCGGAGCTTGTCCTCGACAGCTCGTCGACCAGCCGGGCGACCTCCTCGCCCGCGCCCGCGCGGGCCACATCGGCGCGGAAGGCGCCGACAACAAAGCGCGCCACGCTTCGCCAGTCTTCCTGCGCCTCCCGGATGCGCGGGTCGCTGAACATCAGGCGCAGGATGTTGCGCTGTCCGGGCGGCAGCTTGGAATAGTCGGTGAGCAGGGCTGCCGCCGCCCGGTTCCAGGCGACCACGTCCCAGGTCGCGGTCTTGATGATGGCGGGACTGACCTCCAGGGCGTCGAGCACGCGCTGCAGCCGCGGCGTCACCCCGTCGACGGGCCGGTAGCGGACCTCGGGCGGGCGGCCGAGACCCAGCATGAACAGGTGCTCGCGCTCGGGCTCGGTCAGCATCAGCCCCTTGGCGATGCGATCCAGCACGTCGGCCTGGTGTACCAGGTCGGGCTGATGTTGGCGCGCTGCGCCACCTCCTCGCGGCGCAGGCCCGGGGTGCGCCGCCGGCCGCCCGAAAAGCCGAACGCCGCCGGGTCGAGACGGGTGCGGCGATCGCGGAGGTAGCTTCCGAGCCGATTGGCCATGACGCGGTCCTATCGCTGATTATACCAGGATGAGCTCACTCATTTACCAGGGTGGAAGGTGGCGCGACAGTGGGCCTCTTCTTCACTGGAGGTTTGCCATGCGCGTGTTTCTCACCGGTGCGACCGGATTCATCGGCTCGCGGATCGTACCCGAACTCCTCGGCGCGGGGCACCGGGTGCTCGGCCTCGCCCGCTCCGACGCCGGCGCGCGGCAGCTCGAGGCGGCCGGCGCGGAGGTCCATCGCGGCGACCTCGAGCAGCCGGACAGCCTGGCGAGCGGCGCGGCTCAGGCCGACGCGGTAATCCACACCGCCTTCGACCACGACTTCACGCGTTTTGCCGAAACCTGCGAGAAAGACCGGCGCGCGATCGAGGCGATGGGTGGCGCGCTCGTGGGGTCCGACCGCCATTTCGTCATCACGTCGGGCGTCGGCATGGGCGCCCGGGAACCCGGTCAGACCGCGACCGAGGACGTCGTCGACTGGAACAGCCCCTTCCCGCGTGTGACGGAACACGCTGGCGCCGCAGTCGCCGCCAAGGGTGTCTCGGTCGCGGTCGTGCGCCTTCCGCAGGTGCACGATCCCGTCAAACAGGGCTTGATCACGCCGTATATCGAGGTCGCCCGCGCAAAGGGTACGGCCGCCTACGTCGGCGACGGCGGCAACCGTCTGTCCGCGGCGCACGTGCTCGACGTCGCGCGGCTGTACCGGCTGGCGTTGGAGCGGCACGAGGCCGGAGCGCGCTACAACGCGGTAGCTGAAGAGGGGGTGCCGATGCGTGAGATCGCACAGGCGGTCGGCGCGGGCCTGGGCGTGCCGGTGGTCTCGCTGACGCCTGAGCAGGCGCCGGCGCACTTCGGCTGGATGGCGATGTTCGTCGGGCTGGATCTGGCGGCGTCGAGCGCCTGGACGCGCGAGCGGCTCGGCTGGACGCCGACCGGTCCGGCACTGCTGGCCGACCTCAAGGCGATGGACTACGCCGCCTAGCCGTCGCCTGGGCAGGTCGCCCGGAGGCGGGCGCTACAGGCCCGCCTCTTCCCGCAGCAGAGCAAGAAGGCGCGCGGCGGGGAGGGCGCGGCTGAGCGGCGCGCCCTGGCCGGCCCACTGAGCGCCGAAGCCGGTCTCGCCGGCCGCCCTGGCGGCGGCGTTCAGGGCTTTCCCGGCGTCATAGGCGATCGGATAGTCCAGGCAGGCCCGCTGGACCGCTCTGCCCCACTCGGTGAAGCGGTTGCCCAGGCAGCGCGCGGGCCTGCCTGAGATCGCCCGGGTCATGACCGTGTGCTCGCCGCCCGGACCCGTCAGCGCCGCCCGGTAGGCTTCGTCGGCCGCGCTCTCGGGGCAGGCGACGAAGGCGGTGCCGAGCTGCGCGGCCACGGCCCCGAGGTCCAAGGCGGCGCGGACGCCCCGCCCGTCCATGATGCCGCCCGCGGCGATCACCGGCAGGCCGGAGCGCGCCGTCAGCAGCCGCGTCAGCGCCATCGTCCCGAGCCGGTCGTCCGGCGCGCCGGGATCGAACACGCCCCGATGCCCGCCGGCCTCGTAGCCTTGAGCCACCAGTCCGTCGATGCCCGCCTCCCTGGCCAGGGCGGCCTCCGCCAGGCTTGTCACGCTCGCCAGCAGCACGCATCCCGCCTCGTGCAGGCGGGCCAGGCGTTCGCGCGAGGGCAGGCCGAAGTGGAAGCTGACGACGGCGGGCGCGGCCTGCACCAGCATGGAGAGCATGGCGTCGTCGTCGGCGAAGCTGCGATAGATCGCGCGCAGACGAATCGGCGGCTCCGCGCCGAACTCACGGAACAGGGGCGTGAGCGCCGCCGTCCAGGCCGCCTCCCGCACCGCATCCGGTTCAGGGGCGGCATGGACGAACAGGTTGACGTTGAACGCGCGCGAGGTCCGCGCCCGTAGCTCGGCGATCATGTCCTGGGCGGCGCTCACGCCGGAGGCGCCCAGGCCGAGGGAGCCGAGGCCCCCGCCGTCGCAGACCGCCGCCGCGAGCGCGGGCGTGGAGACCCCCGCCATCGGCGCCTGCACGATGGGGACCGACATCCCCAGCTGTTGAAGCAGGTTCATGCTTTCACCCGAACATCGCCCGGCTGACCTGATAGGTCACGAACGCCAGGCGCTTACGTAGCATCAGGACCCGCTGAACGCGCCGGTCATTCCAGCGTAGAAGCCGAACACGGCCGTGACCAGAACGACGCCGCCGACGAAGTATTTGTAGACGCCTCTCAATCGATACGGCTCAGGGAGCGCCTTGAGGGCCAACAAGTAGAGGAAGCCCAACACCACCGGTAGAAGCAGCGCATTCATCACCTCCACGGCAACGGAGAGTTCGACGAGGTTTATGCCCGTCGCCACCAGCGCGCCCCCCGCGACGAGGCAGACCGAAAACACGCCGTAGAACCAGGGCGCCTCACGAGGATGATGCTCGAGTGAACGCTTGTATCCGGCTACCTCGCCAATTCCCCACGCCGCGGTGAGGCAGACGACGATCGTGGCCACGAGCGCAGCGCCGGCCATGCCCGCGGCGAACACGACGCGTCCGATGCCGTTGCCCAGAAACGAAATCAGTGCGTGACCAATCTCGGGTACATCCCTCAAGGGAGTGTCCGGCCGGGTGCGCCCGACGGTGGCCGCGACCGCGATCAGCACCGACGCCATGATGCACTGGGTGACGACAGCCCCGATCGCGGTGTCCCACCTCGCCACCTTGAGATCGGCAGCACTCAATCCTTTATCGAGCACCGCCGACTGCTGGTAGAAGATCATCCAAGGCATGATCACCGCGCCCAGGTTGGCCGCGACCAGATAGAGATATTTGGGGTTGCCGAGAGGTGCTTGGCTAAGCCCGGCGATCATCTCTCGGGAGTCGGGGCCGGAGCGCCAGGCGACTGCGACGAAGGCGAGCTCGAAAAGGCCGAAGGCGATTGCGATGCGCTCAACCGAGCGATAGCTCCCCGTCCAGACCATGACCAGGATCAGGGCCACCACCGCCGCCACGGTCAGCGGGACCGATACGCCGAACAGCGTGGCCACCCCGGCCAGTCCCGACAGTTGAGTGACGATGGCGCCGACGCAGGCGACCATAAGTGTTCCGACGGACAACCAGGCCCAACCCTGCCCGAAGCTGTCACGGATCAACTCGCCGTGGCCCCTCCCGGTCACCAGCCCGAGGCGGAGGGTCAGTTCCTGGACAATGAACAGGATTGGGATGAGCAGGAGCTGAAGCGCGAGGAGGCGGTAGCCCCATTGCGCTCCGCTTTGCGCGGCGGTGATGATGCTGCCCGCGTCGGTATCGGCCAGCATGACGAGGAGACCCGGCCCCAACGCCGCCATCAGCCTCAAGCGCCGAGGCGCTTGGAGCACGTTCGCATTCATCTTGTTCTCCGGGACGCTGAATCAGTTCGGCCGCACGGTCAGCGGGTCGCGCCCGAACAGGCCCTCGTGCAGCACCTCGAACCGGGCGCCCTCGACGAAGCCGATCTCCAACAGCCGCCGCTCCAGTTCCGAGCGGCTGACGTCATGGTCCAAAGGGTCGTCCTGGGCGCCCACCGCCGTCACCACCCCGCAGTCGCCCCGCCGGGCCTGCGCCAGGGTGAAGCGGCCCTCTTGGGCGGGAGCCTGGGAAGCGGACGCACTCGCAGACGACACCGGCCGACCTCGCTGAACTTGCGAGTGAGTATCAGTCTTGCCCCACGCTCACGCAAGGGGGCGCCGGGCTCACGCCGCGGGCGGGGCGGCCATGCCCAGGATCCAGCCCTCCCACTTCGCCTCGTCCGTGGCCGCAGCAAGGGGCTTCTCGGGGCGGCGGCCCTCGACGACCTCGATCATGCCGAGCAGACCCATGACCGCGTCAAACCCGTCGTCGGCGCCGTCCTGGGCGTCGCTGAATCCTTCTCTGATAGCAGTCTCCAGCGTCGTCGAGAGCATGACGCCGCAATCGACCGAACGCGAGATCAGGTTGCGGGCCGCTTCTTTTCGGTGCTCCGGGTTCAGCTTGCTCTGACCCCGCTTAAAGCGAACGCCGACGTGCGAGTACGCCTCCGCCGGGTAGGTCTCGGCCAGCGTCACCCGGCTTGCGTGCGCCGTTTCGGCCAGCGCTCCGTCGAAAGGCCAGAGCGCCGCGCCGCGCTCGCGCCCCGGAACGATGACCTCCTGCCAACCCGCAATGGCGGCCCTGCCGACCTGGTTCGCGCCCAAGGTCCAGAACAGCGGGCAGGCCGCCCCGTGGAACTCGGTCTTGCGCTCGCAACGACGCCGCAGGGCGTCAAAGCTGTCCACCCCTAAAGCTTCCACCAGGTGCTTCCGACGAACGCCCAGACGAGAGACTCTGGGATAGAATGGGCGCTGAAGGCTGATCTCTTCGGCCCGATCCGCAACATTGTAGAAATCAGACCACCCCGTAGAGCCGAAGCAGCCTAGGGCGCTCAGGAAGTCGCTGAACTGCGTCTTCGTAGCGAACGCGAGCGGCACGCCGATCGGGAAGTCGAAGCCCGCCAGCGTCGGCCCTTGGCCGATGAACAGGACGTCCACGAAGGCGTCCAGCGGGCCGACCTTGCGCGGCCCCGAGGCGCTCCAGCCCGCGCCCTCCCTGACCGCCTCCGCCATCCAGCGCCCGCCGGGGTTGCAGCTCCAGTCGGCGTGGATCAAGCGGTTGAACGGGATGGACGGGCCCATGCTCATGACTCTTGGACAACGCAATCGGTCGCGTTGCTGCGCAGCCTAACTCGAGCGGCTTATCGTCGAGCTAACTGGCGCTGCCTGCGCCGGAGCCCGCCTAGTTTGCAATTTCAGTGGGCGAGGTGGGCCCAGCTTTCAACGGCGGCTGCGCCTACGGCGGCGGCGCCGGGCCAGAGCATCAGCCCCGGCCCGATCGTGCTGACGATGCTCATCAACGGTCGGCCCATGGCGCTACCCCCGTGGCCGGGTCGTCGCGCCCGGCTTCACATAGGCGTCACAATGAGCCGCACCGAGCCGCACCGTCAAGCTTGCCGACTTTGCGCCGGACGCGCGCGGGTGTTAGAAAACGGCGCGCCGGCGCGGCCGACTCATCCGCCCCTCGCCGCCCTTCAGACCGCGTGTTTCGAGCGCGGCTCCTCCAGCTTTTCGAGCGCCCTTGGCCGACGACGCGACCCTTCCTGTTCCGCCCGCCGAACGCAGCGGCGTCACGCCCATCGACATCGAGGCGGAGCTGAAGCGCAGCTATCTCGACTACGCCATGAGCGTGATCGTGGCGCGCGCCCTGCCCGACGTGCGCGACGGGCTGAAGCCCGTGCACCGCCGCATCCTGTTCTCGATGCACGAGCAGGGGCACACGCCCGACAAGGCCTACGTCAAGTCCGCGCGCATCGTCGGCGACGTGATGGGCAAGTACCACCCGCACGGCGACGCCTCGATCTACGACGCGCTGGTGCGGATGGCCCAGCCGTTCTCGATGAACCTGGTGCTGATCGACGGGCAGGGGAACTTCGGCTCCACCGACAACGACCCCCCGGCGCAGATGCGCTATACCGAGGCGCGGCTGGCGCGGCCGGCCCTGTCGCTGCTGGCCGACATCGACCGCGACACCGTCGACTTCCAGCCCAACTACGACGGGTCTGAGCACGAGCCGACGGTGCTGCCCGCGCGCATCCCCAACCTGCTGGTCAACGGGGCGGGCGGGATCGCGGTGGGCATGGCGACCAACATCCCGCCGCACAACCTCGGCGAAGTGCTGTCGGCCTGCCTGGCCCTGATCGACGACCCCGGGACCACGCTGGAGCAGCTGCTGGAGCTGGTGCCCGGCCCCGACTTCCCGACCGCGGCCGAGATCATCGGCAAGTCGGGGGCGCGGGCGGCGCTGATCGGCGGGCGCGGCTCGGTGATCCTGCGCGCCAAGTCGCACGTGGAGCCGATCCGCCAGGGCCGCGAGGCCATCGTCGTCACCGAGATGCCCTATCAGGTGAACAAGTCCGCCCTGTGCGAGCGCATCGGCGAACTGGTCCGCGAGAAGCGGGTCGAGGGCATCAGCGACCTGCGCGACGAGAGCGACCGCAAGGGCGTGCGCGTGGTGATCGAGCTCCGGCGCGACGCCTCGCCCGACGTTGTGCTGAACCAGCTGTACCGCTTCACCGCCCTGCAGACCTCGTTCGGGGTCAACATGCTGGCCTTGAATCAGGGCCGGCCGCTGCAGATGGGCCTGCGCACCATGCTGGAGGCCTTCCTCGCCTTCCGCGAGGAGGTGGTGGTCCGGCGCACCAAGTTCGACCTGAACAAGGCGCGCAACCGCGGCCACACCCTGGTCGGCCTGGCCATCGCGGTGGTCAACATCGACGAGGTGATCGTGCTGATCCGCACCTCGGCCGACCCGACCGAGGCGCGGGAGCGGCTGCTGGCGCGGGACTGGCCGGTGGGCGACATGGGCCCGCTGATCGCCCTGATCCAGGACCCGCGCACGGTGGTGCTGGACGGCGACCGGGTGCGGCTGTCGGACGAGCAGGCGCGCTCGATCCTGGCCCTGACCCTGTCGCGCCTGACCGGGCTCGGCCGCGACGAGATCTTCGCCGAGGGGCGGCAGGTGGCCGAGGCCATCGCCGACCTGCTGGGCATACTGGGCTCGCGCGAGCGGGTGATGCAGATCGTACGCGACGAGCTGGTCGAGGTGCGCGACCGCTTCGCCACCCCCCGCAAGACCACCATCACCGAGGGCGAGGCCGACGTCGAGGACGAGGACCTGATCCCCCGCGAGGAGATGGTCGTCACTGTCACCCACTCGGGCTACGTCAAGCGCACCCTGCTGTCGGCCTACCGCACCCAGAACCGCGGCGGACGGGGCAAGGCGGGCATGGCGATGAAGGACGAGGACGCCATCGTCCGCGTCTTCTCCGCCTCGACCCACGCGCCGGTGCTGTTCTTCACCTCCACCGGCCAGGTCTACAAGCTCAAGGTGTGGAAGCTGCCGCTCGCCGTCGCCAACGCGCGGGGCAAGGCCTTCGTCAACCTGCTGCCGCTCGAGGCGGGCGAGACGGTCACCACCGTGCTGCCCCTGCCCGAGGACGAGGCGCAGTGGGGGACGCTGGACGTCATGTTCGCCACCGCCCAGGGCGACGTCCGCCGCAACAAGCTGAGCGACTTCGCCAACGTCAACCGCGCGGGCAAGATGGCCATGCGCATTCCGCCCGGCGATCGAATGGTGGGCGTCAGCCTGTGCAACGAGGGGCAAGACATACTGCTGACCAGCGCACTGCGCCGGGCGATCCGCTTCCAGGTCGGCGACGTGCGGGTGTTCGCCGGGCGCGACTCCACCGGTGTTCGCGGCATCCGGCTGGGCGCGGGCGACGAGGTGATCGCCATGGCGGTGCTGCGCCACGTCGAGGCGACCGCTGTCGAGCGCGCCGCCTACCTGCGCTACGCCGCCCAGCAGCGTGCCGCCGCGGGCGCCGAGGCCGACGCGGAGGGGCTTGAGGCCGAAGCCGCCGAGATCGAGGCGGAGGAGGAGGTTGACCCCGCCGCCGAGGGCGACGTGCCACTCTCCCGCCTGCAGGAGCTGGAGCGCGCCGACCAGCTGATCCTGACGGTGACCGAGCGGGGGCTGGGCAAGCGCACCTCGGCCTACGACTACCGGGTCGCCGGGCGGGGCGGGCAGGGTCTGCGGGCCTACTCCACGGCCGGCGGGCGACTGACGGCCAGCTTCCCGGTACATCAGGACGACGAGATCCTGCTGGTGACCGACGGCGGCCAGCTGATCCGCACCGCGGTGGACGCCATCAGCTATCGCTCACGCGGCTCGGGCGGAGTGTTCATCCTACGCACAGCCGAGGGCGAGCGCGTGGTCAGCGTCGAGCGGCTGGACGCGACGCCGGCCGAGGACGAGGCGGTGTCGAACGAGAGATGAGCGGCCGACCGTCCCGCTCGGGTCCGGCCGGCCGCGATCGAGCTAGCTCAGGACCTGACTTGCGGGCCCTGACCCGACACGATGGTCGTGTCGTTCGGCCGCTTGCGCAGCCCGAGCAGGCCGGCGAGGCCGATCAGGCCCAGCCAGCCGAGATCGAACCCGTGCTTCTCGGTGGTCGTCGTCGTGGTGGCGGGGGCGGCGGTGGCGTCGGTCGTATTGGCCGCGGTCGTGGTCGTCGTGGTCGCCATACTGTTCTGACCCGAACCGGTCATCGCCGCGGAGTTGTCGCTCATGGTATTTCCTGCGGTCCCAGCGTCGCCATTAGCGCCGGTGGTTGCGGGATCGGCCGCGGAGGTTCCGACCGGAGCGGTCGAGGCGCCGTCGGTGGTGTTCTGAGCGACCGCGGCGGTCGAGCCGGCGAGGGCGAGAACGGCGGCGATGGCCGCGATCTGCGGGGCTTGGAGTTTCACGATGAAGGCCTTCCATGTCGTTCGGTCGGCGGGGGACCCCGAAAGGGGTGCGCCGGACGAGAGATGAACGGCCGGTCGTCGAGGGCTGTTCCGGCGTCGACGCGTTAATTTCACGATTGCGTGATCGGGTCGGCGCGCAGAGGCGACGCTGACGACGCCGTCGGATCCGCCGTGGACTGTTTGTTCAGCGGCGCAAGCTATGCTTTTCTCGACCGTGAACGGGAGGAAGCATGGTGCGGGTGGGGCTATATCCGGGGACGTTCGACCCGATCACCAACGGGCACCTCGACATCATCGGCCGGGCGGTCAAGCTGGTGGACAGGCTGGTTATCGGCGTCGCGGTCAATCTGGGCAAGGCGCCCATGTTCCCGCTGGAGGAGCGGGTGGCGATGGTGGTCGAGGAGACTCGCGGCCTGCGGCACGCCGCGGAGATCACGGTCCAACCCTTCGACACGCTGCTGATGCATTTCGCCCGGAGTGTCGAAGCAGGCATGATCGTGCGCGGCCTGCGCGCGGTCGCCGACTTCGAGTACGAGTTTCAGATGACCGCGATGAACCAGCAGCTTGACCGCGAGATCGAGACGGTCTTCCTGATGGCCGACCCGCGCCACCAGGCGATCGCCTCGCGGCTGGTCAAGGAGATCGCCAAGCTGGGCGGCGACATCTCCCATTTCGTCCCTCCCCACATCGCCGAGCGCCTGCGCGAGAGACATCCCCTTTGAGCGTTCGAGCCCTGTCGTCCTTGCGCCGCCGTGCGCCCGTGCTGCTGGCCTTCGTCCTGGCGGCCGCCGCCTCGCCGCCGGCCTGGGCTTTGCCCCTGCCGCACCTGCCCATGCCGCACCTGCCTCACCGCCGCAAGCCGGTGAAGCCGCCGCCGCCGCTGGTGCTGAAGGCGTCGGACTTCCGAACGGTCGACCCCGACGACCTGCTGGTGATCGACACCAGCAAGGGCCGCGTGCTGGTCGAGCTGACGCCCGAGGCCGCACCCGCCGCCGTCGAGCGTGTCCGCACCCTGGCGCACGAGCACTTCTACGACGGCCAGACCTTCTTCCGCGTGGTCGACGAGTTCATGGACCAGACCGGCGACCCGACCAACACCGGGGCTGGCGGGTCCAAGCTGCCCAACCTGCCGCCCGAGTTCACCTTCCGCCGCACCCCTCAGACCCGGTTCGTCAAGGTGACCGAACCGGCGGGGGAGGAGACCGGCTTCGTCGGCGCCCTGCCCGTCACCAGTCAGCCCTCGGCGCTGATGAGCATGACCGCGGACGGGCGGGTGACCGCCTGGCCGGTGTTCTGCCCGGGTGTGGCGGCGATGGCGCGGGCGGACGCGCCGGACTCGGCCAACAGCCAGTTCTTCCTGATGCGGCAGAGTAATCCGTCGCTGGAAAAGCGCTACACCGGCTGGGGCCGGGTGGTGTCGGGGCTCGACGCGGTGCGCGACATCAAGGTCGGCGAGCCGGTCGAGCAGCCGCAGGACGCGATGAAGACCGTGAGGCTGGCCGCCGACCTGCCCGAGGCGGAGCGGCCCAAGGTGCAGGTGGTCGACCCGGCGAGCCCTGGCGGACAGGCGCTGATCGCCCGCGCCCGCGCCGACAAGGGCGCCGACTTCTCGATCTGCGACGTCGACCTGACCGCCAAGGTCAACGCGCAGGCCATGCCGACGGTCAGCCGGCCTTGACGGGTCGCTGACGGGCGGGGGCGGCCTCTTGCCGGCGCTGGCGTCGGCGCGCGCGCGACGCTAGAGCCCGCGCGCAGATCGTGAGCGACACCGGATGACAGACGCGCCCTCCGCCCGATCGTCGCGCTTGTCCAGCCGGCGGTTCTCTCAGCTGATCGCGTCGTTCCTGGCCATCGGCTTGCTGTTGCTGCTGGTGATCGCCGGGGTGACGGTCTGGCTGGCCGCCAAGAGCCGCGACTACAATCGCTGGGTCGACCACACCTACGCCGCCGAGGCCAAGGTCTACCGGCTGCAGAGCTTGCTGGAGCGGACCGAAACGGCGCGGCGCGGCTACATGCTGTCGCATGACGAGGCGACCCGGCGCAGCTACGAGGCGTTCAGCGCCGCCGTGCCGCGGGCGCTGGGCGAGATCGACCTGTTCACGCGCGACAACCCGGTGCAGCAGCGCCACGTCGCCGACCTGTGGCCGCTGGTCGACCGGTCCGTGGCCGCGCCCCTGCCCACCGCCTCCCCGCCCGGGGGGCTCGGCGTCGCCGGGCTGGACCGGGACAGGGTGGAGCGCACGCGGCGATTGACAGCAAGCATGGCCGGCGAGGAGGCGCGGCTGCTGATCCAGCGCACCGAGCGGGAGCGCTATTACACGGGCCTGCTGCTGACGGTGGTGCTGATCGGCGTCGCCCTGATCGCCGTCCTGGCGCTGGGCTCGGTGTGGGTGATCGCCCGCTACGCCACCGACCTCGGCCGTTCCGAGCGCGCCCTGCGCGGGCTGAACGAGGGGCTGGAGGACGCGGTGCGCGAGCGGACCGCCGACCTGACCCGCGCCAACGAGGAGATCCAGCGCTTCGCCTACATCGTCAGCCACGACCTGCGCTCGCCCCTGGTGAACGTGATGGGTTTCACGAGCGAGCTGGAGCAGGGGATCGCGGCCCTGCGCAAGATGCTGGAGCGGGTGGAGGAGCGCGCGCCCGAGCTGGTAACCCCCGATGCGAGGCTCGCGCTGAGGGACGAACTGCCCGAAGCCATCGAGTTCATCCGCACCTCCACCCGCAAGATGGACCGGCTGATCAACGCCATCCTCAAGCTATCGCGCGAGGGCCGCCGCACCCTCAGCCCCGACCCGGTCGACGTCGGCGCGATGGTGCAGGCGATCGCCCAGTCGCTGAAGCACGTGGCCGACGAGCGCACGACCGAGATCGTCGCAGAAAGCGAACTGCCCGGCATCGTGACCGACCGGTTGGCGCTTGAGCAGGTGCTGAGCAACCTGATCGAGAACGCGGTCAAATACATGGCGCCCGGCCGTGCGGGCCGAGTGACGGTGCGCGGCCGCAGCGAGGGCGCGCGCAGGATCTACGAGGTCGTCGACAACGGCCGCGGCATCGATCCGCGCGACCACGAGCGTATCTTCGAGCTGTTCCGCCGATCGGGCGCGCAGGATCAGAAAGGCGAAGGCATCGGCCTGGCCCACGTCCGGGCTCTGGTGCATCGGATGGGCGGCACGATCACTTGCATCTCCGCGCTTGACCAGGGCGCTACATTTAGACTCTCTCTCCCCGCAATCCTGCAACCCGAACCTAGGACGGCGGCATGACCGACCAAACGGCTGTGACGATCGTCATGATCGAGGACGACGAGGGTCATGCACGGCTCATCGAGCGCAACATCCGTCGCGCCGGCATCTCCAACAGCATCCGGCATTTCACCGACGGGACCACCGCGCTGGATTTCCTGTTAAACGGTCAGGACGGCCCGGTCGTCAACGGCCCGGCCATGATCCTGCTTGACCTCAACCTGCCCGATATGAGCGGCATCGACATTCTGGGCAAGGTCAAGGCGCACCCGAAGCTGAAGCGCACGCCGGTCGTGATCCTGACCACCACCGACGACAAGGTCGAGATCCAGCGCTGCTACGATCTGGGCGCCAACGTCTACATCACCAAGCCGGTCAACTACGAGTCGTTCGCCGACGCCATCCGCCAGCTCGGCTTGTTCCTGTCGGTGATGCAGGTGCCCGAGGTCGCGCCGTGATAGACGCGCCGGGGGCGGCGCTCCC
>JAABUQ010009507.1_pt1 | contig 13116 bp, 10 predicted proteins | sample 5560001 | NCBI WGS metagenome assembly JAABUQ01 (sample SAMN10711888, study PRJNA513371) | rock metagenome | isolation source: Antarctica rocks | place: Antarctica: Victoria Land, Finger Mt nord | collected 2015-12-18 | reverse complement strand
CCCCCATCCTGTCCAGCAGCGCCAGCACTTCTTTGGGGCGGTCTAGCAAGGCGTGCCAGTTTTCCGTGACAAGGCGCACTCCCCCTGCTTCGGCGCGATCTGCCAGGCGTCCCAAAGCGGCGGCGCTGAGGGCCAGCGCGGCTTCGTCCGGGGTGGGCACGGCTTCCCCGGCGATGACGCGGACGCGGGCAGCCCCGCACCGGGCCGCGATGTCTACCCAGCCCGCAATCAATGCTTCGTCTTCGGCGCGCTTTTGCGGGTCGGCGGCGGTCAGGTCTCCCGTATCTACCAGCAGGGTGAACAGTTCCACGCCCGCTTTGTCCAGCGCGCCGCGCAGCCTGTCAAGGTAGGCGGCATCGGTGCGGGGCAGGTGAAAATGGCACACTTCCAGCTTGCTCAGCCCGTGCGCGGCGACTTCGGCAGGCAGGTCAAGCAGGGGAATGTTCTGCTTTGTCAGGCGCTGGTGCAGGCTCCAGGTGGAAACCCCCATCTGCGCAGAAGCGTGAAAAGGCATGCGGCTGTTCCTTTGCAATGTTCTTTCTGTTGAGTTGCCCTGCATGGACAAGCGCCTAGTCCGGGGCGACTGCGACCGCTTCAATTTCCACCATCACGTCCAGCGGCAGGCGCGCGACCTGCACCGTGGAGCGCGCAGGCTTGACTCCCGTGAAGTATGCCCCGTAGACACGATTTAGTTCAGGGAAGTTCTCCAGGTCTTGCAGAAAGATGGTGGTCTTGACCACGCTGTCTAATCCCAGCCCACTTTGCTTGAGGATGGACGCCAGGTTGCGCAGGCACTGGCGCGTCTGCTCCTCAAAACCGCCTTCCACCACCCGGCTGGTGGCAGGGTCCAGGGGTATCTGGCCCGACACGTACACCCAGTTGCCCACCCGCACGGCGGGCGTGTAGGGTGCGCCGCCAAGCGGCCCGCTTTCCGTATAAATGCCTTGTTTTTCCATCTGTGATGCCAATTCTTAGCCCTCCTTGCGATTTGTGTTATAATACCTGATATGAAAGCCATGATTTTGGCTGCGGGCGAGGGCACTCGCCTTCGTCCCCTCACTTTGTCCACCCCCAAACCTATGATCCCCCTTGTCGGCAAGCCGCTTCTCGCCTGGACGCTGGAATGGCTTGCCGCGCAGGGTATTACGGATGCCGCCATTAACCTGTACCATCGGCCCCAGTCTATCCCCGACTTCTTTGGCGACACCTACGCCGGCATCAATCTGCGCTACTGCTATGAGGACACGCTGCGCGGCACGGCGGGCGGCGTCCAGGGCGCGGCGGACTTTCTGCAAGATGCCCCGTTTTTTGTTATCTATGGGGACAACTTGCTGCATGCCGACCTGCGCCGACTGATGGACTTCCACACGCAGCACGGCGGTGCGGCGACTGTGGCCCTGTTCCAGCACCCCAACCCCAGCGCGGCAGGCATTGTCGGCCTCGCGCCTGACGGGCGCATCACTCGCTTTGTGGAAAAGCCTCCTCCCGACCAAATCTTTAGCCCCCTGGCGAACGCCGGGGTGTATGTTTTAGACCCCTCGGTGTTAGAAACTATCCCCGCAAACACTCCCTCCGACTTCGGGCGCGATATTTTCCCTAGTTTACTCGTCCAGGGCGCGCGCTTGTACGGCACATTATTGGGCGGCTACATTCAGGACACAGGCACGCCGGACAGCTACCGGCAAGCTTGCTGGGATGCTCTTGCCGGGCGAGTTGGCACGCATTTTGCCGACAGCACTCTTTGGCTGGGGCCGGGGGCACAGGTGCATCCGTCTGCTGTTCTCAGCGGGCGAAACATCTTGGGCGCAAACGTCCGCGTTGGCGCAGAGGCGTCGTTGACTGACTGCATCCTCTGGGACGATGCCCAAATTGGGGCCGATGCGCAGCTTTCCCAGGCTATAGTGGGCAGCCATGCCCATGTCGGCGCGGGCAGCCATGTGCCCCCCGGAACACTGCTTGCACAGGGCCAGCATTTTGATGCCTAATGTCGCGCAGATTGATGCTTGATGTTGCGCAGAAGGCCGGGCGCGATAAGCTGTTGGCAAGGGCTTGTGCCGGGGGTGTAAAACCCCCGGCAAATGAGAAGCCCGGCCCTCGCGGGCGTAAGACAATGGTGGCAAAGGTCTTTCTTGCACCCGTGAGGGTGTGGCTGCATACTTGCCGGGGGTTTCACACCCCCGCACAAGCCCTGCCAATGGTTCCAGGCCCCTGGCATAACACATACTTTCGGCAAGGCACACTTTATGATTATTACGCAGACGCCGCTTCGCATCTCGTTCGCAGGCGGCGGCACCGACTTTCCCGACTATTATCTCCAGCACGGCGGCGCGGTCATCTCGTCGGCCATTGACAAGTATATCTATGTCGTCATCAAGGAGCGTTTTGACGGCAAGATTAGAGTCGGCTACACGCGCACCGAGATGGTGGACGATGTCGCCGACATTGAGCATGAGCTTGTGCGCGAATGCATGAAGCTCACCGGCATCAAAGGCGGCGTGGAAATCGCGACTATGGCCGACATCCCCAGCGAAGGCAGCGGGCTTGGCTCGTCCAGCACCGTCACCGTGGGCCTGCTGCACGCCATGTATGCCTACAAAGGGGAATTGGTGACACCCGCGCGCCTGGCCGAAGAAGCCTGCCATATTGAGATCGGCATCCTCGGCAAGCCCATCGGCAAGCAGGATCAATACATCGCCGCCTACGGCAGTCTGCGCGCGATTGAGTTTGGCGGGGACGGTATCCAAGCCCGACCCGTTCCCTTGTCCGATGAGCAGCGCCGCCGCTTTGGCGAAAGCCTGATGCTGTTTTATACGGGTATCACGCGCCAGGCGGACAGCATTCTAGGCCAGCAAAAAGCAAACATTGTGGATCGCGGGGCCGTCTTAGAGCAAATTAAAGGCCAGGTGTCCGAGATTGAAGCTTGCCTCGCCAAGCAAAGCCTCAACGGGGTGGGGCGCTTGATGCACGCAGGCTGGCAATTGAAAAAGCAGATGGCCGACCGCATCACCAGCCCGCACATTGACGAATTGTACACGTCGGCCCTGGATGCTGGGGCCGTCGGCGGCAAGATTGCCGGTGCAGGCGGCGGCGGCTTTTTGCTTTTGTTCTGCCCTGCCGCTCAGCAGTCATCGGTGCGGGCCGTGCTGAGCGAGCTGAAAGAGCTGCCGTTCAGCCTGGAGCGCGACGGCACCAAAGTCATCTTCAACGCCCGCCGCTAGGGCGCTGTGAGCAAGTTCTGAAGAGGCCCCCCCGCCCCAATTCTGGGGAGCAATACAGAAAAAAGGCAGTGGCCTCACTCTGTCTTGCTCTGCTCCGGTTCCCTTCTGGCTCCCCATTATTGGGGCGGGGGGGCCTCCTACTCTGCTTGCAAAGACGCTGCTGACGCATTCCGAAGGCTTTCCTTAGACATACCAACGACGGAAGAAATTGTTCCGTCGTTGCCGCGCGCTGGGAACGCCCTCAATCACTATTAGAAACGCCTTTGCGGCACGGGACAGCCGCCGTCCCAGAAAAGAACACACGCTATGGGTTATGTCAAAGATTATCTTCAGTCCGTGTCGGTCCTGCTCGCCCAAGTGCCCGAGGCCGATGTGGACACCGCCATTGAGCTGCTGTGGGACAACTACACGGAGGCAAGACGGGTCGTGTTTTGCGGCAACGGCGGGTCGGCGGCAACCGCCAGCCACCTGCCCGCCGACTTCCAAAAGAATATGTGGCTGGACGGCGGCAGGGCCTGGGAGTGCCTGTCGGTCGTGGACAGCATTCCCCTGCTGACTGCGTGGGGCAACGATACCGAGTACGCGCAGGTGTTTGCCGGGCAGGTCAAAACCTGGCTGCGCCCCGGCGACATTCTGGTCGCCATCAGCGGCAGCGGCAACAGTCCCAACATCCTCGCGGCGGTGCATGCCGCCCACGACTGCGGGGCTACGACATTGGGCTGGTCCGGCTACGGCGGCGGCAAATTGGCGCAACTTGCGCAGCATAACATTGTGCTGCACTCGCGCAACATGCAGATGGTGGAAGACGCGCACATGGTTTTGGGCCACGCCGTGTATTCCGCCCTGCGCGACCGCTTACTCGCGCAAAAAGCCGCGCCTGTGGAGTAAACCAAAGAAGGCATTGGCGTGAAAGAGAAGGCATTGGCGTGAAAGTGGCCTGCCGCTCCGGCTCCCTGCCTGGGGGCAGGAAAAGGCGCACCCGGTGGGGAACTGCGCCATTGGGAATCGGGCGGTTCGCCTTCCCACCCAGGCCGCAAAGAGGAGCCTTCACCATGAGTTTGACCATTCAAGAGTATGTCGCCCGCGCCACCGAGCATAAGGCCCAAGACGTGATTGCCGCCGCGCGCGCTGTTCCCGAAGACAAACAAGGCAGCCAAATCTTGGGGCGAGGCCGCACAGTCCTTGACCTTGTCGCGGAGTGCGCCATTACCAACAAAATGTCCATCGCACTTCTGCGCGACCGAAGATGGGACGAGGCAGGGCGTGAGGCGCGTCAAAAAGCCCATGCCGCCTTGGACACCATAGACAAAGCGTGTGACGCGCTGGCGGAAAACACCGCCGCTCTAGCCGCCGCCATTCGCGCTGTTCCCAACGACCATCTGGCACTGGAAGTGACCCTGCCCTCCGAAACCAGCACCGTGGCCGATGACATGCTTCATTCCTATTGGAATATGTGTTACCACGAAGGCCAGATCAACTACATTCAAACCCTGGGCTGATCCAAGTCGGGCCATTCGCGCGCCATTGGGTATAATCACAGAATGCCCCATTCTGTAAGCACCACCTACGAAACGCACAAAGAAGAACGCGCCGTCATCGTCTCCCTGTCGCTGGCGGGCGGCGAGGAAGACACCGACATGCGGCTCGCCGAGCTGCGCGAGCTGACGCTCACGGCGGGAGCTACTGTCGCGTCCCAGTTCACGCAGTCGCGCCGCGCTCCCGATATGGCAACCTATGTCGGGACGGGCAAAGTGGAAGACCTGAAAGGCGAAGTCGCCGCGACCGGCGCCGACCTTGTCATCTTTGACGACGAGCTGTCCCCCACCCAGCAGCGCAACCTCACCGAGCATCTGAATACCCGCGTCCTAGACCGCACGCAGCTTATCCTAGACATCTTCGCCCAGCGTGCCCGTACGCGCGAAGGCAAGCTGCAAGTGGAGCTGGCGCAATTAAACTACCTGCTGCCACGGTTGTCTTCGCTGTACACGAAGTTTGAGCGTCAGCAGGGCGGCATCGGCGGGCGCGGGCCGGGCGAAACCAAGCTGGAGTCGGATAGGCGCAGGGTCAAAGAGCGCATCAGTACCCTGGGCCGCGAGATTGACGAGATGAAGGAGCAGCGGGCGCAGCAGCGCACCATGCGCCACAAGCTGCCGTTCCCTACCTGTGCGCTGGTGGGGTACACATCGGCAGGCAAAAGCACTATTCTTAACCTGCTGTCCGGCTCCACGGTCTTAGCAGACAAGATGCTGTTCTCCACGCTGGACCCAACCACCCGGCGCATTGTTCTGCCCGGCGGGTCATGGTCGGTACTTATGACCGACACCGTCGGCTTTATCCGCAACCTGCCCCATCACCTGATTGCCGCGTTCCGGGCAACCCTGGAAGAAGTCACGCAGGCCGACTTTCTCATTCATGTGGTGGACGCCGGGCACCCGGAGTGCGAGCGTCAAATGCGCGCCGTCCACGAAGTCTTGCAGGAACTGGGCGCGGACGACAAGCCGACCGTGACTGTCTTCAACAAAGCCGATACGGTGCGCGATGCCTACGAGCTGCGCGAGCTTGTTGCCACCGTGCCGAACTCGTGCTACCTGTCTGCCACCAAGCGCGAAGGCATTCCCTATCTAATGGATCGCATGGATGTCACCCTGCGCTCCCTGCTCGCCTCGGTGGAACTGCATGTGCCCTACGACCGCAGCGACCTGGTGGCCCTGTGCTACGAGATGGGCAAAGTTCACTCGGTAGACTACAGCCAGGACAAGATTATTGTGCATGCCGACATTGCCAAAGACCTCGCTGGACGCCTGGCCCGCTACACGCCCGGCTACGTGGAGGATTAGCGCCCTGCTCATCCCAATAGGGTAAAATAAGCGCATCATGTGTGCGTTCAAGACCCCCAGCCCGCTTCTCCGCGAAGCCAATGACGGCCCTCCCCTGGATGCCTTGGAAGGCACCATTGAGCGCATCACGTTCCACAACCCCGACAACGGTTACACAGTCGCGCGCCTGCTGCCGCCCAAGGGCAAAGACCTCATTACCATTATCGGCAACTTCACCAGCCCTGTCGTGGGCGAAAGCCTGGTCTGCTACGGCACCTGGACAAGCCATGCGCAGTGGGGCCGTCAGATGCAGGTGGCCCGCTACGAAACAGTCCGCCCGGCCACCGCCTTCGCCATTGAAAAGTACCTGGGGAGCGGCATGGTCAAAGGCGTTGGCCCGGTCATGGCAAAGCGCATTGTTGCAAAGTTTGGGGAAGAAGCCCTGGACGTAATTGAGCATTCCCCCCGCAAATTGCTGCAAGTCTCCGGCATTGGCGCCAAGCGCATAGACCAAATTACAGCCGCGTGGCGGGATCAGCGCGAGGTGAAAAACATCATGCTGTTCCTGCAATCGCACGGCGTCTCGCCCGCGTATGCCGTGCGCATCTACAAGACTTATGGCGATCAGGCCATTGCCATTGTGGAGAACAACCCCTATCAACTGGCGGCGGACATTTGGGGCGTGGGCTTTAAAAGCGCGGATAAGATTGCGCGCGAGATGGGCATTGGCGAGAATGACCCCCGCAGGCTGGAGGCAGGCGTCGTGTATGTGCTCAACGAGGCGGTAGACAGCGGCGGCAATGCGTTCCTTTTGGAGGCCGAGCTGTTAGCCAAAGCCGCCGACATACTGGGCGTGGGCGATGTCGGAATGGCGCTGGCGCACCTGGCAACCACGGGCAAGCTGGTCATAGAACCCGCGACGTTCTTAGGCACCACCGAGATTGCCATTTATACGCCGTCGCTGTTCACGACGGAAAAAGGCCTGGCGGAGCAGATCAATCGCCTCCTGTCCACGCCGCTTGTCCCCCCAACACAAGCATTGAAGTTTGACCACTGGCTTGCTGACCTGCTGGACACGCACGGCTTTCCCCTCTCGGAGGAGCAGCGCGAGGCCGTCAAGACTGCCCTGCTGTCACGCTTTTCTGTCCTCACGGGCGGGCCGGGCACAGGCAAAACCACCACGACCAAAGCCATTGTCGCCGCCTTTGAGTTTCAAAACAAAGACGTACTCCTGGCATCGCCGACCGGCAGGGCCGCCAAGCGCCTGTCCGAAGTGTCCGGGCACGAGGCCAAAACCGTGCACCGGCTATTGGAGTTTGACCCTGAGCAGCGCGGCTTTCGCCACAATGCCGACACGCCCCTGGAATGCGATGTGCTGATTGTAGACGAGTGCTCCATGCTGGACATGGTCTTAACCTACTCCCTGCTCAAAGCCGTGCCGTCCGAGTGCCAAGTGGTCTTTGTCGGCGACGTGGACCAACTGCCCTCAGTCGGGCCGGGCAATGTCTTGCGCGATTTAATAGACAGCGGAGCCGTGCCGGTCGCGCGTCTTACCCAGGTCTTCCGGCAGGCGCAGGAAAGCTTGATTATCACCAACGCCCATAAGATTAACAAAGGCCAGATGCCCCTGCTGCCGCCGCCCTCCGAAAACAAAGACTGCGCCTTTGTGTCCGCCGAGCAGCCCGAGCAAGTCGCCGATAAAGTGGTCGCGATTGTCGCCCGCTCCCTGCCCCGCCGCGGCTATAAGCCCGCCGATATTCAGGTCTTGACGCCCATGCAGCGAGGCTCTGCCGGAGCCGCGCACCTCAACGAGCGTTTGCAGGCCACCCTCAATCCGCCCGCGCCGGGCCGGGAAGAAGTGGCGCGCGGCAGCCGGTTGTTCCGTGTGGGCGACCGTATCATGCAGATGGTCAACAACTACGACAAGAGTGTTTACAACGGCGACATCGGCACGGTGACCGATGTCAGCCATGACGAAAGCACCCTGTCCGTGCAGTTTGCCGATGCGCAGGGCCTGACCGATGTGGTGTATGACTTCGCGGACATGGATCAACTCACCCTGGCGTTTGCCACCAGCATCCACAAATCTCAAGGCAGCGAGTACCCGGCGGTCGTGCTGGCCCTGCATACCCAGCACTATATGCTCTTGCAGCGCAATCTATTGTACACCGCATTGACCCGCGCCAAGAAGTTCGTCGTGGTCGTGGGGACGCCCCGCGCCGTGCGTATGGCCGTCGGCAAGCAAAGCGACCTCAAGCGCCGCACGCGCCTGAAAGAGCGTTTGCAGGGCGCATTGTAAACCCTATTTCTCCCCGCTCTCGCTTGCGTTCCAAGCCTATGTGCGCTATAATCCAGGCATGGGTGTCCAAGAAATAGAAAGCGCCGTCGCTAATCTCCCGCCCAGCGATCTGGCGGAGTTCATGCAATGGTTGGGAGAGTTTCAGGCAGGCGCCTGGGATCGACAGATTGCCCAAGATGTCCACGCCGGGCGCTTTGATGCGATCCTTCAGAAAGTAGACGAAGAGGCAGCCGCAGGCCAATGCAAACCCCTGTAGAGCCTGTTCACGCCTCCCCTTCGCTCCCCGCTCTGGCCTCCCCATGAACCACTTCGCCGCGCCGGAATTTTGGCCTCTTTACCACGCCCTGCCCTTAGAAGTGCGCGCCCTGGCCGATAAAAACTATGCCCTGCTTAAACAAGTTTATATCCTAGCTCGCGCTGCCTCTTGCCGGCGTTCCCAAGCCTTCACCTTTTCTTTCCCCACACACCTACCCACTCGCGCACCCAAATTTAACAGCAAGCTACAGCCATGAGGGGAGAGCGGGAGGCCGGTTATTCCCCACTTGCCAGAACCCACCAACACTGATATAATACACTGTGAGCACTCGCACCCTTTGCCGACTTTGCGTCTGCCTTGGCCGACTTTTCCTGTGCCTGGCCCTGCTTTGCCCCGTTTTCCAGGCCGATGCACAAACACCCCCGCCTGCTCCTGCCCCGTCCGCGCTGGCGTATATCGTGCAGCCGGTCTTTGACGGCCCGCGTTTGCTCCTAGACATTGACCTTTCCTACCCAGGCAATGCCGATGGAACCGACATTCTGCACCTGCCCCATCGCTTTGCCGGGCTGGACAACCTGGACAGCGCCATCATCCATCTTGCCGCGCTGTCCCCAAATACCCGCCTGGACACGGCTCAAACATCCTCCCTGCGCACTGTCACGTACCCGCCGGGCCAGACTGTCCACCTGCACTACCAGGTGGTTCAGCAGCACGCCGGCCCGCTGGATACGCCCGATGCCTACTACCGCCCCCTGCTCAATCGCACCTACTTTCACTTTTTAGGCGCGGCGGTGTGGGCCTATCCCGGCCCGGCAAACACGCCCCATGCTGTCTCAATCGCCTGGCAAAACTGGCCTGCGGCGTGGACAATCGCCCACAGTTTCGGCCTTGGCCCCGCCCCGCAGCCCTTCCTCGCCACCCCCTATCAGTTCCAGGAAGCCGTGTATGTCGGCGGCGATTTCCGCCTTCTGCCCCTCATCGTGCGCGGCAAACCTGTCACGGTCGCCCTGCGTGGACATTGGCCTTTTAGCGACACGCGCTTTGCCCAGATGACCTCGCAAATCTTGGCCCAGGAGCGCGCGTTTTGGCAGGACGACGATTTCCCCACGTATCTGGTGACCCTGCTGCCCCTGGAAGCCACGCCTGATGAAGCCGCCGACAGCGGGGGCCTGGAACTCACCCGCTCGGTCGCCCTTTTTCAGCCCGCAAAGCAGAAAGAAGACGACGCCCTGCGCTATGTTCTGGCCCACGAACTGTTCCACGCCTGGAACGCCGACAAGATTAACGCCTCCGGCCCCGCCTCGGCCTGGCTGAGCGAAGGGCTGACCGACTACTACACCCGGCTGCTGCTTCTGCGCGGCGGCTTTTTGTCCCTGGATGATTACGTCAAAGCCTGGAACAAAACCCTGGCTGATTATATGCTGTCTCCGGCTTCGCGCACGCCGCAAGCCAAAGTCGCCGCTTTGTTCTTTTCCGACCCTGATGTGGGCAAAGTGCCGTACCGCCAGGGCGCGCTGCTCGCCGCCAACTGGAATGCCGCCCTGCAACGCGCGACCGGGGGCCGTGTTTCCCTGGACGATGTCCTGCGCCGCCTGCTTGCCGCCTCGCGCGCCCAAAGCGGCGTTTCTGCGCCCTCCACAACCCTGCTCCCCGCTCTGCTTCGTCAATGCGGCGGGCCGGACATCGCTCCCGACCTTGCAACGGTTGTCCAGAACGGCGGCCTGGTGGCTCCCGACCCGAATGCCCTGGGGCCGGGCTACACCTTGCAAACCCGCCGCATCCCCGCCTATGAACTCGGCTTTGACATCCAGGCTTTGCTGCGCGACAAGACCATTGCCGGCCTGAGGGACGGCAGCGCGGCGGAAGGCGCGGGCCTGCGCGAAGGCCAGCGCGTGCTGGGCTTCAGCCCTATCGTGCCCGGCGACACGGGTCAGCCCATTGAAATCACCATCCAGGACATGAGCGGCACCCGCAGCATCTCGTTCTACCCGCAGGGGGCGCGCGTCGCCGTCCCGCAGTACGCGCCCATCAAGGGAGCCGACAAAGCCTTAACCCGCGCCTGGTTTGGTTTGCTCCCCGCCTCGCGCTAAGCTTGCGTTTGATTTGCCTGCGTGTTACGCGCACTGCACGGGCGTTTGATCGGCGTGCCAAGCGTGCATCAACGACGGAAAGAATTGTCCCGTCGTTGGTATGGGCTTGCAAAGCGTTGGAAAAGCGTAAGCGACGAGTGTGCAACGCGGGGAGGCCCTCACCCCCCAGCCCCCTCTCCCGCAAGCGGGCGAGGGGGAGGCACAAGGAAATGTTCATGCAGGTGCAGGCACGCTTGGCTCTCCTACTCCTAACCCTCGCCCGTTTGCGGGAGAGGGTGGCATTCCTATGCCGGGTGAGGGCTTCTTTCGTCCTCCGGCTCCCCATTATTGGGGCGGGGGGCCACTCTTACTCCTTCTCACACTCTAATACACCTCGCCAATGCCCGTGTCCAGCGACTGCCCAAACTGCCCTATCGCGAACGGCTCATAGGCCGGGAATGCCTTGAGGCGGAAGTTAAAAGTCAGGGTGCTGCCCGGACGCAGGCCGTTGGGTGTGTTCTGGTACACCAATGTCCCTTCGTAATCGTGCCACGAGCGGGTCAAGGCCAGCCCTTGATAATCAAAGCGCCGCGTGAAGCCATTATAGCCGCCAATCGCGCGCAGCCGGTAGCCGGCATCTTCGGCAGGGTTGGGGTCGCGCAAAAACGGCAGGTTCACGCTGCCGTTGAGGTTGGAGAACTTATGCTGCATGGGGGAAAAGCGGGTGGAAAGATCAAACGCCAATCCCTGCCCGCCGCGCACGTGCAGGGCATTGGTCAGGTCTAAAAGCGAATTGTGGTTGATGTCATACGAGGCCGTCGTGCGAAAGCGAAACAGCGCCGAGGGCGTGTAAATAGATTGAAACGCCAGGTTCTGCCAGGGATTCGCGCCAAAGCGTCCCATGCTCCGCTCGCGGTTGAAGTCGTAGCCGGTCGCCACAGTCAGGTTCAGTTGGCGTGTTTCCTGATAAGTGTAGTTGAGCGCCGAAAGATTAGAATAGCCCGTGAAGTCAAACTGAAACGGCGTATACCCATAAGGCCGCAGGTATGTGTAGCTCGCGCCCAGCGACGACCCCCTGCCAATACGCAGCCGGTACCCCGTGCGTCCGTTGAGCACATACTGGGCTGTATTGTCGCCATAAAAGCCCTGCGTGAACGAGCCGCCATAATCCACCGAGTTGCGCGTATCCAGGTTGTGCGTGTTGGAGCCGAGGTCCAGGCCAAAGCGCAGACGCTCGGTGTGCAGGGTGGAGGCGGGTTCCAGAAAGTCCCCCAGAGACAGGTTCATCTGGGTGCTCTGGGGCAGAAACGAGCGCAGGGCAGCGAGCCGGGCAGCATCCGTGCCCAGGCGCAGCTCGGGCAGGCGCTCCACGCCGCCAAAGGTGTTGACGCCTGCCCCGCCAGTCAACTGATTGTGCTTGACGCCCAGCAGCTCCACGTCAAACAGCTTGCCGCGCTGACTATAATCCAAGTTGGTGTCCAGCGACCGGCGATCCGAGCCTTTAGAGCCAAAGCCTGCCGGGGTGTTATACTGGGAGAAGTCAAAGCGCGTTTCCAGCTGCTCCCGCCCCGTGGGACGAAACGTCTGGTCAAACGACGAGGTGAGGGTCTGCGTGCTGCCCACCCCATAATCGTTCTGCGCTAATGTGCCGCGCAAAGACGACGACAAATTGCCGACATTGCGAATAAGATTAAGGTTGGTATTGGACGACCGGCTCTTGCTTAAGCCCTGGAAGTAGGAGTTCTGCTGAAGCTGACTGGTGAGAGAGGCGACGACGGTGCCGAACTGCTGCGCATGGCTCAGGGAGCCGTTGATGTTTTCCAGCCCGCGCGTGCGGTCGTACAGGCGGTATAAAGAGAAAAGGCCGCTGCCCTGGCGCGGGCGGTTAGGGTCGCCGTAGTTCTGGTCAAAGCCCAAGCCCGTGCCTTTCTTCTGCATCTCGTCAATGCGCAGAATGCCCGGCAGGCTGCCAGCCAGGGCATAGCCCAGCGCGAACTTAATAAACAAGCCTTCATCGGGCGTATCGCCGACCTGGGGGAAGATGGTCTGCCGCGCAAAGCGCTGGTCGAGGGGCACGAAGAAGTACGGCAATGTGAGGACGCGCCGGTCTTTCTTGTACAGCGAAACGTTCTTGCCTACCAGCCGCCTGCCGGGCAGTATGTACAACTGCCGCGCGCGGAACGAATAATGCGGGTCTAAGAAGTCGCAGGTGGTGAATGACGACCCGCGTGCGTCTATCAATCCAGGGCGGCTGTTGATAGTGCCGCCGTAAACAAACACAGGCTGGATAATGCCCACGGTAGACACAGCATTCAGCGCCTCCACGCTGATGGACGTGCGGGCTTTGGCAAGCGTGTAAGTGCCCTGGCGCAGGTTCAGGCGCAGCAGTCCATCCGGGCCGCCATTGACTGTTTCTCCCCCAGGAGCCAGCAGCATGACGTGGCCGGTGAATGTGGCT
>JAABUQ010009505.1_pt1 | contig 13121 bp, 16 predicted proteins | sample 5560001 | NCBI WGS metagenome assembly JAABUQ01 (sample SAMN10711888, study PRJNA513371) | rock metagenome | isolation source: Antarctica rocks | place: Antarctica: Victoria Land, Finger Mt nord | collected 2015-12-18 | reverse complement strand
CGTGCCGCCGACGCCTGCACTGCTCCCGCCCACACCGGCCCCAGCAGACCCCGCGCCGCTAGACATGCCGCCCGGCGCGCTGCTGCCGCCACTGCCCGCGCCAGCCGACGACCCCGACGTGCCTGCGCCAACGCCGCCTCCGCCGCCTGCCGCGCTGACACCGCTGCCCACGCCTGTGTTGCCGGAGGCTGCGCCGGTTGTGCCCGTACCGCCGCCCGCGCCCGTGCCGCTGCTTCCCGCACCACCGCCCGCGCCGGTCCCACCGCTGCCCGTACCACTGCCGCCTGTGCCGCCGCCTGCACTGCTGGACGCGCCGCCTGCACTGCCTCCATTCGCGGCCCCGACTGTCCCGCCGCCCGCGCCTGTCCCCGACCCGCCCCCGCTGCCCGCCGCGCCTGTTCCTGCGCTGCCTGCATTGCCCGCCGCCGGTGCTGCGGGGCCGGACGCCACAGGAGCCGTATTGTTAGCCGTGTTGTCTCGCTCGCTGTTATGGTGCGTGGCGAGCGCAATGATTAAAATCAGCAGAGCAATCGCCGTGCCAATCACTAAAAGCTGCCGCTGCTGCTGCGCTTTCTTGACCTGCTCCCCCGGCGAACCGGGCGGAGGAACTGCATTGCCTGGCGCAATCTTGTGCGGGTCGGGGCTGGAAGGTGTCGTTGCCATCGTGTGTGTCTCCTCTAATTCTGTCTGCGTTGAATGCCTAAACTATGACATGCATTTGCCCGCTTTGGGCTGAACACAAACTGTACAAGCGTTGTGTCCCGCGCCGCATGGGTATAACCAGGACGTAACACAACGCAAGGAACACCCCGCCCATGCCATCGCCCTCCGTCCATCGCCTAGAAGACCTAGTTGGAAACACGCCCCTTGTTCGCCTGCGCAACATTGAAAAAGACACGCCCGGCATAGAGATTTACGGCAAAGCAGAGTTCTTCAACCCCGGCGGCTCCGTTAAAGACCGTCCGGCCCTCAACATGATCCTCACGGGCGAGCAGAACGGCACACTCACGCCCGGCAAAATCATATTAGATGCCAGCAGCGGCAACACCGGCATCGCGTATGCCATGATTGGCGCGGCTAGGGGCTACCCTGTCCGCATCTGCATCCCGCGCAACGTCACGCCGGAGCGCAAAAAGATACTTAAAGCCTACGGCGCGGAGCTTGTGTATACCAACCCCGCCGAACAATCCGACGGCGCTATTCGCATGGTAAAAAAGCTCTACGCCCAAGACCCTAACCTGTACTTCTACCCCGACCAGTACGGCAACAATGCCAACTGGCAGGCGCACTTCAACACCACCGGCCCGGAAATCTGGGCACAGACCGACAATCGCATCACACACTTCGTAGCAGGCCTCGGCACAACCGGAACCATGATGGGCGTAGGCCGCTATCTCAAAAGCGTTGCCCCCACTGTCCAGCTTGTCGCCATGCAGCCCGACTCCCCGTTCAACGGCCTAGAAGGGTTAAAGCACCTGGACACAGCTATCGTGCCCCTCATTTATGACCCCCATGTCCCCGACCAGCAAATAGAATGCCGAACGGAAGACGCTTACGTGATGGTCAAACGCTTGGCCCGCGAAGAAGGTTTGCTTGTCGGCATCTCAGCCGGCGGCAATGTCCACAGCGCCGTGCAGGTCGCCAGGAACGCCCCCCAGGGCAGCGTCATCGTCACCATCCTCTGCGACAGCGCCGACCGCTACCTCTCCGAACGCTTCTGGACAGAAGGCGAAGAAGACCCGCACCCCATGATCTAGCCCCTCAAAACAACACCTCGCCATAGGCTCTACATAAGCCCGGTCGTACTTTTATGCCGTAAAATGACTGTAAAACACCAATACCGCTCAGGCACGCCCCAAGGGATTTGACATCCCGCCGCCACCCTGCTACAATAACCGCAGGAACGTCAAGCCGCCATGAGCCACCCCATCGCACCCACCCAATACGCCCTGTGCATCCACCGCGCCCCCGACACCGACCTGCACCTGCGCAAAGCCTACCCTGTCCTGCCCGCCGCGCCCAATGAAACCGGCTGCCTGCGCATCATCGACGAATCCGGCGAAGACTACCTCTACCCCGCCGACCACTTCGTCCTACTCGACCTCCCCGCCGCCGCCCAAGACGCCCTCCGCCACACCGCCTAGCAGCAAACCCATTTCATACAGGCGCTAATCCACACTACCTGTTGTTACTTGTTGATTTATTTTGCTACCAAAATGGTATACTTAATCGAACGGCGAACAGTGGAAGTAAAAGGAGACACTTATGGCAACTAAAAAGAAAGTTTTTATTAGCTATGACCACAGTGAAGACTTGAATTATAAAAATATGCTGAAAGCTTCGGACGCAAATTCTAACTTTGAGTTTGAATTTGATGACCGTTCACCAGGCACAGCTATTAACAGCACCAATGCTCCGACAATCAAGGCATCCCTAGCCACGATGATAAAGGGCGCAACACATCTTCTGGTTCTTGTCGGTGCTAAAACGTCTACTAGCGACTGGGTAAATTGGGAAATCAGCCGCGCTAAAGAACCTGATGCCAACCTGAAGTTGGTGGCTGTAAAGCTTGATAAAAGCAACACTACACCCGCTGGACTGTTAGGTGCAGGCGCATCCTGGGCAATGAGCTTTACCCAAGATGGGATTATCAATGCTTTGGATGGCGCTTAACATTTTTTGTTAGAGCCTACACCAAGAAGCGCCAGCATTGGGTGGTAACAAAATGATTATTGCTCTGGCAGGCCGACGAGTGGACGCGCCAAACTCTCCAACTCTACGTTTTCCACCGGAGAATGTTTACAGAGTTGGGGAGCGCATCAAAAACTTATTCATGGAGAAAGAGGTAACAGCTCTTGTAAGTGCTGCGGCTTGTGGTGCTGACCTTATTGCTCTCACTGTGGCAAGTGACCTTGGATTGCGACGACGCATCGTTTTGCCCTTCAAGAAAAGCAGGTTTCGAGAAACATCTGTGGCGGACAGGCCAGGCGATTGGGGCAGTATATTCGATAACGTAACCGCAGAAGTAGAGGCTGTAGGAGACCTTTTAATCCTTGACGATGTGGGTGAGGACGAAAAGGCTTACGAAGCCACCAATATAGCCATTTTTGATGAAGCTAAGCTACTTTCTATTAAAACCGGCACACCTTTGTTTGCTGTAGTTGTATGGGACGGAATGTCCCGTGGGCAAGGTGATTTGACAGCTTCTTTTGCTAACGAGGCGCGTCTGCGAGCAATACTAGTCGATGAAATTATGACTTCGACGTAGGTTGTGAAGATGTTCGCATACAAAATGGTTTACGAACTATGGAACAACTTAAGGTTTTAATAAGCCACTCCCATGATGAAAAGGAATTGGCAGCAGCTTGGGGCAAACTCATCGAAGACTCATGCCTGGGTGCCATTCAAACGTGGTTTTCCAGTGACACGTCTCCTAAAGGTGGACTTCCCATTGGTACAGAATGGCGTAATGAGCTTTACGATAAGTTGGCAGAGTGCGATCTTATCTTGGCCCTTCAAACCCCAGAAAGCACTGGACGCCCCTGGATTATTTGGGAATGTGGCGTAGCTAGTGGCATTAACAAAGTTCGTGGCATCATCCCAATTGTCTATGCTATGGACCTAGGTGAGCTAGCTAATCCCTTAGCCTCATATCAGGCTTACAAAGGTGATAGCAAAAGCAATGTGCTTGAAGTTATCAACCGTTTAGCGCAGGAGGCTGGCCTTACCGTACCTTTGCCTAGGCATGCTTATGCTCAACCACTGAAGGTCTACCATAAAGCTATAGCGCTTCATCAGCCGCGTAAGCCACTGCAACCGGAACGCATGGAGTTGTGGCGTAATCGGTTTGAGGAGTTGATTGAATCAGGCCGTGCCAGCGAAGTGTCAGGGCTTCGTCAGCAAATGTATTCATCATTGTCTAAACCATTCAAACCCAGTGACCCATCTGTTCATGAATTACTAAGTAGAGTTTTTCTTGATCAACGCGATTTTGAGAGTGCCATTGAAGAAACAGATTACGCACTTGAGCTGATTAATGATGATATTCAACTTCTCTACCGAAAAGCTTTAGCTTTAGTTGAACTGCCAAATTTGGCGACAGCCGAGGAATTGATTAAGCGTATCATCACGCTCAATGCCGATCTTCGGTTAAACTCAGAAATTGCATCGCTTCAAGGTCGCATCAACCGGGAAAAATGGCAAACAACGCACAATACCAACGACTTGGATGCCGCAATCGAAGCTTATCGCCGTGCTTATGAGGCTGATAAGACAGGATATTTTCCAGGCATTAATGCAGCGTCTCTTGTTTTAACGAAAGGTGATATAAAACTAGCCACTCGGATATTCAATGAAGTCTTAGCTACGTGCGAAGAACTTCGACAGCGCCCCAATATTTCTTACTGGATAGACTTCACGGCAGGCGAAGCACAGCTAGGTTTAGGAGAAACCACGGCTTCTTTAGAGGACTACAAAAAAGGGCTTGCACGCATTCCTGCGCCACAACCAAGACATCTTGCATCGGCCCTGAAAGGTGTGAAACGCATGGCGGTTGCTAAAAATCTGACACCTGAACAAACGAAGTTATTTGAAGAGTTGCTCTCCCCATAGCAAACTTCTACTAAAACATTACCCTGCTGTAGATATGAGGGCGACCTAATGGGTTGCCCTTTTTTTGTAATCTAAAAAGTTTTTCCACTCCCCCTAAAGTTTCCCCGCCGCCCCTAGCATCCGCTTTCCAAATTCCTGCTCGGAACAAATGCCTCCTGTGCGGCGTCTGATTAACACAAGATTACAGACGCTGCATAGAAAGGCCATTGCTCATGTTTACCGATAAATCCACGGGAACCGCCAAGAAAACCCTGGCCCTTGCCGCCGCTCTTGCTTCCCTCGCGTCCACCACCGCCTTCGCCGCTCCCAACGACTACGGCCTGGGCAACATCTTCGGAGGCCATCACTCGTCCTACCAAAGCCGTCTGGCCAACCGCCAGCAAAACAAAAACACCTGGCGCAACCTGGGCGCAACGGGAGCCGCCGTCGCCGCCTACGGCCTGCTTAACCACAACAGCACCGCCACTGTTTTGGGAGCCGCCGGGGCCGCCTACTCTGCCAACCGCTACGAGCAGGATCGCCACAGTCAGTCCCAGCAGCAGAACAACTATCGCAACTATCGCTTTGACCGCCGCCGCTACTAATCTCTCGCCCAAACCTAGCAGCAAAGGCCGGACGCACCAGCGTCCGGCCCTTTTTATTGCCCCCTGCGCAGGGTACAATTCAGCACATGAGCACCGCCCCAACAACTGACCCAGACCGCGCCAGGTTCCGCGCCACTATGCAGCATCAGCAGGAGTTTGGCGCAACCCCCCAGGAAGCCCTCGCCGCCCTTTTGCAGCGCCTGCCCCCCGATACGCCTGCCCCCATCGTCATCTGGCCCTTCAACCAAGGCGATGCCTTCTGGACAGACGCCCAGCAATCACGCCTGCAAGAGCTAAAGCACCGCCTCCCTGCCCTTTCGCCCCAAGAACACGCCGAACTCCAAGACTTAATCGCCTCTTCCTTTGATGCCACCATTGCCCGCACCCAATCTGTACCGCTGGTGAAATCATAAATCCTTTCTACCCGGACATCGCCGCGCGTGCCGCCAGCCGTTGCGAATACTGCCGTGCCCCAAAGCAGGTATTCAGCTTCGCCGTCCAAACACGCGCCCGCCGCCACTGGGTACGCCTCGGCCTGTACCCGTAAGCAGCACGCCAATGCTTCTGCCTTTGGTAGTCCCTGCAAAGGACACAAACCGCAATGCTGGAAATTAAGCCTCTGCTCCCCCACGAATGGCCCATCTTGAAACAAGTGCGCCTGCGCGCACTCGCCGACGCTCCCGAAGCCTTCTCCACCACGCTTGCCCAGGCGCAGGATTACACCGACACCGACTGGCAGGAGCGCGCCCGCCGCTTTGCCCACCCTCCCCCAGCGGCGGCACGCATCGCCTACCTCAGCAACACCCCGTGCGGCATGATGACCTGCTACCCCGCCTCGCCTCAGACCCCCCTTGCCGCCCCCATCGCCGAACTGACTGCCGTGTGGGTAGACCCCGCCGCACGCGGGCAGGGAGCAGGCGAGGCATTGGCAGCCTCCATTGTGACTTGGGCTGTCACACAAAACATCCGCACATTGCAAGCCTGGGTCATGGAAGACAACCCGCGCGCCCTTGCGTTTTACAAGAAAGTCGGCTTTGCAGAAACAAGCCAGCGCCTCCTCGAACCCACCGACCCTCCTAGGTACGCCCTCCTGCTGACGCGCCTTGTTTGAAGCACGTCTGCTCTTGTCGCGAAGGCATTCCCCGCCCATGTTAAGCGCCTACCAACGACGGATGGTTTTGTTCCGTCGTTGGTACACGCTGGAAACAAGGGCACAACACCTAAGCAGTGCCGGTACAAAGGCCGGGGCGTGACACAAAAAAAGGGCGGCTCCCGTTGGGAGCCGCCCTTGCTGCACGCGCCTACTTGGCGTTGGACAATGTTTCAAACTCGGCATCGGTCAGGGTCACCTGCGACGCGCCGACATTCTCTTCCAGGTGCGCCACCGACGATGTGCCGGGAATGGGCAGCATCACCGGGGAGCGCTTCAGAAGCCACGCGAGGGCAAGCTGCGCAATCGTGGCGCTGTGGCTCTTCGCCGCCTCGTCCAAAACGCCGCCCGGACGCGCCAGGTCGCCCGCCGCCACGGGGAACCAGGGAATAAAGCCTAAGTTGTTCTTCTCGCAGTATTCCAACGCTTCCTCGGACTGACGGTTGCTCAGGTTGTACAGGTTCTGCGTGGAGACAATAGGCACAATCTTCTGCGCCTCTTCAATCTCCTGCGCGGACACTTCCGACAGCCCGATATGGCGGATTTTGCCCTCGTCCTGCATCTTTTTGAGCGCGCCCAATGTCTCTTCTTTGGGCACTTTGGCATCAAAGCGGTGCAGTTGATACAGGTCGATAGTGTCTAGCTTGAGGCGGCGCAGGCTCATTTCTACGCACTGCGTTAAATACTCAGGCCGCCCCACCGGCAGCCAGCCATCCGGCCCCTGACGGGTCAAACCACCCTTGGTCGCAATCACCAAGCCGTCGGGGTACGGGTGCAGCGCTTCGGCAATGATGTCTTCCGACACATACGGGCCGTAGGAGTCGGCGGTGTCAATCAAGTTCACGCCCAGGTCAATCGCGCGGCGCAAAACGCGCACGGCCTCGCCCCGGTCGGTGGGTTCGCCCCAAATCCCCTTGCCCGTGATGCGCATGGCCCCGAAGCCAAGCCGGTTGACGGTTAAGTCCCCGCCTAATGTAAACGTGCCCGAACCTGCCGCATTGGGCGCAGTTGCAGTGGCTGTCATATGTGTGTCTCCCTTCAAGTGTGAAAATGTCGCGTGTGCTGGAACAAAGGCTGAGAAGTAATCGTTCCTTGCTCCATTATGCCCACATTGCCACTTTCCCAAAAAAGTTTTGCAAATAGCAGCGAAAGTCAGGAACAATACCATGCGCTGTTTTGTTAGGAACCTTGACAACAACGCACTCAAGCAATATAATCAACGGGTGCAGGGTCTTACTTAACAAACACACCAACCACTTAAACACACTCTCGGAAGGCAGCAACTTAACATGGGCAAAACAGTAGGAATTGACTTAGGAACGACAAACTCCGTCGTCGCCGTTCTGGAAGGCGGCGAACCGACAGTGATCGCAAACGCCGAGGGCGCGCGCACCACGCCGTCCATTGTCGGGTTTACCAAGACCGGCGAGCGTTTGGTGGGCAATGCCGCCAAGCGTCAGGCTGTGGTCAACCCTGACCGCACGGTGATTTCTATCAAGCGCAAGATGGGCACGAACGACAAAGTGTCTGTTGACGGCACCAACTACACGCCGGAGCAAATCTCGGCCATGATCTTGCAGAAGCTCAAGACCGATGCCGAAGCGTACCTGGGCGAGAAGGTAGACCAGGCCGTGATCACGGTTCCCGCCTACTTCAACGACGCACAGCGCAACGCCACCAAAGACGCGGGCAAGATTGCGGGCCTGAACGTCCTGCGCATTATCAACGAGCCGACCGCAGCGGCACTCGCGTATGGCCTGGACAAAAAGAAGAACGAAACCATTTTGGTTTATGACCTGGGCGGCGGGACGTTTGACGTGTCCGTGCTGGATGTCGGCGACGGCGTGTTTGAAGTGCGCTCCACCGCGGGCGACACGCGCCTGGGCGGAGACGACTTTGACCAGCGCATTGTAGACTTCACTGCGGAAGAGTTCAAGAAAGAGCAGGGCATCGACCTGCGCAAAGACAAGCAGGCCATGCAGCGTCTGCGTGAAGCCGCCGAGAAGGCCAAGATTGAACTGTCCAACGTCGTGACCACCAACATTAACCTGCCCTTTATCACCGCGGACGCGGAAGGCCCCAAGCACCTGGACGTGACATTGACACGGGCGAAGTTTGACGACCTCACCCGCGACTTGGTGGCACGCACCGAGGAGCCTTTCAAGCGCTCGCTCACAGATGCCGGCATTGAAGCCAAGGACGTGGACGAGATTATCCTCGTCGGCGGGTCTACGCGCATCCCGGCCATCCAGGACTTGGTGAAGCGTCTGGGCGGCGGCAAGGAACCCAACCGCAGCGTCAACCCGGACGAAGTGGTCGCCATTGGCGCAGCCATTCAGGCAGGCGTCCTGGGCGGCGAAGTGAAAGATGTTGTCCTGCTGGACGTCACCCCGCTCTCACTGGGCATTCAGACACTGGGCGATATGTTTACCAAGCTGATTGACCGCAACACAACCATCCCCACCCGCAAGTCGGAGACGTTCTCCACCGCCGCCGATGGGCAGACGGCAGTGGACGTGGTCGTCTACCAGGGCGAGCGGCAGCTTGCGAGCCAGAACAAGCTTCTAGGCCGGTTCCAGCTCACGGGCATCCCCCCGGCCCCGCGCGGCGTGCCGCAGGTGGAAGTGACGTTTGACATTGACGCCAACGGCATTGTCAACGTGTCCGCCAAAGACCGGGCGACCAACAAAGAGCAGCGCATCACCATCTCCGGCGCGGGCACATTAGATAAGAGCGACGTGGAGCGCATGGTGCGCGAGGCCGAGGAGCATGCCGCCGACGATGCGCAAATCCGCGAGAAAGCCGAAGCGCGCAACCAGGCTGACCAGGCCGTCTACCAGACAGAGCGCTTGCTCAAAGACCTGGGTGACAAAGTCCCCGGCGATGAGAAGGCTCAAGTAGAGACCGCCATCCAGAACGTCAAGAACGCGATGGACAGCGACGACAATGCCCGCCTGAAGTCCGCCACGGAAGAGCTTCAGCAGGCGTCGTACAAGCTCAGCGAGATACTCTACAAGCAGACGGCTGACGGCGCAAACGCGAACGGCACGGGCAGCCACGACGGCTACCAGCCTGGCGCGGCCCCAGGCGATGCCGAGCAGGGCACCCATGCCCACGCGTCCGATGACGTGATTGACGCTGAGTTCAAGAGCGAATAAGCAGAGCGGAGAGGCTGCAAGCAGCCTCTCCCAAGCACCCACAATCCAATGGAGGAAAACTAATCATGGCAAACATCGTTCGTTTCGATCCCTTTGAGGACATGGCGCGCTTGCAGCGCGAAGTCAATCGCCTGTTTGAGACCGGCGAGCGCGGCGGCAGCCTGGGGCGCGGCAATGCCGAGCATACGTCCACCCGCATCTGGGCACCCGCTGTGGATATTGCCGAAGACCAGGGCGAGATTGTGGTGAAAGCCGAGCTGCCGGGCTTGAGGCAAGAGGATATTGACATTGAACTGACCGGCGACACGCTTACCATCAAAGGCGAGCGAAAGTTTGACGACACCCAGCGCAAAGACAACTACGTGCGCATTGAACGGGCTTATGGCGCGTTCCAGCGCTCGTTCACTATCGGCGTGCCGGTGCAGAACGACGCGGTAAGCGCATCCTACAAAGACGGCGTGCTGGAAGTGCATCTGCCCAAGTCCGAGGAAACCAAGCCGAAGAAAGTCGTAGTTTCTGCAGGCTAGGCGGGCGCACACTCTGCTGGCGAGGCATGAAAAAGGCGGCACGGAATATCCGTGCCGCCTTTTGTGCGCTGCCCACTCACACTGTGCGCTAACTAGGCAGGCTTTTGGTCGGGGATCAGGCCTTGATGCTTGGCCTCTTCTTTGACAGTGCCTAGAGCTTCCGTAAGCGCATCCTGGGCGGCTCCTTTGGCAGTGTCCAAAGCATCGTGGGCGGCTGTGCCCGCTGTTGCGGCAACAACGCTTACTTTGGAGGCAATCTCGGTGGCAGTTTCCTGGGCTTTGTGCGCCAGTTGGTCGCGCGTGCCGCCCATCCATTCGTTCTCCTGTCGCGACTCAGGGATGAGCGCACCGATGAGTGCACCTATTGTCAAGGCGACCAGGCCCAGGGCGAGCGGGTTGCTTTCCAGCAGGCGCGCGAACAGGCCGACGTCTTCTGTGTTGTCCATAGAAAGTTCCTTTGCGTAAAATAACTAGGAGGCGCTGGCAGTCTTGCTGGAGCTTTTCAGGAAGCGAGCCAGCAGAAAGCCGAGCAGCGTAGCGATTGGAAAGAAGGCGGCAGGCTGGCGGCGCGCGAAGTTTTCTGTATCGCTGAGGATTTCTTCAATTTCTTTGTTGTGAATCGTATCGGACAGCGTGTTGATCTTGAGGGCGAAGTTGTCGGCGACCAGGCTACCGGCAGGCTGTCCCTGCGCGCGCATTTGATCCGCCGACGAGTGCAGCATCTGCCCGACATTGCCTAGCGCGTCCGCGGCGCGGTCTTTCTGGCCGGTCAATGCGCCGCGAAACTGCGTGCGTCCCAGCTCCCATAAATGGTTGACTTTTTGCTGGCCCTGCTGGACTGCCTGCTGAGCCTGGTCTTTGACTTGCTGCGTCTGCTGCGAGACTTTTTCGCTGACTTGTTCGGTAAAGGGCGGCGACGAGTTGGTATCAGTGTCCGGCATGTTCGTTCTCCTTGAAAGGCGTCGGCGTCGAGCGGTGCAGGGTGTTGCAGATTGCGCCGTCGCGTTGTTCCTTCTTACCCACTCTTGCCCAGGATAAACAAGCGGGCGTGAAAAAATCTCCTGCACCGTCCACTGGCTGCCTCAGCGTTGCTTAGGTGCTGCCTGAGCGTTGCTTGGGCGAGGCGCAGGCGTTTCAGGGGCAGACCAACGACGGACGAATCTGTTCCGTCGTTGGTCATGGCTGAACACGGCTGGGGAATACGCTGAGGAAGCGTCGGCAATAGGGTTCCTTTCCCTATGGCGCAAGGGAACTTCGCGCGCCGCAAATGCGTTAGTTAAGTTGATAGTAGCATACTCAAGTCGGCGAAAGAGAGAACGCGCATGGCGGTTGACTACAAAGATTACTACAAGATACTAGGCCTGCCCAAAACAGCCACCGATAAAGAAATCAAATCGGCGTACCGCAAGCTCGCGCGCCAGCATCACCCGGATGTCAATGCGGGCAACAAGGCCGCCGAAGACAAGTTTAAAGAGATTGGCGAAGCGTATGATGTGCTGTCCGATGCCGACAAGCGCTCCAAGTACGACCAGTATGGCGACCAGTGGAAAGCGGTCACGCAGGGCGGCGGGGCGGGGCGGGCGGCGGGTCGTATGCCCCGAGCGGCTATGCCGAGCAGGACTTTGGCGGGGCGGGCGGGATAGACGACTTCCTATCGTCGCTGTTTGGCGGACAAGGCCCCAGCGGGCATGGCAGCTTTGGCGGGTTCAACCGGGCCAGCCCAAGCGCCGCGCGGCCGCAGCAGGATATGGAGTATCCCGTTGAGATTACATTAGAAGAAGCGTACAAAGGCGCGACCCGCTCGTTCACCATCAGCCTGCCCGAGATATGCGGGCGCTGCAACGGCGCGGGCGCTATCCCGACCGGCAAGAACAAGCCCTGCCCCATGTGCGGCGGCACGGGGAAAACCAAAGGCGGGCGCGGCTTCTTCGGCAACAACACGTGCCCGCAGTGCGGCGGGACAGGCCAGGCGGTGGAAGCGTGCCCCGAATGTCATGGCGAAGGGCAGGTGACCAAACAAAAGCGCCTGACCGACATCAAAATCCCCGCAGGCGTGGCCGATGGGCAGCGCATTCGTTTGGCAGGCCAGGGCAGCGGCGGCGGCGACCTGTATTTGAAGATTAAAGTCAAAGACAACGCGCGGTTTGAGCGTCAGGGCGACGACCTGACCACCGATTTTGATGTGCCGTACACGGTGGCAGCGCTGGGCGGCGAGGCGGGTGTGGAGACTTTCGCGGGGCGCAGGACACTCAATATCCCCGCAGGCACGCAAAGCGGGCAGAAGTTTCGCTTGACCGGCCAGGGCATGCCCCTCTTGAAGACAAAAGGCGAAAGCAAGGGCAACTTGTACGCCCGTGCCCGCCTGACTGTGCCCAAAGACCTGTCGCCGCGCGAGAAAGAGCTGCTGGCTGAGATCGCCAAGCTGCGCGGGGACGCCGTGAAAACCGGGAGTTAGAAAGCTATGGCGCTTGCCAAAGACAAAGACGAGCCGATTTATACCATCAGCATTGCCGCTAAATTGGTGCGGCCCGTGCATCGCATCGCCCCGCATGACGGCGAACAAGCAAAGCCCATCCATGCCCAAACGCTGCGCATGTACGACCGAATGGGCCTGGTCAAGCCGCGCAAAGTCGGCAAGAACCGGTTTTATTCCGACCGGGACATTGAGCGCTTGCAGCAGATACAGCACTTCACGCAGGATATTGGCATCAACCTCAAAGGCGTGGAGTATATCTTTGCCCTGATGGATCAATTGCAGCAGAAAAGCGATACCGAGGAACGGTGGGAAACACTGCTCCGTGCGGTAGAAGCCAATCTGCGAGACTGGAACGGGGCCAACGAAGACGAGGAGTAACACCAAATGTTTGAGAAGTTTACCGAACGCGCGCGGGAGCTAGTCCAGGCCGCGCAAAACATATTAGTCCGCTACAAACACACGCAATTGGACACCGAGCACTTGCTGCTCGCCATGCTGGAGCAGAATGACGGCATCGCCTTGCAGATATTGCAGCAACTCGGCGTTGATACCCGCGCTCTGACTAAAACAGTGGAAGACGCTCTCACCCGCGCGCCCAAAGTGCAGTATGCGGAT
>JAABUQ010009504.1_pt1 | contig 13124 bp, 15 predicted proteins | sample 5560001 | NCBI WGS metagenome assembly JAABUQ01 (sample SAMN10711888, study PRJNA513371) | rock metagenome | isolation source: Antarctica rocks | place: Antarctica: Victoria Land, Finger Mt nord | collected 2015-12-18 | reverse complement strand
CACCCCACCCCTCCACCATCGTCAGGTCACTGTCCCCTCCGGTTCTATGCCCGCGCGATTCCCTGTCTATCCATACGGCAGTGTGTCGCGCAGCCGGTGGAACACGGCGGCGCTGCGGCGCGCGCACTCCGTGATGGCGATGGGGTGGAAGCCGACGATCTCGGCGTAGAGGGTGTCCCGCAGCCGCGCCGTCCACGCGGCCGGGAGGGCCGCGGCCCCGCGCTTGGCGCCCATGATCGAGCCGACGGTCGCGCCATTGCAATCCGTGTCCCAGCCCCCCAGCACGGCCGTTGTAATCGCTCGCGCGGCGTCGTCCCGGGCGAAGATCAGCGTCGCGGCGACGAGGGCGGCGTTGTTGATCGCATGCACCGCGTGATAGCGTCCGAACGTGTCCCACAGCCGACCGACCAGCTCCTCCTGGTCCCGCGCGTTATGCGCGATCTGGACCGCCGTACGGACGGCGTGGGCCAGGCGGCTCTCCCACGGGATCTCGCCGAGTCCGATCTCGACGATGCGCGCGGTGTCGTCCTCCACAAACGCCGCCGCGATCATCGCCGCGACGAACATCGCGCCGTAGACCCCATTCTTTACGTGAGAGAGCGAGGCGTCACGCCAAGCCAGTTCCGCGGCGAGCTCCGGCCGGCTGGCGGCCCCGTACGCCAACCCGTCGACCCGTATCTGCGCCCCGATCCACTCGCGGTAGGGGTTGAGATGCATGCGCACCCACGCGCCCGTTACGTCCCAATCGACGGGCTTCCCCGGCTCCATGCGTGCCGTGACCTGGGTGAGGTTCATGTAGGCTTGCCGCTCGGCCGTACACATCTGCGCGAACGACAGGCGCCGGTGCCAGAGCTGGCCGACGTCCCAGGTGTCGAAGTCGAACCCTTTCTCCTCCAGTAGCAGCAGCCCGAGCACCGTGTAGCGGATGTCGTCATCCGACTCCATGAAGTGTATCTGCTCGCGTTCGCTCCGGTGGGACGAGGATGCTAGGCGCAATCCGTGCTTTTCGGCGGCGCGCGAGTGGCCGGGCACGTAGTCCGCGATGGGCCAGGCGTCGGCGCCCACGAACCAGCGCTTCACGTTTTCCCACCCCAGCGCCCCCGCCGTGCCCGCCATGAACGGCCAATCCTCCAGCGGTTTGCCGAGTGCGCAGCCCACACACCGCCCCAGCCACGCGCCCAGGAAGCGGTCTTCCCAGTCACCCCGGTCGCGCTCCACCGTCATCGACGGGAGAGGCGTGTTCCCGCGCGGCCGCGCCGTCCGGATGGCCTCCAGCGTGTCCGGCTCGGTATAGGGGAAATCGTCGCGCACCGGCAGCGCCATCAAGGCGTCGTAGGCGGCCAACAGCAAGGTCTCGTCGGCGCCGGCCGCGTCCACGCGCGCGCGCGCCGCCTCGACCGCGCACCCTTCCTCTTCTCGCTGCGTCAGTTCCGCATGGACGATCGCCCGCAACGTATCCTCGCCCGGCATCGCGACACTCCCTCTCTTTGCTCCCCTAGATGAGACACGATTATCCTTTCACGCCGGTGAGCGTCGCCCCCTGAACGAAACTCTTCTGCCCGACGAAGAAGACCACAATCATCGGGAGGATGACCACCGTCGAGGCCGCCATGAGCAGGTTCCAATTCGACGAGTACTGCCCGAGGAACGACTGCAGACCGAGCGCCAAGGTATATTTGTTCGAGTCTGAGAGGTAGATCAACGGCCCGAAGAAATCGTTCCAGACCCACATGAAGTGGAAGAGGCCAACGGTGATCAGGGCCGGCTTGGCCAGGGGCAGGATGATGTTCCAGTAGATGCGCAGGTAGCTCGCGCCGTCGATGACGGCCGCCTCGTCGTAGTCACGGGGGATGCCCATGTAGAACTGCCGCAGCATGAAAATGAAGAACGGGTTGCCGAAGAACGCGGGCACGGTCAGCGGGTAGTAGGTATTGATGCCGCCGAGATATTTCCAGATCACAAAAGTCGGGATGAGCGTCACGGCCGTCGGCAGCATCAGCGCGCTCAAGACCGCGGCGAAGAGGATGGTGCGCCCGGCGAAGCGGATGCGCGCGAATCCGAAGGCCACGAAGCTGGAGCTCAGCACAGTCCCAACGACGTTGAAGACCTCGATGACCAGCGTGTTGCGGAAGTAGGTTAAGAAGGGAATGCTGGTTAGGGCGGTCTGATAGTTGGACCACAGCCAGGCGCGCGGCAGCCATTTGATGGGCGTGGTGAAGATTTCGACCGTGCTCATGAATGAACTGCGCACGAGCCAGACGAACGGGAACACCATCGTCAGCCCGATCAGAATTAGGAGGGCGTACCGCGCCGCGCCGCGCGCGGTCGCCAGGAGGCGATAGCGCCGGATCGAGGCGCGCCGCGCGGTTCGCGCGCGCGCCGGTATGTTGACGAGCGCCATCACCCCTCCCCTTCGTAGTAGACCTACCAGCGGGAGGTCCTGAACACGACGAAACTGACGAGCGCGACGCCGACGAACAGGACCCAGGCCAACGCACAGGCGTAGCCCATGTTCTGGTAGGTGAACGCCTCTTGGTACACATGGAGCATGTAGAACAGGCTCGCGTTGTTGGGGCCGCCCTGCGTCATCACGTAGGGTTGCACGAAGGTCTGCACCGCGTTGATGAAGCCAAGGATGACGTTGAAAAGGATGAGCGGAGTCATCATCGGCAGGGTGACGTGGCGGAAGCGCGCCCACGCGCCGCCGCCGTCGATCTCGACGGCCTCGTAGAGATGCTGCGGGATGCCCTGGAGACCGGCCAGATAGACGATCATGGCGACCCCGGCGGAGCTCCACATGGCCATCAAGACCAGCGAGGGCACGACCAAGGCCTCGTCGAAGATCCACTGCTGGGGCGGGATGCCCACCAGGCCGAGCGCCTGGTTCAGCAGCCCCCACTGCGGGTTGAAGATGAAGAGCCAGAGCGTGGCGCTGGCGATGAGGGGCACGATGGTGGGCAGGTAGAAGATCGTGCGGAAGAGGCCGATCCCGCGGCTCGGCTTTTTGAGCAACGTGGCCAGCGCGAAGGCTGTGGCCGTCACCAGGGGACCGAGAGCGCGGTGTAGAGGGCGGTCACCTTGACCGATTGCCAGAACTGATAGTCCGTCCCGGTCAGCATCCGGCGGTAGTTCTCCAGCCCTATCCAACGCGGCGTCCCAAGCATGTCCCACTGCGTGAAGCCCAGCCCCAGACTCACCAGCATCGGGCCCAGCGTCCATAGCAGGAACCCCAGGATTGCTGGGGAGATGAAGATGTAGCCCCAGACGTTGCGCCGGATGACCATGCGCGACGGCCGCCGCACCCGTCCCGCCCCAATCCGCGCCGACGCCCCCGCTGCCGTGCTCATCGTACCGCTCCCCTTCTCATCGCCTCATCGCCCGACCAGGCGCTCTCCCTCCCGATGGTCGTCGGCGCGGGACACCTCCCCGCCGACGACCACTCTCACTTGCCCTCTCTCTGCGCGGAGGGCTTACCGCACTAATCGGCGCGGGCCGCCTACCAGGCAGGCTTACCAGGATCCCGTGAGCAACGGCCGGACCTGCGCAGCCATCCCGGCGATGGCCTGGCGCGCCGTCTGTTTCCCGGCCCACACCGGATCGAGACCCGGCCCGATGATCGTGTTGACCAACTGACCGTAGTTCTTCTGGGTAATCATCTCCCCCGTCCCGGCGACCTTGGTCTCGGCGACCAGCACCGCGCCCCGAAAACTGGCGGGGTGGCGGTCGTTGTTAGCCCAGGTGGCGAACTTGGCTGGGTTCGTGTAGTACGACCGCAGGGGCGGGAGGGCCGCTCCGCTCGCCGCCAGGGCAGGGGATTGGGCGATGATGCTGCGCACTAATTCCTCCGCCTCGCGCGCATGCTTCGTCCCCTTGGCGATGACGTGGGCCGATGTCCAGGAGATATTGCCTGGGTGCGCGAACATTGGTAGGGCGCCCAACCCCACCTTGTAGTGCTGGTCGCCGAAGAAGGCCAGGTTGTAGGAGCCGTTGATGTCCATCGCCAACTGGCCGTTGACCACCATCGTTTCCAAGTTGGGTAGCGTCTTGGACTGGCTTACGCTCGGCGCGACGTGGTCGACCAGCGACAGGTCGGCCATGCGCTGGACCGCGTCGATGCCGGCCGGGCTGTCGAGCGTGAAGCCCTTGCCGTCCGCGCTGAAGTAGCGTGTCCCGGCCGTGCGCATCAAGGCGAGCATCGCGTTCGGCCAGTCCGGCGCGCCATTGATGGCGGCCCCGTAGACGCGGATGGTGTTGGGGTTGAAGCCGCTTTGCCCGGGGTGCTTGCCGCTCCCGTCGACTGTCAGCTTCTTGGCGGCCGCGACGAACTGTGTCCATGTCCAGGGATGGAGGGCGTCGGACGCGTGGCGCGCCCGATCGCCTCGTTCAGGGCCAAGGTATCCGTGAAGCCGACGTTTCCAGAGCGCGCTTCGCGGCGCAGTGCGCGCTGCACATCTGGGTTTACCACGATTTGGAGGGACAGGGCGTCGAGCACCCGCATGGTCTGATCGACGCGCGTGGACGCCGTGCGCGCGGCGTCGGTCAAGGTTTGGGTCGCTTGCTGGCTGGCGATAGGCGTGGCGACGGACAGGGCCAGGACGCCCCACAGCGCGGTCTGCAGAAGGACAATTACCGCGATGCCCGCGACCAGGCGAGAGTGCAGCCCGCTCATGACACGATGGATGACTGCGATGCGTGTGTGGCGCTGTGTCGATACCATGTCCTCATCCCTCGTTCTCGTGCCCGCCGAAGACCGACACCCCCCTTGCCGGTCCGGGGGCCGTTCGTCCCACATCCCAGGGCATCCCGCTGAGAACCGGAGATAGCGGCGATAATAAGAATGGTAGCAGAGCGGATCATTGTAGCGATGCGCATGGGATTCCCATGTATCGGACGGTGATAGAAGCTGGGAGGGGGCAAACGAAAAGGAGGGCCGGCCCGAACAACTCAACGGATGGCGTCGACGGGCCGCGAGAGCATAGATGGTCTCGGCGCCAGCGGTGGACGTGCGGGTCCGAAACGGTGCAGCGCCCGCCGAGACGCTCGGGGGGCGCGCCGTCACGGAGGCGCTCCGCTGAAACGGCATCGGCGCGCGACCTCATCAGCGACAGCGCGTCCACAAGGGCTGGCTGGTACCGCGCCAGTTCCGAAACGCGGCATGGGCCTGTTTCTTGTGGCGGCTACGGCGATCGTCCGACCATCGCTCGCCCGTGCCCTACCATCAATGGAGCGAGGCGGAGCCTATTCCGGCGCACCTCTGCACGAGCCGTTCATGCATGTCCATGCGGTGCGGCGCATAGTCATCCATGCTCCACGCGTCGCTGTGCCCCTCAGCCTAGTTTCGCTCTGGCTGCAGCCCTTCCCACGCCCCGGCACACTGGCTAACGCACGCCGACCCACTCATGGTGCGTCTTCCCAACAAACCATGAAGTAATTGCGCCGAAGTACTGCGACGCCCAGAGAAGCCAAGTCAATGCACTCCTTCGGGGCAACGCTCACGGGTGGCTGTGATCGCTTCTTTGCCGACAAAGCGCCGCGCATTGACCACGACGAGGCTAGTCCCACCATAGCTCCAGCACGCGATCTTCCGGGCGGTAGAAGCCGTGGAACATGAACTTAACGTCTTCTTGGTCGACCAGGTCGATCTCGCACCCCCGCCACTGCTCCTCGATCAGGCGCCGTAGGGATGGCAATCGCTCTTCGTCGGTCCAGATATACAGCGTATCGGCCGGCCAGTCGTCGTAGCGCGTGGTGCGCAGCAGGGAGAGCGGCGGGTACACGTTATATTGGGGCGGCGCCGTCGGCTCGAGGCGCGGCATCGGCTGGCGATCCGCGATGACGCTGTCCCACAACTCCCGCCATCGCAGCAGGTCATCGACGACCCGCGCGCCGTCCAACTCGTTGTACCGGATCGTCTTGATCAACTCGAAATAGAGCGCCTGGATATGCGTTATGGGCAACGACTCGGATGCGTGCGTGCTGGACATAGTAGGTATCTCCGATCATGAAACCGCGTGGCCGCGAATACTATCTCTGTTTCGTATGATGGGTCGTCGCTACTTCTGGCAGTGCGGACAATAGTGCGTGCCACGGCCGGCCACGACGTCGCGCTCGATGGGCGCGCCGCAGCGGGGGCAGGGCGCGCCCGTCTTACGGAAGACGCTGAGTTCCTCCTGGTAGCCGCCCAGGCGCCCCCAGGTGGTGCGGTAGTCGCTGAACGAGGTCCCGCCGCTGCCGATGGCCCGCCGCAAGACATAGACGATGGCCTCGTGGAGCCGCTCGATCTCTTCGGGCGCGAGCGACTGCAGTGTGCGCCGCGGGTGGAGGCGCGCCCGCCACAGGGCCTCGTCAACGTAGATATTGCCGAGCCCGGCCACGAGGCGCTGGTCGAGCAGCGCCGCCTTGATATTGCCCCTGCGCGCGGCGACGCGTGCGACCAGCAGCACGGGCGTGAAGTCAGCCTCGAGCGGCTCCGGGCCGAGCGCCGCGAACGAGGGCAGCGGCATCGCCGCGCCGGCCGGCACATAGTAAAAGCGTCCGAACTTGCGCGTGTCGGCGAAGCGCAGTTCGTCGCCGCCGTCCAGCGTCAGCACGAGCCGCGTGTGCGGGTCGCGTGGCGCCGCGGACGGCTCGATGGTGATGCGGCCGGTCATACGCAGGTGTACGACGAGGTACGCGTCCCCTGAAAGCGCGATCATGATGTATTTGGCGCGCCGCCCCACGCCCTCGACGCGGTGGCCGGGCAGCGCGGCGACGAACTCCTCCGGCGTGGGGTGACCAATAGTGCGCGGCCACAGCGCCTCGACCCCCGTGATCGTTCGCCCCACCAGCCGCGCGTCCAGTTCGGAGGCGACGGTTTGCACCTCTGGTAACTCCGGCATCCCTATACTACTCCGTCCTGTCGCAGGCGCGTAATCTCCGCTTCGTCCATATCCAGCCACTCCGCCAGCACCTCGGTGGTGTGCTGGCCCAGCGCCGGCGGCGCGCGGCGTGGGGCGACGGGGTTCTCGGAGAGCCCGATCGGCGTGTTGACTACGCGCACGGACCCTGCGGTCGGGTGCGGCAGCGTGGCCACCATGTCCGGCCCGAGCAGCCCCGGCGTCTCGAATACCTCGTCGATCGTGTTGACCGCCCCGCACGGCACGCCGGCCCCGTTGAGCCGGTCTACCCACTCCGCGACCGGCCGCGCCGCGAACGTCGTCGCGAGGTCGGGGATCAGCGTGTCGCGCCGCTCCACGCGCGCGGGATTCGTGGCGTAGCGGTCGTCCTCTCCCAGGTCGGGCCGCTCGATGGCCGCGCAGAGCCTCCGCCACTGTCCGTCGTTGCCCACGGCGACGGCGACATGTCCATCTACCGCCTCGAACGTCTGGTAGGGCACGATCGTGGGGTGCGCGTTGCCGTAGCGGCGCGGCACGGCGCCCGTGACGAGATACGACTGGCCTAGGTTGGCGAGCCAGCCCGCCGCGGCGTCGAGCAGGTTGACCTCGACATGCTGGCCGCGCCCCGAGGCGGCGCGCGCGTGCAGGGCGGCCAGGGCGCCGGTCGCGGCGTAGAGGCCGGCCGTGATGTCCACGATGGCCACGCCGACCTTCATGGGCTCGCCATCGGGTGCGCCGGTCACGCTCATAACGCCGCCGAGCGCCTGCACGATGAAGTCGTAGCCGGGTCGGTCGCGGTACGGCCCGTCGGGGTGAAACCCCCTGATCGAGCAGTAGACCAGGCCGGGGTTGGCGGCCGCCAGGTCGTCGTAGCCGAGCCCCCACGCCGCGGCCGCGCCGGGCTTATAGTTCTCGACGAGCACGTCGGCCCGCGCCGCCAGCGTGCGGACGAGCGCGCGTCCCTCTTCGCGGGCCAGGTCGACGCTCAGACCGCGCTTCGAACTGTTGCAGGAGAGGTAGTAGGCGGCCTCGCCGCCCACGAAGGGCGGCCCCCAACTCCGCGTATCGTCGCCGGCGCCGGGTCGCTCGACTTTGACGACGTCGGCGCCGAGGTTGCCCAGGGTCATGGCGCAGTAGGGGCCGGCGAGCACGCGCGACAGATCCAGTACGCGGATACCCGTAAGCGCCCCGCGCGGCCCCATCCACCGATCTTCCGCCACTGACATAGCACCCTACCTACTCACTCTTAGTATCGCATGAACTTTGTAGCTACACTACCAGCGAGCCCCAAGGAAAAGACGGCGGAGGGCTCAAGAAATGGGCGCGTGCGCCGACACCTAAGGGAGAAGGACGCACAAGGGCGCAGTAGGTGGCGCCGCCGGTCGAGAGGAGAGGGCTTTGTCGACGAAAGAAAGAATCCTGCGCCTGGTCCAGCAGGACGCGCCGGAATCGGGTGTGCTGCCGCGCAAAGGCGTATCGCGGCGCGCGCTCTACCGGGTGGACACGGAGGCGCTGTCCCTGGACGCCGACATCCGCGCCGGGGCCACGACGGTACAGGGGCGTCTGCTCAACGTGTCGGCCGCGGGGTGCTGTGTAGGGCTCGCGACGCCGCCAACCGCGCTTGACAGGGGCGCCACGGCCAGCGTGACGCTACACGCCGGCGCCCACACACTGATCTGCAACGGGGAGGTCGTCAGCCTCGACGCCACCGGCGAGGCGGCCGGCGTGAGCGCCGAGGTACGTCTGCGCTTCCGCGGGCTACCGCCGCAGACGCAGCGCGCGCTGCTGGCGTGGCTCAAAGAACTGGCTACGGCCGAGTTCCGGCAGCGCCACACGAAGACGTCAGCTATCAGCTATTAGGGGGCAGGCGTCAGGAGTCAGCTGAGAGGATAAGGCGCCGCCGGTAACGCTATACGCGACTGCCCGTCCCGCGAAACAGCTGACGGCTGATGGCTGCCGTCTGACGGCTACAAAGAGCGCGGCGTCGGGGGAGGCAGGCGCCCTGCGGGGGGCGATAATCGATGAGGGGCCGGCGCCCGCTCCCCGCAGGAATCGTCTTGCTCTATCCCGACGCCGCGCTCCCGAACCCCGCGACGTCCGACGTCTTATACGCTGGCCGGGGCGGCGCCCGCGCGGTCAGACCCGCGCTGGCCGTTGTGCCGCCGTCCGCCGCGCCGCCGTCGTGTCGCCGTCCGCAGCCGCGGCAAGCCTTGCGGCTGCCCCTCACGCGCCTCCACCTGCCCCCGCGCCTCGGGCTGTATCGGCGCGGGGGCCATGGTGGTCGCGATCACGGACGAGACCGTACCGAGATGGCGCGGCGTCGCGAAAGGGACGGGCGGACGTTGTGGACCACGGCCGGCCAGCATGCAGGCCATGCAGATGTTGTTGGCATCGACGCAGCAGTCGAAGATGGGGACATAGCGGTCGCACGACATGCAGACGCGCGCATCGCGGCCAACGGCGGTGACGGGGGCTTCCCACACCACGCCGCCTGGGGCTTCGCCGACGCGCGCGGCGCGCCCGGCCCCCAGGCCATATGTGAAGGTGAACACTAGGAACGTGCGCTCCGCGTCCTCGCGGGTCGCACAGATTGTGCGTAAACGAAGCAGTCTATCGCCTCGTACGACCGAGACATCGGCGCTGTCCGGCAGGTGGTGTTTGATGTCATCCTGCCGCGGCCGTGTCGCCAGCACCATGCGGTGCCTCCTTTTTCGATACTCGGCCCCTCACTAAAAAGTGTATCGAAAATGCCGCATAGCCGCAATCCTTTATATAGGGTATGCCCTTTTGCCACACAGCGGGGTATACTGTCTAGCATGAACGAGGGCAACAAGGGCGAGAAGAAGCCCGACCGCATGCGCTTCATCCAGTCGCGGCTGCCGACCGAGTTGTATGAATGGCTGCGCCTGCGCGGCTTCCTGCTGCGCCGCAGCATGAACAGCATCGTGCTCGACGCCATCGACGAGTATCGCGCCGCTCTGGACGCGGGAGAGGTCGCGCCGCGTAAGGACGCCGTCGCGCGTGAAGAAACGATCAAGTACAACGTGCGCGTCGACGACGACCTGTACGAATGGCTGCGCACCCATGCGTTCTACGCGCGCCTCTCCATCAACGTGCTCTTCGTCTCCGCCCTCGTCCACTACCGCGATGCTCACCCCGATACCGATACGCCAGCCGGCGACGGTAACGCGCCGCGGGCGACATGACCACGGAGTAGTGGACCTACGACCCACGTCGCAGGCTCTTGGCGGCGACCGTTCAGCTAAACGAGTACACGCAGCAGTTGACCGATGGTCTCGTCGGTCACGGGCTGTCGCGCCGGCATGACGAGCCAGCGCGCGCCCTCGTCTGAAACGGCGCAAAAGAGCGCCGACAGATCGCGCGCGGAGGGGTCGACGAACACGCGAGCCAGGCCGCCCGGGTAGAAGGCCGGCTCGTTGCGCCAGGTGTCGTAGGCGAGGGATTCGACCTCGAAGAGCAACCGGCGCCCGCCGTAGAACACAGCCTTGGACGCGGGCGCCACGCTCTCCTCGGTTCGCAGGCGACGGCCGTCCGGCCCGACGCGCGCGTTGACGCGATCGACTACGCGGTCGATCAAGAGCCAGAGCTCCGCGATTTGCGCGTCGCGCGTGGCCAGGGCCTTGGCGATGCCCTCGGCGCGCTGTCCCGCCCGCCGCTCGGTCTGGCCCATCCGCCGCGCCAACTCATCTTCCCACGCCATAGCGCCTCCGGCTAGTAGCTGTCAGCTGTCAGTCATCAGCTGTCAGCCCTTGGCTATAGTATGCCGTGGCTGGCTGCTGGCCGCCAGTAGGCGTCGCACCGCGGCTCTCTCTTATGCCCGACGAGCGGCTGGCGCGGCCGGCAAAGCCGATAGCTGACGGCTGACGGCTGACGGCTCACAATTTGACGAAGTAGCTGTCGCAGGCCAGGTCGAGGAGGTCCTTGGCCAGCATGGGGCGCACGCCAAGGTATCGCGCGATGTCGATCAGTTGGTCGAGGATGTCGCGCGGGTGGCACGAGGCGATGTCGAGACCTTTTTTGTTGTAGTACTCGGAGATGATGTATATGACGGCCGCCTCGTTGAACTCGATGTCCTTGACCGTGCAGTCGCGCCGGAAGATCTCGCGGTACTCCTCGTTCGTCGGCGCGCCGATCTCGATTTTGTAGCGGATGCGGCGCAGGAAGGCCATGTCGCACAGGTCGGCCGGCCGTTGGTTGGTGGAGAAGATGATCAATTCGTCGAACGGAGCCTTGACCTTGGTCCCATTGGCCAGTGTTAGGTAGTCGACGCGCTTCTCCAGCGGCACGATCCAGCGGTTGAGCAGGTCGGCCGGCCGCACCTTCTGACGCCCGAAGTCGTCGATCAGGAACATACCGCAGTTGGCCTTCATCTGCAAGGGCGCCTCGTAGACTTTGACCTCCTCCTGATAGCCCAACTCAAGCGTGTCGAGCGTGAGTTCGCCGCCGGCAATGACCACGGGGCGGCGTGAGTGTACCCAGCGCGCGTCCATGCTTTCCCCCAAGGGGTCGTCGATGGCGTGGTGGTGGACCTCGTCGAAGACGCGCACGATCTGCCCGTCTATCAGCACGGCGTGAGGGATATAGATGTGACCACCGAGCAAGGTTGACGCCACCTCGGCGATGGTCGTCTTGCCGTTGCCGGGGGGACCGAACAGGAACAGGCTCTTGCCGGAGTTGATGGCCGGACCCAGCTGGTCGATCACGCGCTGCGAGAGCACCATGCGCCCGAAGGCGCGGTTGACGGCCTCGCGGGTGACCACGACGTCCTTGATGCTCTGTCGCGCGACGGCGTCGCAGTAATCGTCGAAAGGGACGGGGCACGGCCCGGCGTACTGCGAGCGGTCGAGCAACTCGCGCACCTTCTCCATACCCTTGTCCGTGAGGGCATAGCGGTAGCCGACGGAGAGCGGGCCGGCCCCGCCGCGCACTTCGACCAGTGAGTGCGCCTTGAGCGGCTCCAGCACGCGCTCGACGACGTTGTTATACGGCAGGCACAGCGAGGACGCGATGGCCCCGCCCGTGCTGACGCCGTTGAAATAGAGTGTCTTGAGGGCTAAATCGCCCAGGAAGCCGGGGTCGAGACCGAGCTCCTCGATGCTGCCCGGCCGGGGGGGCGCGAAAAGGTCGGCGTCATCAATCAGCGCCGGGGCGGCGACCATGAGAGAACCTCCAGGACGCCGCCTACTACCCGCGGCGGGCGCGTTATCGGCGCGCCAATTATCTATGTACGGCGGCCGCTTCGACCACCAGGGCGAATCTCATCCGGCGTATCCGGCGAACGCGCGTATCCGTCCCCCTCACTATCGGCCTAAACGGCCGCCGACGCCTATCCCTCCTCTGGGCTAGCCCATGCGGCGCTCCCCCTCCGGGCCATCCCGCTTGGCCGTCACGATGCTAAAGCCTTTGCGCTCTATGATAGCCTACATAGTACGAGAAAGGGATTCTCAAAGTGGTTTCAGACCAAACCAAAGACGAGAAACGACCGGCGCCGCGGCGTGGCAAGGACGACGTGCCGTACCGCTTCCGTGTGCCGATCGAGGTCCGTTTCCGCGACCTCGACGCGTTTGGGCACGTCAACAACGCCGTCTACTTCACCTATCTGGAGATCGCGCGCGCCGCGTACTTCGCGGCGGTACGGGGCCGCCCACACGGGGTCGACGACGTCGGCGTCGTCGTGGCCGAGGCCTCCTGCCGCTACCGCTCGCCCGCCTTCTACGGCGAGCGTCTGGTGATCGAGCTCGCCATGGTGAGCTTACGCAGCCGCGCGTTCGAGTTACGGTATCGCATCACGGTCGAGGGGGCCGGGCGCGTCGTCGCCGAAGCCGCCACCGTGCTCGTGGCGTTCGACCACCGGACCAAGCGCACGACCACGCTCGACGAAGCCTTCTTCCGCGCCGTCGAGGAGTTCGAGGGCCGTGCGCTCAGAGGGACATAAGCGGCGCATCCACGTCTTCGTCGTCTTCGTCGCCGACTCTCACAACCATACCAGCCGGGCGCTACGTGGGGTGGTTGCAAGAAAGAGGGCGCTACGGAACAGCCGTCAGATATCGACGTGTTAAGGCTGATATCTGACGGCTGACTGTCTGAGGGGTACCGCATACGGGATTCGAACCCGTGATCTCCGCCTTGAGAGGGCGGTGTCCTAGGCCGCTAGACGAATGCGGCGAGTGGCAGGTTGTATTATATCGCGCCAGTCGTCACAGCCGCAAGATCAAAATGGGTGCGCGG
>JAABUQ010009502.1_pt1 | contig 13125 bp, 12 predicted proteins | sample 5560001 | NCBI WGS metagenome assembly JAABUQ01 (sample SAMN10711888, study PRJNA513371) | rock metagenome | isolation source: Antarctica rocks | place: Antarctica: Victoria Land, Finger Mt nord | collected 2015-12-18 | reverse complement strand
GTCAAGCATCTGCTGAAAAAGAGGACTTTCTTCCCATTGAAGACTATGACGACATATCACTTTTCACCTTTTGATAATTGAAAGACAGGGGTATCCCGCCGCACGAAATCTGATGAACTTGCACCAAGCATCCGGTGTTCACGTTGTGACACCTCTATCAGTATAGGTACTTTCTGTTGATAGTGTGTTATCGAATAATTAAGCATCTATTAAATTTTTCTTGCCAATACATTGAAGGAATCTTGACCATCTCTTGAAGTTGTACGGCTATACTTTCCGTACAGTGTGATTCGTACACTGAAACACGAAAGGAAATGCGAGGAAACGTATGGCTCAACTTCGAGGATACCTTTTAGGACGGCTTTTTGCCCTTCTTGCGGCACATGGAGCATTAGAAAGCTCTCCCGAATCTCTCTATCAACTCGCCTCAACTGCTCCACCACAAGTCATTCCCAGAGCTATTGCTGGCATGATTGAAGCTGGCAAAGAAGAAGTTCTTTTCCCTCTTATGCGACAACTTCCTCTTGACGCTTTTGATGGAGCACTGAATCGCCGTGAACAAGGTGCATTCGCGCTAGGGTATATGCATGAACGCTCCGGCTATTCTACTCCTCTTACAGAGGAAGAGCGCGATAACGATGAACCAGATTTGACGGAACGTTACGAGTTTCGCCTCGACCCACAGTTAAAAGAATGGCTCAAAATACGCGGTGGAGGCGCATTCATTCGGAATCTCCTACGCGCGGAGCGTATAACTGCGGTGCAAGGTACAGCACTAAAGCAACTCTCAGAAGGAGACGAAGAATATGCTTCATAATAGGCAACGGGGAGTACTTCGCCTCACCCACTATACAAGTGTTCTCATGCTGTGTTTATTGACAGCTACCACGTTTGCGGCCTGTGCATCGGGATCATCCTCGACAACGACAAAAAGCACTGCTGGTATCCACAAGATACAACATGTTGTTGTGATTATGCAGGAAAATCGTTCCTTCGACTCATACTTTGGAACCTATCCAGGGGTGGATGGTATTCCAATGCAAAATGGCGTTCCTACTGTTTGTGTCAACGACCCGAAAACAGGGAAATGCGTCAAACCATTCCACGACCCCAACGATAAAAACGGCGGTGGACCACACGATGAAAATGCTGCTACCGCCGATATCAATGGTGGCAAAATGGATGGCTTTATTGCTGAGGCAGAGAAGGGTAAGAAAGGCTGTGTTGACCCAACTAATCCAAATTGTAGCAACTCGAACACTCCTGACGTGATGGGCTATCATGACGCCCGCGAAATTCCGAATTATTGGACATACGCGAAAGATTTCGTCCTGCAAGACCATATGTTTGAGCCGAATGCCTCATGGAGCCTACCCTCACACCTGTTTATGGTCTCGGCTTGGTCCGCGAAATGTACAAAGCAAGGGGACCCAGAAAGTTGCACAAACGCCCTCAATGGCGCAAGCGGAGTCAAAGGCGTGAAAAACAACGATTATGCCTGGACAGACCTGACGTATCTACTGTACAAACAGAAAATAAGTTGGGCGTACTACCTCGATCAGGGAAGTGAGCCGGACTGTGAAGATGATCAAATGACCTGCGTACAACACACGCAAAAGGTCAAAGTACCTGGCATCTGGAATCCACTTCCACAGTTCGACACTGTGAAAAATGATGGACAGCTTAGTAATATTCAAGACATCTCAAATTTTGCAACAGCAGCCAAGCAGGGCAAACTTCCAGCAGTCTCATGGGTTGTGCCAAATGGGAAGGATAGTGAACATCCACCCGCACTTGTCAGTACTGGTCAGTCCTATGTGACCTCGCTAATCAATGCGGTTATGCAAGGGCCTGACTGGAATAGCACTTCCATTTTCCTCTCCTGGGATGACTGGGGTGGCTTCTACGACCATATCACACCACCTCATGTGGACGAAAATGGCTATGGCTTACGTGTGCCGGGACTGGTTATCAGCCCTTATGCCAAACAGGGTCTCATCGACCATCAGGCGCTTAGCTTTGATGCCTACCTCAAGTTTATCGAAGACGACTTCCTGAATGGTTCACGTATCGACCCCAAAACGGATGGGCGACCCGACCCACGGCCAAGTGTACGTGAAAATGCCTCAATTTTAGGCAATCTAGTCAACGATTTTGACTTTAATCAAACACCGCGTAGCCCAGTATCATTACCGCTCAATCCTACACCAGGGTCAGCCTCTACGCCCTAACGAAGGCGTAAGTAATAAGGCCGCTCCTCGCTAGATATTTTAGCGAGGAGCGGCCTTATTACTTACGCCTTTCTTCATGATAACTACGTTCTGACAGTTGTTTATAATTAGATGATAGTAACATTGCACTGTCTATAAGAAAAGAACAAAGATCGAGAAACAGAAGAAAATAAAAATTAGTGGTGTTTGTGAATTATTTCTGGTGAATACATTGTTGTCTATGGCAAAGAGAATACTCGTTGTTTCGTCAACCAAAGGAATAATCCATGAACACCCCACTTTCCGTTCTTGATCTATCGCCTGTTGATACTGGTACAAGTAGCAGACAAGCACTACAGAACACACTTCAGCTAGCACAACTCGCTGATCGACTTGGCTATACACGCTATTGGGTTGCCGAACATCACAACTCAAGTATGACGGCAAGTTCCACACCTGAGCTTCTGATTAGCTATATCGCACAGGCGACGAAGCATATTCGCGTTGGTTCAGGCGGCATGATGTTACCAAACCATTCTGCTTTGAAAGTTGCTGAGACATTCCGCTTGCTGGAAGCAATGCATCCAGGCAGGATTGACTTAGGTATTGGACGGGCACCAGGAACCGATCCTAAGACAGCACTAGCTTTGCGTCGGTCACGAGAGGCACTTGGGGCAGATGATTTTCTGGGGCAGTTGATGGAGATGTTTGCGTTCGCAGGGGAACGTGGGGGATTTCCAGATATGCATCCGTACAGGTCAGTGCGTGCTATGCCAAGTGATGTTGCACTTCCACCCGTCTGGTTGCTAGGTTCGAGCGATTATAGCGCACAGGCTTCTGCCGCGCTGGGACTTGGGTTCGCCTTCGCGCATCATATCAACCCATCCCTTGCAGTAGCAGCGATAGACTTGTATCGCACGACGTTTAGACCTTCCGAACGTTTGCAGGAGCCAAAGGTGATTCTCACAACCTCTGTTGTCTGTGCCGACACCGACGAACGCGCCGAGGAACTCGCGACCTCAATGGGACTCGCATGGGTGCGACTTGTTAGTGGTCGGTCTGGTCCTCTGCCAAGTCCTGAAGAGGCTAAGGCGTATCGCTATACAGCAGCAGAGCAAGCGATTGTACGCGACTATCGTTCAAAGCAAACGGTTGGCACTCCCACAATAGTTCGAGAACACCTTCTTGAATTACAAGAGCAGACAGGAGCGGATGAATTGATGCTTACCGCGATGATGTATGGCTACGAAAATCGTGCCAGGACATATGAATTGCTTGCCGAGGCGTTTGCATTGTCAGGTACGTCTGTCTCGTCTAAGCGTGCCGAGTTGACACATGCACAGTAAACGGAGAAGAGCATGCACATTCTAGCCATTTCTGGTAGCCTTCGAGCGAGTTCGACTAATACAACCCTTGTTCGTGCTACGATACGGTTAGCACCTGACAATATGCATGTTACTCTCTATGATGGTTTAGGCGATCTACCGCATTTTAGTCCTGACCTTGATAGCGATGCTACACCTGCGTCAGTTGCGACACTACGTAGTCAGCTTCAAGCAGCCGACGGTGTGCTCATCTGTACACCAGAGTACGCATATGGAGTACCTGGCTCGTTAAAGAACATGCTCGATTGGACGGTCTCATCGGGCGAATTTGTTGGCAAGCCAGTTGTCGCAATCAGTGCCTCTCCGTCCTTTATGGGTGGCGATAAGGCTCATGCATCACTTCTGCTAACACTAACCGCGTTGTCCGCGGAGATCGTCGAAGGGGGAACGCTCATCATTCCACTCATTCGCACGAAACTCAATGCTGACGGTGACATATCAGACCCAGCAACGGCACAAGCACTTCGCTCAGTCCTTGATGCACTTGCACAGGCAATCAGCATAAACGTGTAGAGAATAGAGGCTGGTATCTGTCTACAACCGACACCAGCCTCTATTCTCTACATTTTTCTACACATCCCACTCTACTAAAAAGTGTGCTGGGCCTCGGAAGGAAATGTTAGGCGGAAATGTGAGTGTTTGCTCAGAAGCAAGGCGCAGGCTTGGTAGACGCTCGGAGAGCACTTCAAGTGCAAGACGTGCTTGCATACGGCCTAGTGGCGCACCGATGCAGTAGTGAATACCTTTGCCAAACGCGATATGCGCCTTCGCATTCTCACGACGAATGTCGAACATGTCCGCGTCCTCAAATGTTGCTGTATCACGTCCAGCAGAGGCTAGCAACAGGAGTACGCGCGAGCCAGTGGGAACAGGGGTACCACCGATCTCCACATCGCGTTTTGTAACCCGTTGCCACGCGACTACCGAAGTATCGAAACGCAACACCTCCTCTACCGCGTTAGGAATGAGCGCGGGGTCAGCGCATATAGCCTTCCAATCGTCAGGACGCAGCAAGAGCTGACGTACAATATTTGTGATCAGGTTCGTCGTTGTCTCATGGCCCGCGAACGAGAAACTATAGATGATAGACGCAACTTCCTTCTGGCTTATTGCCTCTGGATTGGCGTCGTGAATGTTCAATAGACCGCTCGTGAAATCATCTGTCCGTTCATGTACACGGCTCTGCACAAAATTCTGACAATAGTGCCAGAAGGAAACCATGTTATGCGCAATCGCAACCTGCTCTTCTGGCTTTGGGCGTCCCCACGTCATCGCCATGCGGTTCGCACACCACGCTTTGAGTTGATCTCTATCCTCAGCAGGAAAACCAATGAGCGTGAAGATAGTATAAGCAGGCAGAGGAAAGGAGAGTGCAGGCACAAGGTCTATCCACCCATCCTTGACGAAAGCATCAACAAATTCTTCTGTCTTACGACGAATATTTGGTTCAAGGATAGCAAGGCGACGTGCTGAAAACGTCTTGGTATTATGCTTGCGAATACGCGTGTGTGTAGGCGGATCAACATTCGACATGACAGGTGGCAAACGGAAATCACCGTTTGCTAGCACTTGTTGCGCTTCTGGTGAGAAAGGGGTCACAGGCAGATGGACGCTTGTCGCAGAAAATGTGGTTGGGTCAAGAAACACTGTCTCGATATCGGCATGGCGTGTGACAACCCACATGTTCAGTTGGGGCGCGTAAAATACAGGTTCCTTTGCGCGTAGAACATCATAAATCGGATAGGGGTCAGCGAGATACGCTGGATCGAAAGGGTCAAAGCCAGCTTCGACAGGGCAGGTCTGGACGGACGACAAGTGAATGTCTGACATACTGTGTCTCTCCTCCTCTTCGCAGGTAGGGAACGATGTGCCACATCCTTCTAGCATCGAGAACGCTAATCTGGATATGTACATTTTACATTATTATTAGCAATGAGGTATACTTATGAGACAACAAATATGTTCTGAGAACCGTAAAGCAGAGAAGAGAGTAGGCTTACCACCTGCTTGCAGAGGATGTATACATCATGACCTACTCACATCGAAACATGGCCGCCGAGCAAAAAGAGGCAGGACAGAAGGCAAAACAGATCACAGCTATGTGCGAAGCACTCTCCGTCACAGTCGATCCTATTGATTGGGAACACGATGGTCTACGTGCGGAAGTGAGTGTGAACGCCGTTCCGATATCTGATCTTCTGGACCTCGGTCAACAGGACAGCGATTCTCTGCTGCGTCGTATCCGCATGAAACTCCTCGAACATGCCGCGCGTGAAGTAGTCCCCGCACAACCAGGTCTTCGCGCCTTAATGTGGATGCCTCTTGATGTGATACAACCACAAGCATTTCTAAGCCTCTGGGTTCTCACAATGGAGACAACAAACGAGCGTATAGCGGTTGCCGAGTATATCAGAGATGGACAGCGTGTCTACGAACACTACGAATACAATCCGAACGATAAACAACAGCTTGCCAAGCTCTTTGGACCGATGCAAAAAGGCGAGTATCATCTCGGCGATACGGTCACAATTGAGGAGCGTGAGCAAAAATACACCGGAGAGATTGTGTATATTCTTCCCCCTGGCAAGGCATCGACGACCCGTACACATCCATCAAGGGGACATCACACCATTCAGGGGAAAACGTTTACAAATGACGTTTCCGCTCGCTATGTTGTCGCATGTAACGATGGTTTCCCCCATATCGTCAATCAATCACAAGTCGTAGTTGAAGCGGAGTCATAAGTTCTTCGAGGAAGAGTAACAGATGTTCAATAAGAGTATGTTGCTTAATAAGAGCATTTTCTGACAGAGGAGACCAACGGACGCTCACGAGGGGCAAGACGGTTCAAAGAAGAATACATTGTCGGTGAGGGACACACGGACGCCCACAAGGAGCGTCCCTACTATACTTTTGCACGTTGCCACATCATATATAGTAGGGACGCCCCTTGTGGGCGTCCGTGATAAAGACAGAAGCGTCCTTTTTGTTTACGCAAGTTCTATATGCTGTCGAATATGTACGATGGCTACCCCTAATGTGAAGAGCAGGCAGAGACCACCACTTAGTGCCAATGTTATTTGAGCACCGATATTCTGGGCAACCCATCCAACAAGTAGATTGCCAAAGGGTGCTAAGCCGAAGGTAATCAAGACTCTGATGCTCAAGATACGTCCACGCATGCCCTCTGGTGTCATTACTTGAATAGCCGTGTTGGTCACGACAAGCGGCAACACTGAACACACACCAAGTATCACCAGAAACGGAAGTGCTATTCGTATATCATACGCGAAGGCCAAAGCGATACAAGCACCTCCTCCAATGAGGCAAAGGAAAATCATGAGACGTAGGGTACGCTGCACTTTTTGGCTCATCAGCAAAAAGAGTAGTGCTCCACTAAGCGCACCGATCCCTGTCACAGCATTAAGCATACCGAGTCCCTGCGCACCAATATGAAAAATGCTCGCCGCGAAAATGGGTAGCAGTGTCGCGAATGGAAACACGAGGAAAGCGAGCAGGAATTGTAACAGCAAGGCAAGCTGAAGTGCCGGATGCTGACGTACATAGTGAAGTCCCTCACCAAGCCCCTTTAGAATGCTTTGCCGTTTCGCAACATGCCGCGTGTGATCGGTATGGATAAGCAATAACGAGAGCAACACCGCGATATAGCTTACGCTATTAAGGTAATACGACCCTGCAATCCCTACGAGTCCAACCAAGATACCACCGAGTGCAGGACCAACTGCACGAGAAAGATTAAACTGCATAAAATCTAAGGCCACACCCTGTCTCAGTTCTTGCGGCGAAACAAGGTCTGTAACAAAGGTTTGCCAGGCTGGTAAGCCAATCGCGCTCACTATCCCATTGACAAGTGCGGCAATAAGAATTTCCCAAACGGTAATTATATGTAGTGTAGTTAAGATGCCTAAAAGCAAGGCAGTTGTCATATATATAGCTTGTGTGTAGAATAAAAGATGCCGACGGTCCCAGCGATCAACAAGTACGCCACCGAAGAGCGAGAACACAAGATTTGGTAGGGTCGCGGCGAGTGTGACCAAGCCAAGCAAGAGGGCTGAATGTGTCAATTGCAGGACTTGCCAACCTTGCCCCACTGTCTGAATCCAAAATCCAATACTAGAGAGAAACGCGCCAAACCAGAAAATGCTAAAGTTTTTTTCCGCAAGTGGATGCAGTGTAGAAGCCAGTGTACGTGAACGTTCTTTCAAAGAAACCGAAAATGCCATGCCAAAGTAGTCCTTGCTAGATTCAAGCCATATCAAGGAAGAGAAACATAGAAGGGTTTGTTCATACAACGGTGGATGAAGCAATCGGAGATATGGATGAAGAGAAGAGAGGCAGAGACATCTTTGTCTTTGCCCTCAACACAATAACAGGTATACCAATGTTTTTTACACGGTATCTATACCCTCTCCTTTTAGGCTATGACATTAGAAAGGGGAAGCGCAATAGATAATTTAACCATAAAATATGCGTATAGTATGTGCAAAGGTGTCATGACAGGGGTAGATGTGATACTATAAAGTCAAAAGTAGTTATCCCTATCCTGGAGAGGAAATTTAGTATGCCAGAAATTGATGGCGATCACGTCTTTGGCTTTGACACGTTGTCTGTTCATGCCGGACAGCGTCCCGACTCGGCGACAGGAGCACGTGCAGTTCCTATTTATCAGACAACATCCTATGTTTTTGACGATACCGATCATGCCGCCCATCTCTTTGCGCTACAACGCTTCGGCAATATCTATACACGCATCATGAACCCGACCACTTCGGCCTTTGAAGAGCGCATTGCTGCGTTAGAGGGGGGAGCAGGTGCGGTTGCAACAGCATCGGGCATGGCGGCACAGATGGCAACTATGACGACACTACTGCGTCCAGGCGATGAGATTGTGTCGTCCAGTAGCCTCTATGGAGGAACACACACGCAGTTTGACCTTACGCTACGCACATGGGGCATCAACACGATCTTTGTTGATAGCACAAATCCCGAAAATTATCGCAAGGCCATCACGCCTCGTACTCGCGTCCTGTACGGCGAAACGATTGGCAATCCGCGTGGTGATGTGCTTGATATTCAGGCGGTGGCAGATATCGCACACGAGGCTGGTGTGCCGCTTGTTGTCGATAGCACTTTTACAACGCCCTACCTGATTCGCCCGTTTGAGCATGGGGCCGATATCGTGGTTCATTCAGCGACAAAGTTTATTGGTGGACATGGCACATCTATTGGGGGTGTTCTGGTTGAGCGCGGCAAGTTTCCGTGGGATAACGGCAAGTTTGCCCACATTGTTGACCCTTCACCTGGCTATCACGGAGTGCGCTTTTATGAGACCTTTGGCGATTTTGCGTTTACAAGGTAATGAGTTTACGGGTATAAACAATCATTATCAACGTGCATTACCTCTCCTGCAACGTCTTCTCTCCAAGTACAAACTCTGTCATTCATCGAACAGCACCATCGTTTAAAACGTACAAGTTACGAAAATGTATTTGTGGAAGTCAAATAATACATTGAGCGTTGGACATGAGTTCTAAATTTGAAGCAGTGATTAAAGAATATCTTCAAAACTTCATTTTTTAGACTAACAGCTATTACATCCTTCCTAAAGAGCCACCATGCTTATAGTGACTCTTTAGGAAGCGTATATCACTTTCTTGATGCGTTTAGAGCTTTATCCAAATCCCAAAGAATATCCTCAATGTTCTCAATCCCTATCGAAAGTCGAATGAGATCAGGCGTCACCCCACCTGAAAGTTGGTTCTCTTCAGAAAGTTGCTGGTGTGTCGTACTAGCAGGATGAATAATCAGACTTCGTGCATCACCCACATTTGCTAGGTGCGAGAACAGTTTCACACTATTAATTACCTTCTTGCCAGCCTCATATCCACCCTTAACACCGAATGTAAAGATTGCACCCGCACCGCGTGGCAAATAACGTTTTGTTAATTCGTAGAAAGGATCATCCGATAACCCTGGGTAATGAACCCAACTCACAGCAGGATGCTCTTTGAGGAATTGTGCAACACGTAACGCGTTTTGACAGTGACGCTCCATACGTAGCGACAAGGTTTCTAATCCTTGCAATAACAAGAAGGAATTAAATGGGCTAATAGACGCCCCCGTATCACGCACTGTTTCACACCTCAGCTTCATACAAAAACAAAAATCCCCAAAAGTTTCATAGAATCTTACACCATGATACCCAGGCGAAGGATCAACAATATGGGGGAAGTTTCCATTATCCCAAGGGAACTTACCAGCTTCCACCACAACACCTGCAATCGAGGTACCATGCCCTCCGATAAACTTCGTTGCTGAGTGAACAATGATATCCGCTCCGTACTCAAATGGACGACAGAGGTATGGAGTAGCAAACGTACTGTCTATAACGAGAGGGATACCTGCTTCGTGTGCAATATCGGCAACGGCACGAATATCGAGCACATCACCACGTGGATTACCGATGGTCTCACCATACAGGACACGAGTGCGTGGTGTGATGGCCCTGCGATAATTTTCAGGATTTGTGCTATCCACGAAGATCGTGTTGATGCCCCACGCACGTAAGGTGATATCAAACTGCGTATGGGTTCCACCATACAGACTACTGGAGGAGACGATTTCGTCACCTGGACGTAGTAACGTCATCATGGTTGCCATCTGGGCAGCCATACCAGATGCCGTTGCCACCGCTGCGGTTCCACCTTCTAGTGCCGCAACACGTTCTTCAAAGGCTGCGGTAGTCGGATTCATGATACGTGTATAGATATTGCCGAAGCGTTGTAGCGCAAAGAGATGGGCTGCATGCTCGGTATCGTCAAAGACATACGAGGTGGTTTGATAAATAGGAACTGCGCGTGCTCCTGTCGCTGAGTCAGGACGCTGACCAGCATGAACAGACAATGTGTCAAAGCCAAAGACGTGATCGCCATCAATTTCTGGCATACTAGCTTTCCTCTCTGAATACTTGTAATTTGCTTAGCTTTTATAGTATCACACTATGCTAATTTTTTTTACAAACAGCTAGGCACAAGTTTAACCCATAATAAGTAAGCAAGAAAATTTGTACTAATTCCTTGCAACAAATTACCCCTTGTATCATACCATAATGAAAAAGCTTGGTCGCTTACTACCTTGAACATTCCTTCAAAGGAGTATAGATTATGGTTGCTTCTCAATCTCCGAATATGACTGACTACGAAGCCGAGTATCGCAACTTTCAGCTTGACGTACCAGAATATTTCAACTTTGCCGCTGATGTCATCGACAAGTACGCCCAAAATCCCGACAAAGAGGCCATGCTTTGGATAGGTCAGCATGGCGAAGAACACCATCTCACCTTCGCGCATTTCTCTGACGCCTCCAGCTGGGTCGCCAACGCATTCTCCACATTAGGGTTGTGCAAAGGCGATGCTGTTCTGATGATGCTACTGCGTATCCCCGAATGGTGGGAGTCGATACTAGGATTAATACGTCTCGGTACTATTCCCATTCCTTGCACCACGCTCCTCACACCCAAAGACATTCAGTTCCGTGCTGAGATTGCTCAGCCCGTCGCGATCATTACCAACCACGAAGGCGCGGCAAAGTTTGACCAGGTGCGTGCTGACTGTCCGACCATCAAGTATGCTATCCTCGCTGACGAGGCTAATTACGATACGAGCGGATACGAAGGGTGGACAGACTATCGGCAGATCATTAGCGAAGCCGCGTCGGAGTTCACTAGTCCCAAAACCCGCAGCGATGATCCGTGCCTGGTCTATTTCACTTCCAGCACGGTCGGCTATCCCAAGATGGTCCTTCATACTCAGGCCAGTTATCCCATCGGGCATGTTATCACGGGTAAATACTGGCTTGATGTGCATGAACATGACCTCGTCTGGAACCTTTCCGAGGCTGGATGGGCAAAGTTCTCGTGGAGCAATCTGTTCGGTCCATGGAGTCAGGGTACAGCCATGTTCACGCAGGATGCGCGAGGTAAGTTTAATCCTATCGAGACGCTCGAGACGCTCAATAAATATCTAGTTACGACGCTCTGTGCGCCGCCGACCGTCTACCGCATCCTCGTCCTCGCCGAGCCGATGGTCTACATAGAAGCACATCCACCCAAGGCCCTACGCTACTGTGTAGGTGCCGGAGAGCCGCTCAACCCCGAAGTCATTAAGATTTGGCAGGATAGGACCGGAATGACAATCCGCGACGGCTATGGGCAAACTGAAACGGTCTTGCTATCTGGTAACTTTCCACCGCTCGCGGTCAAGCACGGCTCGATGGGCAAACCCGCTCCGGGCTTTGTGGTCTGCGTCATTGACGATAACGGCAACGAACTTCCTCCCAATAAAGAAGGTGATATTGCCTGAGGGTCAAACCCAAACGTCCGACGTGGATGTTCAAAGAGTACTGGCGCAACTCCGAAGCCACGCAAGCCTGCATTCGTGGGGATTGGTATATTACGGGCGACCGTGCGTCTAAAGACGAGGACGGCTACTTCTGGTTTGTTGGTCGCGCCGATGATGTGATTATCAGCGCTGGCTATCGTATCGGACCCTTCGAGGTCGAAAGTGCGTTGAAAGAACACCCCGCCGTTGCTGAATCGGCCGTCATTGCCAGCCCTGATGCGATGCGTGGCGAAATTGTCAAAGCCTACGTCATTCTTGCTCCCGGCTATACAGCCTCTCCCGAATTGGCGACCGAGTTACAGGATTACGTGAAAAAAGTGACTGCCCCGTATAAGTACCCGCGCGAGATCGAGTTCGTGGAGAGCTTACCCAAGACGATCTCTAGAAAAATCCGTCGAGTCGAGTTGAGAGAGATGGAGCGGCAGAAGAAGCAAGGTCAGTAAAGCGGACCACAAAAATTTCCCCAAGTCCACCTTATAGAGATGTCGATAAGTAAGCCACCAGCTTTTCAGAGTGGTGGCTTACTTATTTAGTGAGGCAGGTGGCTCTGATTGCTTCCTTAGATACTCAATAAGTTCGTTCAACTTTTCTACAAGCTCACAACGCTTGTTGCAAATATCACCCTGTGACATTTATGCCAGAGGAATTCGTGCCTTGCAAGTAATGTCGTCGCCTGCCTTGTTAGGCTTTCGTCAGTGCTAATGGACGTTCTTCCTGCTTCGCCCCGTCAAGTACTCTTATAACGTAGTCAGTTACTCATTGCTATTCTGCTTGGGTTAATAGGCTCCATGCCAGTCCAGGTGAGAGAGAAGCGATAGACTAACTTTTTTTCGTTTCCTCCATAGTCTATATCCTCCCTAGAAGGTCTCCCGCAACTCTTACCGAGTGAGTCACAACGTGTGAAACTCCTCGAAAGGCTTCTTAGCGTAGTAGCATTTCAGTCCCCTCAAATGGGCAACGCCTTCGCATTCAACATGGCCCTATGTGACTGGAATGATAACCTGACGCAAACGACGCGATATGCTTCCAAATTGGCCGCGACAGAATATGCTACCAAAAAGAGGAGCATTGTTCAATACGGGTTACCCGAAAGTTTGACCGTTTCCTACC
>JAABUQ010009501.1_pt1 | contig 13126 bp, 16 predicted proteins | sample 5560001 | NCBI WGS metagenome assembly JAABUQ01 (sample SAMN10711888, study PRJNA513371) | rock metagenome | isolation source: Antarctica rocks | place: Antarctica: Victoria Land, Finger Mt nord | collected 2015-12-18 | reverse complement strand
ATCGAGCACCATTACCAGGCCTTTCGTGCGGGTTAGAGGGATTTGAGGGGGGGGTTTTGGTGTTGGGTGGGTGGATTGTCCGTTTTGCGTCTTGCATGGGAAGGGGAATGGGAGGGAGAATGGAGTGATCCGCGATTTGAGTAGGTGAGATAGACGCTGCACGGATATCCATCAAGTTGACGAAGAGAAAATTGATGTTAACGATGTGGTAGGCGGTGTGGTGGTGCCTCGGATCTGTGGCGTCAAGGTGGGTCTCATCCGATCGAGAGGGTGCTGATTCCATAAGGAGTGAAAATTTTGGAAAGCGGTGTACTTAGATATTCATCCTGCCACGCTGGCATCGCTTGGAGACTTTCTCTTTTCGTCTATGTCTGTACTTATATAAGACTCCTCACATTGTGTTCGAGACAACAACCGTAGTCTGATCTTAGCCCGAGCTGTACCTTCGTCCGTTTTGCTTCTTTGACGTCAAGCATTTCGAAAAATCTGTATAAGATTGATCTCACATCGACGAAGCTACTATACCTCTTGTTCTTCGAGATGCACACATCGAGTCTCCCCTGACTCCCCGAGATAGGGGCAAGGTCCGTCCGAGACGGAAAGCGAGCACAGTTCATTCATCGTTCTTTTCAATCTGTTTGAAACCTCCTCAAACTCAACTCACTAGGCCCTTGTTCTCCACATTCTTGCCCATGCTCCCACCCTCCCATTTCTCACGAATGAAACATATCCGGAAACAAGGACTGACACAGAGGAACCGCACAAACGGTCGGGTAAGTCGTCACCGCAATTTTGGTCTTACACATATAGGATAGCATCGTAGCTTGGCATGACGTGAGTTGCGGTAAGTTGCCTTCGACTACAGATTTGCATTGTGAGCACTGCGTTGGAAGAACGAGGTCGGGAGGGGTGTCGTAGGTAGGGGCGCCGTTGTCAGCATTTTTGGCAAGCGGGAAGGGAGAGGCGATTTTGAGGGGGCCTATTGCTGCGAGGAGTAGGGTGAGGCTAAGGGTGAAGATTTGCATTTTCGCCTTCAAGAGGGATGGGGTGGACAGTGATATGGTAGTGGTTCAGGTCAAGAGGGAGAACAGCACAGAACATAAGGAGCACGTTGGCGTTTGCAAAACTACCACAGCAAATGAGACTAGAAGGAGGAAGATGTAGATAGAATGCGGTGAGATCTTCTACATAGGAGAGAACAGGCGAGACAGCGAATCTCGATTAATCGCAGCTGTTGTTTTGTGAGAAATTTCACGCACGTGGAAAACCACTTGATACCCGGAGACTTACTTCTCCTGTGGACTTTAAGCCTGGGTATTTTCTTGGGAGGGGTTGGCTTCATCGTTTGTGACTGCTCAGGATTCGAACCGTGCCCTCAAGAGGTTCCAAAGGTCCACGTTCTTGGTCAGTGTTCTCAGTGCTCCCTGCCTACAGGCGCCTTTTCTCCTTCCCTTTCTAACTTTACTTCTATTCCATTCAGCTCGACTCTGAGGAGTATGAGGACCTGTGGTGGTACTTTTGCGCTTTACTTCACCACCGACCACGCGTGTGCTTCCGGCTTGCGTGCTCCCATGTGACAATTAACTTCGTTTTGAGTTGTTGTGGAGCTGCCCAGGTTTTGATCCACAGTAGTGGCGAGAGTTGACAAGCTTCGCTGGCAACGTTGAGCTCTCCGGTCAAAGTTCCTTCACAGAAAAGAAGTGCTGCACCACGACTGCTGTACCGAGTACAATTCGAAAGACACAAAAGTCTTCTCCATTGAGCGCGCACTCTATGAGCAGTCACCAACCTGCTCGCGGCTTGTCTCACCTGTTGTGCCCAGCAAGACATCTGCTTTGCAGAAGTTCCTGAGAGTCAACAGCAACAGAGATTTAATAATGCCTAGAGTTTCCAATAGACTGAAGGCTTTCGTTGCTTGGGCCTCTGAGAACCCAAATTCCATGCGATTCTAGCGCCTTGGCCCTTGCAGCTCACCTGGAACATGCCCCCAACGCAACACGAAAGGGGCCATTAGGCACATGCTCCAGGCCGCCTCTGCCGGAATGGCTGACCGAAATTCAGGAACATAATCCTGACTAATTAATTATAGACTTGTGTTCTGGCTTTGTGACTTTCCCTTCTCCAATTTATTTACGAAACAAGTTCCTTAACACCTTTCCTTCCTCTCGTCATCTCACTCGGTCTCCATTCAACATCTTGCTATTTCCCAACAACTGCACTCCGTCCCAGGCAACGCTCAAACCATCTCTACGATAACACAACGCCACCATCTCCGCCATCCCCCAGACCTCGGATCCTGGTTGTACCGTAAAACGTCGGGCTTCTAAACATCGTGCATCGTCCTACTGATCCTGCGCAACATGCGGACTTCTCGCTCCTCCTCGAACGCTTCATCGGACGCCAGCCCTATTCAAAGCTCGGAGAATCAACAGATCTTTGTCAAGTCGCTCTCTGGAGACAGTATGCGCCTCTCCTCCTATCACACATCTCTTTAACGGCTGACTATCTCCTAGCAATTCCCCTTACGGTCCCTCCCAGTACAAGCCTTCCAACACTTATCAATCTGCTCTCCCTACGTACCTCAGCCGATCCCTCCTCTATCCGACTTGTGTATGCGGGTAAACACCTGACCGCCACCCCGACCTCCCAATCTCCAAATACCGAACCACCCCCAAATACCGAGAATGAGTCTACAACCACGGAGACTGTTCTTCCACCAACCCTCAGAACACTGTCGATCCCTGACAACGCAACTCTTCACATCACTCTACCTCTCTTAGGTGGCACATCTACTTCTGAAGAGTCAACACCTTCAACCACCGAACCTACGCCAACCTCAAAACCAGCAACAACAGCTCCAGCTAAAAGTTCAAGACCAAGATGCAACTTCAAAACCTGTAGAGACGCTCCTCAGCGCATCGTGGGTGACTGCGGCTTCTGCAAGGGAAAGTTCTGTGGGAGGCATCGGATGCTTGAGGACCACAAGTGTATTGGATTGGAGGATTGCAAGCGAGAGAGCCATGAGCGCAATACCCAGGTCCTTAGACTGGGGGGAACGACCATGGTAAGGGGTATTTAGATGGAGATGGAAGGATCGAAGAGATGGGACTGGCTACCCTGGAGTATGTACATCGGTAATGTACTCTGGGTTGTGATACAGATGGCTTGGTGTACTTATTCCCCATGCTGCCTCCATTTCGCGGAGAACTGTTCACATGATAGATGGGAATACTGTTCTGCCGTATTCGTTTATGTACCCTACCATGGTTCATGCATCACAAGCCTTGAGCCATGTCACACTGCAGATGACTTCTTCCTAATCAAGTAATTTTCTCGTGATCTGACATCTGGACTAAACCAGACTCGTCTGATTGAGGACTGAAGTAAATTTTCAATCTTCCAACGCACAACTCTTTTCGTTGAGGCCAATTGTACAGACAGTTTCAATTGGCATGCATCGCCTCATGCTGGTCTCATAGCTCGAATTGAGGCATTTGCGTGATATTTGAAAAGAGGTTGACCTTGTCGCAAAACCCTCTAGGCCTGGTGGCTTACGCTTTGCCGCATTAGGAGACAGGGAAAAAAGCCTCCTTACGATTTCAGTGCCACTTGCTGCCCCAATAAGGATGGTGCTCACACTCGGGACTCGGAATTGGATTCTAACTTATCGCACGGCGACATGAGTGCACCAACTGCGTCACGGGCAATCCTCTGCTGCCTGCTGTTGGCTGGGCCGGCCCTCTTACTTCACCAACTCTACTTGATGACCCTCCACCGCATCCGTTCATTTGCGTTTCAGCCCTCTACTCTTAATGCCGTATAGATTTCCCTATTGCCCTTCCAACGCATGAGTGGGAGAAGGAGAGAGATATTGAACCCATCACGAATGCAATCGCCGACGCCCGACACGAAGGCCGCGAAACCTCTGCTGCAGCAGGTCTCACCTTTACCGCTGCCTCCGTTTCTGCTTGACAATACAGTCATCGATACCTTGGGAGAAGCTGCTCCTTTAGGCAGCATCTCCTCTCCGCCACCACGTACGTAAACATTGCTCTCATCGTCTGTTCTTTTGCTAACGACCGCCAGCAGAATGGACGTTTGCAAGAAAGCGACCGAGCGGCAACACTTTACCCCAGACAATCGCTCACCGGGGATACAGAGCAAAGTTTCCGGAGAATACTATGGGAGCGTTCAAAGGCGCAGTCGATGTTGGCGCACATGCTTTGGAGACCGATATACACCTTACAAAAGATGAGGTCGTGGTGCTTTCTCATGTGAGCTTCAGGCCGTCAGGAACCGCATCGAGAAATCAGCTAATGCGGTGAATGCGCAGGACGCAACCCTTAAGCGCTGTTTCGGAAAGCATAAGAAGATAATAGACTGCACCTGGGAGTACATCCGTCAGCAAGAGACTCTGGCAGAACCCCACGAGCAGATGCCCTCATTGGAACACTTATTAGAATACCTAGCCTCCCCAGGCTTAGAACACATCTGGGTCCTCCTGGACATAAAGGTGCCTTTCTTCTCCCTCCTATCCCCTCTTTCTCTCCCTAACAGACCCCAGCTCGACGTCCCCGCCGAACAAATGATCCGCCTCATCGCCAAAACCATCGCCTCCACCCCCCCCGCCCCTAGCAAACCCTGGAACAAACGCATTGTCCTCGGCTGCTGGGCCTCGAATTACTTCCCCCTCTGCGCCCAATATTTGCCAACATTCCCAACCTCCTTCATCGGCTTCTCCATTCCCTACGCCCGGCAATTGCTAAAAGTGCCAAACATGTCTTTCAACATGCTCCAGAAATCGCTCGTGGTTCCCTACGTAGGGCCCCGGTTCATCAAAGACGCCAAGAAGAAGAACCGGCCGGTGTATACGTGGACGGTGGATGAACTGAGTATGATGCGGTGGTCTATCCGCGAGGGTTTGGATGGGGTTGTGACGGATGATCCGAAGAGATTCTTGGAGGTTTGCCAGGAGTGGGAGGGAGGGAAGAGGGAGGTATATATTACATGGAGACAGTGGGCGTTTATTGCTTGGGTTAATCTCATGGTGATTTTTTTTGGGGTACTCTTTTGGTGGAAGCATGGGAGGAGTGCTGCGAAGAAGCAGGAGAGGGGGAAGGAGAGGAGGGCGAAGATCTCTTTGCCTGCGGAGGAGGGGGAGACGATGGGGGAGCGATGACATTGGGATTGTAAGGGATAACTTTGGCCACGATCTTGATACATTTTGAGCGTGAGTTTGCTCACGGACTCGATTCTGTTATGCTATGAGATGACGACGAGATGCTATACTGCAGAAGATTCAGGAGATGTTTCTATTAGACTCAAGCGCTGGATCTCTTGTTTGGATATGTTTCCGCAAAGCCGTATTATATCGATTAGAACAGTAACCCCAAGATGGTGAAAATTAAGATGGGATGAATAGTTCCCAACGGGTCTGCCTCCAACTTCCCAACACAGGCAGAGTTACAAACCACCGAACATATCAATAAGCTGCATGCTGCACTCAACAGGGTTGCTTTCTATATTTACCCAAGCTGATGGTGGTTCTGTTTGGAGACAGCACCCTGCTCCCCATGTCCATATGCAAATCCCATTATGTCTCTATCCAGGCTCAGTTCCTCTTCAATCCTCCCCCGAACCAATCGAGATATCCTCCATCTAAAAGTACACAGAGCCACATCCCCCTAGTTCGTCCAGTATCCCCTCAAGACACCAGTCACACAATGTAAAACCGCGTAGTAGGGTAACATCGGCGCCGAGCCTCCCCCCCAGCACCCTGCCACAACGTTCTTGCTAGCACAATCACATCCAACGACGTCTCTTCCTCCTCCTCCTCCTCCTCCTCCCACCGTCCGCACCCCAACCTCACGTACCCCTTCCCGCCCCCCACTACCTGCCTGGCAGGCCCCCCGTCTGCATCATAGCAGCATTCTGCTCCTGGAAGCGCTGACCCAGCCGCTCCTGGCCTTTTAGGAACTTGTCCACGCACCGCATGACGCAGCCCTCTTCGCGGGTGTGCAGGGATTTGGTCGTGAAGTCGTTGACGCAGTTGTCGAAGCAGCGTTGGACTAGGCGGGAGTACATCTAGGGGTGGGGGTGTTAGTTCGGGGGTTTCTTAGGGGAAGGCGGCCGGGGGGGAGATGGGGTGGGGGAGTTGGGTTGGTTGTGATTGGGTGTTTGGTTGTTTGTCTTTGGTTGTGCTTTTTCTTTGGTGCAAGATGGGGATGTTTTCCTTGGGGGAAGGGAAGGGTGCTTGGAGGATTGGGTTTTTGCTAGGCGTGGAGAAGGATTGGGAGGAGTTGGGGAGAAGAGTGAGAAGAGGTGGGTGGCCATACGTTCATGAATTCTTTCATCTGTCTCTTTTCCATTCGGCCTTGGAGCTCTCGCTGTTCTTGTGCGTTTAAGCTGGGAGAATGTTAGATGGGCAGCACGCCAGAGAAAGGGTGTGGTTTTTGTTTCAGGGGGACTGACTTCTCCATCTTGAAGTGCCCTCTTCGTGATCTGCTACCTTACAGGGAAAGAGGTGTGGTCTTTCAAGCTTTCTACCTGGATGAAGAGAAGTGAAGCTCTTCACTTTTGGGAGACTTCAGTACTAGGTTCTCCGGTCGGCTATTCATCATCTTCACGCAGTTCCACTAACAACTGGTCACTTTCGCATTCCCTCTTCCTCTGCACAAACCAGAAACAGATACTTTTGCGCATTCGTGCTAATCTGATACCTCTATACCTTCTCTCTCACGCTATCTTCAAGCTTAAAGACACGTCAAGCTACTTCCATCGCTTTGTTTGCTGTCAGCTCCGAGCATGGGTTACTAGCGAGCTCTTCTAGGCCACCCACCGCCCACCACCGCCCACCACCGACTCACCAAAGGCAACTCGACTCCACCTGACCTTTTCTCCCACCTCTAGAACATATCAACAGCGCGCCAAGGTGCCAGACGAGCATCGGAATAGTTATAACCGTTGGGCTATATACCTTTGATATCTCTCCTGAGATCAGGTCAGCATCCAACCGCCTGCCCAATGAATACGGCCAAGCCATTTCAGCTGCGCAGCCCATTTACTAACGCCGCACCAGGTTCATTTGTCGGTGCATATCCACCAGAGAGTAAGCCTTTGTCTACAACCAGCTGGCAATACCTGGGGGTGAGTGCTGGCGACGACCGTGTCAAGACTGCACTTCAGTGAACAAACGGCGCGTCCGCAACCACACGCGACCATCCAGTCTCCGCACTCCAAAACCTACACCACGCTCTTCGCACAAATCACCGTCCACTTCCCGGATCATCGCCGATCATATACCAGTTCCAGCACATCAAAAGAACCTGTTCTACATTCACTAGAGCATGCGCAAATCCTCCAAAGCTTGGATACGGCCATAGGACGATCAGCGTCTATTTTGGGAACGGGCCTGACTGAATCGCAATTCCTGGCCCAGCATCCTGATTATTGCTCAACCCACCTCAGCCTTGAGTGCTCCGGTCTCTGACCAAAGCTGCCCATATGGCGACGACGGGCAACACCCAAGCACCGTCGGCGCTTGCTGCGCAACCACCCTCGCCGCCGCCTGCTAACGTGGCATCTCCACCATCGAAGCGCGACCTGTCTAGATGGTGGAACGGTTTCAAGAACAAGACGAAGAAGGAAGAGGAGAGAGGTAAGGCCGAGTTTACCTCTGTATTTTACTTCTTGGCCGTCCATGGAGTCGTGCGTCTAGAGGGGGCCAGCATGACAGCCCGCCTCTCTCACCTTGTGACTTACCGTTATATTGAATGATACTGACATGTCTATTGATAAAAGTCGAGGCTCCTGTCGGCATCTTCGGTGTACCGCTCCAAAGTAGCATCAAGTACGCCAACGTCGCAATCTCTCTCGCAGACGAGAAAGGTCAGAGTTATATATATGGCTATGTCCCGATAGTAGTTGCCAAGTGTGGAGTGTTCCTGAAAGAGAAAGGTGAATCTCCTCTCTCAAATTTCCCTTGGCAGGCATGCTAAACATAGTGTAGCCACCGATGTGGAGGGTATCTTCCGGCTGAATGGTTCTGCGAAACGTATCAAAGAACTCCAAACACTCTTCGACTCCCCAGATCGATATGGTAAAGGGCTCGACTGGAGTGGATACACTGTGCACGACGCAGCCAACATCCTTCGACGCTATCTAAACCTACTCCCCCAACCTATCGTACCACTAGACTTTTACGAGCGTGCTAGAGATCCACTTCGAAGTCACCAAGCACAGGCAGTTGGCGACATGGAAGCTCAGGTCCCCGACGCTGGACCCTTTGATCACGATGCTGCGATCACCACTTACCAGAAGCTGATTACAGAATTGCCACCTCTGAATCGCCAATTGCTTCTCTATATCCTCGATCTCCTTGCGGTATTCTCTTCCAAGTCCGAACAAAATCGAATGACATCCGCCAATCTTGCAGCAATCTTTCAACCAGGTCTTTTGTCGCATCCTAGTCATGACATGAGTCCTAATGAATATCGACTAAGTCAAGACGTTCTTATTTTCTTGATCGAGAACCAGGATAACTTCCTATTTGGTATGAGCGGGACAGCGGCGGATGATAAGACGATGCAGGAAGTCCAGAGCGGTGCTCAACCACAAGCAAGCACACCCACGAAGGCTTCGCATGCTGGCCTGGGCCGATCGGCTTCCAATGCCAGCGGCGGTGCAGATAGTCTTCGGAAGGCTGGAGCTCTTCGAAGGAATGCTTCCGTATCTTCAAAGAATTCAAATCTCTCCACTCATGCCCCGAGCCCCGGCTCACCGGCGCCTAGCAGTCCACTCGTAGCCACGGTCTCTGGTGGTGGTGTCCAGAGGAGCAATACGCTGCCATCCAAGAAATCACCAGGTCTAAATGCTCCTCGCTTCTCAAAGGTAAGTGTGGCAGACCCGTCAACGCCAGGCTCCGAGAGGCTTTCGCCGGGCATGCCTCTTGCTCAGGGGGCTCAGGCCGCTTCACCAACTTCGAAGCTAGCACAAACGTTTCCAGACACCGTTGCGCAATCCGGTGCTGGTCCCGTCACGCCTACTCACGATCAACCTACGGCTTTGGCCCCTGTACCTGAATCGGCGCCGAGAAATGTCAGCAAGGACTTTCCATCGGGGGAGAGGCTTCGCCTACGGACCCCAGAGCAAGGACAAGGGGTCACTACGGCAATTTCTGCTGGAACGCCCTCGAAGGACAAGAAACACATATTCTCCAAGTCACCCTCTAGCGAGAACGAGCGCAAGGAGGCACACAAACCCAACAAGCTCAGGAAGAAGACCCGCCCGTCAGAAGCTTCCAATAGTATCAGTGCACAGAGCTCGACTCATTCACTTCACGAAGCGCCAGACTCTCCACCTGGTCAAACTTCCTACACGTCCATGCCTGCGCCTGGTCTTGGTACGCAGATGAACAACGATCCACTCAGTTTCGTGCCCCCCACGCTTCTGAACACTCAAGCAACCCCTTCATCAGAAGCACCACCGTGTCTTGGCGAACTAGACGAAATGAGTTCTTTTCACGTCTCGAATCAGGGGAGCCCAGGCCACAGTCCCGCGTTGCGACCTGCTGCTCGCTCACCTGCTCCGTCGCCAATGCACTCAAACGGGGAAGAATCCGAGGGAGAGCTCGGTGGCAACGGAGCTAGCGACGGTAAACAGAAGCGTAGGAGCCGCTGGAGGTTGTCATCATCTGGCAAGAACCACCCTGCCTCTCGCACAGGTACTCCATCAGCATCTCGACTCGGCTCCAGCACTGTGGCAGAGAAGAGCAGTACCTCCATCGGTAGCGGAGGCAAGCCTCGAAAGTCTATGACCCACGACTCGTCTGCTGCGGTCACAGACCCATCTGCTCCTTGGGCCGGCGCCACCTCGAGCAATGAGTCTACTCCTTTCAAAGAGAAGGATCATGTACAAGAGCAGGATCACGGAGCGGATGAGAGGGAAAAGAAGGGGCTGTTTAGCCGAATCAAGGCGAAGGTCACCCAAGGGAAGGAAGAGCGCAAAGAGCGTGAAGCCGAGAAAGACCGGGCGAAGTCTCCTCCTCGAAATGGTAGCGAGCATGCCACGAGTAAGCAAAGCTTGGGAGGGATCGCTCAGGAGGGTCTACCAGTGCGTGGACGTTCTACCGATGTCGTCCCAGAGGCCCAAGAGAAGCCCGGGTCCAGTGGTTCAAACAAAGCTTGATAAGACCAGACAGGTCACGATAGATTTTGTGCGGACCAAATGCTCAAGGTTTGACAGTGTCAGTGTGAATTGTGGGAGGCTCATCATCAGAGTCTATTGAGGATGAAACGGATGATACCAATCGCTGTTACTTGAGAGGTGCATTACATTCAGGAAAACAAGCAGCAAAGGCAAATAGGACAACTTTTCGATGAAGCGAGGGCGCAAGGGAATTCTTGAGGATACAAGACTGAGAGACGATGCATGTGGATTTTGAGCGATACGGGTGGATACCCCCCTGTTTACAGTTGTCAGATAGGAGACCCTAGTCCATCAGTGATGGCGGTCCGGGAGAGCCTCTGGAGCTTTCTCGTAGCAACAGGGTTTCGTCGTTACGATTGGCAGCAGTTTGGAGACTCTAATCCATCATTGCGATAGCGCTCCGGAGAGGCACTTTTACTTCTTCTTTCTTCCGACCGACTTGTTGTTTTGATACTTCTTCAATAGTGGATTCTACAATTTTCTTCAGCGCTCTGTTAAGGGCAAGTTCTCCGTGTAGGCGGGTTGGAGGACGTTTGGTGGATTTGTGTTCAGATTGAGGGAGAGAGGGCATTTCATTAATGAGATCGCTTTGAGTGTCAAGGCAAGGGCCTCTGACTACGGAGCTACTTCATCCATGTTGTTTCTAGTACGTTATAGGTACCTCAGTGCAATGGAAATGATGTCAGATCATGTGATGGCCCCCTGCCGAGGATGTCAATCATCGCACTTCCACGCCAAGGTGCCCATCACAGCTAATTCCATCCCCTTTCTTAGCAAGTGGTAAATACCTTGTTTTCCATTAGAGTCTCTTCGAAGTTTCGGGCGGGAACATCATCTTCCTTGTCTGGAATAGGAAAAGCATCGCCTAGAATAGAAAACGGTGGAGCTAAAAGTCTTGGCTCGTATTTTGTTCGGATCGACGCTTCCAAAAACATTCTTCTTCTCCTCCTCCTCTACCGCCTCTCTCCATCCTCTTTCCTTCCTCTTTCCTTAAACTTCTGCGACCACCCGACAGTCCACGCTCATCAATCCTACACGTTGAGATTACTGTGTGACATCTGACTATATTTTTTACACTGAGTGACCACCCAGCCCCTCAATTTCTGGCCTGGGTGCGAGGACGTCACTCCTCTTTCCTTCGCTTGGACCCTCAACCACTTCCTATAGACCTATCACTTTCCGTCTATTGAGGAGAATACGAAAGAGCAGAGACAAACCTCAGTCACTCGTTTCTAGAGCGCCAGTGTCGTAAAGCATGTGAGTTTTTCTCCTGAAACACTGGTTGGACAGCAGCCCCCACCACATACGCGACTCGTATAGGCTCAGCTCAATCTGACAAGATACGAGTATATAGATCACCAACATACCCCCCAATCCTAGGAATCACACCCCGACATCGGCATCGCCCTGCTCAAACCGTCCAACAAAAGAGGCATGACTAAGATGCTTTCGATCCACAACCTCCTAACCACCGCCGTCCTCCTCGCCGCCCTATCCTCAACTCTCTCAGTAGACGAAGCACTCCGTAGAGAACAGAAGAAAGAGGCAAAAGCAGACGCCGATACCTTCCAAAAGCTTCTCAATCAAGTCGACCCTCCCTCCCTCCATGCCGCTCTCCACGACTTCTCCCCCAAGAAATTCAAACACGGCATGTTCCCAGAAGACCGCACAGCCATAGAAGTAATTCACAGAGAGGAACCGTCCTTAGCCACCGGAATCCTCAACATGGCTCACCTCGCCAAGCGTCAGAGTCCAGACATAAGCAATGGCACCCTACTGTCAGCCAACCCATCACCGACAACGACCGGTCGACCTACCCCTGTTCCTCAAGGTCCATCCACCACCTCAGCAGCAGCAGAGCAATCCTCAACTACAACTCCAAGTACCCCGGCGCCCACATCTGCAGTCCCCACATCTTCCCCCATCGCAAGCTCTCCCTCCGCCTCAGAGACCGCCGGCCAGGTCCTCACCACAACCGACGCCTCCGGCCACGTTATCGTAACAACCATAGGCGGCGGCGCCGTCACCGTCAATCCCTCTACCACGCCCTCTTCCTCTGCAGGTCAATCTACCGTCCAAGCTTCCAGCAAAACAAGCACTGTCGTCCGCACCAGCACCCTACCAGACGGCAGTCAAAGCACAATGACCTCGATAACAGTCGTGGCGGCGAACACGCCCGCCGAAACCCCGACTGGCGCTGCTGGCGCGACGACCACAGGAGCGAAGTCTTCGCCGGGACTGCAGACTGCAGAGGCTCCAGCGAGGGCTTTTGGGATGGAGATGGCGCTTGTGTTTGGGGCGGCCGCTGCGGTTGCTTTGCTCTAGGGACGACAAAGAAGTCTTCGATTCGGGGGCGTGAGTAAATAGGAAGGCGCGAATGGTGGAAACCTGCATAGCCGGCTTTGCTTCATTCTTGGTGCGGGTCATTCCTTTAGCGCGCACAACACGAGGCAGAGCGGATGACGAACACACCACCGTGGTGCCGGATGGGAAGCCGGGGAGGTGGACGGTGCGAGCGACTAGAGGAAGAGGAAGGGGAAGGGGAAGGGGAAGAGCGGGATGATGTAATCATTATTTCTACAACCGGAGGTACATGATCCAGATCGAACATAGTCACAGCAATGCAACTCCATTCATCTACCTCCCCCTCTCTATCTCTCCATCTTCCACCCTCTTAGAACCATATGTTTCCCTCTTCTATGAGGATCGAAATCAAAAGAAGGCAGTTGGGGTTTAATCGACCCATCGGCCGGTAGACCGGGTCTTGGAAGAGTGATGGGTTTCAGACGACGACGCTTGAGGGGTAGGGACCCCTTGAGATATTGCTGGGTGATGGGTATGCCTATTTTTGGGGAGGGGTGGTGGTTAGGGGTTTGAAGATTTAGGGGGGGGTGGAGAGGCTAGTCTGATCTGGCTTTTG
>JAABUQ010009500.1_pt1 | contig 13127 bp, 11 predicted proteins | sample 5560001 | NCBI WGS metagenome assembly JAABUQ01 (sample SAMN10711888, study PRJNA513371) | rock metagenome | isolation source: Antarctica rocks | place: Antarctica: Victoria Land, Finger Mt nord | collected 2015-12-18 | reverse complement strand
CGCTAAACCCCCCCCAGCTCATCCTAATAACCGGCTACCCCACCTCAGGCAAAACCCACCGCACAAGCCAACTCCTCACCTACCTGCACACCCGCATCGCCACCTCCACCTCCCCGCACACAACCCGCCTAACCGTCCACACCATCTCCGACCAAACCCTCTCCCTCCCCCGCTCCGTCTACCGCGAAGCCCGCACCGAAAAAGACGCCCGCGCCGCTGCATATTCCGCCATCAAGAGAGTGCTGGGGCGGGATACGATTGTGATTGCGGACGGGTTGAATTATATCAAGGGGTTTCGGTATCAGTTGTACTGCGAGGCGAAGGCGGTGCAGACACCGAGTTGTGTGGTAGGTTTTGCTTCCTTCCTTCCTGGTGGAATAGAGGGGTTGGGAAGGGGGGGGCTGACGTGTTTGGAGGTTCATGTGGGGACGCCGGTGGAGAGGTGTAGGGAGATTAATGAGAGGTTGCTGGGTGAGGGGGGGGGGTATGCGAGGGATGTGTTTGATAATCTGATTTTTCGGTATGAGGAGCCGAATGGGATGAGTAGATGGGATAGTCCGCTTTTTACGGTGCCGTTTGAGGATGAGACGTCGGATTTTGAGGGGATTTGGGACGTGATGGTAGGGGGGAAGGCTAAGTCTGTGAAGGCGAATTTGGCTACGAGAATGGTATGGGACATGCTTTTGAATTATGTGTTTCGTATTGTATGCTAATAATTGCATGCAGGCGCCGGCTACTGGGACCGATTATCTCTATGAGCTCGATAAGAGCTCGCAAGAGATCGTGACTTCCATCCTGGATTGGCAGAAAGACCATGTTGGTGAAGGTGGTGCTGAGCTCGATTTGGCCGATGGAATGATATCGCTCCCTGCCAACCCGGTCTCCTTGCCACAGCTTCAAAGGATAAGAAGGCAGTTCATCTCCATGAACCGGCTGCATAACCTGCCGAAGAGTCGGATCCGAGCTTTGTTCGTTGAATACCTTAATGATAACCTTCGTTGACTTCTCTTTCTTCCAAATCACCTATCAGATTCTACTGAAGAGTCGAGATTAGGGGACAACCTCCACTAAGTTCCTCAGGACTCCTGTCATTCAAGACGCCGTAGTCGAACCTCCACGTGCATATTGATTATTGAGTTCGTGGACCAACCAGAGGAAATCTCGCAATTTCACCAATATCTTTTGCCGCTGTAAGATCAAGTATTGCCCCTCTGATATCCGTCAGATCTCTTGCAAGCTGAAATCACCGGCTATAACGAAACTGACGAGCTTCCAAATAATTCAGCACTGCCGGCTTTGCCTCCGCCGCTTTCTGTCTCGATGCCTCTCCATGCTGTCCTAATCGCCGTCAGATCCGTCGGAAGTGCCAACAAAAGGCTACCATCCACGAGCTTGATGATAATTCTTCAGTATTGACCAGCACCCTTCACACCATCTGGCGCCTACAGCAGAGAAAGAAACTCTTTCCTGATCTGGCGCTCTATGGTCCGTGGAGAGCATAATTGGCCCGAGGAAGTGATTCTCCTCCTCAAGAGGTTTTGCCTTCAGGCATCCACGGCACCCAAACGACTCCACTCCGTTGGTGCGGAACACATGTTTGTACCCGCTCCGAGTCTTGCAACTGATGCATATGCGTCCGGCTGCGATAGTCTTCTTTCTGTCACTGTCACTGAACACTCCTGGTACCAAACATTTTCGGCATTTGGAGCAGGCCATGCTGAGTATTGGACGACGGTGGCGGCGTACGCGTTTCTCGAAGACATCATTGAAGTTGTTCAATTCATCGCCAGTCATGTTTGGGGTGTCTTTGGTGTATGTGTTGAGCGTCTTCGAGACAAGACGGAAAGTGGCAAGAGACTGAGCGTCCATCTGTTCGGCGATCAGACCGTGTAGCTCTGGTGGGAGACGGGCTAGTGGTGACAGCGCTGGTGGAGACTTTTCACTGAGAAGAGTCAGATGTGTATGGTCGCTGGCCCCAAGCTCACTTACCCTCTCTTCACCTTGGCTTTCTTGGCAGGCGGCGCTGAGACAGGCTCAACATCCTGATCCAGTAGGCGCTTGATACGCTGCTCGGTAGAAGGGTCTATATGTCGATGAGGAGAGTTGACGAACACAACCACATTGCTTCTCGTGATCGGAGTACCAATCAATTGAGCGGGACCTTCCATGGTTGAGGACTGCAAGCAGCTTGCGAATCTTCAGAGGTTTACCAAAGTCAAGGCTATCAGACTCACTCACACTTGAGGTGATGATCCGAGTCTTAGGCCTTTGACGGAAGCTGTTGGAGAGGATGAGGGTTGTAAGTTGTAAGACGAAACGAGGTTGCGAAGTCAGAGATGAACCTATTCACAAATTACCATCAAGGCATTTGCGAAGAAGTGTTCTGGTTGATATGACTTTGTTGATGAGAAGATACGGTGAGCAGGTGCGTTGAAGCAAGTGGCTGTCTCAGAGGTCTGATTTATTGACTGAGCCCAATCAGCTCGTTGACTGAGTGAGACGATTTCGTTCATTTACCCAGGAAAATATGGTGGGAAAATGATAGAAAGACCCTGGGAGAGTAAATCTGTGGCAAACTTCTGCTTACTTTGGTTCGCAGTCTCTGAGGCTGAAATCTGATGATCAGTCACTGGGTCAATTGGCTGAAGTGGACCGTTCATCTGAGGTGAAGAGAACTCGATTGGGAGGGGTTGTACGAGTCAAGCGAGACTTGTTATCCAATGCAGACTCAGGAGGGGTCGATGTTTAATTGACGGAGCTGGCTCACAAAGTGAAGGGCAACCTCAAACGAATCTTGACTTGAAGTTGTGTCAACAATTCGCTTTCCGTCGCATTCATAAACAGCAGAAGTTCAGCTGTTTGCACCAAGAGTGACCTTCCCGAAGCACAAAGTGGCCGGCATCAGAAACATGTTGTTTCGATCATCATGCAACATGGAGCCTTTTTCGTCACGAAGAACAAACCAAAAATTTACAACCCGAGAAGGTAACCGAGCTTCTACCCAAACAAACCACAAGCTTCCTATCAATCTACACCCAACATTACCTCCCCAGCCAATCTCATGGCTGAGCCTACTATACCCTCTGCCTTCCCCCCTCCCTAACCCGCATCGACCAAACCCCCATCACCAAACTCCACACCTTCGAAAAGCACCATGATCCAACCTTTACGAACCCCTTCGTCCCTACAACTCCACGTGACCCACATTCCGGAGTGCCCCAATCGCCTGCGCCCCAGCCATGCCTACACCTTCTATACTCGAGCGACGATATCCCGTTTGCACTCAGCGATCAACTGCTGCTCCCCTCAGCATCTCCCCCGCAATAGCATCACCCCCTCCTCCCTCATCTACCACTCCCCTCACTGATGGCTGGAAGGGTCGTGTGGCTAGTTGGATGAGATCGACAGGGGAAGGGAGAGATTCGATTTTCGAGAGGGGAAAGGGGGTCGGCTGTGAGGACTTAGTACGATTGGACTCTGAGTGTAATGATCATGGATTTTTCTTCGCTTCTTCCTCTAGCAGTGGAGCTTGGGTGGGATTGGGAGGTGTGATTCGCGAGCGCTTGAGGCTGGGATATCACGCATCGAGAGTTTGCCTCCAGTTCACAAAGGAATTCAAGGCGAAGCGCCCATTCGTTTCAATGTTTCAAAAGTGGCGTATACGTAACACCAGCAACGCTCTTTGCATCATTTCAAGCCCTTCTTGGACCTCAGGCACTGAACACACTCCTGCAAAACCAAAGGGCCTACCCCTTTCCTTGCCGCACCAGCTCTTCCCAAGCCGTTCCCGCTCATTCACTACCCCCTCCCCCAGATCTGGTCCCAGACACCTGAACAAACCAAGTGCGCTTCTGCCCAATCAACGCTATACCCCCCCACCCGCCGTAAATCTGACAATCCTCGATAATCGCCGTGGCCGAGTCCCGAACCTCTCTCCAACTAAACTCATCCATCACGGGACCGTTCGCTCTCAGCTCTAGCGTGCAGTCGCTCGTGTCGTTGTGGATGACGTATGGAGGTGTCCTTTCCCCGGGGGGAATCTTCGGTCGGAAGTGTTCCCAGAAGTATTGTTTTTGGCTATACGAGGGCAAGAGGCGAATACTGTTCAGGGTGGGGCGGCACTGCGGGAAGGTGGGATGGGGTTAGTAGGGTTTTATGAAGCGAGCAAGGTGGCATAATGTTGAGTGTAGTGGTTTGTGAGGGATGACTTACACCATCGACTGTGGTTGGATAGGACTTTTGGCTAGGGCGGTGCTTGAAGCATATTGGTCGTTCTGATAGGGGGGTGGTGTTGTTGATCCGGAGGAGGGGGGCTTCGTAGAGGCATGATCGCGGGGTGATAGATGGAGGTGGTGTTTGCGGTATTGCGTAAGTGAGAAGCGGTGTTGTGTACGCGTGGAGCTGGAGGGCAAGGGAGAGGAAATGCCAGTGCATCACAAAATCTACCTATTTCTGCTGCTAGAAATGAGCCTTTCCTCCCGGCCAAGCGGGACTCGAGGTACCTTTTTTGAAATGCTTAAGAGGTTGTCTTTCTTCGGTATGGTGCTCACCGTACGTCAAATCATGACGATTGATCCAGTCTGATCATTGAGTATCTTGTAGACTTGTAAAAATCTTTGTAGAAGGATCCTGTCAAAGGAGACTGAAGACGACGTTCCATGAGGACGCATATAGTGCAGGATCTACAAATTTTCTGTAGCGCTCTATATTGCCGCACGTCTGAACAGGTGCATCTGTCATGCGCTCATTGGCGACAGAGAATGGTTAAATTTCGTCATAGGAGACTTCTCTGCACAATTCGTGACACGAGGTTTTAAAATCTCGGAGAGAGAGCGTGTACTGTCCGATGCTTGTTGAGATTTTCCTGCCCTTTAAAGGTATCCCCACATTTAGGGCATGTGAATGAAAGCTCTTCGTTAGGTGCAGTGTTAACGCAGAGATCTTGTGGCACTGGCATCGCGCTCAGGCGGTCATGTATTACCTGATGCCTCCTGAGGTCGCTTCTTCCCTTGAGCGATCTCCAACAGATATGGCATCTGAACCAGATGTCTTCATCCTCTTTGTCGTCTTTATCGTCAAGTTGGAGATTTTGTATCAATGGTTCCATCGAGTACCCTTCTACATTTCCCGAAACCTGATCTCGATGTTCTTGAAGGTGCAATGTCCTTTGTGACGGCCTAGAAATTGGTAGTCAGAGGATTGTATACGATGCAGAGAATTTTGGTTGGGAGCACCTGTGAAGATACTGCCATTTTAGACCAATTTCGAGCATCCTTACGGCCAAAGAGCGGCTGCAAAATCTGTCTGGCATCGAATCGTTCGAAAGTCGCTGGAAATATCCAGGACCAGTGACCTGAAGCACATAGCAATAATCGCGAAGGAAAGTCCGACGAGAATTACGATATTCTTCGAAGAAAGAAAAGCGCGAGGGTTGACCAACATTGGCGTCAATTGCCAGCGCTTCTTCGGCGTTCTCAAGAAGCTGGACCCAATTTCCGGCATAATTGATGATGATGGCTAGCTCCACCCATCTCAAACATTGAAGAGAGTCCTCTTTAGTGTATTGGTCAGCTTTCTGCAGAAGCTCCGAAGCTGTCACGATCTCTTTGGTGTCCAAGTCATCTGGAAGGGAAGGTTGTTTAAGCATTCCCCATAGACCGTAAGCCATCTCAAAGTACGAATCATACGATTTAAGCCAAGGTTCTCTGCGGAGTCGTGCTAGGAGAAACTCCGACTCTTTACACTCCGTGAAATACCACATCGACGCAGCACAACGATACAATTGGCGTAATCTGCGAGGACGCAACACAGCCGGTAAACTCTCTGCAGGTAAGTTATGGCAATTTCTGATATATTGATCTGCAGTATGGTGAATGGCATTGATCTCATAGTCTTGAAGATGACTCTTAAAAGCCCCCGCACCAGATGAATCGTGGATTTCTATAAGCGGGGAGCATAAGCCGGACGCCAGGGATGTGACATCCTCCACCTTCTCTCCAAAATTGGCGTACTGGACAACCACTTCCAATGTGGCGTAACTCATACAATCCATCCACAAAAATGTCGGCATATAGTCGTTAGTGTCAAGCCAAAGAAAAATCTGCTGTGCAAGCTCCAAGTGTGCCTGGTTGAGATTGACCTCGGAGTTCTGTAAGATCTGAGTATACAGATGGGTCAAGCCATGGGGTATTTCCGTCAAGTGCCGTTGGATCAGCGCTTTTGTTGGAAGCTTCTCGATCTCGTCCATCATGAGCCGAGCATATAGCCATAGACCGTCTGCAGCTCGAGATACTTTGAGAGCTACAACCTTGCCAAGCTTGTCGCCTGAAATAATCTTGATCTGAGCGACGCGACTTTCGACATAAGATTGAATGGATCGGTCACCACGCTGCTCTTCCATGAGATGAACATCATTCCATAAGTCATCAAGCTTCATCTGACGACTTGTAGCTATCAAATGCAACCGCCTTGTTGCCTCTCTTGCGCTCTGGGCATCAAAGAGGACCTCGAGCAAATCGTCGACATCCCGACATTCATCTAGCGCATCGACAACGATCGAAATAGTGTTGATAGATGTTTTCGAAAGGGCGGTGGTGAAAGCAGACCGGACATCAACATACGAGTCGGCAGTTGCACGGCCACTTTCCAGATAGACAGACTCGACCTCATCATATAAAATAGGGTCAGAATGAAGAAGCTGAGAGAGCAAGGTGCGAAGGACGTATAGTGGTTCTCGTTTTTCGAGGTTCCCAGCAACACAAAAGAAGTAAAGTGTTACGTGGCTCTCCTCGTGCAAGAGACGGGTAATCACAAAAGAAGCAAGCATAGTCTTCTCAGCTCCGGGCCTTCCCTGGAAGCATAGACTGCGGCAGGGACTCTGTGGGTCCAGATACTTGTATAAGCTCGTCGCAAGGACCCAGTCACAAGACCCCGGCATATAATCTTTTCGAAGTCTGTGTAGGTCGTCTTGAACGGTGGATGGCGACAGCCAGCGCTGGATGTTGTTCCGTAGCTGCTCTTTTCGAGCGGCTTTCTCTGCTTCCCTGGCTTTCGAGCTTTCCTCAATGTTTGCAGCGTTTGCAACCCAGTCGATCTCAGTACTATGGTAAGCAATGTTGGCTGACACCTGGCCGAAGTCTTTGTCGAACGAAGTCAGCATGGCTCGGACCGATGACCTGGTGTAGAAACGAACAACGCGAGTACAGAAGTCTAAGAGGTCAACGTAGAGCATGCCCACGGCCTTTTCAACTGCAGGATTCGATTTGAACAACTTCTCGTAGCCAGCGAATCTACCAAGAGAACCGACTATCCTGTGAAGAATCATGACGAGTCCTTCAAGTGTCTTGATATAATCACTGGCGAGCTGCCAGGGATGAGGTCAGCCACCTGCAGCTCAGACGAGCCTGAAAGTGCTTACGGTCACCGCGACACGTACAGGCCCCCAGATTGGAGTGGCTACTCCTCCCTGAATCTGAGCAAGAACATCTATGGCACCCTCGAATCGCTTCAGAGGTTCGATGAGTGGGCGCAGTAGCTCCATCAAGCGAGCGAACCCTTTCCTGCGTCCTTGTGCTTTTACTATGAGGTCCAGGCATGCGTCGGGACCAGCTGGAGCATCAAACGAAGCTCTTTGGGCCTCTGACAGTGAGGCAAGATGTTGCTGTACGGCCAGCCGCCATGACTCTGGGCAAGGCTGGGACATCTGTCTGTCGTGTGAGGACATCGCGATCTCTCACCAACAGAATCAACAATTTACAGACTCTATGGTTGGTCGTAATACAAAACTTTGGGTAGGACTGTGCGTTGGTCCATGATCACTGCTTCCATGTGGCAACTCCACTCTTCACAGCTTGAATTATCAATGTCTAGGAAAGAGTACCGACACTAGACTTGGGGTAACGAAGGTAACGAAGATGTGATGACTACGGGTGGAAATCGCTACTGTGCGGGCGGGAGAGGAGACAGCCCAATTGCTAGTCCGGGCCCTAATGGACGCCAATGTTATCATAGGCTGTTGGCACAAAGAACTCGGTTTTGGGGGGGGGGGCGAGCCAGAGGACAACCCTCGGAACCCACCCGTGGCCCAAGTCATTGCAAAGAGGCGATTGCGGCGCAGATTCACCAATGAATAGCGAGCCACTGAGCGTGCCCAGCGACCAGGTTGATGAAGGAAAGAAATCAGGACGTCCACGGCTGCAGAAGGGAGTCCGCTGTGCCGTTTCAGCCCCCAAGAAAGGGCATTGCACCGGTGTGAGATGTTTCTAAGTACGGAGTACGTATGCTGGATATGTATGGATGCTTCGATAGAGATTATGCATGTCTGGCACAATCAGCAAGGGATTTGGTCATGTTTGTAGTAAATCATCGTTTCTTGTAGGCGTTCTGTGTTGACCTATACCGGAGCACCCTCGATATCTACCCCTTGCCTTACCTTATATGTACCTGACGAGAAAAGCTTCATGCCTTTGTCCCCCTCTATTCCGTGCGGGGCACCTTTTTGCACAACTTCGATATCCTAGCCCTTGTGTGGTTACGGCGCTCTCACAGTCTCACAGTCTCACAGTCTCATTCTCACTTGTCCATTTGACTGATCAGACTGATAACCTTACTTTAGTACTTCTTAGTACCTAAAGTATCTCCAAAATCGGCCAACTTGGAAATTTGGGAGAGTTAAGGTTTAGTGATCGGTTGCGCTGATCCTCATTGGATCCATCGACCGTCGGCCATTCCCCTTTCCATCTTTTTCCCCTCCCCTTCCGCCGCCGTCTCACCTAAAACTGTTACCGACCTACCACACCGATACACTCCCTCTCACTCAGACTCACCTTCTTTCCTTCTTTCTTTTTCCTTCCATCAGCCTACCTCTCTACCACACTGCTTCATTTGCGCTGGCTTCGTAGCTTGGTCTGTCCCTTCGCTCTTTTTATTGAGTCTTTGAGCGACCAAACAAGGCCATTCGTCGTTGTCAGACACTAGCTTCGACTGCTCAAAGAACCAAAGCCCCCCCCCCAAGCTCCCAATTCCCAACCTTGTCAGCTTCGATCGTTTGCAGCTACTTTGCGCAATCACGACCGAAAGCTCTACGGCAACACGGTGAAGGTGACTCGACGGCGAAATCGACCAAAGCGGTTGGGATTAAGTGTGAGTTGCTCTTTGGACCGGGTGCTACTTTGACGATGCATGGAGAATTAAACACAGAACATCCCCTGCGCTTTGAACGAAGCACTTCATCGCTCTCATGTTGCTTCATAATTTCGCTGTCTGCTTTACCGTCCTCAATGAAAATGTTGTGAGGCTGACATTGTCGTGATCTGCAGTCAAACTTCCACCCACCTAGGCATTGAAACGTGCGCTGAAGACCAGCGACTACCGTTAAGATGGGTTGTGGAATGAGCACAGAGGAGAAGGAGGGAAAGGAGAGGAATGAACAGATTGAGAATCAATTGAAGCGCGACAAGCTTTCTCAGCGTAATGAGATCAAGATGCTGCTTCTCGGTGCGCCTGGATCGTGTAACAAGGGTTGGGGATGTTGTTGACAACCTACCAGGTGCTGGTGAATCGGGGAAATCGACCATATTGAAGCAAATGAAGCTGATCCACGAGGGAAGCTATTCTCGCGATGAGCGTGAATCGTTCAAAGAGATCATTTACAGCAACACGGTTCAGTCAATGAGGGTCATTTTGGAAGCTATGGAGTCCCTAGAGCTACCGCTTGACGATCAAAGAACCGAGTATCACGTCCAAACTATCTTCATGCAACCGGCACAGATCGAAGGCGAAAGCCTACCTCCTGAGGTTGGAAGCGCAATCAGCGCTCTATGGAAGGATGCGGGCGTCCAAGAATGCTTCAAGCGCTCGAGGGAGTACCAGTTGAACGATTCGGCCCGATAGTAAGTCATCCCTCTCTACACACGTTCCGGCCAGTAGAGGGTCCCTCGATTCCAGGATCCAATACTAGGTCACGGTTTGAATATCACCCGACCTGTTTGGTAATATTGGTGGACGGTGCCCGAATGCTGACTCGCTCCTTTCAGCTATTTCGAGTCGATTGGAAGAATAGCTCAACCGGACTATCTACCAAACGACCAAGACGTCCTACGATCCCGCGTAAAGACCACTGGCATCACAGAGACCACTTTCATCATCGGTGAACTTACGTATCGTATGTTCGATGTCGGAGGTCAGCGATCAGAGCGAAAGAAGTGGATCCACTGCTTCGAAAATGTCACTACCATTCTGTTCCTTGTCGCCATCTCCGAATACGATCAGCTCCTCTTTGAAGACGAGACTGTTAATCGTATGCAAGAAGCCCTCACCCTATTCGACTCCATCTGCAATTCGAGGTGGTTCGTCAAGACCTCAATCATTTTGTTCCTGAACAAGATCGATAGGTTCAAGGAGAAGCTACCTGTCTCTCCCATGAAGAACTATTTCCCCGATTACGAAGGTAAGCTTGACCAGCAGAGTCCTCATGGGAAGGGTGCGCAAAGATCTAATGTTGCTGAAGGTGGACCCGACTACCCCGCTGCATGCGACTACATCCTCAACCGATTCGTCTCTCTCAACCAACACGAAACCAAGCAAATCTACACCCACTTCACATGCGCCACCGACACTACACAGATTCGCTTTGTCATGGCGGCTGTGAATGGTTAGTACACGCCGCTGGAAGATTCCTTATCACAAGCTAATACTTGCAACCTAGATATCATTATTCAAGAGAACCTTCGTGACTGTGGTCTGTTATAGACCTGACCAACCCAAAACATGGACGCGATGCTGAATATTTTGGAGGTTTATTCTTCTGAACGGCGGACGCTCTTCTCCCAAAGAAACCCTCTATTTGCAAGCCCGAATCCTTGAGCTCTTCCACCTTTGGATGCTCAGGGCTTTGTACAATCCTTCGATATTCTTCCCACCAGAAGCAGCTCAACGTCCATGTTCAGCGGCCTCGACTTCAGCACATGGCCGTTCTTCCAGGCCTCGAAGCGCAAGTGACGGTTTCTATGCGACGTGTACGAACATTCTTAGTGCCAGCGCCCTTTAGAATGATACCAGTCAGCGGGTGGGCATGCGAGCATGCGATTGCGCTCTCCTATCTTATGGAGGGCTGTGGCATTGAGGAGAAGCGAGGTGTTTACATTTACCGTGTTGCGTCTGCCATGACGGGGTCGATGTTAGCTAAATCAAGCGTGTCGAATTGAAAATTGTTCAATACTTTTGTCTATTGCAATGTTGTCATTTGCCTTGCTTACAGACTTCCTACTCTGGAATGATTGAGATCATGATCCTTACGACAGCAACCACCAAGGCAGGCAATGACTTTGATCCATGTCTCCGAAGACACTGGGTTGAGGCCAGAGAAGTTCCATTGTGCTCAAGGGCTGCTCACAATGTCCTTCCCCCGGAAGAGCCTCAAAGATCAAAGTCCAGGAAGACCATCAGTACCCATTGCCCTCCTGTAGCCCGACAAGAATAGAAATTGCCCAAGTAATGCCATATTCTGATATATTCACAGCTAGACAGTCTCCTCCCAGTCTGTCAAAGTTCACGTAGTGAATTCATAAACTCAATCCGTAGCCGCCCAAGCTTCACGAGCAACAAGACCTTTCCACTCCAGCATGCCCCCAACATCCACACAGTCCTTACCATAACCCTACGCCCACAATGTCCTACCCTCTCACCCAATTAGGCTCCGGCGGTAGGCCTTCCTCTCCCTCTCCTCAAACACCCTTCTAACCACCCACTCAGCATTCAACCACCAATCCACCTCCTCCTCGGAAGCCGAATACGATCGCCTCCGCGACCTCGCACGACAAGAAGCAGGAAAACGCTCCTCATGCCTCGACAAGGTCCGTCCTCCCCCTTTCTCCTCCCCCGCTAGGCTTCCCCCAATAGCCTCCCCCCCCGGCAGGCCCACCAAGCCTACGCCCGCGGCGACGGCGCCTCCGCGCACCAGCTATCCGACGAAGGCAAACGGCACGGCGCGATGATGGACCAATACAACAAGCAAGGGTCGGACTACATATTCCGGGAGAACAACGCGGAGGGCCGGGTGGACGGGGACACGATCGATCTGCACGGGCAATTCGTGAGCGAGGCGGAGGAGATTGTCGAGCACAGGATTCGGTACGCGCAGGGGACGGGGCAGAGGGGGTTGCATGTGTGAGGGTTCCCCCCTTTCTTCCCCCGTTTTCTCTCTCGGTCTCTCCGCTGTGAACGAACCGTGGACGTGCTGACATTCTAACCGGCAGCATCGTAGGCAGAGGCAACCACTCCCCCAACCACATCCAGAAGATCAAACCCCGCGTCGAGCAAGTCTGTCAGCAGCTAAGGCTGCAATACGCGACCGAGGAGAACGCGGGGAGGATTTATGTCAATCTCCAGGGTGGGGCGGCGGTTATGCCCGAGAAGTATAAGGCGCATAACGGGGGGGGGTATGCGGCTGGGTATGGGGGGCATGGAGGGCAAGGGGGGCAGCAGTCAGGGTATCAGGGAGGGCAACAGCAGGGATATCAGGGGGGGCAGCAGCAGCAGCAGCAGCAGGATCCGAATGCGGAATTAGAGGCGGAGGTTAAGAAGTATTTGCCCAAGGTGCTACGGGCGCTGAGGGGGTGTTGTGTTGTTATGTGATGGCTTTCGGGAGCTGGGGAGAGAGAAGGGGAGAGTTTGATACCCTTGGATATTTGCATAAGAGGGACGGATTCCGCATAGCGTGAAGGGGTGATCGCGAGGACTCTGTGCTGCCATATCTGCACTGTCCATACCATTCTTCTCGATATCTGGTTTCAAACGTACTGTGCAACCCACTCAACACTCCCGCCAAAGTAGCTCCGACGTATAAGTACAATATCTCCTTTCCCACCCCCACCTCTTTTATCAAAACCTCAGCTTCGGCCCTACAAAAACCAACCCCACCGCCAAAACCCACAGTCCCCCAATCCACGCATACAACATCATCCTCCCCCACCACCCCTTCCCCTCACTCATCCGCTTCAACAAGCCCATCCTCCGCCCTGCAGCCTCCATGCCCGTGCTGTTCTTGTCCAAGCCCTCGGTGGCGCGGTTCAGAGTCTCGGTGTCTAGGGCGAGGGAATCGCTGAACTGGGTGCTTGAGGTTTTGAGGG
>JAABUQ010009499.1_pt1 | contig 13128 bp, 11 predicted proteins | sample 5560001 | NCBI WGS metagenome assembly JAABUQ01 (sample SAMN10711888, study PRJNA513371) | rock metagenome | isolation source: Antarctica rocks | place: Antarctica: Victoria Land, Finger Mt nord | collected 2015-12-18 | reverse complement strand
AGGGAATAATACAGTAAACGGTGCCGGAACACCGTTCAATGCGTTAATCACTTTATGCGATTATACCACCGATAGCAGCATACACGCAATCCGTCATCATAAGTTTTGAGAACTCCCATTCTCATAAGCGATCCTAGGGGCGTTCAGATGTGGGTGCCGATGTGGCGTGTGAGATCGAATAAACACCCATAACCAATACCATTGTATTCGTTATCTTGAGAGGAAGATGCCTGGGACTTGTTAGGCTTCTGGGATATGATATATGCCGCAAAGAAGGCGTGAGCATGGTTCGCCACCACCAAGGGCTACAGGGATGAGCATCAGGCAGTCATGAGCCACTGTTGCTATCGCCCGCTGTGGTAGCGGGACGGGAACGGCGTTACTTCAGCCCCGTCTGCGTCAGCCCGGCGATGAACTGCCGCTGCAGGACGGCGTAGACGATCAGGACCGGGATCATAATAACAATTGACATGGCAAGTGCCTGGTTATAGGCACTGGAATACTCGCTGAAGAAGAGCGCGATTCCCTGTGGCAGCGTCCGCAGATTCGCGCTGGTCACGACGACAACGGGCCAGATGTAGAGGTCCCAACTGCCGAGGAAGCTGAAGATCGCCACTGCGGCGAGCGCGGGGCGGCTCATCGGCAGTACGACGCGGCAGAGGATGCCAAGTTCCGAACTGCCGTCCACCCGCGCCGCGTCCAGATACTCGTCGGGAATCGCCATGATGTGCTGGCGCATGAGGAAGATGCTGAAGGCGTTGACGGATTGCGGGATGATCAGCCCCTGGTAGGTGTTCAGCCAGCCGAGGTCGCGCACGACGAGGTAGAGCGGCACGAGGATCACCTGCACCGGCAGCATCATCGTGCTGAGGATAGCGAGGAAGACGACATTCCGGCCCCAGAATTGGTACTTCGCCAGCCCGAACCCGGCGAGGCTGGAAACGACGAGCGAGATCAGCGTGACCGCCCCGGCGACGAAGAGGCTATTGAAGAAGTAGCGGCCGAAGGCGTTGTGCCGGAAGGGCGTCGTGTAGTTCTCGAAGTGCAGCGCCCGTGGGATCCAGTGCACGGGGATCGTGAAGACCTCCCGGTTGGCCTTGAAGGACGCCGACAATGCCCACACGAGGGGAAAGAGGATGAGCAGTGCGCCCACCCCCAGGACCATATAGGTGAAAACCTGACCGATGGTGCGGGAGAGTGCGGGGGCAGCACGTCGCGGTGCGTTTGGTGCGCGCATGTTCATACCTCCGAGCGGAAGAGGCGCATCTGGACGAGAGTGAAGGCCATGACGAAGACGAAGAGGATGACGGACATTGCCGCCGCCGTCCCCATCTTGAGAAAGACCAGCCCCGTCTCATAGATGCGCACCGCGAGGACGCGCGTCGCGTCCGCCGGGCCGCCGCCCGTCATGATCCAGATGGCGTCGAAACTGCGCAGCGCGTTGACGATCGAGACGACGACGACGAAGAACATCGTCGGCTTGAGGAGTGGCCAGGTGATGTGGCGGAACAAGGCCCACGCGCCCGCCCCATCGAGTCGCGCCGCCTCGTAGTACTCGCTGGGGATATTCTGGAGACCGGCGAGGAAGATGACGGCGTAGTAGCCCGTCGCCCGCCAGATTGCCATGATGATCACGGCGAGCAGCGCGTGCTGCGTCGAGTTCAGCCACGGGATGGCCTTTCCCAGGACCGGTTCGACGAAGACCGCGTTGATCGGGCCATAGGGGTGATAGAGGAGTGCCCAGATCACCGCGAGCACGGCGAGCGGCATCATCACCGGTGCGAAAAAAACGGTGCGAAAGAAGGTGCGCAGGCGGATGTTCCGGTTGAGCAGGAGCGCAAGGCCGAGCGAGAGCGCCCAGGTCGGCGCGCTGACGCCAAACGCATAGATCGCCGTGACCTTGAGGGATTGGAGGAACGCCGGGGATGAGAGGAGGTCCTGATACTGCGTCAGTCCGACCCACCGCTTCGGCGTCAGGAGGTCGTAGTCGAAGAAGCTGAGGTAGAACGCGTTGAACATCGGCCAGAACGCGAAAACGGCGAAGAAGATCAGCGCGGGCAGGACAAAAAGGAACCCGACGAGCGACTGCCGACGGCGATAATTCCAAGCCCGTACGACGCGAGGAGCGAGAACCTGCGCCTCACGTTGCTCAAACGTTGCCATCAGCGGCGCTCCATTCGGATCGCGGCGCGGCGCGGGAAACGCGCCGCGCCGCGATCCATGTCACCCTATTTACTCGTGATGTTGTTGATGTCCGTGGCGGCCGCGTCCAGCACCTGCTTCGCGCTCGTGTTATTGAGGAGCGCTTGCTGCACCGCTTTGTGGACGACATTGTTGATCTCGCTGGCGTTCGGGTTGAGGAGGCGCGGTCGCGCGTACTGCATCTGATCAATGAAGACATCCAGCCCCTTGAAGGCCTTCGCCTCCGGGCTGTCAGTCCAGCCGAGACGGGGCAGGGCGTAGCCCGAGGTCGTCAGCCAGCGCGCTCCCTGCTGCTGGGCGTAGTTGACGAACTTCCACGCCTCCGCCGTATTCGGCGACTTGCCGTTCACCATCCACGCCCACGAAGAGAGCGAGACGACTTTGCGCTTGCCGTCCGACGCCTGCGGCAGCGGCACGATGCGGTAGTTATTCTCGACCGGGGTGCCCTTGAAGGTCGGCGTCGCCCACGGCCCGAGGATCCACATCGCCACCTTCTCCTGCGTGAAGTCCGCCATCGGATCCTGCGCGGTGGAGACGTTGACGCCCGGCGCGCCCGCCTTGTACTTGTAGTAGATGTCCTGCATCTTCTGCAGCGCCTCCACGCCCTCGGCGTTGTTCAGCACGCACTGCTTCCCCTTATCATCGTCCGACAGCACGGAGCCACCCAGTTGATAGATGATGGGGGGATACTGCAACATCGTCCAGCCGGAGGTCAGCAGATTCCAGCCGAACCCCTGCCGATCGAAGCGACCATTCGCCATCTTCGCCAGTTTCGCGCCGGTCGTGCCGACCTCCGCCCAGGTCTTCGGGTAATCCTTGGCGGGATCAAGCCCGGCGTCGCTGAACATCTTCTCGTTGATCGTCATCACCCACGAGTTGTACTCGAAGGGCATGCCGTAGATCTTGCCGTCCGGTCCCTTGAACGGGTTCAGGCTGTTCGGCACGTATGCCTTCTCCAGATCGGCCTGACTGGCGAAGCTGAAGGTGGACGGATCGAGCGGGGCGACAACACCCTTACTCGTATACGTCGGGATGGTGGTGTCGTTGAGGTCGAACATATCCGGCGCCTGCCCGCCGGCGAAGGCGGTCGCGATCTTCGTGAAGATCGTATCGTTCGGGATGATCTCCAGTTTGATCGTGACGTTCGGGTTCTGTTTCTGGTACTCATCAATCAGGACCTTCGTGAAATCATCGGCCGGGTTGTGATTGTGCTTCCAGAAGGTGAGATCCACCTTCTTGCCGGAGGAAGACGCGGCGGTCGCCGCGGGCGCACCCGTCGCGCTCGTTCCGCCGGACGGCTTCGCCGTCGCCGTTGGACTACTGCTGCTCCCGCATGCCGCAAGGATCGCCGCTGCGGCGCTTCCCGCGAGCGTCCCGAGGAACCGACGGCGGCTCAACCGATGCAATGCAGACCGATGCGACATGGATGCACCCTCCCACTTCCCACGAGATGACGGAACGACCGGCCATCGGGTTGCCCGCCAAGACTGCTTTCGTGCTCTCCTGACCGCTTTTGCGCTTGCTGTTGATCGGCGATCAGCCTAGCATGCAGGCGATAGGAGCGTCAAGGAAACGGTTGCCTCACGAGAAATCTTGTTCCTCCCTCTCACGCACATGGGGCATATGCACCATCTGTCGCGATGCCACGGCCTCGTCGATCGCCGCAGCGACACGCACGGCGGCCAGGCCATCCTCGGCCGTCACGAGTGGCGCGCGGCCGTTCCGGATGCAGGCGATGAAGTGCTCCAGTTCGGTCTTCAAGATGCCGCCGGGTGTGCCGCCGTCAGACTCCACGTAGCGCATGGTATCCGGATACTGCATCCCGGCCCGGTCGGCCACGCGCAGCCCCTGCTCCAGTCCCGTGACCTCGATGACGCCCTCGGTGCCGACCACTTCCAATTGCGCGTCGATCCCGCTCTTGAAATGCGCCGGCAGAACCCAGCAGCTCTCCACGACACATGGCGTGCCGTCATCCAGGCGCAGCAGTGCGAGGAGCGAATCGAGGTGGCCGATCGCGCCGAGCCGTCGGTCGCTGGCGTGCGCGGTGACCTGCACGAACTCCCGACCGGTGATCCAGCGGACCAGATCAATATCATGGATGCTGACGTGCCACGGGAGCCTGACCGCGCCGCCGTAGCGCGCGGCGGCGCCAATCGCGCTGTTGCGCCGTGCATATACATGGGCCACCGCGCCGATCTGACCCCGCTGCACCGCCTGTCGCGCCTGGTCGTACCGTGGATCGAAGCGCAGGAGATGGCCGACCATGAAGATGCTTCCCGCGCGACGCGCGGCATCGCGGATCTGCTCGCCCTCGGTGACGCTCATCGCCAGCGGCTTCTCGAGCAGTACATGGAGACCCACGGCCAGCGCGGCGAGCGTCGCCGCGCTGTGCAATGTATCCGGCAGGCAAATGCTGACGGCATCCAGGCCGGGATGCGCGAGCAGGTTCTCGATGCGGTCGTGGGCAGGCACGCCGAAACCCGTCGTCGCGCGATGCCGCGCCGCCGCGTCGGTATCAATGACACCGGCGAGGCGCACGCCCGGCATCGCGTCGTAGATGGCGGCGTGGCGCAGGCCCATCAACCCCGCGCCGATCACGCCGACCGTGATCGTCTTGTCCTGCATCTGGCCTCCCTATCCCTTCGGCAGGCTGCTCGGCGTCGGCGGCAGCCACGCGATCGCGTTGTTGGGGATGACGCTCCGCTCCATGCGGTCGAGCGCCAGATCAATGTGGCGTTGCCCCCCGGCAACGACAAAGAGATGGTGGCCGGGGAATAACCCATCAACATCGAGCCGCGCCAGATTTGGGAGGGCAGCGCGATAGGCGGCGAGATCGGAGCCAGGCACGTTGATCAGGCTGATGAAGCCGCCGGGAAAGACCGCGTCACCGGCGAAGAGCGCGCGGTAATCGGGCCAGACGGCGAGATAGCAGGTCATGGCGATGCTGTGCCCGGAGACGACGATCGCCCGGATACGACAGTGCCCCAGCGCGAATTCGTCGCCGGTCGTGACGATGACGTCTCCCTCGCAATGCGGATAGACATAGTCGGCCGGGTAGGTGCCGTTCTTTTTCGCGGCGATCAGCCCCAATTGCTCGTCCGTCCCCCGCGCGAGCAAGGCTAATTCCGGCTCGGAGCCGACGATCCGGCAGCCCGTCGCCTCACGGAGCGCGGCAGCGCCCCCGCCATGATCGGCGTGGCTATGCGTGAGCAGCAGATACCGGACGGCACGCGGGTCGTAGCCGTCCGCGCGGAGATTGTCGAGCAACCGTGCCGTGTCGAGGCCCACGCCCGCATCAACGAGCGCCAGTTCTCCGTCGCTTTCGATGAGATAGACATGACAGTCGTAGGGGTTCGAGAGGCCGATCGCGCCGCTGCCGATGAGGGCGATCTGTGGCGTCAGTTGCATCGCTTATCCCTCGATCTCGTTCGGCCGGACGGGGCGACGCCGCGCCACGGACTCGAGGATGGCGCACTGCGTCACCGTCACACCGAGTGTCTTGCTCGCCGCGGTCATCGGCTCGGTACCGGTGGCGATGCTGTGCAGGAAGAGTTCGAGGGAATGGCGAAACGCGCCGGAGAGCCGACCACCGACCTCATACGCGGTCGCGAGGTTGACCAGCCGACCCTCGTCCTCGGTATAGAGCAAATTCTCCCAGCCCCGCCCGAGCGAGAGCACACCGTCGCTCCCGACGATCTCCAGGTACCCATCGGCCACAGTCGGATACGTCGTGGGATGGATCCACGCGCTGTGGAAAGTCGCCAGCGCGCCACTCGTGAATCGCACCATCGCCTCGACCGCGTCATGCACCGCGATCCCCCGCTTCGCGAGGACATGCGACACGTCGTACGCGAAGACCTCCTCGACCGCGCTCGCGAAATACCAGCAGACGAGATCGAGGTCGTGGCTCGTCATGAAGAAGATGGGCGACGTCTGCGATGCCCAGGCGATCATCTCCGTGGGCACATAGATGGTGTCGTTCTTGATCGAACGAGCGATGAGTGGCGTCCCGAGCGTGCCACCCTCGATATGTGCCTTGGCGAACGCGAATTCCGGGACGAAGCGCTGGGAATAATTCACCTGGAGCAGCCGCCGTGCCGTCTCGGCGGCGGCGATCATCCGCCGCGCGTCGGCGAGATTGGTCGCCAGCGGCTTCTCCACGAGGACATGCTTGCCCGCCGCGAGTGCCGCGATCGTTGGTGCGGCATGCAGGTGATCCGGCGTGGCGATCGCCACCGCGTCAACCGATGGATCGTTGAGCAGACCATGGTAGTCCTCATAGGCAGCGCCGCCGTGTTTCGCGGTGACTTCCTCGGCGCGGGGACGATTGAGATCGGCAACGCCGATCAGGCGACTCCCCGGCAGTTCCGCGAAGACGCGCGCGTGGCGCGTGCCGAGGATGCCGGCGCCAATCACCCCGATGCCGATCGTGGCGTCCTCTGTCCGTTCCATCATGCCCCCTTCACTCCTTCCAGAGCCGCGCGAGGAGGTCGCGCAACTCGGGATAGCGTGCGTTCATGCGCAGGTGCGGTTGCCCGGCGGCACGCGCCAGCGCCTCGGGTTGCTTCAGCGCCGAACCCGTGACCACGCAGACAATCCGCGCCTCGGGATCAACGCGGCCGGCGTCCATCGCCCGGCGGAGCGCCGCCAACGGTGCCGCTCCGGCTGGTTCGGCGGCGATCCCCTCGCGGCCGAGCCAGCGCATCGCTTCGAGGATTTCTTCGTCGGTTACCCCTTCCGCCCAGCCGCCGGAATCGTAGATGGCATCCAGTACGCGTGTGCCGCCCTGAATCGGTGCATCCGCCGCGATGCTCTGCGCGATCGTCTTCGAGGGATCGCCGAACCGCTCGGCGGTCCGTGCGCCCCGCCGGAACGCCTCGACGATGTGGCCGGAGGCGGCGGGTTGCACTGCGGCCATCTGTGGCAGGTGCTCGATCCAGCCGAGGGCGTGCAGTTCGCGGAAGCCCTTCCACGCACCCCAGATGCCCCCGCCGGTGCCGACGGGATGGATCATCAGGTTCGGCGGCTGCCAATCGAGCGCGGCGCAGATCTCGTAGGCATACGTCTTCATCGCCTCGTGGCGGATCGGATTGATGAAATTGACGAACTGGTAGAGTCCCTGCGCGCGGGTCGCCTCCGCGAGCATCGCGGTGATCTGCTCCATACTGTCGAAGTCGAGCGTCGCCAGTGTCGCCCCGTACATGCCGATCATCGCGACCTTCGCGGGGTTGGCGAGATATTCGACGAGGATGACCGCCTCCATCCCCGCGCGTACGGCGTACGCGCCGAACGACGCGCCGGCGTTGCCGGATGTGTAGGTCAAGCCGCGTGTGATGCCGAGCGAGCGGGCGAAACTGATCGCGAGGCTGAATCCGCGATCCTTGAAACTCCCCGTCGGCATCAGCGCGTCATTCTTGAAAGAGAGCCGCGAGAGTCCGAGGCGCGGGCCCGCGTACCGGGAAGGGACGAGCGGCGTCCCGCCCTCGCCGAGCGAGACGATCTGCGCGGGATCGCTGAGGGGCAGGAATTCGCGCCAGCGCCAGATCGTCCGCTCCCGATTGGCGAAGGTTTGCGGCGTCACCGCAGCCGCGAGACGCGCGAGATCGTATTGCACTTCGAGGAGCCCGCCGCACGCCGGGCAAGTGTTCAGCGCCTCCGTCAGCGGGAAGGTCCGCGCGCATCGGTCGCATCGATAGTGCGTCGCGAACATCAACCCTTCACCGCCCCACCGGTCAGCCCGGAGATGAGATAGCGCTGCAAGCCGACAAAGAAGACGAGCGGTGGGACCGTGAAGAGCGTCGCCGCCGCCAGCATGTCGCTCCATGCCAGCGTGTACTCGCCCTGGAACGAACTGAGCCCGACCGAGAGCACCCAGTTCGACTCGCTGTTGATGAGCGTGCGGGCGAAGAAGAACTCGCCCCACGCCACCATGAACGAGAAGATACTCACGGCGATGATGCCGGGCAGGGCGAGGGGGATCGTCGTGCGGTAGTACGCGCCGATGTGCGAGCAGCCGTCCACCATCGCCGCCTCCTCGATCTCCGGCGGGATGCTGTCGAAGAAACCTTTGAGCATCCAGATCGAGAGCGGCAGGCTGAAGGCACAGTCCGCGATGACGAGGCCCCAGAGCGAATCGAGCAGATGCGCGTTCTTGAAGATCACGTACATCGGCACGACGAGGAGCGTCGCCGGGAGCATCTGGGTGATCAGGATGACGCCACCGAGCGCGCCGTTCAGCCGCGTACGGAAGCGCGAGAGGCTGAGACCGGCGTTCAGGGCGACAAGCAGCGAGAAGAGCGCGGTGGCGACCGCGACGAGCGTGGTATTGAGGAACCAGCGCCCAAGCGGCCGCTCCGTCACGATGCGGTGATACGCACCAAACGAAATGCTGTGGGGAACGAGATGTGGCGGCCAGACGAAGGCGCTGCCGGAACCGAGCGATGACGCGACCATCCAGTAAAACGGGAAGGCCACGACGACGCAGACCACGCAGACCGCGACGATCTGTACGGTGGATCGGGAGCGCGGGCGTGGACGACCGCCCGCCCGCTCGATTTGGGTCTCCATCTCACATCTCCCGGTTGATGCGCGAGACGACGAACAGATAGGCGGAGGTGAACGCAATCGCGATCACGAGCACCGCCGTGCCGAGCGCGGAGGCGTAGCCCGTGTCGAAGTACTTGAATGCCTGCAAGTAGGTCTGGATCGGCAGCGTCTCCGTCGCGCGGGATGGCCCGCCGCCCGTCATCACGTAGATGATCGTCACGACGCGCGTGAAGGCGGTGAGGATGAGGAGGAGGACCAGCACGATATTCACCGGCAGCAATCCCGGCCAGGTGATGGAGCGGAACTGCGCGGCGCGGCCCGCGCCGTCCACCGCAGCCGCCTCGTAGAGATCGCGCGAGATCCCTTGCAACCCGGCGAGCAGCATCACCGTGGCGATCGGGTACTGCGTCCAGATTGTCACCAGCAGCACGGACCAGAGCGCGAGGTCGGGCCGCTGCCGCCACGGGAGATTGTGCCCGATGAGGTGCGTGGATCGCAGCAGATAGTTCACCACGCCGTAGTTCGCGTCGAGCATCCACGCCCAGATGAGGACGGCAACGACCGCCGGAACCGCCCAGGGCAGGATGATCAGCGTGCGCGCGGCGGCCCTCCCGCGGAAGCTGCGGTTCAAGAGGAGCGCGGTGAGCAGCCCCATCGCATAACTGCCGACGACGGTTCCCGCCGTATAGATGACCGTCACGCGCAGCGAATGCCAGAAGTCCGGGTTGTGCAGCATCCGCCGGTAGTTGTCGAGGCCAATGAACTTCGCGTCGCTCAGATTGAGCAGCTTCATGTCGAACAGGCTGGAATAAATCGCCAGGCCGATTGGGTAAAAGAGGACGAAGCCGAGAACGATCAGCGCGGGCAGCATGAGCAGCAGCGCGATCCAGTTCGGGCGAAAGCGCCGTCCTGCCCGGCGGCTTCGCTCCCGTGCGCGCCCGGCGGGTCGCGCACCGGGAGTCTGGAGAACACGCGGCGTTGTCATCGGTCACTTGCCCGGTGTGATGTTCTTACTCTTTTCCCAGTCAACCAATTGCTGTTGGAGCGCATCGAGTCCGTCCTTGACGGGCTTGCTTCCCGTCCAGATCGGGGAGACGCCATCCATGACGATCTGCCGGAACTCCGCCGCCGAGGGCGCGAGCATTGGCGCCGGCGGCGCATAGCCGAAGCCCGCCTGATACTTGGCGGCGGTATCAATCATGTTGGCGACCCAGGGATTCTTCTGCAGGTATGGGTCACTCGCCTTGATACTCTGACCGGGCAGTTGCACGAGGTCTTCGAGCCAGCGCCGCTGCCATGTCTCCTGGTTGACCGTGTCGATGTACTTCCACGCGGTCTCCTTGAATTTCGACGCCTTCGGGATGGTGAAGAACGCGCCCCCGGTGATCGCGGCGTGCGTCGGCGTCGGCGGCGCGGCATAGCCCATCGTGGGATAGAGCGTCGGGTTCTCCTTCTGCACGTAAGTCATCACCCACGGCCCGTCCAGCATGAACGCGGCCTTGCCGTCCTTGAAGAGCGCGCGGGCGTCGAGCACCTTCATGCCGGTCGGCGCGACGTTCGCCTGGAGCACCTTCATCATGAAGGTCATGCCGTCCACCGTCTTCGGATCGTTGGCGCTCGGCGTGCCGTCCGCCTTCGCCCAGTCGCTCCCGAAGCCGAGCACCCACTGCATCGTCGAGATATAGGTGTCCTGCACCTGCGATGTGTCCGTCGGGAGGGCGAATCCCCACGCGCCCGTCTTCTCCTTGACGGTTTTGCAGGCGGCAAGGAAGTCGTCCGGTGTGGTAGGAACGGCGACGCCCGCCTTGTCGAGCAACTGCTTATTGTAGAGCAGCCCCTGCGGTGACGCCGTGAGCACAACACCGTACGTCTTGCCGTCGCGCTGCCCAACCTTCAGAATTGGCAACTCCTGACTCTTCCACGATGCCGCAGTGAGGTAGTCATCGAGCGGCGCGAGAAGCCCTTGGGCGATCAGGCGCGGCATCATGTTCGTGAAGACGGGGTAGATATCCGGGATCGAGCCGCCCGCGATCTGGGTGGAAGTCTTGTCTTCGTAGTCGTTGGAGGGGATATTCGTCGTCTTCAGCGTGATCCCGGGGTTCTGTTGCTGGAAGGTGTTGATGCTCTCCTTCCAGTAATCGCCCACGCCGGCCTCGCCGAGCATCCATGTTGGATAGTCGAGCGTTCCGGATTGCGCCTTCGCCGCCGGCGACGCCCCGGCTTGGGACGCGACCGGCACCGCCTGCGTCGCGGCCGGCACGGTCTGCGACGACCCGGAGGATGAAGACGTGCCGCAGGCTGCAAGCACCGCCGCGAGGGCCGAACTCGCACCGACGGCCGCACCGGCCTTGAGTACCACGCGACGACTGATGCGGGGATTACCTTGCCAACCCATCTCCCGGCTCCTTTCGATCATGCGACGGCTTGTCCGGCATGCCATCCACGCGCGGATACCCGGAAACCGCCACGACCATGCCTGCCTTAGTCCCGGACTCGCTCTCTCACTCCCTCCTGTCGCACGGCGAACGTCGAGTCGCTATCACCACCCCAGCGCGCGGAGGAGGCACGCGGGATGATCTGTGGTCGGAGGAGGAGATGGCGCGGGGGGCCGGCGTACCGCCCCTCCACGCGGTCCAGCAGGAGCGCCACCGCCAAACGCCCGAGTTCCTGGAGCGAGGTATCAACCGTCGTGAGCGGGGGCTGCAGGTGCGCGGAGAGATGGGTGTTGTCGAACCCGACGAGCGACACGTCCTCCGGCACGCGCAGCCCCGCCGCGCGAAGCGCCTGCAGCACCGTTGCTGCGGTCATGTCGATGCGCGCGAAGATGGCCGTGAAAGCCGTGCCCTGCTCCCGCAGCGTCTGTACGCCGAGTCGGCCGGCCGACTCGTTGTCGGCGTCGAGTGCGGGGATCAGGCTCGGGTCTTCGGGGACGCCCGCATCCCTGAGCGCCAGCCGATAACCTTCCAGGCTCAGGTCCGGACGCGGCCGCGACGCCCCGACATAGGCGATGCGCCGATGACCAAGCTCGATCAGGTAGCGCACGAGTTCCCGCGCGCCGCGGGCCAGATCGGCCGTGACGGCGTCCGCATCGACGGCGGGCGCGACTCGCCCCGTAAAAATGAATGGGGTCTCGCGCTCCATCAGGTAGCGGTATGCCGCCAACGCGGGATCTTCGCCGCTCGGCGTGACGAGCACCCCCTTGACGGCCGGGCTCTCCGCGTAGCGGAGGAGGTACCGCGCCTCGTCCGCGCTGGTGTATTGCGATTGCCCGATCAGCAGTTGGTAGCCGCGCGCGTTCGCCGCCCCCTCGATCGCCTCTGAGAGTTCTCCATAGTAGGGATTGGCCAGCGACGGCACGACCAGGCCAAGCGTGGCCGGTGCCCCCCTCGCCGCCGGTTGCCCCACGAACGTGCCGGAGCCGGGGACACGGTAGAGGAGGCGTTCGTCCACCAGCATCTTGACGGCGCGCCGCACGGTCGTCCGGGAGACCGAGAAGCGTTCCGCGAGCTCGCGCTCCGAGGGAAAGAGATGACCGGGGGGATGCTCGCCGGAGCGGATCCACGCGCGCAGGGATGCCGCCAGCCGAGGCGTGAGATGCGTGGTGCTATGGCCGTCATGTTCTTCCACGGGACCACTCGATTGGTGCGGCCGAAAGCAGGGCCGTGCGGCATATAGACTTGGTCGCTGCACATGTGCTATACCATACCAGTATGATACCAGAAGGTACCACGGCGACGGTTCCCTGTCAAGAAACAGCCGAGTGGACGTTAATGAGGCGGAGGCTATTGAGGAGAAAGGGCGGTCATGCCGATGGATGCAACAGTTTCGCCGATCATTGATGCCGATATCCACCCGGTCCTCGACGCACGGCGCATGCTGGATTTCTTGCCCGAGCCGTGGCGCCGACGCTACGCGACCGGCAATCACGGGCCGGGTCACATCGGCTACTGGAACCCGAACGGCGTGATGCGGTCCGATGCCGTCACCCCCGACGGCGCGCGCATCGAGGGGAGCCCGGAGACGCTGGCGCGCTACTTTCTCGATGAGTATCACATCGAGTATGGCGTGCTCAATCCCGAAGGGATCCTCCATGTCGGGCTGTCGCCGGAGCCCGATTTCGCCGCAGCCGCCGTGTCCGCATGCAACGACGTCATCGCGAACGATTGGTTGCCTGCGGACCCGCGCTTCCGCGCCTCACTGATCGTCTCCCCGACCGATCCCGCGCTCGCCGCGCGGGAGATCCATCGTCTCGGCGATCATCCGGGCTTCGTGCAAGTGTTGATGCCGAGTGCCGCGCGCATCCCGTACGGCCAGCGCTTCTACCACCCCGTCTATGCTGCGGCGGTCGCCCATCACCTGCCCGTGGCGATCCACCCCGGT
>JAABUQ010009497.1_pt1 | contig 13130 bp, 10 predicted proteins | sample 5560001 | NCBI WGS metagenome assembly JAABUQ01 (sample SAMN10711888, study PRJNA513371) | rock metagenome | isolation source: Antarctica rocks | place: Antarctica: Victoria Land, Finger Mt nord | collected 2015-12-18 | reverse complement strand
CGGCGACAGGCAAGCAAACCGGGCGCGGATCAGGGCTGGGTCAATCATCCCACCAGGCTACGGCATCACCAGACAGCAGGGAATCCCAAGCATAAAACCGATTCTGTTATCTCTTTGCAGGCCCTAACTTGGATTCGGAGCTTTGACCCGATCCCAGCGGGGTCCCGGTTGAGCGCCTGTTCACATGCGTTCCTCGCAATGACAAAACGGTCAGAGCAGATGGCCGTTGGTATGAGTTGCAGACGCTTTCAGGAGGACGCCAGGTTCGGCACTTTTTTACATGCTGCCGCTTTTGCTCGCGTACCAGATGTTCGCGACCCAACTGCCCGGTTCTGGCCTCACCACTCCGGAAGCCAATAAGAGCCCCGCCGCTTTAGGCGCAGCCTCGCGCTGTGGGCATCTTGAGCGCGGGGATGCTGCCCTGCGGCTTCGCCAGCGGGATGGCCGGGGCCGCTCCCCAGGCCGGCGCGTGCGACACTTGCGTCATCCGCCGAGCCACCACTGCGCCGCCACCGACGACCGCCACCACTCGCGCAAACACGCCAGACATGCTCATCATATGGACCCGACTGGTTGTAGACGCTGCTTAGAGCCCTTTTTAGACGCCGGTTGACAGCCGAGCCGAGCCTGCGCCGCGGACCGCTTGTCCGCCAGTCGTGCAAAGCGGCAGGTTGGGCGCGAGACACCCGGCCCGGCGACTGACTGAAAGGCCAGTATCCTCAGCAGTTCGACAAGAATCGCTCCACATGAAGAATCAGTTGGTACGTGCGGCCTGCTTCTGGATATCGGGCGCCACGCGCCAAACGGTGTTGCCGACATCGTCCGCGATCATCAGCGCACCAGCGTTGTCCAGCGCCACGGCAACCGGGCGACCACGGGCGTTGTCGTCCTTGTCCAAGAACCCGGTGACGAAATCCTCGGCCATGCCGCTTGGCTTGCCGTTCGCAAAGGGGATGAACACCACCTTGTAGCCGTTGAGGATCTGCCGGTCCCAACTGCCGTGCTCACCGACGAAAGCGCCGCCGCTATACCTCGCGGGCAGGCCGTTGCCAGTGTCGAACACTAGGCCGAGCGGGGCGACGTGCGAACTCAAGGCATAGTCGGGCACGATGGCCTTCGCGACCAAGTCTGGCCGTTGGGGCTGCACGCGCGGATCGATGTGCTGGCCGTAATAGCTGTAGGGCCAGCCATAGAACCCGCCGTCCTGCACCGAAGTCATGTAGTCGGGGACAAGGTTCGGGCCGAGTTCGTCGCGCTCGTTGATGACGGCCCAGAGGGCGTGGCTCTGCGGCTCCCAGCTCAGGCCATTCGGGTTGCGCAGCCCGTCGGCAAAGATCCGGTGGGCGCCAGTGGCGCGGTCGATTTCCCAGATCGACGCGCGGTCGAGTTCGGCAGCTAGGCCATTCTCGGTGATGTTGCTGTTCGAGCCGACGCCGGCGTAGAGCTTTGTGCCGTCCTCGCTGGCGACCAGGCTCTTCGTCCAGTGATGGTCGATGGGGCCGCCCGGCAACCGCGTCAACACCGTGCCGGGTTCGGTGATGCTCGTTGCGCCTGTGGTGTAGTGGAAGCGCAGGATGGCGTCGGTGTTGGCGACATAGAGGTCACCACCGACCAATGCGACGCCGAACGGCGAATACAGGTGGTCGATGAACACGGTGCGAACATCATACTTGCCATCGCCGTGGGTGCTGCGGAGCAGGGTGATGCGGTTGCTGTCCTTGCTCGCCCCGGCCGACGTCGCGAACGACTGAACCCAGCGCATCACGATGGTCTTCGGGCGGCTGACCGGCTCGAGGTTGGGACCCTGCGACTCAACGACCAGGACGTCGCCGTTCGGCAAGGTATAGACCGAGCGCGGGTGGTCCAGGCCGGTGGCCATCGCCGTGACCTTCATGCCTTCCGGCGCTGACGGCGCCTCGCCGTCCTTCCAGCCGACCACCTTTGCGACGTGCATCGGAGGGACCAGGTATTGCTGCGGCTCCGGCAGGACCGGATGGGGGCCGATCTGTGTTTTGACGTCGAAGTCGTCGGGAGCGGCGCCGGCTAGGGCGATGGCAGCGGCACCCAGGAGCGCCACTCGCCACGGGAGCTTGGACGGACGGGGGATCATTGGCGTACTCCTGAAGGTGACATGGCGGCAACGGCCTGGTGCCCCATGCCGAACGCGACACCGGCCGTGATCAGCATGGCGAGGACAGTCATCGCCGATAGTGCAAGGCCCATCGGCATCACCGAAGTCCAGGCGTCGCGGCTGTGCACGAAGTTGTTGAACAGCGCGAGCACGAGCGTCAGCACGCCGCCGAGTATGAGGGCCCAGGCGCGGCGAGGGGTGTGGCTGCGGCGACTGGCCAGCCAACCCGCCACGCCAGCGATGACGGCCAGCACGCCACCAGCCATTCCCACCGCCAGCAACCAGGCGGAAAAGTCCGCCCACATGATGTTCGCCGTCTGCGCATAGGCGATGTCTGTGAACATCGCACAGGTGAAGCAGGCGATCGGGAAGGAGGCGAGTATCCGCGGGATCGTGTGGCTGCCGCGCAGTGCAGGGGTCTCAGATATGTCGCTGTTCATCAACTCTTCTCACTGGCGGAGGCCCGTCCATCATCGATGCCCCGTGTGGTGGTATACGAAATCGCGGCATGGGGGTTGCACCGGGCAGGCGGTCGCAACCGCGCGACACGCCGAGCTGTTCGGTAAAACCCCGCTCGGGCCAGAGCTTGGGGTTCTGCCAGCTGTTGGTCGGATATAACGATGCTGCATCTCGCCTGTCCATCCGGGCGGGCGCACGCTGTCGCGACCACCGATGGTGCCCGGCCTCTGGCACCGTCGCGTCATATTCCCAGGAATATGGCAACCATCGGGTTCACCCGGACTTTCTCCGTGCTCCCTGATGCGAGTTCAATCAGCGGCCTGGCCCGGCGCAGCCCGGAGCCGACCCGATCAGAAAGTGATCCAATGTCTCAATCAACCACTCCGGTCTGGTTCATCACGGGCTGCTCGACCGGCTTCGGCCGCGAACTCGCCCGCCTCGTGCTCGAGCGCGGATGGCGCGCCGTCGTCACCGCCCGCAACCCCGACCAGGTGGCAGACCTCGTCCGAGGCCATGAAGACGCGGCGCTTGCGCTGAAGCTGGACGTGACCGACGAACGCGAGGTCACCGAGGCTGCGAAGGCTGCGCAGGACCGGTTCGGCCGGGTCGATGTGCTGGTGAACAATGCCGGCTACGGCTACCTGGCCGCCATCGAGGAAGGCGAGGACCGCGAGGTGCGCGCCATGTTCGAGGCCAATTTCTTCGGGCTGGTGGCAATGACCCGCGCCGTGCTGCCCGGCATGCGCGCCCGCCACAGCGGCTGCATCGTCAACATCTCGTCCATCGGCGGCATCGCGAGCTTCCCGGCCACCGGCTATTATCATGCGACCAAGTACGCGGTGGAGGGCTTGTCGGAGTCGCTGGCGCAGGAGGTCGGGCCGCTCGGCATCAGGGTCGTCATCGTGGAGCCGGGGCCGTTCCGCACCAACTGGGCCGGGCCGTCCATCAAGCAATCCGCGACCCGCATCGCCGACTACGATGCGACGGCCGGCGCTCGCCGGGCGCAGACGGAGGCGCGCAGCGGCAAGCAGCCTGGCGACCCGGTGCGCGCCGCGGAGGCCATCATCGCAGCCGTGCAGTCGCCCGAGCCGCCGCTGCATCTGGTGCTTGGCAAGCCCGCGCTGGAGATCGCGCGCAACAAGCTTGCCGCGCTGAAGCAGGATTTCGACACCTGGGAGGCCACGACGCTGGGTGCCGATTTCCCCGAGGGCAGCGTGGCAGCCTAGACGGATGGAGGACTGAACCATGAAGATGTGCAAGCTGGGCCGTAACGGGCCATGCGCGCACTCAATGGCTGACCGGCCCCGGCCGGGGTAAGGAGACACGATGCAGTATACCAATTTCGGCAAGACGGGCTTGCAAGTCTCGAAGCTGTGCCTGGGCACGATGACCTTCGGCCTGCAATGCGACGAGGCGCAGAGCCACGCCATCCTGGACACGGCGGCAGCGGGCGGGATCGACTTCCTCGACGCCGCCGACGTGTATCCGCTCGGGGGCGGCCATAACACGGCGGGCCGGACGGAGGAGATCGTCGGCGGCTGGCTGCGGGGCAAGCGGCGCCAATACATCCTGGCGACCAAATGCGTGGGCAGCATGGGGCCGAAGCCGTGGGACCAGGGCATGTCGCGCAAGCACATCCTCGACGCGATCGATGCGTCGCTGCGGCGGCTCGGCACCGACTACGTCGATCTCTACCAGCTGCATAGCTACGATCCGCGCACACCGATCGACGAGGCGCTGGAGGCGTTGGATACGGTCGTGCGGCACGGCAAGGCGCGCTATGCCGGCGTCTCCAACTGGCCGGCCTACAAGGTCGCCCGCGCGATCGGCCGGAGCGAGCTGCACAACCTCGTCCAGATCAAGTCGGTGCAGCCGCGTTACAACCTGCTGTTCCGCAGCTTCGAGCGCGACCTGCTGCCGCTCTGCGCGGAAGAGGGTGTCGTGGTCATCCCCTACAACCCGCTGGCGGGCGGCATGCTCACCGGCAAGCACGACAACAAGGCGCCGCCGCCGGAGGGTTCGCGCTTCCAGCTCGGCAGCGCTGGCGCGCGCTACCAGGAGCGCTACTGGCACGGGCAGCAGTTCGAGACGATCGAGGCGCTGCGCAAGATCGCGGGCGACGCGGGGATGAGCATGGCGACCATGGCGATGCGCTGGGTGCTTTCGAACCCGGCGGTCACTGCACCCATCGTCGGCGCCAGCCGGCCCGAGCAGTTGGCCGACACCCTCGCCGCCGCCGAGCAAGGGCCGCTGCCCGGCGAGCTGAAAGCCAAGCTGGACGACATCACCCTCGGATGGCGCGCCGTCGATGAGGACCGCTAGATCAGGGTAAACCAGCGCAGACGTAGCATCCGGAGGAGCCCTGACTTTTTAACGCGGCGTGGTGCTGATCAGCGCCGGAACTTGCTGCCGACCTATAGTCGTCATGACCAAACATGACTCGCCCCGCGCCGGTCGCGGGCATTACTGCGAACGCACGACCGGATTGCTCCGGCCGACCCAAACGGCTGAGAGGGTGCGTCGAGGATGAATATGTGCCGCCCGGACAAGCGTCGCGTCCCGGTTCCGACTTGTCACGAAGATTGGGCGGAAGGCGCTGCCGAGGGTTGCCGGGTGCTCCCGGCTGGCTTGCCTGCAGGATTGGGTGACGCCCGCATCCCCCTTGCCCCGGTTGCAAGCTGATGCACGGCCCGCGTGTCCTGTTCGTCAACCACACCAGCACCGGCGCAGGCGCCGAACTGGTCCTGCTGGACTTGGTGCAGGCCTGGGCGGGCGCATCCGCCTACCTGTTCGAGGATGGAACGCTGAACGCCGCCATGCGGAGCCGCGGCGTGCAGGTCCAGGTGGCGCGCTGGGGAAGCGGCCTGGCAGGCGTCCGGCGGGACAGCAATCTCCTGCGGGCGCTGCCGCTTGCGGGCCGGTTGGCGGCGACCACGGCAGGGCTGGTGCGGGCTGCGCGCCGGCATGACGTGATCTATGCGAACTCGCAGAAGGCGTTCGTCCTCGCGTCAGCCGCCGCGGCCCTGGCCCGGCGTCCGCTCATTTGGCACCTGCACGACATCATCAGCCATGCGCATTTCGGCCAGGGACAGCGACGGTTGCAGGTCGGCCTGGCCAACCGCTGCGCGGCGCGCGTGATCGTCCCCTCGGATGCGGCGGCGGAGGCGTTCAGGGCGGCGGGCGGGCGGGCGGGGCTGGTAGAGGTGATCCCGAACGGCATCGACCTGGTGCGGGACCCGCTTCCGCAGGCGGCATTGCGCGAGGGGCTCGGGCTGCCGCCGGGGCCGCTGATCGGGGTGTTCAGCCGCCTTGCGCCGTGGAAGGGGCAGCATGTCGTGCTGCGGGCCCTGGCCCGGCTTCCCGGCGTGCGCTGCATCCTGGCCGGGGACGCCCTGTTCGGCGAACACGCCTATGCGCGGACGCTGCACGAGCTGGCCCGCGACCTTGGCGTCGCCGACCGCGTGCAGTTCCTGGGGCAGCGGTCCGACGTGCCCCGGCTGATGCAGGCGTGCGACGCCGTGATCCACCCCTCGGTTGATCCGGAGCCGTTCGGCCGCACGCTGATCGAGGCGATGCTGATGCGGGTGCCGATCATCGCCAGCGACACCGGTGCGCCATCCGAAATCCTGGAGGGTGGCGCCGCAGGGACGCTGGTCCCGCCGGGGGACGTGTCCGCCCTGGCGGCGGCGGTGATGGCCGTGCTGGCGGACCCCCTGGGATTGGCGGCGCAGTTGGACCAGGCGGAGGCGCGGGCGCGCTCCCAGTATGGTGTCGTCCCCATGCGCGCCAGGACGGTGGACCTGATCGGGCGCGTCGTTGCGGAGAGCCGGACCGGGGCTGCCGCGGGCCGGCGCGTCGGTGCGGTTCAAAGCCATGTCGCACGGTGAAGCTGGGTTGGCGTTAGCGGGACGGATGATGGCACCCTTACGCCTTCAGCGGTGGTGCAAGTATGGAGCGAGGTGTTGGCGCGGCAGGAGGACAAAGCTTTTTGTGCCCCGGGGGCGGCTGACGATGAGCAGCGCGAGGCCGGGCAGGAAGCAGGCCAGGAGTGCTGGCACGCGGTTGTAGGCGCTGTCGGCGAACACGGCGCGCAGCCAGCAGTACAGCGGCTTGATGCGCCCAGCGTTTCCTCTCCGCCCACAGCCCTCCGTTCGCGGCCAAGGTCATGGAAACCAGCGGCCGACGGCGGGGGACCCCGCTGATCCCGAGCGCTGGGCATCATTCGCCACCCCTAGTCATGCCGAGCCGTCCGGAGCGATCGAGACGAGCAGAGCGAGGGCAACAGGTCCTACTCGGCACAAATACGCATCCCGAACCTACCCCCGCGAGGGACATACATCCGGCGGCAATCGCACCCGAGGGGTCGGTGACGGTACCGAACGCGAGGTCGTCGATTAAATGCTGCGCTCGCCCATGCTGGGGCCGAACACCACGGCGGGATGCAATTCCACCAGGTCGAGGGTGTGCAGCTCGGCGGCGGTGACGCGGACCGCGTCCAGCAGCTACGCTCGCCGGGGTTCGGACGGGTGGGGGCCGGTGACGCCGGTCCACAGGTCGGGTTCAGGCGCTTCCCCCGCCTCCTGGCCGGTACGGCGGTGGTGTCATCAGCATCGCGATCACGCTGTCCGGGGCGGGCTGCGCCGGCCCGTCCCGGTGCGGCATGCCGGCGAGGAACGGGCGCACCTGCAACTGGAAGATCGTCCATACCCGGCGCAGTTCGGCAACGGGATGGCGGTGCTCGTCCACCCGCAGGTCCACGAAGGCAAACGCCTCCGCGTCCCGGACCAGCAACGCCGCGGATTGCTTGCCGCGTTTGTCGCCACCGGCCGCCTGCGCCGCTTCCAAGGCAAGCACCAGCCGTTCGGCCAGCTCGGATGCCTCGGCGGCCAGGAACGCCGCCTGCATCGCGTCCAGCACTTCCGGCCCGGTCAGCATGTTGCCCTGGATGGCGTGCCCGTCGCCGGTGCGATGGCCGAACCACGGCGTGCACCCGGCCCCCGAGAAGCTGGCACTGCGCCCGGCGGCGTCGACCAGGCCGATCTGGCGCACCTCCCTGGCCGCATCCCCGGCAATGGCCGCCTGCAGGGCCGCGTCAGGTGCGTCGCCCTGCTGCAACCGCTCCAGCGCCGCGACGGCAAGGTAGGGGTTCACCCAGGCCTGCGTGGACGCCGCCCCCACGCCGGGCAGGATGTGCGGGCAGATCGCGCCCACCGCCGGGACCGCCGTGCTGACGGCCACACCGAGCATGGCGGTGCGGGGGCAGCGTGCGACGATGGAGAACGTGTTCAACTGCATGGGCGGGGCCTCAGACGGACAGATGCGCCGCGATCTGCGCCTCGGCGGCGGGATCGGCGGCCGTGCCGGCATGGATCACCTCGCCGCGGGCCAGCACGGCGTAGCGGTCGGCGACGGACAGGGCGAAGCGGACGTTCTGCTCGATCAGCAGCACGGCCGATCCCTCCGTCCGCGATTGCCCCCGCAGCACCTCGGCCAGGCGCAGGATGACCGAGGGTTGCAGCCCTTCGGTGATCTCGTCGATCAGCAGCAAGCGCGGCCGGGCGATCAAGGCGCGCGCCATGATCATCATCTTCTGCTCCCCGCCGCTGAGCGTGCCCGCCCGTTGCCGGCGGCGTTGGCCAAGGAACGGAAAGAACGCTGCCACCCGGTCCCGCTCCGCCGCGAACCGCCCGCCCGCAGGCAGCCCCAGGCGAAGGTTCTCGTCCACCGTCAGGTCGGGGAAGATCGCCTGGTCCTGCGGGCTGTATGCGACGGCGCGGGCGGCCAGATGGTGCGGCGGGCGGCCGGTCGCGTCCTCGCCCAGGATGCGGATGCGGCCGCGCCGGGCCGGCAGGAAGCCCATCACGGTTTTCAGCAGCGTGCTCTTGCCCATGCCGTTCTTGCCGAGCACGGCCAGGACCTCGCCCGGCGCCACCGTCAGGCTCACGTCGCGCAGCACCATGGCCTCGCCATAGCCGGAGGTCAGGGCCTCGATCTCGATCGCATTCATGCCGCCGCCGGTTCGCCGGAGTAGATGGTGCGCACCAGTTCGGACCCGGTCACCTCGGCCACGCTGCCGTCGAGCACGATGCGGCCCTGGTGCAGCACGATGATGCGGGAGCTGATCTCGCGCACGAACTCGAGGTCGTGCTCGACCAGCAGGATGCACAGCCCGTGATCGCGGACCAGCTCGACCAGGATGCCGCCGATCAGGCTGCGCTCCGGCTTGGTCAACCCGGCGGTCGGCTCGTCCAGCAGCAGCACGCGGGGCTCCATCGCGAGCACCATGGCCAGTTCCAGCGCCTGCTTGGCGCCGTGCGACAGGTGCTTCACGGTGGCGCCCAGCTCGCCGTCGAGCCCGGTCGCACGCACCACACGCATGGCGGCCGAGGGCAGGCGGACCTCGTCGGCGCGGCGCCAGGGGGAGAGTCGCTCGTGGCGGGCGCGGGCGATGCGCAGTGATTCCGCGACGGTCAGCGCGTCGAACACGTTAGGCGCCTGGAACTTGCGGCCGAGCCCGAGCCGCACGCAGCCCTCCGGCGCCATGCGGCCGATCGAGGCGCCGCCGATGCGCACGGTGCCGCTGCTGCGCTCGAGCCCGTCGCTGATGCAGCGGATCAGCGTCGTCTTGCCCGCCCCGTTCGGCCCGACCAGGCTGACCAGCTCGCCCGCCCGGGCGGCGAACTCGATGCCCTCGAGCACGCCGAGGCTGCCGTAGCGCTTTCCCACGGCGTGCACCTCGATCGCCGGGCCGTCGCCATGGCCGACATCGGCATCGGGCACGGGCGCCAGCCGGGGTGCCACGGCGATGGGGCGGCGCCTCCGCCACAACCGCGAGACGGCGCCGGTCACCGCCGGGCCGAGGCCCTGGGGCAGCAGCACGATCACCACGATGAACACCAGCCCCACGACCAACTGCCAGATGAAGGGCAGCGAGCCGCTGAGATAGGCGCTGACGAAGTCGATCAGCACGGCCGCGACCGCCGGGCCGATCAGGGTGCCGCGTCCGCCCAGCGCCACCCAGATGACCAGCTCGGTGCCGAACTGGAAGCTGCCGAGATCGGGCGCGATCACGTCGTTGAACCCGGCATAGGCGTAGCCCGCGACCGCGGCGACCACGGCCGAGCCCGCCATCAGTGCGATCTTGAGCCGGGTGGTGGCGATGCCGCTGTAGCGGCAGCGTTGCTCGTTCTCGCGGATGGCGACCAGCAGGTGGCCCAGGTCGCTGCGCACGAGCACCCAGCCCGCGGCCACGACCAGGACCAGGCCGGCGCCGGCGATGCGGAACCAGGTGGCCATGTCGATGTCGAACGTCTCGAAGCCCGACAGGCCGCTGCTCGACCCGGTGAAGCTGCCCCCGGTGTAGATCAACTGGACGAAGATCACCGACTGCACGAGCGTGATGACGGAGATGTACAGCGGCGAGACGCGCGGCCCGAAGCCGAGCCAGGCCACTCCGCCCGCCACGGCCGCCGCCACGACGGGGCCGGCGAGCAGGGCGGCGAGGGCCACGGAGGGCGTGAAGTCGAAGTTGGTCGAGGCGAGGCCGAGCGCATAGGCCCCGATGCCGAAGAACACCGCCTGCCCGAACGACAGGATGCCGGTGAACCCCCACAGGATGTCCACCGTCACCGCGATCGCGCCATACAGGAACGAGCGGATCAGGATGCTGACGGAGTATTCGTCCAACACCGCCGGGCCTACTGCCACCAGCACGAAGCCGGCCAGCATCAGGAGGGCGATGCCGCCCCGCTCCGCCCGCCACCGCTCGGAGGGCAGCCGGGCTGCCTGCGGGACTGGCGCATCATCCGGTATTTGCACGTCAGGCACGGGCGAACCCCGAGGGCCGGATGCGGAGCAGCACAGCCGCGAGCACGACGATGGTGAGCGCCCCGAGCACCGGGTTCCCGTAGGTGCTGACCACCACCTGCGCGCCGCCCAGCACGAAGCAGGCGGCGCCCAGGCTCGCCAGCGAGGTGCCGGAGACCATCACCAGCATGAAGGCGTTGAGCAGCCAGGGCACGCCCATCAGCGGATCGACGCTGAGCAGCGGCGTGATCAGCCCGCCCGCCATCGCCGCCAGCCCGGCGCCGATGGCGAAGGTCGCGAACCGCACCAGGGCGCTGTTGATGCCCAGGCTGCGGGCCAGCGTCTCGTTGGCGATGACGGCGCGGGCGTTCAGGCCGAGCCGCGTGCCCTGCAGGATCGCCACCAGCACGGCCGCCAGCACCAGCGCCACGACGAGCATGCACAGCCGGTACAGCGAATAGCTGGTCCCGAGCAGCGGCACCGCGCCGTTGATCGGGCTCTGCACGAAGTTGGTGCCCCGCCCGAAGCCGAGCGTGATCAGCTGCACCACCACGATGCTGAGCCCCCAGGTCGCCAGGATCGCATCGAGCGGCCGGTTATAGAGCGGGCGGACGATCAGCAGTTCGACCAGCGCACCGAGCACCAGCCCAGCCGCCAGCGCCACCACCGGGCCGAGCCAGGGCGTCCAGCCCAGTTGCGTCACCACCAGCGAGGCGTAACCGCCGATGGTCAGGAAGCCGCCATGGGCGAAGTTGATGATCTTCAGCACGCCGAACACGATCAGCAGCCCGGCGGACACCACGAACAGGATGGATGCCGTGGTCACGACATCCAGCAGCAGGTCGATCAACGGTTCACTTCAGCTTGGGGCATTGCGCTCCGGGATCGACGTTCGGGAAGGTCTTGATCACCGACACGCTGCCATCCGCCTGCACCTGGCCGAGGTACATCGTGAGGGCTGCGTGATGCTCCTTGTTCATGGCGATCGAACCGCGCGCGCCCGTGAAGGAGACTTGCGGCAGTGCCGCCAGCACCTTGGCTTGGTCCAGGCTGCCCGCCTTGTCCACCGCCGCCTTGTAGAGGTAGATGCCGTCGTATTCCGGCTCCGACAGGTCGTTCGGTGTTTTCATGTCGGCGCCGAACATCCCCTGCAGGCCGGCCATGAACGACTTGTTCTGCGCATTGTCGATGCTGGTGAGGTAGGACTGCGCGATATACACGCCATTGGCATCCGCGCCGATCGACTTGGCCGTGCCCTCGTCCACGCCGAGGTTGCCGAACAACACGGATATGCCCGACGCGCGCAGTTGTTTTGTCAACGTCACGTTCGGAGCGCCGCCCGCCGTGGAGGTGATCAGCGCATCCGGCTTGTCCGCGCGCAGCTTGCTCAGCACCGGCGTCCAGTCCGACGCATCCATCGGCAGGTACTCCTCATCGAGGACCTTGCCGCCATGGGACAGGATGTACTTGCGGGTGAAGTCCAGCACGCCGCGCCCGAACGCGTAGTCGCTGCCGGCGAGGAAGAAGGTCTTGGCCGCCTTCTCCTTCATGAAGTAGTCGACGATGGACGCCACCTGCTGGTCCGGCACCCAGGCATCCACGAACAGGTACGGGCTGCACGAATAGCCTTCGTAATAGGATGTGTAGATGAACGGCGTCTTGCCCCGCGCCACCACCGGCAGACCGGCGTTGCGGGCGGCGGAGGTCTCCATCGTGATGATGGCGTTCACGTGCTGCTGGAAGATGAGCGAGTTGTAGGCCTTGACTGCGCCGTCGGCCCCGCTGTTGTCATCGGCGATCGCCAGTTCAACCTTCTTGCCGAGGATGCCGCCCTTGGCGTTGATCTCGGCCGCGGCAAGCTGGGCGGCCTGCACCACCGAGGGCGCCACGACGCTGTTGGCGCCCGACAGGCCGACCGGGATGCCAATCTTCACGGTGTCATCGGCAGCCTTCGCGGGGGCTGCGATTGAGACTGCCAAAGCGACGCCAGCAGCAGCCAACGAAGCATTCACGCATTTGCGGACCATGTTCACCTCACCATCGTGCCGGACCTAAGCACGTTACGTGCCATCCTGTGCCGTGCGGGCCGGGCCGCAGAGCTATGTCTGGACCTGGTGACGACGGTTTGAGAGAGGCGGCGTATCGAGGCGGCTGAAGGCTTGCCTTAACATGGTGCATAGATCGGGCGGTGGTGCCGAGGCGCTGGGTGACGTAGGGGATCGCCCTTCCAACCGCGGACGCCGATCCCGCCGTTCAAGCTGACCCAGACAGGGTTGGGACCGATGCGCCCCTACCCCTGATCCCTGCGCCACACTGCCCCACGAGGTCCGCTTCCGCGCTGTCATGTGACGTTCCATTCGGACAGCCCGCCAGTTCCCGAGCGCAACCGCCCGGTCCGGCCGATGGGCGACTTGCTCCACCCTGTCAGCAGGGCCAGGGAGGCCGCATCCTCCTGTGGGACCCGGGCCAACGTCCGTGCGCCGGAGGGGAGGCGCAGCATGACCATGCCCTGCACGGGCGCACCGTGCCGGTCGTAGAGGACCGTATGCGTCTCCACCCGGGCCTCGCCGCAGGCGGCCTCCACGATGTCTGGGCCAGGTCCGCGGCTGGCGTCGGCGTCCGCCTGCGTGCTTGGCAGGGTCCCTTGCCCCGCACCGCCCTGCTCCCCCGCCAGGACCAAGGCATGATGGCGGCTGACGAAGCCGCCCTGGCCATACAGCAGCCCGATCCCGGG
>JAABUQ010009496.1_pt1 | contig 13132 bp, 14 predicted proteins | sample 5560001 | NCBI WGS metagenome assembly JAABUQ01 (sample SAMN10711888, study PRJNA513371) | rock metagenome | isolation source: Antarctica rocks | place: Antarctica: Victoria Land, Finger Mt nord | collected 2015-12-18 | reverse complement strand
TGCGACAGCGGGAGCCGGCGCTGGTGTCCTGGACGCGCAGGCGATGATGCTGCGCGATCCCGGCCTCCTGACGAGCATCCGTGAGCACATCGATGCCGGCGATGCCCCCGAGACGGCGATCAACAAGGCGATCGAGAAGTACGCGGCGCTGATTGAGCAGCTGAGCGACGAATATCTCCGAGAACGCGCCGCTGATGTGCGCGATGTCGGCCGCCTGCTCCTGGCCGGCCTGAAGGGCTCCACCTTCTCGCGACTGGAGCGTCCCTCCTTTCCGGCAGTCATAGTCGCCCACGAGCTTGCGCCCCTAGACACGCTCAGCGTGGAGTCCCACCTCCTCCTGGCACTCGTGACAGAGGTTGGTGGCCGTACATCGCATACGGCGATCGTCGCGCGCGAGCTCGGCATCCCGGCTGTTGTAGGCGCGACGGGGGCTGTGCAGGAGGCTGTGGGCGCAGAGGCGGCGACGGTGGACGGAGACACCGGAGAGGTCATCCTGCTTGCCTCCGCCCCAGAAGACGCGCCTCAGTCAGCGACGCTGACGTCCACGACTGGCGAGGTGAACTTCGTTGAGTTGATGGCGAATGCGGGATCAGTTGCCGCTGTCAAGTCAGCGGCGGCCAAAGGGGCGCGAGGAGTCGGGCTCTTTCGGACCGAGTTCCTCTTCTTAGGTCGCGACACGCCGGTCACCGAAGAGGAGCAGCTGGAGGTGTACGAGGTGGTCTGCGCCGCCTGTCCCGGTCAGCGCGTCGTGGTCAGGACTCTCGACATCGGTTCGGACAAACAGCCTTCCTGCATCCGGCGTCCCGACCGCGAGCCCAACCCTGCCCTCGGCCAACGCGGCATCCGGCTATGGCTCAGCCATGAGGAGCTCTGGCGGCCACAGGTCCGTGCCCTCGTCGCGGCCAGTCGCAAGTGGCAAACCCTCAACATCATGCTGCCGATGGTCTGCGCGCGGGAAGAGATGCTTCGTGCCCGGCAGCTCTTCGAACAAGAGGCTGAGCGGCAGGCGACCGCGGTGCCCAGGCTGGGCATGATGGTGGAGCTGCCAGCGGTGGCGGTTGCCCTAGAGGTCTTTGCCGGCCTCGTCGACTTCGTGAGCGTGGGCACCAATGACCTTACCCAATACGCGACCGGCGCTGATCGCGAGCTGGAGTGGGAGCCTCACCTGGGAGAGTTCAACCCGGGAGTGCTGCGGCTTCTGGGGGAGACCGTGCATACCGCAAACCGAATGAATGTCAGTGTGGGCGTCTGCGGTGAGATGGCAGGATCACCGGAGGGGGCGGTCTTTCTTGTGGGCCTCGGCGCCAGCTCGCTCAGCATGTCAGCCAGCAGTTTGCCAAGGGTCGTCGAAGCGCTCACAAAGCTAGGTCGGAGTGGCTGCCGGCAGGCAGCGGAAGGCGCACTCAAGGCCCAGGACGCAGGTTCGGCACACGCGGCCCTTTCCGCAGCTGTCGCCGCCGGGTCGCTGAAAGACTGGACCGCGGATCCGTAGCCGCCGGCGGCGAGGCAGCCTGACGGGCTGCGCCGCGGGCAGCAGTTGAGTGCACCGTTACGAGGCTGAGCAGCCTATCGTCGCAGCTTGGAGGTCGGCCGATCTGCTTTCCCTGAATAAAAGGCGGCAGCTGTATGGGATGGATTCGGACGGCACCCACTCCGCGAGGCGGCATGCCCCGCGCCCGCCAGCCGCTGTCGGCGACTGGCCAGCCCCCAATTCCTCACGAACCGCAGCTAATCACCCCTGGCGGCGCCCCTTCACCAGCCGCGCCGGACAAAGCCGAGAACAGTTACGCGGTCACTTTCCCTGACCTGCTACAGGCGGCTAGGAACTCAGGCCGGTCGGTGACATCGGTGCGGTTGAGCAGGCGGAGCGGCTCACCATCAGCGGTTTGACAACGGCCAAGCGGTGGTCGTCGGCGTAGACGTGGAGGCTGCCGTCGAAGCGTTCCTGCACCTCTACCAGGCGGCCGGCGTGACTGATCCGAGCCCGCTCAAGGTCGAACTGGTGGCCGTCAAAGCGGATGGTGTGGTCAGATGCGACCCCGGCGACTGAACTTGAAACGGAAGACCCGGTCCAGGTGCTGAGGTGCTGGTCGCCAGGCTGGCTCAGGCTCGGCCGGAGCGATCGCGAAGTGGCGATTGTGCCTGGGTAGGAAGCGGGCGAGGAGCCGGTTGGCTTCCTCCAGGCGTCCGCACCGACCAGCCGGAGCTCGCTGGTGAGACGGTCCTGGAAGGTGCCCAGAGGCGATCGAACTGGGTGGGGGCTGGCGCCGCCCCTGCAGCTGCTCCTCGAGGCTGAGTTCATTGTCCCTGGTCTTGTAGAAGATGCCGTGGCGGTCGGAGTAGACGGCCACAGGCACACCTTGCCGGGTGACGGTCTGACCGGAGCACCTGGAACTAGCCCTGGGCGTCCTCCTGGAGGCGGAACTGGGCGGCCGTGACCTCGGCGCTGGCGTCGTCAATGGCGCCGACCAGGCTCAGGTTGGTCCGCGGCCTTCCAGCCAGTCATGGCGGCTGGCGTCAATCTGGAGCAGCATTCCCTTGCGGGGGTAGCGCTCCCGGCGCCTCCGATGCTTGGGAGGGCGCCGACGGCGGGGTGCGACCACCCCGGCCGCCTTGAGCAGGCGGTGCGAGGTCGGGCGCGCTCAAGGGAGGACAGATTCGCTGCACTCCCACACACTCCGCGAGCGGCCTTGACAAGACTACGGAGCTACGCTACTCTGGTTAGCGTCTGTGACGGGCGTGCACGAATGTGTATCCATCGAGAGACGGGAGAGTAGTGGGTTACTTAAATTGGTTGGCACTTCTCGGCGGGGCCTGGGTGCTGCAGCTCTTTCTTTCGTTCGAGCAGATGCGGTGCTTTCGAGGGCGACTCACTCAGCTGCGGACGCTTGGTCGCGCCGCAGTCGGCGTCGGCGGCGGCAAGTATCGTGGCCGAGCCTATGCGGTGGTCGTGGCCGATCCCCACGGCCGCGTCCTAAGGGGAGAGATAATGTCCGGCTTCAGCGTGTTTGCCAGGCTCAAGGAGGTTCCGGAGGTCTGCGGCTACAAGCTGTCGGAGCTCTCCGCCTCGCCTCCACCCCTGGCGGAAAAGAAAGCAGCCGCGCTACGGGCGGCTGCGACTGCATTGCAAAAGACAACGACCACGCGCAGCGGGGCGGCGCTGCAGACGTAAGGAGGGAGTCGAAGCGGATGAGATGGAACTAGCGGTCAACGTCGATGTCTTCGGCGCCTTTGTGTGGCTGGCCACCCACTTCATCGGGATCTTTCAAAGTGGCGCCACCATCCTGATTGGCCTGATCACAGGGATAGTCCCGCTCCTGCTGGTGCTGATGACAGCCGTTTACGCCTTCACCCGGCTCATCGGCGCCGAGCGCATCGACCGGGTGGTGCAGGTCGCGGCCAGGGAGGGAGTTCGCTACTACCCGCTGCGCTATATCGTCGCACCCGTGCTGTCGGTGTTCTTCCTGACCAACCCGATGGCCTACACGCAGGGGCGCTGGTTTCCGGAGAAGTACAAGCCCGCGTTTTACGATTCGGCCGTCTCTTACGTCCATCCCCCACTCGGGCTGTTCCCCCACATCAATCCCGGCGAGATCTTTGTCTGGGCGGGCATCGCCGCCGGGGTTACCAAGCTCGGTCTACCGCTGGCCGAGTTGGCTCTTCGCTATGCGTTGGTCGGTCTCCTTGTGATCTTCATCCGTGGGATCGTGACCGAGCGCATCACCTTCTGGTTAATGGCCCGCAGGCCGCAACCGGAGGTCGCCGAGGCAGCTACCGCCGAGATGGCCGCTGTCCAGGAGGGCGCTGTAACAAGCCAGGACGAGTACGCGGGTATGGCTGAGGAACATGCCAGGATGCCGTCAGACGAGAGCCGGTGGGGGGACGCAGGTCCGACCAGCCCTGAGAGAGGCTTGGGGCGGACAGAGCCAGACGAACCGGCCGAGCCTTCCGGGCCGACGAGGGGGTGACAAGGTGGCGGTAGCAACAACAAGAGGCGGGGGCATCGGCCGAGCTTTCTCCCGCTTCACCCAGGTCCTCGTCGCCATCGGGCGCGGGGCAGGTGTCGTGGTCGGCACCCTCTACCAATCTGGCCGTGATGCAGTCGACCAGGTCGTCCGGAACATCCTGCCCTTCATGTGCTTCATCAGCTTCGTCATCGGGCTCATCCTCTACACCGGGATCGGCAGCATCGTTGCTCATACCGTGTCGCCTCTGGCCTCCAACCCGTACGGGCTGGTGGTCATGGGCATCCTGGGCGGTGTCCCCTTCCTCTCGCCGGTGCTGGGGCCGGGCGCTGTCATGGCGCAGGTGATCGGCACCCTGCTCGGGGTGGAGATCGGGCTCGGCCACATCCCCGTCCAGTTCGCGCTGCCCGCCTTCTTTGCCATCAACTCTCAGGTCGGCTGCGACTTCATCCCGGTCGGGCTTGCGCTCGGCGAGGCCGAGCCTGAGACTGTCGAGGTCGGGGTACCTGCCGTCCTCTTCTCGCGGCAGATCACGGGGCCGCTTGCGGTCATCATCGCCTACGCTGCGAGCTTCGGCCTCTACGCCGGGCAGCAGAGGTGAGAAGCACGCTCAATGGAGAGCTACACAGGAGGGTTCCTTGATGGCAGAGACCAAGACCTACAAGGCAGTCCGGGTGGAGAAGGGAAGTCGGGGCTGGGGAGGACCCCTGACGATCAAGCCGGCGCCAGGCCGGGAGTACGTCGTGTCCATCACTGGCGGTGGCATCCACCCGGTCGCGAAGACTATTGCGGAGCTGACCGGCGGGATAGCTTTCGACGGTTTTCGCGGCAAGGTCGACTTCAAGCAAATGGCCTGCGCGGTGATCGACTGCGGCGGAACCGCCCGCGTAGGCGTCTACCCAATGAAGAAGGTGCCCACCATCGACATTCACCCAACGAGCCCGGCGGGTCCTTTGATCCAGTTCATCACGGCGGACCTCTTCGTCTCTGGTGTAAATGAGAGCACCATCAAACCGGTCGGCTAGCCTGGCGAAGTTCGAGACACGTGTAGTCGCTGTCGGAGGAAAGGTCGAGGAGTTCGTTCGGGCCGGCATCCTCGTCCTCTTCGAGGCCGGGGCGCCGGAGGAGCTCGCTGAGTTTTCGGTCCTTCACGAGGCGACGGTGAACGAAGCCGGGGTGGAGCCAGGTGATGTGCTCCGGCTGCGCGATGAGGTTTACGGGGTGCTGGCAGTGGGTTCGGTGGCGAACCAGAACCTCCAGTCGCTGGGGCACCTCGTCATCAAGGCCAACGGTCGCGAGGAGCCGGAGCTGCCTGGCGATGTGTGCGTGGAGGCCAAGCCGCTCCAGAGGCCGGAGGTTGGCGACGAGATTCGAATCGAGGCCGCTAAGGGAGCAGCCTAAATGGGCCTGCACGAGCGTCTTCTTGAAAGAGCAAAGCGGGGGGAGCCGGTGACCGTAGGCGTCGTCGGCGCGGGCCAGATGGGTACCGGGCTCGTCGTACAGCTCGAGGCTCTCGCTTGGTGCGACGTGGTTGGCATGGCGGACGTGCTTCCGGAACGAGCCACTGCTGCGCTCCAGGCTGCCGGGGTCTCGACGGACCGGATAACGATCACCGATGAAGGCGGGGCAGCAGAGCGGGCCCGGGAAGCCGGCCAGCGAGTCGTGACCAGGGATGCTGAGCTACTGGTCAACCTGGGGGGGGAGGAAGCGGTGGTGGACGCGACCGGCGTGCCGGAAGTCGGCGCCAAGGTTGCCTATTCTGCCATCGCGGCGGGTAAGCACGTCGTGATGCTCAACGTCGAGGCCGACATCACGGTGGGCCATGCATTGAAGCGGCTGGCCGACCAGGCTCATGTCGTCTACACCGGTTCTGCCGGCGACGAATACGCCGCGAGCAAGGAGCTGGTCGACTTCGCCAACATCCTCGGCTTCGGAATCGTCGCTGCTGGCAAAGGCAAGAACAACCCGCTCGACCGCGATTCCACTCCCAACCAGCTGGAAGAGCGGGCCCGGCTCGTGGGGGCGAACCCCTGGATGCTTTGCTCTTTCGTAGACGGAACCAAGACGGCGGTCGAGATGACGTGCCTTTCCAATGCGACGGGGCTGGTACCGGATGTGCGTGGCATGCACGGACCCCGCGCCACCCTCACTGAGCTGGTGAAGACTTTCTGCCCGCGCGAGGAAGGAGGGATCCTGCATCGGCGCGGGGTTGTCGACTATGCTCTCGGGGTCGCGCCGGGCGTGTTCGTGATCATCGACACCCAGCAGCCGTTGATTGCCAGCAACCTCAAGTATCTGCAGCTGGGCGACGGACCGTACTGGCTCCTTTTCAGGCCCTACCATCTGGCCAATCTGGAGACCGCCATCTCCGTCGCCCGAGCGGTCATCTATGGCGAGGAGACGATCGCGCCTTTGCCAGCGCCCGTGTCGGAAACGATCGCGGTGGCCAAGCGCGACCTGCGTCCAGGGGAGGTGCTGGACGGCATCGGCGGCTACACCTTCTACGGCCTGATCGAACGGCATGCCGTGGCCGCCAAGAGCGGCCTGCTTCCCCTCGGGCTGGCGGAAGGCGCCACCCTGCAGGAGGCGGTGCGGAAAGGGGAGCCGATCCCCCGCGCGGCGGCGGAGATCAACCAGTCATCGATGTTGGCGCAGCTTCGCGGGCAGCAAGAGGCAGCCCGCGCGGCGGCCTCGTCTCTGACCTGAGGTGAGCTTGGTGCCGCCAGACTACCTCCCGAGACGAGACTGCGAACGTTGTTGCCGAGCGTGCACTACTGTTACTGAATGACGCCCACCACCTCGCCGGCGCAGCTAACCTCCACGGAGCTGTTCGAGCTGGCTCCAGAGCGGCTCCTGGCGGCGTTCAAGCTGATGTGGACCATCCGGCGGTTCGAGGAGAAGGTCGAGGATCTCTATGCCCGTGGCCGCGTGCACGGGACTATGCACCTATCTATCGGGCAGGAGGCTGTTGCCGCCGGCTGGGCCCTGGCGCTGGGGCCTGACGACTACATGCTCAGCCATCACCGCGGCCACGGCCACACTCTGGCGAAGGGCGCCGAGCTGACACCGATGATGGCGGAGCTGCTCGGTAAGGAGACGGGCTACTGCCGAGGTCGCGGTGGTTCCATGCACATCGCGGACGTCAGCAAGAACAACCTCGGCGCCAATGGCATCGTCGCCGGAGGAGTGCCGGCGGCGACGGGCCTCGCCCTCAGCGTCCAGATGCAGAAGCAGCTCCTCGTCGTGCTCTCCGTCTTCGGTGATGGGGCGGTCAACCAGGGTGCCTTCCACGAAGCCGTGAACCTGGGTGCGATCTGGAACCTGCCCGTGATCTACCTGTGCGAGAACAATCAGTACGCAATGTCGATGCCAGCCGGCCGTGCTATGCGGGTCCCGCCTTCCGAGCGAGCCGCCGCCTACGGGATGCGGGGGGAGAGGGTGGACGGCAACGACATCTCCGCTGTCTACACGGCCATTGGATCCGCCGCCGAGCATGCCCGCTCCGGCGGAGGCCCATCCCTGGTCGAGGCGGTCACCTACCGCTATCGTGGCCACTCCAAGAGTGACCGGAACGTCTATCGGACACGTGACGAGATCGAGGAGTGGCGAAGCACGAAGGACCCGATCGCTCGCTTCGACAAGGCTCTGTTCGAGCATCAGCTGCTGGACAACGAGCAAGCGGCCAAAGTCGCGGCCGAGGCCAAGCAGGCCGTCGACGCGGCGGTCGAGGAGGCGGAGCACGTCCCTGACCCTAAGTGCGAGGACCTGCTCGAGGGGGTGTACGCCCCATGAGCGAGATGACGTACGGCCAGGCGGTCCACTCAGCGCTGCAGGAGGAGATGCGGCGCGACCCGCGGGTGTTCCTGCTTGGCGAGGACATCGGCGTCTACGGCGGCGCCTTCGGCGTCACGCAGGGGCTGCTCGAGGAGTTCGGCGAGGAGCGTGTTCGCGACACCCCCATCTCCGAGGCCGCGATCGCCGGAGCCGCCACCGGCGCGGCCCTTGGTGGAATGCGGCCGGTGGCCGAGTTCCAGTTTTTCGACTTCATCCTGATCGCGATGGACCAGATCATCAACCAGGCGGCCAAGATCCGCTACATGTTCGGTGCCACCATCTCGGTGCCGCTGGTGCTGCGCGGTCCCGCCGGCTCGGGCACGGGCGCCGCCGCCCAGCACTCGCAGAGCCTTGAAGCGCTATTCACCCACATTCCGGGCCTTAAGGTCGTCGCGCCCTCGACGCCGCGCGACGCCAAGGGATTGCTCCTGGCCTCGATCCGAGATGCGAATCCGATCGTCTTTGTCGAGCACAAGCTGCTCTACAAGACGAAGGGGGAAGTGCCCGAGGGCGACGACTTTGTGCTGCCGATCGGGAAGGCTGAGGTGAAGCGCGAGGGCTCGGACGCGACCATAGTGGCGACGCAGATCATGGTGTCGCGTGCTGTGGCGGCTGCCGACGAGCTGAGTCGGGAGGGCATCTCGGTCGAGGTCGTCGACCCGCGCACGCTAGCCCCGCTCGACACGGAGACGATCGAAGCGTCAGTCGCCAAAACGGGGCGGGTCGTGGTCGTACACGAAGCTGTCAAGACAGGTGGAGTCGGGGCTGAGATCGCAGCCAGGATCGCAGAAGGCCCGGCTTTCGAGTACTTGGAAGCACCGATCATGCGGTTGGGCGGCGCGCACGTCCCGATCCCCTATCAGCGCGACCTCGAAAAGTGCGCAGTCCCTCAGGTTGAGGACATCGTGGCGGCTGTGCGATATGTCCTCAGCTCTGATTAGGCGGGGTCAATGAGTGTCGAGGTCATTCTTCCCCGGTTCAACATGGAGATGGAGGAAGGGACCATCCTCAGATGGCTCAGACATGAGGAAGACGCCGTGCGCGAGGGCGATCCCCTCTGCGAGGTGGAAACCGACAAGGTAGCGATGGAGGTCGAAGCGCCTGCTACCGGCATCCTCTGCGGCCTTCGTGCGAGTGAGGGTCAGAATCTTCCAGTGACCTCGGTCATCGCCTACATCGCTTCTGACGTCGCGGAGGCAAAGCGGATCGGCGCAGAAACCAAGCGGATCGGCGCTGAATCCAGACCCCAGCCGGAGCAGCAGGAAGACGGCAGGGGACCATCAGCCGAGCATCCGCTGGCGGAGCCGCTGCCTGATTCGATGGCAGAGTCCGCCGCGCTCGGCCAGCCGCCCACCAGCCAGGACGCCGGCGAGCTACCCTCAGGCCCGGCGGCTGAGACCGGGCCGACTCCTCCACAGCCGGCAGGGGGCGATTCTCCTGAGCGCGTCCGGGCCTCGCCAGCGGTGCGCCGTCGAGCGAAGGAGCACGGTATCAACCTTGCCGCGGTGACCGACCAAGGCGGCCGGGTCAGCCGCTCGGCTCTTGAACAGGCCATCAGCCGTTCGGCGGCCGCTGGCAAACCGCCCGCCGCCCAGCCCGAGATGACTTCGGCCACAGCTACCACCGCCGCTCCTGCCCGGCCCCCGGCCCCGTCAGGCGGCCGGCCACTCGATTCCACCAGATCAGCCATCGCGGCCCGCATGACGCGCGCAGGTCAACTCCCTGACATCACGGTGGAGGTCGAGGTGAGAGGCCGCAAGTGGCTCGCCTGGCGCGATCACTTCAGGAGCGAAGAGAAGCCGTCGATTAGCGCGTTGCTGGCCGCCGCAATTGGCAGAGCGCTGCGTGAGCATCCGCTTCTCAACAGCACTTTCGAGAACGACCTGGTCAGTGGCCACGAAACGGTCAACCTCGGCATCGCAGTCGCCCGTCCCAAAGGGCTAATCGTGCCCGTCCTGAAGGGAGTCGAAAAGCTTTCACTCACAGCGTTGACGGAACAAGCCAGGGGATTGATCGAGAAAGCACGAGCGGACCGGTTGACAATGGACGATGTGAGCGGAGGGACATTCACGCTCAGCAGCCTGGGTGAGGTTGGAGTCGACCGCTTCCGGGCTCTCATCAATCCGCCCCAGGTCGCCATCCTGGCCGTGGGAAGAATCGCTGACCGCGTAGTGCCAATCGATGGCGCGATCGCCGTCGAGCCGACCCTGTATCTGAGCTTGACCTGCGACCATCGGGTCGTTGACGGAGAACCGGCCGGCCAATTCATCGTGACGCTAAAGAGACTGCTGGAGGAGCCGACGTGGATTGGGGAAAGATAATCATGCTTGGGGTCCAGGAGTGAAGGTGCCAGAACAACAGCTCGTCCTGAACAACGAGGTCGGCTTGCACGCGCGTCCGGCCGCCCTTTTCACCAAGACGGCGGGGGGGTTCAGCAACACGGCGATTGAGGTGGTGAAGGACGGCAAGGCCGTGAACGGGAAGAGCATCCTGGACGTACTTGCTCTTGGCGTGAGCAGGGGCACCACGATCACCCTCAGGACGGAGGGGCCAGACGCTGAGGAGGCGCTGCGCGCCCTGAGCGCGCTGATTGAGAGCAACTTCAACGAGTGACAGCCCGTGTCTCTGAAGCGACCACTCCCCGCGTTGGCGCTCTCTTGACTGTGAAGAGTGTCCGCCGACAGCGAGCGCCATCGAGAGAGTTGCTCACGATCGGTGGCGACAGTGCGCTGGTAAGGACACTCGACATGATCTGCAGCATCGACGACGTCATCAGGATCGTGCTGCTGGTAGTCGCGCCCTTGAGGAGCACCGGATTGTTGGGAGATTCCGGCCGCCGGTGCCTGAAGCCGGTCGAAGTGATCCCCTCTGGTAGCGATCTTCTGGAGCGGATGCAAGCTGGTCTTCCTTTGTTGGGGGACTGCACTCACGTACTCGTACACGAAGCCAGCCGACCCTTTGCATCGCGTGACTTGGCACTGCGCGTACTGCAAGCCGCCTACCGGCATGGAGCGGCATTTCCTGCGGTTACATCTCCTGATCCCATCTACCAGGTCGAAGGACGGCGCGTCGTCCGCGATTTCTCCGACTCTACTACGGTTCTGGCACAGAGTCCGCAGGCATTCAGCTGCTCTCTCCTGGCGAGGGCATCTCTCGCCGCCGGCAACGGCGGGCTTGCGATCGATGACGAAGCACAGCTCGTAGCCGCACTCGGCCACGATGTGATTGCAGTCGCAGGGGAGCCATGGAACATCAAACTCCTGGACACCGACGACGTCGCATGGCTGGAAACTCTCGTTGACGATGCGAAACCGCTCTAGTTGAGATTTCCGCACGATATGAGAGCCAGGCACCCCAGCAGGAGTCTGAAACGCAAGGGAGGTGTCGCACCTCTGACAACAACCCGGAATGCCCAGAACGTCGATTGGCCCCGCAGTAGGAAGTTTGGTCCCAATCCGCTACTTGGGTTGTCGCACAGCGCCAAACGGAGCGGAGCCCAAGCGACGGTAGACCGGCTAACTGGACCTCGTTGCCAGCAGGCCGCCGGCGGCGCTTGACCAGCTCCACGTCGAGCCACTGGTCCCGTATACCAGGGCGCTCTTGCCGGCGCTGCCAGTGCCGAACCCACGAATTGAGAAGGGACCGCAGCAGACGATTCTCAAGGCGGGCGTTCCCAGACCGGGCCGCCCCCAATCTACTCAGCCCCATTCGAATGAGCGGTTGTATTCGGCGAGTGCCGCTGATGTCAAGGCCGGTCTCAAAGTCCCCAGTTCCAGCCGGTCTCAAATTACCCAGCTGAGGACCGGATCGGACTTAGCGCCGGTCTCAAATTCCCCACCTGAGCCGCTCAGCCGGTCGCCTTGGCTGCCGATGCCGTGAAGACACCGGCCTTCTTCTTGTGCCAAGCACTCTCTCATCAGCCGCCTGTGCCGTTAATCCTTCCTGGGTCACTTCGTCTGCCCGTGACGGCGGCATTGCCGTCGGCCGAACGTTAGCCTCCTCTCCGAGGTCCCGGGTTCGGCCTGTGGGCGGCGCGGATCTCGTGGGCATCCGTCGCCTCACAGCGACCCAGGCCCCGCCAGCCAGACGCTGGCGAAGCGGAGGTCGGTCAGGGACCTGATCAGGTCGTAGTCGTGGTCATAGTGCAGCACGCCAAGTCGGTGCCGGTCGGCCAGGGCCGCGATTAGCAAATCGACCGGAGGCAGGCGGTGGGGCCCCCGCTGAGCAAGCGTGCGTTGACCCTCGATCGCCCGCCGCTCGACGTCCGCGTCAATGGCCGCCCACGGAAGCGCGAGAAGCTCCGTGAAGAGCTCCGCGTACTCCGCCGCGGTGCGTGCCGAGTAGCCGGATTCGAGGAGGAAGGGCAGGCAGACAGACCAGCTGTTCAGCCTCGACCGCATCTCCGATCTCGGCGATTCGAGCGGTGGGAATAGCGGGATGGCCGAGGCGCGCCTAGGCCGAGTTATCGAGCAGGAGCGGCCCGTTCACCCCCGCGTCCCAGCCGGTCCTGCGCACCTCCTCCGCGGCCGCCCCCTCCGCCGGCACGTCGCGAGCTCGGATTCGCTCGGCCAGCCGCTTGCGCAGAGCCGCCCGGCTACCCTGGTCGCGGCGAAGCCGTCCCGGCCGCCATGGCCCTTGCTGCTCGACAACCCCCTGGCCCGATTGCAGGCCAAACGATTCCTGCAGCGCCTCCAGGTCAAGCCGGGTATGCGCATCCTGGACCTCGGTTGTGGACCTGGCCGGCTGACCGTTCCCGCTGCGCGCCTGGTCGGTGGCGCCGGCGAAGTTCTGGCTCTCGATCTCCAGCCAGCGATGCTGGCGATCGTCGAACGCCGTGCGCGAGACGCGGGCCTCCAGGCCATCGTGCACACGCTGGCGTCCTCCGCAGGCAGCGGTGCGCTGCCCACCCACTCCTATGACCTCGCGCTCCTGGTTGCCGTCCTTCCAGAGATCCCAGCTGAGGCTCGTCGCGCAACCATCCAGGAGAATGCGGCGGCGCTGCACTCGGGTGGCCGCTTGGCTGTCGTGGAGGGCCTTTTCGATCCTCACCGGCAGAGCCGGGAGGCGGTGCTCGCTCTGGCCGAACCGGAAGGCCTCAGCCTCGAGAAGGAAGATCGCCGACTCCTGACCCCCCTGTCGGTCTTCAACAAGGTCGCGGCTGGCTGAAGGCTGAGCGCTCATCCGACTGATGGATACTGGGAAGCCCATTCGGGATACCGTGATCTGGCCCCTAGCTACTTCCCCCTGAAGAACCCCAGGCGCTGAATCGGTTTCGCTCGGTGGTGGTCGCGACGTCCGACGCGGTGCAGATTTGGTGGGCCTGGAGCACTTGC
>JAABUQ010009495.1_pt1 | contig 13133 bp, 15 predicted proteins | sample 5560001 | NCBI WGS metagenome assembly JAABUQ01 (sample SAMN10711888, study PRJNA513371) | rock metagenome | isolation source: Antarctica rocks | place: Antarctica: Victoria Land, Finger Mt nord | collected 2015-12-18 | reverse complement strand
GTCGTCGAGGCAGGCCTGCTCGGGGCCGAGGCGGCGGCCACGCTCGCGGGCTTCCTGTCGCGCACGCGGCTTGGCCGCCCCTCGGTCACCCTGAAACTCGCCTCCACGCTCGACGGCCGGATTGCCACCCGCACCGGCGAGAGTCAGTGGATCACCGCCGAGCCGGCCCGCAAGGCGGCGCACGGGCTGCGCGGCCGCCATGACGCGGTGATGGTCGGTGTCGGGACCGTGCTGGCCGACAACCCGGAACTCACCTGCCGTATCCCGGGCTTCCGGCCCAACCCGATCGTTCGGGTCGTCGCCGACAGCCATCTGCGGACGCCGCTGACCGCGCGTCTGGTCGCGACCGCGCGGGAAACGCCGACCTGGTTCCTGCACCGCACCGGCGCCGATGCCGAGCGGTGTCGCGCGCTTGTCGGCATCGGCGCCCGGCTGTTCGCGGTCGGCGGCGGTTCGCTGGGCGTCGATCTCGGCATGGCGCTCGCCGCTCTGGGAACCGCCGGCATCAATCGATTGTTGGTCGAGGGTGGCGGACAGCTTGCGGCGGCACTGCTTCGGGACGATCTTGTGGATCGGATTGCCTGGTTCCACGCGCCAGCGGTCATGGGCGCGGATGGCTGGCCGGCGGCCCAGGCGTTCGGCGTGCAGGCGCTCGCCACGATGCCTCGCTTCGTCCGCCGTTCGGCAAGGCCGGTCGGCGAGGACGTGCTCACGCTGCTGGATAGGGCCGACTGAATGTTCACCGGGATCATCACTGCCCTCGGCGCCGTCCGCGAGATCGTCCCGTTGGGCGCCGGTCGCGACATGCGGCTGGTCATCGCCGCGCCCTGGCCCGATACGGGCTCCATCGCCATCGGCGCCTCCATCGCCTGCTCCGGCTGCTGCCTCACGGCGGTCGAGGTCGGCCCGGACTGGTTCGCCGTGGACGCCTCGGCGGAGACGCTTTCGCGGACCAAGCTCGGGCGGTGGGAGATCGGCTCCAAGGTAAACCTCGAACGTTCGCTCCGCGTCGGCGACGAACTCGGCGGCCATCTGGTGTCGGGCCATGTGGACGGCTTGGGCGAAATCATCGCCGCAGTGCCGGAGAACGCCTCGATCCGCTGGCGCTTCCGCGTTCCCGACGAACTGGCGCGCTACATCGCGCCGAAGGGCAGCGTGGCGATCGACGGCGTGTCGCTCACCGTCAACGACGTACAGGGTTCGAGCTTCGGCGTGAACGTCATTCCGCATACGGCGTCCGTCACCACGTTCGGGACGCTGGCACCCGGCGACGGCGTGAACATCGAGATCGACACGCTGGCCCGCTACGTCGCACGATTGTCGGAGTACGCATGAGCACCGGCCTCAAGACCGCCAATCTCTCCGAATATCTCTCGAGCGCCGCCGATCTGATCGAGGAAGCGCGCAACGGGCGAATGTTCATCCTGGTCGACGACGAGGACCGCGAGAATGAGGGCGACCTCGTCATCCCGGCGCAGTTCGCGACGCCCGACGCGATCAACTTCATGGCTCGCCATGCGCGCGGCCTGATCTGCCTCGCGATGACCCGCCATCGCGTCCAGCAGCTCGGCCTGTCGTTGATGAGCCGGTCGAACGGCACCCGGCACCAGACCGCGTTCACCGTTTCGATCGAGGCGCGCGAGGGCGTCACCACCGGCATCTCGGCCGCCGACCGGGCGCACACGATCGCCGTGGCCATCAACCCGGAATGCAATCGCGACGACATCGTGACCCCGGGGCACATCTTCCCGCTGGTGGCGCGCGAGGGCGGCACCTTGATCCGGGCCGGGCACACGGAGGCCGCGGTCGATCTCGCCCGCTTGGCCGGGCTGGTGCCGGCGGGCGTGATCTGCGAGATCATGAACGACGACGGAACGATGGCCCGCCTGCCCGACCTCGTCGCCTTCGCGCAGCACCACAACCTCAAGCTCGGCACCATCGCCGACCTGATCGGCCATCGCCGCCGCACCGAGCGCCTGGTCCGCCGCGTCGAGGAAGGCGCCATCGAGCACGTCGCCGGGGGCGAGTGGCGCGTCCTGGTCTACGTGAACACGGTCGAGTACCAGGAGCACATCGCGCTGGTGAAGGGCGACGTCTCGGTCGGCGGGCCGCCGCTGGTGCGGATGCACGCCATCGACCTGCTCGACGACATGACCGGCGGCGCCAACTGGATTTCGCTGCACGGCGCCATGCGGCTGATCGCGCAGGAAGGTCGGGGTGCCGTCGTGCTGATCCGCGAGCATCGCGCGACGGCGCTCTCCGAACGGGTGCGCAATCTCAACGGGCCGCGCCGTCCGCAAGAATTGCGCGATTACGGCATCGGGGCGCAAATCCTGCTCGATCTCGGGGTCAAGGACATGGTGCTGCTGTCGAACGCCAAGCGACGCACCATCGTCGGACTCGAAGGCTACGGCTTGAACATCGTCGAGCAGCGCCCGATCCTGGATCCCGACCGGGACGGGACGCACGGGTGAGGCCGATCGGATGAGCACGGAGGACGCGCCGCTACCGAAGGCTCCCGCCGTCCAGGGATCGCCGCCACATATGCTGGTCGTCCAGGCTCCCTATTACCGGGAGATCGGCGACGGCCTGTTGTGGGGCGCGCGGCGTATCCTCGACGAGGCGACGGCGCCGTACGAACTGCTCGACGTGGCGGGCGCCTTCGAGCTGCCGCAGGCGATCAGGATCGCGACGCGCGGGACCATGCGCTTCGACGGCTACGTCGCCCTCGGCTGCGTGGTACGGGGCGAGACGGACCATTACGATTTCATCTGCCAGACGACGATGCACGGGTTGATGCAGGTCGCGTTGCAGTTCGGCCTGGCGCTCGGTTCCGGCCTGTTGACGGTGGACAGCCTCGATCAGGCGGTCGCCCGCTCGCGGCTCGACGGGTTCAACAAAGGGGCCGAAGCCGCCGTCGCCGCGCTGCTGCAGGTTGCCGCCGCGCGCCGGCTCGGCGCGGCCTGATGGGCCGACGTCCAACACCGCAAGGCCGCCCCCGCACCGCGTCGCGCGTCGCCGCGGTGCAGGCGCTTTTCCAAAGCGAGCAGGCGCAGGACAGTCCGGAGAAGGTCATCGACCAGTTCGTGCGCCATCGGCTGGGCGAGCTGCCGGGCCGGGGCGGCTTCGAGGAAGGTCGTGCGCCGGATGCCGAGGTGAAGCTGTTCGCCCGCATCGTCCGCGCCGCGGTCGCGCAGCAGGACACCACGGACCGCATGCTCGCCGAGTCGCTGCCCGAGGAATGGCCGCTCGCGCGCATCGACCCGGTGCTGCGCGCGCTGATGCGTGCCGGCGCCGCCGAGCTCGGCATGTCCGACGGGCCGCCGGCGAAAGTGGTCATCAACGAATATCTTGACGTCGCGCACGGCTTCTTTACCGGCGAAGAGCCGCGCATGGCCAACGGCGTGCTCGACCGCCTGGCGCGCCTGCTGCGGCCGAGCGAGTTCGTGCAATAGCGCGCCCTCACCCCGGCCCTCTCCCGGAGGGAGAGGGGGAAGCGAAGCCCTCTCCCTCCGGGAGAGGGTTGGGTGAGGGTTCCTTGCCCGAGGAATTCGCCCGCATCGGGCGGCATTTCCGGCCACTCGCCGGACCGGCGGCCCTCGGACTGTCCGACGATGCCGCCCTGCTCGCCCCGCCGCCGGGCCGCGAACTCGTGCTGACCGTCGATGCGATGGTGGCGGGCGTCCACTTCCTGCCCGACGACCCGCCGGACCTTGTCGCCCGCAAGCTGCTGCGGGTGAACCTCTCCGACCTCGCCGCCAAGGGGGCGGCGCCGCTCGGCTACCTGCTCACCGTCTCCGTGCCGCGCGCCACGTCGGACGACTGGTTCGCCGCCTTCGCCGCCGGATTGGCGGAGGATCAGCGGCAATTCGGCATCGCCCTGCTCGGCGGCGACACCACCTCGACTGCGGGACCGGTCTCGCTCTCGCTCACCGCCATCGGACACGTCGCCCCCGGCGCCATGATCTTGCGCGCGGGCGCACAGCCGGGCGACGGCATCTGGGTGACGGGCAGCATCGGCGACGGCGCGCTCGGCCTCGCGGTGGCGCAAGGGCGGCTCGCCGACCCGTCCGGCCATCTGCTCGGCCGCTACCGGCTTCCCGAACCCCGGCTTGGGTTGCCGCTCGCCGGCATCGCTTCGGCTGGCATGGATGTCTCGGACGGGCTGGTGCAGGATCTCGGCCACCTCTGCCGGGCCGGCGGGCTCGGGGCCGAGATCGCCGCCGGCCTGGTCCCGCTCTCCGGTCCGGCGCGCGCGGCCGGACCCGAGTGGCTCGCCGCCTGCCTCACCGGCGGCGACGATTACGAACTCCTCCTCGCCGTGCCGCGAGAACACGAGGAAGCCCTCGTGGCGTCGGCGGGCATACCAGTCACCCGGATCGGTCACTTCCACGCCGGGGCGTCGCGTGTCTTGGTGCGGAATGCGGACGGGTCCGAAATGACGCTCCCGGCCGCCGGCTGGAGCCATTTCTGACCGCGTACCGGCGGCGAACAGCCGGACGCAGGGGGAACGCATGAACCGCAACGTCTGGCTTCTATTCTGCTGTCAGGCGCTGATGAACGCCATCATGTCGGGCCAGGTGGTGATGGCCTCGCTGGTCGGCCATTCGCTCGCGGTCGACAAGGCGCTGAACACCTTGCCGATGGCGATCCAGATGGCCGCGACGATGGCCGCCTCGATCCCCGCCGGCATCATCTTCTCCCGGCTCGGCCGCAAGCCCGGCTTTTTCCTGGGCTGCGCCGCCGCGCTTTGCGGCAGCCTCACCTTCGCCTACGGGGTCTATGCCGGCAGCTTCGTCATCTACTGCTTGGGCGCGATCCCCGGCGGGCTCGGCTTCGGCATCTCCCAGCACCTGCGCTTCGCCGCCGCCGAGGTCGCCGCACCGGAATCGCGTCCGCGGGCGATCGGGCTCGTCATGGCGGGCGGCGTTGTCGCGGCGATCATCGGTCCGGAGATCGTCAAGCGCACCAACGGGATGCTGCCGCCGCTGACCTTTCTCGGCACCTATTTCACCCTGACGGTCCTCCCGGTGCTGACGGCGCTGCTGCTGACCGTGGTGCAGCTGCCGCCGGCGCCGCCGCGCAACTTCGTCCCGGTGAGCTTTCGCGCCATCCTGGCCCGGCCGACCTTCGTCGTCGCCGTCATTACCGGCATGGTGGCCTACGGGACGATGAACCTGGTGATGGCTTCGACCCCACTCGAGATGATGCTCTGCGGCTTCGGGGTGAACGCCAGCGCCGACGTGATCCGCGCGCATTCGATCAGCATGTTCCTGCCCGGCTTCATCACCGGCCGCCTGATCCAGCGTCTGGGCGCGCATCAGGTGATCCTGGCGGGGGCGGTCCTCACAGTTGGCTGCGCCGCCGTGAACTGGGCGATGGGGCCGCTCTATCTCACCTTCTTCCTGGCCCTCATGCTGCTCGGCGTCGGCTGGAACTTCATGTTCGTGGGCGCCACCGCCCTGCTCACAACCGTCTACGAGCCGCACGAGCGGGTGAAGGTGCAGGCGACCAACGACTTCCTGGTGTTCGGCACCGTCGCCTGCACCGCGTTCGCCTCCGGCGCCGTTCACGCCGAAGCCGGCTGGCTGGCGCTCAATCTTACCATCGTGCCGCCCGTGATCATTGCGACCGGCGTCGTGCTCTGGCACCTCGCCGCCCGGACACGGCTGGCCGCCGCCGCGCCCGGCTAGGAGCTGACCTTAGTACCTGTTCCCGGTGCGCGAGCTCGACTCGGGCGCGGCGCCGCTCGGAGCGGTGTTCGAGCTACCCAATCCACCGACGGCGCCGCCCAGGCCACCGGGGTTGAACCGACCCACATTGCCCAGCAGCTGCTGCAGCATGGAAGCCTCGCTGCCCGGCGAAGGCGTCGCGCGCGCCACCACGTCGACCGGCATCGCATCCTGCTTGTCGAGCTGCTTGACGCCTTGCAACACACCCTGCCCGTTGAACGTCAGCAACACGACGTCCTGGCTGATTACGCCTTGCGTGCGACCCACCTCCGGGCGGGTCAGCGCACCGATATAGATCCACTGGTTATCGTCGAACGTCGCTTTGGCGGTCGGCGAGCCAAGCAGGGATGTGACATCGGCGCGCGTCGACGTACCCGGCGTCAGCTCCTTGAGCGTGTCCGCCTCGACCCGGTTGCCACGCACCTGTGGCGGCGTCTCGAACCAGCTGCACCCCGCCAGCATAGCCAGCGCGCCGACAGTCCCGAGCACGCGACGCAGGATGCGACCGGACGACAAGCAGGCGAATTGAGTCTGCACGCGATGTGATCCCGCTCTCTCTACTCGCGGCATTGCGTGCCTGGCGTTGACCCGCAGTACCGGTGCGCTATCTGAGATCGGGTGTCACGGCGGCTTGAACCTGTCAATTGCCGCAGGCGGACCGTGGACCGATTTGGGAGCGTCGCACGCGCATGGGATTTTTCGGGCTCTTCGGCCGGCGGTCGCAGGACCGGGCCGGGTTCGGACTGTATGGCAATGTCGTTGCCGCGGCACGCGATCCCTACCTTTACGAACGGCTCGGGGTGCCCGATACGCTGGACGGAAGGTTCGATGTCGTCGGACTGCACGCCTTTCTGCTGATCCGGCGCTTGCGCGCCCTACCGGAGCCCGGCCCGGAGCTCGCTCAGGCGGTGTTCGACGCCATGTTCAGCGACATGGACGTCAACCTTCGGGAGATGGGCGTCAGCGATCTTTCGGTGGGCAAGCGGGTGAAGGCGATGTGGGAAGCGTTCCATGGTCGCGCCCAGGCTTATGAGGCGGCGCTTTCCGTCAACGATCGCGCCGCCCTTGCCACCGCTATCGCGCGCAACGTCTGGCGGGGCGGCGACGGCCCATCCGGCGCGGCGATGTCGCTCGCGCGAGTCGCAGTGGCGCAGGACGGACATCTGGCGACGCAGACGCTCGACCGGTTCGCGGCCGGTCACGTGGATTTCCTGCCGGCAGCGGTGGCCGCGCGATGAGGACCGAGCTGCATCGGCCGGTGGCGCTTGAACGGATCGGCCCGGCCGGGCTGACCGTCACTGTGGAAGCAACACCTGGCGAATGCCAGGCGCTCGCCACCCGACTTGCGATACCGGCCGTGGCGAGCCTGCTCTGCCGCTTCACGTTGCGTCGGGCGGAGGGCGAGACCGTCGCGGCGGATGCTCTGCTCCAGGCACGCGTGACGCGGACCTGCGTGGTCAGCCTGGAGGATTTCGAGACGGGGATCGTCGAGGCGGTCACGCTCCGCTTCGTCCCCGCAGGCAGCGAGAGCGATGACCCGGATCCCGAGTCGCCGGACGAGATCCCGTATCTCGGGGATAAGGTCGATCTCGGCGAAGCGGCGGCCGAGCAACTCGCCCTGGCGCTTGACCCGTTTCCTCGAGCGGAAAACGCCACGCTTCCAGCGACCCAGGAGGCGGGCGACGGGGGCCTCAACCCGTTTTCCGCACTGGCACCGCTGCGTCGTGATCCGGGCTGAGATGTCGCACTCGGGCCGGGTCCCTGCGCTGCGGTCGCATCCCTTGCGGGTCGGCAAACCCTCTGCTAGACGCCGCCCCTCACGTTGTTGCCAGAATGTGACTGCCCCCGTTCCGCGTTCGCGATGCCCGGCCTCGCGTTCCTTACGTCAGGGTGTCACGCCAATCGGAGGGGCGCAGTCCCATGGCCGTTCCCAAGAGGAAAACCTCACCATCGCGTCGGGGAATGCGGCGCAGCCATCATGCGTTGCCGACCGAGGCACATGCTGAGTGCCCGAACTGCGGTGAGCTTCGTCGGCCGCATCACATCTGCAGTCATTGCGGTCACTACAACGGCCGGGAAGTGGTTGCCGCTGGAAAGCCGCTTAAGGGCGCCGTCCGAGCCTGAGTCGGGGGGACATACCCCGGTCGGCCGCACTTGAAACAGCCCTTCACGCTTGCCGTTGACGCCATGGGCGGCGACCGCGCTCCCGGGATGGTCGTCGAGGGTTTGGCGATTGCCGCCGAGCGCCATCCGGCAGCCCGTTTCCTGCTGGTCGGCGACGAAGCGCGCATCGAGCCTCTGCTCAGGAAACACAAGCGCGCGGTCGGCGCTTGCACGCTGAGACACGCGCCGGACGTCATTGGCGATGCGATGAAGCCGACCGCGGCGCTGCGGGTGCGGAACGCCTCGATGCGGGTCGCGATCGACGCAGTCGCTGCCGGAGAGGCTACGGGGATCGTCTCGGCCGGCAACACGGGAGCGTTGCTCGCGCTGTCCAAGATCGTCATCAAGACGCTGCCCGGCATCGACCGGCCGGCGATGGCGGCCATCGGCCCCTCCGCGCGGGGCGACGTCGTGATGCTCGATCTCGGGGCGAACGTGTACTGCGACGCGAGAAATCTGGTGGAGTTCGCCGTTATGGGCGACGTGTTCGCACGCACCGTCCTGGGCCTGACCGCGCCCAGCATCGGCCTGCTGAACGTGGGATCCGAGGAGCTGAAGGGCGACGACCGCGTGCGGCAGGCGGCCGACATCCTGCGGGACAGCCACATCGCACCGCAATTCCACGGCTTCGTCGAGGGTCATGATATCGCAGCCGGAACGACGGACGTCGTGGTTGCCGATGGGTTCTCCGGCAATGTCGCGATCAAGACCGCCGAGGGCGCGCTGAAGCTGATCGGCGAGTTGCTGCGCCAGGTCTTCACCAGCAGCCTCGCTGCGCGGATCGCCTATCTGCTGGCTCGCCCCGGGCTCGACCGGTTGCGCGAATGGCTAGACCCGCGCCGCTACAACGGGGCGGTCATGCTGGGGCTCAACGGCGTGGTGGTGAAGTCGCATGGCGGCACTGACCCGCAAGGCTTCGCCCACGCGATCGACGTGGCGATGGACATGGTGGTGCATCGGTTCAACGACCGCATCCGCGAGGGTTTGGGCAGGATGGCCAAGCTGGACCAGGCCCGTGCCGAGGGCGTTCGCGTGGCCGACGACGGCAGCGCTCGTCTCGCGACCGCGCGTTAGAACGCCCATGCAGGTCCGCAGCATCCTCGCCGGGGTCGGCGCCTATCTCCCGGAGCGTGTCGTCGAGAATGCGGAGTTCGCGCAGCGCATCGAGACCAGCGACGAGTGGATCCGCGAGCGCACGGGCATCCGGCAGCGCCATTTCGCCGGCGAGCATGAGACGTGCGCCTTCATGGGCAGCGAAGCCAGCCGCGCGGCGCTCGCGGACGCGCAGGCCAGCCCGGAGGACGTTGACGCCATCATCCTGGCGACCGCGACACCGGACCAGGCCTTCCCGGCGACCGCGCTGCATGTGCAAGCGGCGCTCGGCGTCACGCGCGGGTTCGGCTTCGACCTGTCGGCCGCGTGCGCGGGCTTCATCTACGCCCTTTCCGTCGCCGACGGGATGATCCGCACTGGTCAGGCAACGGGGGTGCTTGTCATCGGCAGCGAGGTTTACTCGCGCATCCTCAATTGGCAGGACCGCACGACCTGTGTCCTGTTCGGCGACGGCGCCGGTGCGGTGTTCCTTCGAGCCGGCTCGACCGATGAAGCCGGCGCGCGGGGGGTGCTGTCCACCCACCTGCATGCGCAGGGCAGTCTGGCCAACATTCTTTATGTCGACGGCTCGGTGGGTCAGCCGAACCGGCCGGGCCATCTGGTGATGAACGGCCGCGAGGTGTTTCGCCACGCCGTCACACGCCTGGCCGGCGCCGTCGAGGAGGCGCTCTCGGCGAACGGACTCACCGGCGTCGACATCGACTGGCTCGTGCCGCACCAGGCCAATCTGCGCATCATCGACGCGGTCGGGCGGAAGCTTGGATTGCCGCCCGAACGGGTCGTGGTGACGGTCGATCGCCACGCCAACACCTCCGCCGCATCGGTGCCGCTCGCCTTGGCGTGCGCGCGGGCCGATGGCCGTATTCGCCGCGGCGATCTGGTTCTGATGGAGGCGTTGGGCGGGGGCCTCACCTGGGGCTCGGCCCTGGTGCGCATGTAATCCGCGAAGCATTTGATCCTTTGATATTATTCCATAGCAGGATTGCTTGACGCAGGCCTGACGGTCTGCCTAGCGTGAGGTGATGAACACCGTCACGCGCGCGCATCTGGCCGAGACGATCTACACTCAAGTCGGGCTGTCGCGGAACGATTCCGCCGACTTGCTGGAGACCGTGCTGGAACGGATGAGCTCGGCGCTTGAAGCCGGCGAACCTGTTAAAATCAGTGGTTTCGGCACGTTTTCCGTGCGGCAGAAAGGTCGGCGGATCGGGCGCAATCCCAAGACCGGCGAGGAGGTGCCGATCCTCCCCCGCCGCGTGCTCGTGTTCCGGCCAAGCCACGTGCTGAAGGCGCACGTGAACGGTGTCTCGCCGGCACAAGGCGAGGACGAATGAGCGAACGCGCCGAGCTTGCGCCTGACGGAGCCGAGGATTTCGGTCGCGGCAATGCCTTGGGCGGCATGCGTGGCAAACCTCGGAAGGCTCCGAATGCTTTTCGCACGATCAGTGAGGTAGCGGACGAGCTTCACATCCCGCAACATGTCCTGCGTTTCTGGGAGACCAAGTTCCCGCAGGTGAAACCGCTGAAGCGCGGCGGAGGCCGGCGCTACTACAGGCCCGATGACATCGCGCTGCTGCGCCGGGTCTCCGACCTCCTCTACATCCAGGGCTACACGATCAAGGGCGTGCAACGCCTGCTCCGGGAGAGCGGCGGCACGCTCGCCGACGACATCCCGCCGCCGACCGCCGAGGAGCAGGCGGCAGCGGTCGCTGAACCGACCGCTCCAGTGCCTCGCGAGCCCGAATTGATGCTTCCGGCACGCCGGTTGCCGGATTTGGCCCCGTCTTCCTCGGCGTCGTGCCCGGGAACTGACACCGAGGTTGAACGCCTACGCCGCTTGCTGTCCGAGGCCTTGCGGGAAGTGGAGACGCTTCGGGCGTTGCTCCCCTAATTGCGGCGGGACGGGTCGCCTGCTACACGACCGCGACGGTCGGAGCGTAGCGCAGCCTGGTAGCGCATCAGTCTGGGGGACTGGGGGTCGTGGGTTCGAATCCCGCCGCTCCGACCATCCGCGGTGCGGCGATGCGCGCCCTCCCGCCTCCCGTTGCTTCGTGCGATGCTCCCTTGTCCACCGAAGTCAGGAGTCTCGGCATGAACGTCGGCCGCTTCCCCGCCACCCGCATGCGGCGCAACCGGCACGACGCCTGGACGCGCCGGCTCGTCGCCGAGCATCGGCTGTCGGTGGACGACCTGATCTGGCCGGTTTTCGTCATCGAGGGCCGTGGCACCGTCACCGAGGTCGGTTCCATGCCCGGCGTGCAGCGCGTCACGCTCGATCGGCTGGCCGGGCATGTGGCGCCGCAAGCGCGACTCGGCATTCCGGCCCTCGCCCTGTTCCCGGCGACGCCGCCCGAGAAGAAGGATGCCGAAGGCACCGAGTCGACCAACCCGGAAAACCTGATCTGCCGGGCAGCACACCTGTTGAAGCAGGAGTTTCCGAGCCTGGGCCTGGTCGGCGACGTCGCGCTCGATCCCTATACCGATCACGGCCATGACGGCGTGGTCCGCGACGGCTACGTGGCCAACGACGAGACGCTGACCATCATCACGCGCCAGGCCGTCAACCAGGCTTGCGCCGGCATCGATGTCATCGCGCCTTCCGACATGATGGACGGTCGCGTCGGTGCGATCCGCGCGGCGCTCGACGCCGAAGGTCGCATTCACACCCGGATCATGAGCTACGCGGCGAAATACGCCTCGGCGTTCTACGGCCCGTTCCGCGATGCACTGGGCTCGGCCAAGTCGCTGAAGGGCGATAAGATGACCTACCAGATGGACCCGGCCAATACCGACGAGGCGATCCGAGAAGTGGAGCTGGACCTGCAGGAGGGCGCGGACATGGTCATGGTAAAGCCCGGGATGCCCTATCTCGACATCATTCGCCGCGTGCGCGAGCGGTTCGGCGTCCCGACGTTCGCGTATCAGGTGTCCGGTGAATACGCGATGCTGATGGCGGCCGTGAACAATGGCTGGCTCGAGCACGACCGCGTGGTGATCGAGGCGCTGACCGCGTTCAAGCGGGCCGGCTGCAGCGGCATCCTCACCTACTTCGCCCCGGACGCGGCCAAGCTGATCCACCGGCGAGACGGGACGGCCGACTGAGCCTGCAGTCCTCTACCAGCGGCATGTCCGCCTACTGGTGATCCTTCGCTCCCGCAGAGGGCGCTGCCCCATATCGCAATCCGTCGATCAGCAGATCCAGCATGCGTCGCGTATGCGCGGCACCGTCGTCCCCGGCGGCCACCGAAAGATTGCCGATCGCGCGTAGCAAGTCATAGGGCTCGACACCGCTACGAATCTCTCCGGCCGTCACCGCCGTATCGAGCAGCGACACGAGAGCAGGTTCGAAACTGGTTCGGAAGTACCCCGGCAGCGCGTCGAAGGCCGGATCACCGGAATGCAAAGCCGCAGCCAAGCCCTTCTTGGTTGCAAGGAAGCCGGTGTATCGCTTCAGCCAGCGTGCGAGCGCTTCGCCAGGCGCATATTCTGCGGCCAGCGCTGCGGCTTCTGCGACGCAACTATCGACTTCGCGGCGGAAGACGCCCGCCACCAAATCCGACCGCTTTGGGAAGCGGCGATACAGGGTGCCCAAGCCAACACCGGCCTTGGCCGCGATCTCCCTGACCGGAGCATCGACGCCCGAAGTCGCGAAAACCTCCTTCGCCGCCTCGAGTAATGCATCCTCATTGCGCTGAGCATCCGCCCGCACGCGACGCTCAGGCAGCCTATCTCCGTTCCCGTCCCGCATCTCTCCCAATCGCTCGGGCAAACGCGCCTCCTGCTTCGTCCAGATTCCCCCCGCCTGGTTTCCTACTTGCTAAGCGGATCGATGATCCGTATAACCTTCTGGGCAAGCGGAACAGCGATCCGTTCCACTTTATAGGCGAGCCGCCCCGGGCTCGCCATCCGCAATCGAGGAGATCCTGCGATGAACAATCTCATCGACAAGGCCCGTCAGATCCCCATTGGCGACGCGACCCCCACCATCTCCATCAGCCCGGTCACGCTCGCCGCGCCGGATCGGCCATTCCCGCTCGAGATGCGCATCACCGCGCCCGCGACCGGAAGCGACTTGCCGGTCATCCTGCTGTCCCACGGCCATGGCCCCTCGCTTTATCTGCCCTC
>JAABUQ010009493.1_pt1 | contig 13137 bp, 13 predicted proteins | sample 5560001 | NCBI WGS metagenome assembly JAABUQ01 (sample SAMN10711888, study PRJNA513371) | rock metagenome | isolation source: Antarctica rocks | place: Antarctica: Victoria Land, Finger Mt nord | collected 2015-12-18 | reverse complement strand
GTGCCAGTGCGACACGCCGACGCCGAGCCGGGCCAGCTCTTCCGCCAGCACCGGCTGCGTAGCCGCGTCCGCCAGGTAGGCGGCGCGGATGGCGGGCAGGTCGCTCATCGGGCCGGCGTACTCCGGCGTCGCCACGTCGACGCGGCCAGCAACGCCCAGCCGACCATCAGCACGGTGCCTCCGGTCGGTGCCAGCCTGCCCAGATGCGGGCCGCCGAGAGCCGGCACGGCGACGCCCACGCAGAAGCACAGCGTGCCGAGCAGGAAGCAGGCGGCGGCGAGATGCACCAGTCGCCGCATGCCCTCGCGCAGCCAGAGTGCGGACGCCAGCAATGCCGCGGCGTGCCAGCCGAGGATCTGCACGGCCGAGCTCAGCGACTCGCGGCCGCCCGCGGCCAGCATGCGTTCCGGCAGGTGCGCCACCAGCGCGGCGCTGGCCACCGACAGCAGGCCGACCAACGCGCCGCAGGCGAACCAGCCGGCGCTGACAGGGGAACGAACGACATCGTGGTGAACTTCCGGAGCCGGCTGCATGTGGGGTAGATCCTGGATGTGTCGGTGGAGATGGGTATAGTCGCCGGATGGCGCGTGGTGACCTGTTTGCGGAAATCGAGCCGTACGAGACCGGCTACCTGCCGGTCGAGGGCGGCCACTCGATCTATTGGGAGCAGGTCGGCAATCCGCAGGGGCGGCCGGCGCTGTTCGTGCACGGCGGACCCGGCGCCGGGGCAGGGGCGGTGCATCGCCGCTTCTTTGACCCGGCCTACTGGCGCGTGGTGGTGTTCGACCAGCGCGGCGCCGGACGCTCGCGGCCGCACGGCAGCATCGGCGGCAACGCCACCCCGGCGCTGGTCGAGGACATGGAGCAGCTCCGGCGCCACCTCGGCATCGAGAGCTGGCTGCTGTTCGGCGGCTCCTGGGGCTCGACGCTGAGCCTCTGCTACGCCCAGGCACACGTCGCCCGGGTCACCGGGATGGTGCTGCGCGGGATATTCCTCGGCCGGCCGGAAGAGCTCGACTGGTTCCTGCACGGCCTCGGCCAGATATTCCCCGACGCGCACGCGGCCTTCGCGGGGCATCTCCCGGAGGCCGAGCGGGACGACCTGCTCGGCGCCTACCTGTCCCGGCTGACCGATCCCGATCCCGCGATCCACCTTCCGGCGTCGCGCGCCTGGTCGGTCTACGAGGGCACCTGCTCCACCCTGCTGCCGACGCCGGCCGCGGTGGCGGGCTTCTCACGCGATCGTGCGACGCTCGGCCTGGCACGCATCGAAGCGCATTACTTCGCCAACCGGCTGTTCCTGCCGCCGGACGGGTTGCTGGCGCGCATGCGGCGGATCGCGCACGTGCCGGCGGAGATCGTCCAGGGCCGTTACGACATGATCTGCCCGGCCCGCAGCGCCTTCCAGCTCGCCGAAGCCTGGCCCTCGGCGAGCCTGCGCATGATCCCCGATGCCGGGCATTCGGCTCTGGAGCCGGGGATCCGATGCGCCCTGGTCACGGCGGTGGAAAGGTTTCGCAACGACCGCTGACGAACGGCCTTCTGTTCGAGACGAAGCCGAGACAATTCGATACTGTTATATCGCGGTCGCGACATCGGGGTCCCCAAGGGCATCGTGATGCGGTCGCGGACCCATCCATCTTGCCAAGGATATTCCCGATGAACCGTTTCGCACGCTGGAGCCTGGTAGCGGCGCTGATGCCGCTCGCCGCCTGCGCCTCCAACCCGCCTCCCGCGGCACCGGCAGCACCGCCCGGACCGCCGCCGCTGGCCTCGGCCGATGCCAGCTTCATCCAGATGGCTGCCCAGGGCGGCATGGCCGAGGTGCAGATGGGCGAGCTCGCGCAGCAAAACTCCAAGAGCCGCGCGATCAAGGCCTACGGCGACCACATGATCAAGGAGCACACCCCGGACAACGACCAGCTCAAGCAGCTCGCCACCAGCAAGGGTGCCACCATGCCGACGACGCTGAGCGACGAGCAGCAGAAGACGCTGGACATGCTGAAGGGCGAGAAGGGCAGCAAGTTCGACCATGACTACCTGGCCGCCCAGGTCGAGGGACACACCGCGATGCTGAGCACGTTCCAGAACGAGGCCGCTTCCGGCACCGATCCGGACCTGAAGAGCTTCGCGTCGACGACGACCCCGACAGTGCAGGAGCACCTCACCGAGGCGCAGAAGCTGCAGCCCCCGATGCATCATAGGATGATGATGCACCACCACCACAAGACCAGCGCCTCGTGAGGCGGGGCTGCCGTCCCGGGTGAACCGGGACGGCAGCGTCTTGTGGAAATCCTCATGCGGGGCAATCTCCGCTCCCTGCAGAACGGGGATCAGCCGACATGTTCATCGCCATGAACCGCTTCCGGGTGGCGCTCGGCGCCGAAGCCGACTTCGAGCAGGTCTGGCTCTCGCGCGACGTGCACCTGCGCCAGGTGCCCGGCTTCGAGCAGTTCCACCTGCTGCGCGGCCCGCAGCATGACGACCACGTGCTGTATGCCTCGCATACGGTCTGGCGCTCCAAGGACGACTTCGAGGCCTGGACCCGGTCGGACGCCTTCCGCCAGGCGCACCGCGACGCCGGCCAGGGCGCGACCCGATCGCTCTACCTGGGTCCGCCGCAGTTCGAGGGGTTCGACGTGCTGCAGACGATCTACAAGACCGGAGAGGCCGCTTGAGCATACGCATCGACCGCGTCGTCACGCGCGGCGGCGACCTCGGCCTGACCAGCCTGGGCGACGGCACCCGCATCAGCAAGGACTGCGTTCGGGTCGAGGCCTACGGCACCGTCGACGAGGCCAATGCGAGCCTCGGAGTGCTGCGCGCGACCCTGCCGGCCGGTAGCGTAGCCGAGCTGTTCCTAGGTCGGGTGCAGAGCATGCTGTTCGATGTCGGCGCCGATTTGTGCGTGCCCGGCGAGGCCGGCGCCTCGCTTAGGCTGGGCGACGCCCCGGTGGACGCGGTCGAGGCGGCGATCGCCGGCCTGCTCGAGACGCAGACGCCGCTGGACAGCTTCGTGCTGCCCGCCGGCAGCCCGGCCGCCGCACAGGCGCACGTCGCGCGCACGGTGGTGCGCCGCGCCGAACGCCGCGTGGTGACGCTGGCCGCGATCGAGCCGGTCACGCCCGCCGTGATACGGCTGCTCAACCGGCTGTCGGACTACCTGTTCGTGCTGAGCCGGCACCTCAACGACGATGGCCGCGCCGACGTGCTCTGGCAGCGCGCCGCTCAATCCAGAGCAGCATCGGTTCAAGTGGGACCGCCTCGCGATCCCACTTGAACTGATAAAGCTGCTCTTTCCTCATACCCGCGGCCCTTTGGGCTGACCGGTATGCACGTGGGGTTGGCGGGGCGGCCACGTGCAAAACATGACTCTGATACCGGTCGCCTGATAGGGCGGCTGGTATCAGTCAAGCAGAGCATGATCGAGCCGATCATGCTCTGGGCGTTCGAGCGACTGGAGCAGGCTGCCGAGCTGGTGCCGCAGGGTCACGATGCCGCCGATCACGATAATCGCCGGCGTCGGCAGCGGCTCGGCACGCAGCGCCGCGGCCAGCGTCGCGAGCGTCGCCTCGCGCACCTGCTGCGTGGCACTTGCCGCCTGCGAGATGGCCGCCGCCGGCGTGGCCGAGTCCATGCCGCCGGCGATCAGCCGGCCGGCGATCTCTTCCAGCGTGCGCACCGCCATGTAGAGCACGATCGGCTGGCCGAGCCGGGCCAGGGCGTCCCAGTCGAGCGAGGCGATCGCGTCCCCCTCGCCCTCCGCGCTGTGCCCGGTGGCGAGCACGATGGCCTGGTTGACGCCGCGCACCGTGGCCGGGATGTGCGCCGCCGTGAGGCCGGCGAGCCCGGAGGTCAGGCCAGGGATGACCCGGAACGGGATGCCTGCCCGCACCAGCCCGAACGCCTCTTCCGCGCCGCGCCCGAACACGTAGGGGTCGCCGCCCTTCAGGCGAAGCACGCGCAGCCCGTCGCGCGCGAGGGCGATCAGGCGTGCGGTGATGTCGGCCTGGTGGATCGACGGTCGGCCGCCGCGCTTGCCCGCGAACTCACGCACGGCCTCCGCGGGGGCGAGGTCGAGCACGCCGGGATCGACCAGCGCGTCGTAGACGATCACGTCCGCCTGGATCAGGCCGCACAGCGCGTGCAGGGTCAGGTGGCCGCGATCGCCCGGTCCGGCGCCGGCGAGCCAGACATGGCCCGGCTGCATGACCGGGCAGGCGCCGCCCAGCAGCAGGCCGATCGCCTCCGCGTGGAGCGAGGCGCTACGCGGTCGGTCGGAGGGCTCGGTCATGGTCGGAAGCAATACACGCTCGTCGATGTGCTATCAGCTTAACGCACGGTGGCGGATCTGCTGCACCGCAACTTATCCGGCATTCCCACGTCTGCCATGAGCAGTCCGCCCTGGAATGACGCCCGTGTCGGGCATAGATCAGCTGATACGTACGTCGAACACCGGAATCGAGCCCGAAGGAAGCGATCCTGCCCATGCCCGACACGATGATGAACCCTGCCCGAAGCCTGTTCGGACGTGCGGCTCGCGCGCCCGACGGCATGGAGCGCGGCCATCAGGAGGGCTTCGTCATCACGCCGCCGAGCAAGAGCTACGGGCACCTGAGCGAGCAGCGCGTGCTGAGCGTGCATCACTGGACCGACCGGCTGTTCTCCTTCACCACGACGCGCGACGCCAGCCTGCGCTTCGAGAACGGCCAGTTCGCGATGATCGGCCTGGAGGTCGACGGCAAGCCGCTTCTGCGCGCCTACAGCCTGGCGAGCGCCAATTACGAGGACCACCTGGAGTTCCTCAGCATCAAGGTGCCGGATGGTCCTCTGACCTCCCGCCTGGGACACGTCCAGGTCGGCGACATCGTGCTGGTGGGACGCAAGCCGACCGGCACGCTGCTGCTCGACAACCTGCGTCCGGGGCGCAACCTCTACCTGCTCGCCACCGGCACCGGGCTCGCGCCGTTCATGAGCCTGATCAAGGACCCGGGCGCCTACGAGCGCTTCGAACGGGTGGTCCTGACCCACACGGTGCGGCGCGTCGGCGAGCTCGCCTACGTCAACCATATCCGCCACGAGCTGCCGCGGCATGAGTTCCTCGGCGAGGACATCGCCTCCAAGCTGACCTACTACCCGAGCGTTACCCGCGAGGACTTCATGACCCGCGGCCGTATCACCAGCCTGATCGAGAGCGGCAAGCTGTTCGACGACCTGTCGCTGCTGCCGCTGGATCCCGAGCATGACCGGGTGATGATCTGCGGCAGCAGCGAGATGCTGGCCGACACCGAGCGCATGCTGATCGATCGCGGCTTCGACGAGGGCAGCAGCTCCACACCCGGCAGCTACGTGGTCGAGAAGGCGTTCGCCGAGCGCTGAGGCGCGCGGGCGACATGAGCATGGCCTACGCGTTCGACCTGTTCGTCATCGGCGGCGGCTCCGGCGGCACCCGCTGCGCACGCATCGCGGCCAGCCACGGCGCTCGCGTCGGCATCGTCGAGGCGCGGCACTGGGGCGGCACCTGCGTCAATCTCGGCTGCGTGCCCAAGAAGATCATGGTGCAGGCGAGCGAATACGGGCTGGCGGCGCAGGACGCGCACGGCTTCGGCTGGGACATGGAGCCAGGCCCGCATGACTGGACGCGTCTGATCGCGGGCAAGGACCGTGAGATCGGCCGGCTCAACCAGACCTACGTGCGCCTGTTGGAGAATGCCGGCGTCAGGTTGTTCGAGGGCCGCGCCCGCTTCCTCGACGCGCACACCCTGTCGATCGAGCCGGGCCCGCTGGCGCCGGACGCCGAACCGAGGCGCGTCACCGCCGAGCGCATCGTGATCGCGACCGGCGGCGTGCCGAGCCTGCAGCCGCACATCGAGGGCCAGCAGCTCGGCATCACCTCGGACCAGGCGTTCCACCTGGAGCGTCGCCCGGAGCGCGTCACCATCGTCGGCTCCGGCTATATCGGCGTCGAGTTCTCCGGTATCTTCAACGGGCTGGGCTCCGAGACCTCCCTGGTGTTCCGACAGAAGCTGCCCCTGCGCGGCTTCGACGAGGAGCTGCGCACAGCACTCGACGACGCCATGCAGGCGCGCGGCATCACCCGCTACGCCAGCACCCTGCTGCACCGGGCCGAGCGCCGTCGCGGCGCGCTGCGGCTGACCCTGAGCGACGGGCGCGAGCTGGACACCGACCTGCTGTTCTTCGCGGTCGGTCGGCATCCGAACGTGGCCGGGCTGGGGCTGGGGACGACCGGCGTGCGCACCACGGAAGCCGGCCGGATCATCGTCCGCGACGGCGTCAATGACGGTGCGCAGACCGACGAGCCCGGCATCTACGCCATCGGCGACGTGACCAACCTGATCAACCTGACCCCGGTGGCGATCGCCGAGGGACACATGCTCGCCGAGCGGCTGTTCTCCGGCACGCCGCGCGAGTGGCGGCTCGATACGGTGCCCAAGGCGGTGTTCTTCTCGCCGCCGCTGGGCAGCGTCGGGCTGAGCGAGGAGGAGGCCGCCGCACGCGGCAGCACCGACATCTACTGCGCCCGCTTCAAGCCGATGCGGCACGTGATGAGCGGGCGCGACAGCCGCACGACCATCAAGCTGGTGGTCGACCATGACAGCCAGGTGGTGCTCGGCGTGCACATGCTCGGCGACGACGCGCCCGAGATCATGCAGGGCATGGCGATCGCGGTCACCGCCAGCCTCAGGAAGTCCGACTTCGACCGCACCGTCGGCATCCATCCGAGCTCCGCCGAGGAGTTCGTGACGCTGCGCACGCTGACCCGCACCGTCGGCGCCTCCTGACCGACCTGCTCGACGGCCTGGCGCGTCCGCTTCCGGACCGGGAGCCGATCGCTTTGGGGGCCTGGCTGTTGCGCGGCTTCTGCGTGGCCGAAGTCGCTGGGCTGCTCGAGCAGGTGCGCGCGATCGAGGCGGCATCGCCGTTCCGCCGCATGACCACCCGCCAGGGGGGCAGCCTCTCGGTGGCGATGACCAACTGCGGCGGCACCGGCTGGGTGTCCGACCGAAGCGGCTACCGCTACGACGCCATCGACCCGCTGACCGGGCGGCCCTGGCCCGCGATGCCGGCTGGGTTCGCGGCACTCGCCGCACGCGCCTCCGTCGCCTGCGGCTACGCGGCGTTGCGGCCGGAGGCCTGCCTGATCAACCGCTACGCTCCTGGCAACCGGCTCTCCCTGCACCAGGACCGCGACGAGCTCGACGAGGCGGCGCCGATCGTCTCGGTCTCGCTCGGCCTGCCGGCGACCTTCCTGTTCGGCGGCCTCGCCAGGTGCGACCCGGTGCTACGTTTCCGCCTGGAGAGCGGCGACGTGGTGGTCTGGGGCGGTGGGTCGCGGCTTGCCTTCCATGGCGTGGCGACGGTGCCGGCGGGCGAGCATCCGCTCACCGGGGCCTGCCGGATCAACCTCACCTTCCGTTCGGTGCGGGCACTTTCTCTCCTGCCTGATTGGGAGGATAAAGGCGCCCCCGCGCGGCCGACGCCGCCGAGATCCGGAACCGACCGATGAACGTCTCTACCGTCCACAGGATCGTGCAGGCCCCGGCCCCGGGCGAGTGGACGCCAGCGAGCTGGCGCGGCTGCCCGATCCGGCAGGCACCCACCTACCCGGACCAGGCGGCGGCGGAGGCCGTGGAGGGCCGCCTGCGACGCTACCCGCCGCTGGTGTTCGCGGGCGAGGCGCGACGCCTGAAGCAGCAGCTCGCCTTGGCCTCCGATGGGCGCGCCTTCGTGCTGCAGGGCGGCGCCTGCGCGGAGAGCTTCGGCGAGTTCACCGCGGACGTCATACGCGACACCTTCCGGGTGCTGCTGCAGATGGCCGTCGTGCTCACCTTCGGCGCCAAGGTGCCGGTGGTGAAGCTCGGGCGCATGGCCGGCCAGTTCGCCAAGCCGCGCTCGTCGGACATGGAGACCGTCGGCGGCCAGAGCCTACCCTGCTATCGCGGCGACATCATCAACGGCCCCGACTTCACCGCCGCCTCGCGCGTCGCCGATCCGGTCCGCATGGAGACCGGCTACTTCCAGTCCGCCGGCACGCTCAACCTGCTGCGCGCATTCGCGTCCGGCGGCTATGCCAACCTGCACCAGGTGCATCGCTGGAACCTCGGCTTCGTCGCGCGCTCGCCGCTCGCCGAGCGCTACCAGGACCTCGCCCAGCGTATCGACGAGACGCTCGGCTTCATGGCCGCCTGCGGCATGACCCCGAACGCGCCGCAGATCAACGAGACCGAGTTCTACACCAGTCATGAAGCGCTGCTGCTGCCCTATGAGCAGGCGCTGACACGCGTCGACTCCACCACCGGCGAGTGGTACGGCTGCTCGGCTCACTTCCTGTGGATCGGCGACCGCACCCGACAGGTCGATGGCGCGCATGTCGAGTTCCTGCGCGGCGTGCGCAACCCGATCGGCATCAAGGTTGGCCCCAGCAGCACCGCCGACGACCTGCAGCGCCTGCTCGAAGTGCTCAACCCCGAGGACGAGCCCGGCCGCATCACGCTGATCAGCCGCATGGGTACGGACGGCGTGCGCCGCCATCTGCCGCCGCTGCTGCGCGCGGTGCGGCAGGCGGGGCGTCGCGTCACTTGGCTCTCGGACCCGATGCACGGCAACACCATCTCGACCGCATCCAAGGTCAAGACCCGCTCGTTCGACGCGATCCTGGCCGAGCTGCAGGGCTTCTTCGACGTGTTCCAGGGCGAGGGCGCGCGTCCAGGCGGCGTGCATATCGAGATGACCGGGCAGGACGTGACCGAGTGCGTCGGCGGCGCGCACCAGCTCACCGAGGCCGACCTCGGCAACCGCTACGAGACCTTCTGCGACCCGCGCCTGAACGCCGAGCAGTCCCTGGAGATGGCCTTCCTGATCGCAGGTGAATTGACCAAGCGTCGCCGCGTAAGCGGCGCGGACGATCATCGCGTAAGCGGCGCGGACGATCATCGCGTAAGCGGCGCGGATGAGATATTGGCGCCATGAGCCTGTCGCCGACCGACACGCCGACCATCGCGGCGCGCACCGACGTCTACTTCAACCGCACCCGCGCGATCATCGAGCGGTTCGGCGACAGGCGCGTCACCTACGCGCTGTTCCTGCGCCGTCCGGTGGTGTCGGCGCCGCGCCTGATGACCGACTGGTTGGAGGCGGTGGCACATGCGCGCGACGCCGACATCCTCTGCGAGACGCGCTTCGAGGAGGGCGCCTGGGTCGGCGCCGGCGAGCCGCTGGTCTACGTCACCGGCAGCTTCCACCAGCTGGTCGACCTGGAGACCCTGCTGCTGCAGAAGCTCGGGCCCGCCTGCGTCGCCGCGCACAACGCCTACCAGATGTGCATGGCGCTGCCGCGCGTGCGCTTCCTGGCGATGGAGGCGCGCCACTGCGCCGGCTTCGAGATGCAGGAGATGATGGCCTACGCCGCCTCGGTCGGCTCGCGCGCCGCGCAGCGCGAGGGTGCGGAGGGCTTCATCGGCTGCGCCAACGATGCGACCTCGGGCTTCTACGGGGCGCCGGCCGGCATCGGCACCATGCCGCACGCCCTGATCGGCTATGCCGGCAGCACGCTGCGCGCCGCCGAGATGTTCCACGAGACGTTCCCGGACGCCGACATCACGGTGCTGAGCGATTATTTCGGCCGCGAGATCAGCGACACCATCGCGGTGTGCGAGCGCTTCCCGGAGCTGGCCGCACGGGGCCGGATCAGCGTGCGGCTGGACACGCATGGCGGGCGCTTCCTCGAAGGACTGGACCCGCAAGAGAGCTACGCGGTGCTGGAGCGGCACACGCCGGGTACCATACGGCGGTTCCGTTCCGATACCGAGTTGCGCCACCTGGTCGGCACGGGCGTGTCGGCGGCGGCGATCTGGCGCACGCGCAAGGCGCTGGACGCGGCGGGCTTCGCGCCGGTGCGCATCGTGGTGTCGTCGGGTTTCGGCGTCGACAAGTGCCAGGTGATGGCGGACGCGCAGGCGCCGATCGACGTGGTCGGCACCGGCTCGTTCATTCCCGAGCAGTGGCACGAGACCTACGCGACCGCGGACATCGTCGCCTATGACGGCGAGCATCGTGTGAAGGTCGGCCGCGAGTTCCTGTTGCGAAATCCAGAGTGCCAGAGGCGGAGGCTAGATATGCGGAGGCTAGATATTGAGTGACGTGTTCGCGCCGGAGGACGGCTTCCGTGTCCGCATCCTCGACCTTTCCGGCGCCTCGCAGGACAACATCGTCGAGGAGGTCGGCGGTTTTCCGACGCTGATGCACGCCAACGCGTTCGCCCGCGCCTACGTGCGCGACAGCGTCGAGCGGTGCCGGGTGCCGGGCGCCTCCACGCGCGACGTGCTGTCGGCCTGGTTCGCGTTCGGCGAGGATGCCGAGGTGATCGATGCCGGCGACCAGGGCTGGCGCTCCGCCAACGAGCTGGATGATTTCGCGGCGGTGCCGGGCTCGGAGATCGAGTGCGACTGGCGCGCGCTCGACCCGCGCCTGGACGAGGAAGAGCAAGACGAGGACGACGACGACGACGAGGTGCCGGGACGCACGGCGACCGGCCGATGAAGCTGCGTTTCGCGCCCAGCCCGACCGGGCTGCTGCATGTCGGCAACGCGCGCCAGGCGGTGGCGAACGCGCTGCATGCCCGACGTCATGGCGGTGTGTTCCAGCTGCGCATCGACGACACCGACGCACAGCGCTCGCGCGACGACCATGCGGAGGCGATACGCACCGACCTGCGCTGGCTCGGGCTGGACTGGGACGAGAGCTTCAAGCAGTCCGACCACATCGCCGATTACGAGGCGGCGGCGGACCGGCTGCGTGCCTCCGGCCGGCTGTATCCGTGCTTCGAGAGCGAGGAGGAGCTGCGCGCCAAGCGCGAAATCCGCCTGCGCCAGAAGCGTCCGCCGATCTATGACCGGGCGATGCTGCGCCTGACCGCCGAGCAGCGCGCGCAGGCGGAGGCGAACGGCAAGCGCCCGCACTGGCGCTTCAAGCTCACCGACGGGTCCGTGGTGTGGCATGACCTGGTGCTCGGCCGCACCCAGGTGAAGCTGACCGCGATCTCCGACCCGGTGCTGATACGCGCCGACGGCACCATCCTGTACGCGTTCGCCTCCGTGGTCGACGACCTGCGCACCGGCGTCACCGACATCCTGCGCGGCGAGGACCACGTCACCAACACGGGCGTGCAGGTGGACATCGCGATGGCGCTGGGCGCCGCACCCGGGCACTTCCGCTGCGGCCACTTGCCGCTGCTGCTCGACGAGGCCGGCGGCAAGCTCTCCAAGCGGTTCGATGGACTGTCGCTGCGTGCGCTGCGACAGGACGGCATCGAGGCATCGACGATCGTGTCCTACCTGGCGCGCCTCGGCACTTCGGACGACCCGCAGCCACTGAGCCTGGCGGAGCTGGCGGCCAGCTATGACGTCACCCACACCTCGCGCTCGCCGGCCCGCTTCGACATGCGGCAGTTGCTGGCGCTGAACCGCCGGGTGATGCACACGCTGCCGTTCGAAGCGGTGTCGGCGCGCCTGCCGGAAGCCGCGACGCTGGAATTCTGGTCGGCGGTGCGCGGCAACCTCGACCTGCTGACGGAAGCGCGGCACTGGTGGGACGTGGTCGGCGGCAGCATCGTGCCGCCGCCGCTGGAAGGCGAGGCCGCGTTCCTGACGCAGGCGCTGGAGGCGCTGCCGCAGGAACCCTGGACGGTGGAGACCTGGCCGGCTTGGACGCAAGCGCTGCGGGACCTGTCGGGGCGCAAGGGAAAGCCGCTGTTCCATCCGTTGCGGCTGGCACTCACGGGGGAGGAGAAGGGACCGGAGCTGCGAGAGTTGCTGCCACTGATCGGCCGCGAGCGTGTGGCCGGACGACTGCGTATGGCAGCGAGCTGAGGTAAACTCATCATGAATATGCGCGATCAGAGGTCGACCGAGCGCATGGCGATAACCCATTCAAACGATTACGGTCTCGTAATTCCCTATCTATAGCCGTTTATCACCTCTTCCAGCAGAGGCTTCTGATATTACGCTGAGCACGCAGCTGCACGGGCGCACCGGCAGCCGCAAGCGGCGGTCGATGCCGCGCGCGCGAGCGAGTCATTCAGGCAAGCGTCTGACGTTCTGGTCCAAAGAGGTCGGGCGCAAGAGCCGGACGACCACATCGGACAGCTGGCGGACACATGGCCGGCGACCGCCGCGCTTTGTGCAACCAGTGCTACACCTGGGTGCACATGCTTGCGCTGTCCAGCCGGCAGCCGGCAAGGATTTCAGCCTTGCCACGCCATAGATCTCGACCGCTGTGATGAATACTCTCTTGCTCCAGTTCAGTGCCTTGCGCAACCCTGGCGAACACACGCTGATGGTGATGGACGACGTCGGCAGACACCAATCGAGCGACCTCGACGCGCCTCACACTATCAGCCTGGTGATCCTGCAAACCAGTAGCCCAGAACTGGGCTGATCGAACAGGTGCGGCTTTGTCTCCGCGAGCGGCGTGTCTCGCATCGCCTGCTCGACACCTACGAAGATATCCATGACGGTTGCTGCGCCGCCTGGGATCAACTCACCGCAGAACGCCTGCACCCGCTAATCAGACACCCAAAACTTGGAACAAGTCGGATGGTGAGCCCATCGGAATAAGCAGGCGATGATATCATCGCTCCATTAAACACAATGTGCACAGCTATATTATATTAAGCTAGCTTGCGGCTCTGTTGCAGGGATCAAGCTGGCTCGCAACCTAAGAGGCGTAGCCTTTCTTGACGACGCCAGCAGCAATCAATCGGAACAAGCGAAATCGTAGTGAAAGCCAAGGTTTGCGGGACGAGAGCAGTCTGCACTCACGCAGTACCATCATCGGATCGTTGCAACTGCATAGACCAAACTCCCAACAAGTTTACGATATCGCGCCGTAACGTTGAAAAAGGCGCTTGTTTTCACACATATTACGGAGGATCGTGCTTTTCCAGTACCGATGAAAGTAGAAGTTGATGCTAAAAAGTTTCAATGAAGATTTCATGCAGCTTGGACGCAGGAGACTGCTGCAAGCTTCAGGCGCCACGTGGGGCGGCGCGATGCTTGGCGGGCTGGCGATACCGGCGCGGGCGGCTCGCTTCACCGACAGCCGGGGCGGGGCGGGCAA
>JAABUQ010009492.1_pt1 | contig 13137 bp, 16 predicted proteins | sample 5560001 | NCBI WGS metagenome assembly JAABUQ01 (sample SAMN10711888, study PRJNA513371) | rock metagenome | isolation source: Antarctica rocks | place: Antarctica: Victoria Land, Finger Mt nord | collected 2015-12-18 | reverse complement strand
CGCCGCGGAGCCGTCGAGGGGGACGACAACGCGCTCTAGGGCCACGGGCGCGCCCCACGCGGCCGCCAGCAGCGTGGGGGCGGCGCCATGGCGCAGCAGGCGCTCCGCGACCGACCCGAGGACGAAGCGGGCCAGGCCGCTACGCCCGTGGCTGCACATGACCACGAGGTCGATCCCCACGTCGCGCTCATAGTCGAGCAACGTGGCCGCGACATCTCCGGTCGGGTGCGCGATGCGGACCGCTCTCTCCCCCTCACCAGTGTCCGCGCCCGCTCGGAGCCGGTTCAGGTGGGCCGTCACCCGGCCCAGGTAGGCCGCCGCTTCCCCGCGCTCCGCCGCCATGAGGTCGTCGTAGACGTTGACCGGCGCGTAGAGGGCGGCGGTACTAACCGCCGGGGGCTCGACCACGCGCACCAGATGCAGCGTCGCGCCGGTCGCCTCCGCCAGCCGCGCGGCGACCGGCAGTGCCCGCTCGCCGCGGTCGGACCCGTCGAGGGGGACCAGGATCTGCTCAAACATCTCATCCGCCTCTCAAGCGGATCACGCGCCGTCGCCGCAGGCCGCGCTGCCCCTGCGCCAGGGCCCGTCCGCACCAGTACAGGCCGCCCAGCGCGAGTGGCAGTCCCCAGATCAACGCACCCCAGACGTGGTCGGTCAGGGCGGTGTAGATCAGGCCGGTCCCGATCAGGCCGGCCAGGGCGGCGCCCAGCACCAGGGCCATGGCCACGCCGGCGCGCACGGTGGTCATGGGTATGTGGGTCAGGCGGGTCAGACGGGTCAGGCGGGTCATGGGCGTCCTCCCGCGAGCGCACGCGGATTCCGGAGGGGCAGGCATGGGCGTAGGAATGGACGTAGGAGGGGATGGCGCCGCCGTGGGCGCGGCCCGGTCGCGATAGTAGTCGCGCCAGATCAGGCGGTAGACGCCGAGCAGGCGCGGCAGCCGATTGAGTCCTGGAATCCAGGGCAGCAGCACGAGCGCCAGCGTGAGCACGGCGATCGTGGCCATGACCAGCGCATCCGCGTTCGGCGAGCTGGCATAGGCCGGGACCTGATACCCCAGCGTGTAAAGCCAGAGCCAGGCCTGCCCCGGATAATTGCCGGTCTCGTTCATCATGCCCCACTGCGAGCCGACGAGATGGAAGCGCGCCGCCTGCGCCGGCAACGCCGCGGATTGGAGGAAGAGGATGCTCCGCGTGTTGTCGGTGGAATAGATGCGCGGGCTGTTGTCCACGGCCGGCTCGAGTAACCCGGATCGACCGAGGGTCAGCAGACCGGCCAGCATCGGCGCGACCGGGCCGTAGCCGCCCGCGGGCAGCCCAACGGTCGTCCCCTGGACGCGCGCCCTGGCCAACGCAGCCCCATAGGCGGCCTCCCAGGCAGTCTGCCGCGTGGGCGACGCCTGGTCGAAGGTCTGGAGGGCCGCGGCGACCGACGGCTCCATCTGGGCCACGCGGCGTAGCGGCCCCAGCACCATATCCCGCGCCGTGTCGATGGGGATATGCACCCCCGCGAGGCGTTGGAGCGAGACGGGGCCCAGGGACTGCACGGAGCCGGCGCCACTGTTGTAGGGCGGACCGTAGCTGTCGATACTGTCCGTCCCGTTCAGCTCACCGAGGGCGGTTTGTAAGAAGGTCAGGGGGTCCGTGGCGACCACGTGCTGCACGGTCAGTGGCGGCTCGTCGGGGGAGGAGAGCACGGTGGCCAGCCCCACCACGAGCACGCCGACGAGCAGCAAGCCGACCAGTCCTTCTTTGATCAGATCGTAGGGCGCCATGGTGATCCCACGGTAATAGGCGCGTTGGCGCGGGCTCATGGGTGAACCTCCTCGTCCGGTTCGCCGGGGGCCGGATAGGGGCGCACCACGCCGCGCATGCGCACCAGGAGCAGGTGCAGGCCGACAAGCGCGCTGACGATGACGGGCAGGATCACGATGTGGAAGCCATACATCTGCCCGAAGTTGAGCACGTTGAAGAACGCGCCGATGCCGATGGCGTTCATGGCGTCCTTGCCCTGCTCGGCGATCCACTGGGCGTCGAAGTTCTGCTGCGAGATATATCCCGTGAAGGCGGTGCCGATGCCGACCAGGAAGCAGAGCACGCCCACGGCCCAGGTGGCTCCACGCCCATCGCGCCAGGCGCCCTGAAAGAAGGTGGTCCACAGGTGCAGCACCAGGAAGAAAAAGAAGGCCTGCACCGCCCAGAAATGCACGCTATTGAGGAAGTGGCCGACGGACGAGACGTGCCACCAGGTGGGGCCGGCCATGGCGAGCACGATGCCCGAGAGGATCAGGATGACCAGGGCGGCGATGGTCGCGATGCCGAAGAGGTAGACGTAGGAGTGGACGTAGGCCGGCAACTCGTCGGGCAGCAGATCGTCCAGGGCCACGGTGCGCTGCAGGCGCTGGCGGACGGCGGAGGTCATGCTCATGAGGCGCCGTGCCGTCGTGCGCGGTGCGGATAGGGCAGGACTAACGCCAGGCCAAAGACGAGCAGCATCAGCACGATGACCACGAGGTTGGGGACCGAGAGGTCGATGAACCACCACTGCACGTGGGCGGGAACCTGGTCCATGGGGCACGCTCCTTCCTGCTTGTTCTTGTTGTTGGTTATCTGACCGGGCTCGCCAGCGGGGCGAGCGTCCGGTGTCCGTCCTCAGCCGCGTGACGACCGGTCGCCAGTTGCCGACGCGAGTCGGGGCGCGTCTTACTCCCTGGCACACCGCCGCCTACCGAGGCGCGACGGGCGGGGAGCTCGCGGACCTCCGTCCCTCATCAGCCCACGGCACGGTGGTCCGGCCCACGGCCCGCGCGCACCCTGTACCCCAGTATGCGCGCCCTGAGGGGCCGTGTCATGACGAAACTTCATCCGCGCGGCGCTCGTGCTCAGACGAAGCCTCAGGAGGGGACGACACCCTCCGCCTCCGCGGTCTCCGCGGTCGTGGGTACGAAGCGGTAGCCGCGTCCGGGTACGGTCTCGATGTAGCGGGGGCGCCGCCACCCGTTCTGCAACTTGATACGCAGGTTGCGGATGTGCCGGTCCACCACGTTGCTGTCCGCCATGAAGTCGGCCCCCCACAGCGCATCCAGGATCTCGTCGCGACTGAGCACCTGCCCCGCATTGGCCGCCAGCAGGTACAACAGGTTCTGCTCCAGGGAGGTCAGGTGCAGTTCGGAGGTCCCGGCGCGCACGTGGCGGTTGAGAATGTCGATCTCCAACTCACCCAGCCGGATCGTCGGCGTAAACGCAATCTCTGTCCCGTAGCTGCGCCGCATCACCGCCAGCACCCGGGCCACGAGTTCCTCGGGAGAGAAGGGGACGGTCAGGATATCGTCCACCCCCTGCTCGAACGCGGCCAGCTTGGTCTTGAGGTCGCCGCGCCGCGTGAGGGCGACGAGGGGGAGACGCTCCGCCCCCGTCGGCGTGTCGCCGAGCTGCTCGAGCATGTGCCCGTGCGCGAGATCCATGTCGACGATGGCGAGGTGGGGACGACGCCGCGCCAAGGCGGCCACGGCCTCCGGCGCCGTCGTGGCCACGTCGGTGTGGAAGCGGCCATGGTTGAGCGCGAGCTTGACCACCTCGGCGAGCACGGGCTGGTCGATGACCAGCAGCACCCGCCCGGGGGTGCGGGCGGCACCGCCGCTAACCGTGGTCCGCGCGGGCATCGGCCGTTCTCCTTCCCTGTCGCTGTTCGCTGTGCCCTCAGCATACCTGATCCCTGGGTCTGGCCGACATCGCACCCAGGTCGCACGGTCATCGGCACGGGGTCCAGCCTTCCCCTCCGCTGTCACTGCTGCCGTCCCCCGTCGTGCCCCTTCTTTCACCACTCCGCCACTCCCATGCGGCGGCCAGACGTTGACGGGCTGACACGGCGGCGTCATACTGTGAGCGTCGGCGTGGCCGAGCGCACACGCGGTCCGTGGACCGGCGACGCGAGCCGATGTGGGGCGATGCGCTCAGGACAATGGAGCAGATCGTGGCGGATATCATCCTACTCGTCGTCCTCGCCGTCCTCGCGGCGGGCGCAGGAATGGCGTACAGCGCGTTCCTCGGACAGTCTCGCGCGGTCATGCACGGGCGGGACCCGCGCACCACGACGTTAGCGGCCCTCCTCGCGGCGGCGCAGGACTGTCTGCACGCGGTCAAGCAGGACGCGGCCGCGACCGACCGGCTGGCTCGCGCCGCCGGCGTGGAGCGTTTGCGCGACCACGTGCGCCGCATGACCGGGCTACTGGTACCCATTGGCATGGAGCGTCGTAACGAGCCGGTGTACCTGGCCGCCCGGGAGTTCATCGACACGTGTGAGCAGTACCACGCACACGTGTCGGACACAGCCCTGCCGGAGGTCTATACCCTCGATCTGCTCACGTTTCAGTTCGAGCGCCTGCGGCATGCCATTCAGGATGTCTGCGACGCCTAGCAAGGCGTGACACAAACAATCGGCTGAATGTTTTGTAGGGGACTCGTGCGGAACCCGGTCTCTCCAGCGGTCTCATGCGAGCTGGTCCGCGGGTCCGTCACTCCCTGTCCGTGGTGTCGCCCATGCTCTCCACAACCTCGTCGTAGACGCGCGTGGGTTCCATCGCCCAGGGGACCATCTGATCGCGGTCTAGCCAGCCCAGCCCGCGCATGGCCTCCGCGAGCTGGGCGTGATCCGCCCACTCGCTCAACACGAGATAGTGCGTCGGCCGCCGGCTGTCGCGCAGCAAGCTCGCCCCCTGGAAGCCAGGGTAGCGGCTCCGCGCATCCCGCAGCGTGCGCCACGCCTCCTCCCACGCGCTCTCCTGCCCGGGCACGACCTCTACCGCGGTCACCATCCTGATCATCGGTCGCCCTCCCTACGAGCCCCTCGCCACGTCGTCGAGGTCCTGATTCGGATTCCGCCCCGGGAAGAACCAGTCCAGGACGGGATGGCCACCCCCGATGACCAAATTGTCGGTCACGTTGATGACGCCATCGGTGGCGCGGGCGAGCGCGATGAGCGCCTCCTTGGTGGCCTCGTTCGCCACGTGGCCGGTGAGGGTGACCGTCGCGCCCTGGGCCGACACATCGATCGGGGGCGTGTGCGGTTGCATTCTGGCCTGGATCTCGCGCTCAATGGCCTGAGTGATCGGTTCGTCCGTGGCCCAGTCGCTGTTCCTGGTGGTTATTGTGTTCATCGTATGTCCTGTGTCTCTACATTGTCCATTGTCGGGGCGTCGGCCCCGACGCTCCCGGTGCGGTCTCCCGGCGCCGACGTTCTTTAGGCTGTCGTCCTCACAGGTCCCCCAGGCGCAGGGCCAGGCGCACGTTCCCCTGAGCGTCGGTCTCCCTGAAGGCATGCAGGGGAATGTACATGTCTCTGGGGAAGAGGATGCCGCGCCGCGCCACCAGATAGCCGCCCCGCGGATCGTAGCGCTCGAGCGTCCCAACCGTCGCGCCCGCTGCATCGTAGACCGTGACGCCCGCGGTCAGGGATTGTGCTGGCATCCGTTGTCTCCTCATTACCTCTCCTGGCGGGTGATCGGCGCCGCTCCGTTGACCGGGGCGACACCCACGACCACGGGCGCACCTGTGGTGGCGCCGTTGACCGGGACCGGCGCATGCGCCGGCAGTGGCTTCTCCAGGGGCGTCGGCGCCGCCAGGAACGGACGGATCAGTTCGATCGGGAGCGGGAAGACGATGGTCGCGTTCTGGTTCGAGCCCATATCGAGCAGCGTCTGCATGTAGCGCAGCGCCAGGGCGGCCGGTTGGGTCGAGATGATCGCGGCGGCGTCGGCGAGGACCTGCGCGGCCTGGAACTCACCATCGGTGGCGATGATCTTGGCCCGCTTCTCACGCTCGGCCTCGGCCTGCCGGGCCAGGGCGCGCACCATGGATTCGTCCAACTGCGCGTCCTTGAGCTCGACCGTGCCCACCTTGATGCCCCACGGCTCCGTCTGACGGTCGATGATCGCCTGCAGCTTCGCGTTGATCGCGTCGCGGCTGCCCAGCAACTCGTCCAGGCTCGACTGCCCGAGCACGGCGCGTAAGGTGGTTTGCGCGATCTGCGAGGTCGCCTCCATGTAGTTGCGCACGCGGATGATGGCGGCCTGCGCGTCGAGCACCTGGAAGGAGATGACGGCGCTCACCTTGACCGTCACGTTGTCGGAGGTGATCACCTCCTGCGGCGGGACCTCGTGCGTGATCACGCGCAGATCAACCATGGTCACATGATCGACCCCCGGATACTTGAAGAAGAGACCGGGTCCCTTCAGGGCGATCAGGCGGCCGAGGCGGAAGACGACCCCGCGCTCGTATTCCCGAGCGATCCGGATGCTGGAGGACGCCACCACCAGCGCCAGCAGGACCACGATGCCCCCAATCGTCAGCACTGTCGTCATCACACACCTCTTCCAGAGCCCACGCTGAGTGGCACTCCCCCTTGCGTTGTCGTACGCCCGGCCTAGCGGTCGGACGGGTCCGGTCGCGGCGCCGCCTCCACGGGGATGACTCCCAGGTCCCGCAGCACGGCCGCGCGGTCCCAGCTCATCCAACTCTCCGCGATCTGATCGTCGGCGAGGCGGCTGCGCGTCGATCCCCGCAGGGTCTCCTGTGGGATGGGCGGCCCGCCGCCGACCCACGCTGGCGGTGGGCCGCGGCGCGCGGCCCAGTGCAGCTCGACCATCTCGCCCTCCTCCGCCAGCGCCTCCACGGTGATGTGGAAGGTGGGAAAGGCGGTGCGATACAAGGCCACGGCAACCTTGATGGCCTCGGGGCCATGAGCCACATCAGGGATGAGGCCGCCGTGGTTGACGTAGCCCGGGGCGACGAGCACGTCAGCCAGCGCGAGGTCGCCCCGGTTCCAGACATCCTCGACCACCCGCCGCACCAGCCCCATATTGTGTTCAGCCGTCATCCCACTTCTCCCCTGTGCGCGTCGTGACGCGGCGGCGCCGCCCCAGGAACGATCCGCGCGGCGCTGCTCGCCCCCATTCACCTAGTGTAGCAGCCGGTCTCGTCCGCGTCATGAACTTTCGTCATCAGGACGGACAGGTTGCCGGTGCGGGACACGCGCCGTCTTAACCGCAGGCGCGGGCGTCGCCGGAAGGGGACGAGCCGGAGAGGGGTGTCGGCGGGAAGCGAGAGGCGCGCGAGCACGGGCAGCACCGGCACCGCCACGATGCTGGAGAGCGGCGGCTGCTTTCTGCCAACGCAAGCGGCCGACGGGGCCGTCTCCACCCTGTCCTGAGGCTCCGTCCCGAGCACGAGCGCCGCGCGGATGAAGTTTTTTCATGACGCGGGCGTCGGCGTGCGCTATGCTCCCTGAAGCGGGGACGGCACGGGCACGAACGTCGCGCCACAGAGGCAATAGAGGAAACGTGATGGAGAAACAAGCCGCGGCGCGGATGCCCGCGCAGGACCTGCTCGCGCAGTTGCACAGTTCGGCGCGGGGACTGGACCAGGCCGACGTCGCACAGCGCCGCCAACAGTATGGACCGAACACGCTGACGGCGGAGCGGACCACGGCCCTGCGCGTCCTGGCGCGGCAGTTCCAGAGCGCGCTGATCTACTTCCTGGTCGTGGCGGCCGTCCTCGCGTTCGCCACCCAAGACCTGTCCGATGGCGTGATTATCACGGTCATCCTCCTGATCAACGCCGGGCTCGGCTTCTCCCAGGAGTATCGCTCGGAGCGCGCGGTCGAGCGGCTCTCCCACCTGATCAGCGATCAGATCCTGGTCACGCGCGCGGGCGCATCAGCCCTGCTCGCCGTCGCGGACCTCGTGGCGGGCGACGTGGTGACCCTCAAGGAAGGCGACGTCGTCCCGGCCGACATCAAGCTGCTCACGGCCGAGGGCGTCGAGGTCGATGAGTCGCAACTGACCGGCGAATCGGTCCCGGTCCCCAAAGCTGTCCAGGCCGGCGAGCCCGGCGAGCCCGGCGCGTCCGGCGAGCCGGGCGCGTCCGACGGAGAGGCGTCGTTGCTGTTCGCCGGGAGTACCGTGGACAAAGGGAGCGCGACGGGCGTCGTCTATGCCATCGCCAACGAGACCGCACTTGGTAAGATCGCGGCGCTCTCGACCAGCATCCACAAGGTCACTCCCTACGAGAAGTCGCTACGGGACTTCAGCGCGTTGCTGATGAAGACCATCGGCGTCGCGCTGGCCGTGATCCTGGCGCTCAAAATCGTTCTGGGCGGAGGCGCCGCCCACTGGTCGCTGTTGCTGATCTTCGTCATCGCCCTGGCCGTCGCCGTGGTGCCCGAGGCGCTGCCCGTGATCGCCACGCTCACCCTGTCGCGGGGCGCGCTCACCCTGGCCAAGGAGCAGGTCGTCGTCAAGCACCTGTCCTCGCTGGAAGATCTGGGCAACGTCACGCTGCTGTGCACCGATAAAACCGGGACGCTGACCGAGAATAAACCGACCATCCAGCGCCTCGTCTCCAGCGATGACACCTTGTTCCAGACCCTGGCGGCCGCCACCATGGACCGCGGCAGCGGGGGCGCCCAGGGCACCCAAAGCGCGTTCGACGCCGCGTTCGCCGCCTATATCCCCGCCGCCATCGTGCGGCAGGCCGGCGCGTTGACCATCGTCAAGGAACTCCCCTTCGATCCGACGGACCGGCGGCGGCGCGTCATCGTCGCGGACAGCGCGCGCGGGACGCGGTCCCTCGTGGTGATCGGATCGGCGGAGACACTCCTCCAGATCGCCCACTGCCCCTTGGCGCAACAGTATCGCGACCAGGTTGCCGCGGAGGGACAGCAGGGGTTGCGCCACCTGGCCATCGCCTACAAGGACCTCACGTCTAAGGATCTCACGTCGCCCGAGACGACCGACATCCTGGCGCAGGAAAAGGACGTGACGTTCCTGGGCTTCGTGACACTGGCCGATCCCCTGCGCGCCAGTACCGCCCACACCATCGCCACGGCCCAGGGGCTGGGCGTCGCCATCAAGATCCTCACGGGCGACAGCAAAGAGGTGGCCGCGTACGTGGCGCGGCAGGTCGGCCTGCTTCCCGAGGGGGGCGTCGTCTACACCGGCGACGACCTGGCCGCGCTGTCCCCCGCAGCCCTCGCGCACGCGGTCAGCGCGTGCAACGTGTTCGCGCGCGTCTCCCCGGAGCAGAAATTCGCCATCATCACGGCGCTCAAGACGCAGGCGGTCGTCGGCTACCAGGGCGACGGCATCAACGATGCGCCCTCCCTCAAGCTCGCCGATGTCGGCATCGCCGTCGACTCGGCCACCGAGGTGGCGAAAGCGAACGCCGACATCATCCTGCTCGACAAGGACCTCGGCGTCATCATCAACGCCATTAAGTACGGCCGCACCACCTTCGCCAACATCAACAAGTACATCAAATACACCATGGTGGGCAACTTCGGCAACTTCTTCGCCCTGGCGCTCCTCTACCTCCTCTCGACCGATCTGCCGCTGCTGCCGCGCCAGGTCCTGCTGATCAGCTTGCTGACCGATCTGCCCCTGGTCGCGATCTCCACCGACAGGGTGAGCGGCGACGAACTGGAACGGCCGGATCGCTACAGCGCCCGCGCCCTGCTCTCGATTTCGCTCGTGCTGGGCACCCTCACCGCCTTCTTCGAGCTGGCGTTCTTCCTGACGTTGCGCGGCCAGATCGCGTCCGCGAGCCAGACGAGCCTCTACCTGTTCTTTTCCTTCACGCAGCTCATCGTCATCCTATCCATCCGCAACCGCGATCACTTCTGGAAGGCCGTCACGCCCTCGCGGCCGCTGATGGGCGCTATGGCGCTGACCGGCGTCCTCGCGCTGGCGATTCCCTATGTGCAACCGATCGCACGCCTCTTCTCATTCACCGCCCCGCCCCTGTCGGAGGTCGGCGTCGTCCTGCTGATGACGGTGCTCTATGTGCTGGCGCTGGATGTGGTCAAGGTCCGCTACTACAAGCTCGTGGAGAGCCCCCGTTCCCCGCGCTGGCTGTCGCAGCGGGTACAGGCGCCCCTCACACCATGAGCCTATCACCTGTCGCCTCCCACAGGAGCAGCCTATCCGAGCAAGACACGCAGCTCTTCGCGGAGAAGGAGCGCATCGAGCGCTTGGGCTGTATCCGCCAGCTCATCTTCGGCTCACTCCACCGTGTCGGGGACAGCGCGACGCGCGGCCCCTGCGGCGCCCGCACTTTCTAGAGGAGTCTGCGCAGAGGAGGACACCAAGATGAACATTCTGGTGTACGGGGCGGGCGTGCTGGGGAGCGTGTACGCGGCGCGCCTGCATGACGCGGGCCACACCGTCTCCATCCTCGCCCGCGGCCTGCGCCTGGCCGACCTGCGGGCGCACGGCATCGTGCTGGACGACGCGCACACCGGCATGCGGACGACGACCCGCGTCCCCGTGGTGGAGCGCCTCGCCCCCGACGACGCCTACGACCTCGTACTCGTGCTCATGCGCTGGAATCAGGTCGCGGCCGTGCTGCCCGCCCTCGCGGCCAATCGGCGCACCCCGACCGTGCTGTTCATGGTCAGCACCCCGGTCGGCCCCGCCGTCTGGATCGCGGCGCTCGGCCGTGAGCGGGTCGTGCTGGGATTCGCCGGCGCCGGGGGGAGCCGGGACGGCCACGTGGTCCGCTACCACGTGCTCCCGCGTTGGCAACAGGCGACGACCGTCGGCGAACCCGACGGCCAGGTGACGCCGCGCCTCACCGCCATCGTCCGAGCGTTCGCGGACGCCGGGTTCCCCGTCGCGACCAGTGCGCGCATGGAGGCCTGGCTCACCACCCATATCACCTGGACGCTGCCGGTGAGTACGGCTCTCTATATGGTCGGCGGCGACATTGACCGCCTGGCGCGCACGCGCGACGCGCTGGCGCTGCTGGTGCGCGCGGTCCGCGAGAACTTCCGGGTGCTGCGCGCGCTGGGCATCCCGATCACCCCGGCCTCGCTCCACGTCTTCGACCGGCTGCCCGAGCCGCTGCTGATCGCTTTCTTGCACCGGTTATTTGCGACGCCGACGGCGGAGCTGGTGATCGCGCGCCACGCCAATGCCGCCCGCGATGAGTATAGCGCCGTAGCCCGGGACTGGCAGGCGCGCGCGGTTCGCGCCTCTGTCCCCACCCCGGTGGGCGATCGCTTGGACCGCTATCTAGACCCGGCGATACCGCTCGTCGCGGACGGCAGCGCCACGATCCCCCTGACCTGGCGGGGTATGGAGATCGGGCTGGGCGCGCTGATCGCCGTGGGCGGCGCTCTCGTCGGGCTACGACAACTGCAGGCACGGCGGGGGCGGGCAGATGGACCGCCACATCGCGCATACGTGGGAAGGGCAACATCATGATCACACACCCGACGATGACGCGCGCGTATGCGCTGGGGCTGGGGTACGGTAACATGTGGCTGGTGGCCGTCTGCCTCGCCTTTGGCCTCTTCGATATGGCCACCCTGACCACCGCCATGGGCGGGACCGTGCTCTCCCTGGGGGGCGTCGTCCTGGTGGGAGGCGCGCTCCTGGTCCTCTGCGTTCGCTTCCTGCGCCGTGGCTATGCGCTCCCGAAAACAGGGGCCGGGGCGCTGTCCGTCCGGGGGCGTCGGCTCTTCGGGGGCCTGATCGCGCTGGAGATCGTTGGCTGGACGGTGCTGGACGTGACCCTGGGACAACGTCACCAGGCGGTGTGGATCGTGCCGCTCGATTTGCTGATCATCGGTGCCCACTTTATCCCGCTGGCCTTTGTCTTCCGTGTGCCAGCGTACCTCGTGATGGGCGTCCTCTGGCTCGTGGCCATCGCGGGCAGCATGCTCCTGTGGCCGTCCGCCACAGTCATTGGCCATGCCAGCGCCTGGTCCACGCTGCCCAGTGTCTGCTGCATTGCCATCACCTGGCTGACCGTCTTGTTCGTCCTGACGAGCGAGATGACGCGGATACGGATGGGCCTCGTTGGCCTTGAATAGGAGGTGTCATGGCATTCTATCAAGATACAGGAGCACCTCCAGACACAGGACGTGATCCTGGAGCGGTTGATCACGCGCATGGAAGATGCCTTGAAGAGTGTCCACTGACCTTTTTGTTACCATGGAGCGTATGGCACTACAAGTGAGCGAGATCCCCGACCTGCTGAATAGGATCGTGCTGGTGCTCGACCGGCCGCGCGATGTGGCCAACGTGGGCGGCGTGGTGCGGGCGATGGGCAACTTTGGCCTGGGGCGCCTGCGCCTGGTCGAGCCGGCCGCCTTCGACGAGGGGCGCGTGCGCGCCATGGCCCACCGCGGATCCAGGGTGCTGGAGCGCCTGGAGCGCCACGCCACCCTCGATGGGGCCCTGGCCGACTGCGGCTTCGTCCTGGGGACGACGGCGCGGTCGCGCGAGGTGCGTCACGAGCGTATGACGCCGCGCCAGGCCGCGCCCGCCTTGCTGCGCGCCGTGGAGCGCGACCCGACTACCCTTGCCGCCATCCTCTTCGGACCGGAAGACCGCGGCCTGGACAATGAGGCGCTGGGCCGCTGCAACGCCGTCGTCACCATCCCGACCGCTCCCGACGACCCTTCGCTGAACCTGGCGCAGTCCGCCCTGCTCATCGCCTACGAGCTGTGGCTGGCCGCCACGGCAAGCGGGTCCTCTCCACGCATGCCGGACGCCGCGGCCGCGCTCGACGGCCCTGCGACCCTACCGGCGCCATCGTCGCGGGCGCCATCAAGCGCCGCCCCTACTATAGAGACGCCGGAGGCCATGCAACTGGCGCGGCGCCGCGCGCGAGGAGATGTTCGCCGCGCTCGAAGAGGTTATCTGGGGCCTGCACCCCAACAACGACGCCGGCCGGGTCCACCACACGCTGGCCCGCATCCGAGCCGTCCTGGCGCGCGCCGCGCCGCGCGCCGAAGAGACGCGGATGCTCACGCGCCTGTTCGTGCACATCGCCCGGGAACGCAGAGGGCGGTAGGCAGTTGCCAGTTGCCAGTTGCCAGTTGCCAGTTGCCAGTTGCCAGTTGCCAGTTGCCAGTTGCCAGTTGCCAGTTGCCAGTTGCCAGTTGCCAGTTGCCAGTTGCCAGTTGCCAGTTGGCAATTGTCGGCGCGGACGGTGATTGATAGGCGCCGTCCTGATGTGAAAAGGGGCGTCACGCAGCCGGGGCTCGTGGGGCAATGGACACGTCGAACCCAAGGTCGTGGAGTTGCTGGACCAAGGACGCCGGTGTGGGCGCGCGCCGAGACGGGAGAGGGCGGAT
>JAABUQ010009491.1_pt1 | contig 13138 bp, 17 predicted proteins | sample 5560001 | NCBI WGS metagenome assembly JAABUQ01 (sample SAMN10711888, study PRJNA513371) | rock metagenome | isolation source: Antarctica rocks | place: Antarctica: Victoria Land, Finger Mt nord | collected 2015-12-18 | reverse complement strand
GTGCGTTATTATTTTTAAACTATTTTTAGTAATTCAAATAATGCGAATTTTTTTAAAAATAGAAAATCTTGGCATTTTGACGTCATTTTCGATTGCTTGGCGAGTCGATCGAGTCGAGTCAAAAAATCGTTGACCCAAGTCGATTTCGAGCTGGGTCACGATGTTGGTATCGAGTATTTGGGCCGGGTCAGAAAGTTGATATCAAGTATTTGGGTCGGGTCAGAAAGTTGATATCGATTCCCGACCCGACGATCAGTCTATGAATCACTTGTGAAGATTTATTAAATATAAGATTGCCTATAGTTGCAATTCTTGTTATCAAATGATTGCTTGCATTGCCTAAAGACGTCTACAAATCTCTTTAATAGCATAATTCTCTCTAATATCTCTTACGAAAGTATTAGCGTAACATTAATAAATAATTTTAAAATTAAATTTCGATAACTTTTCGACTTATTTAGCTTAATAACAAATAAGTTTTTTATTAATTATAAATAGATTAGTCGCGTTAATCCAAAAATGTCACATGCAAATGTCAAGATTCGAGTCAAAAAAATTCGAAGAATCGAATCGCTTAAAGTAGTTTAATCGATTACTATAAGTAGTTTAGCGCGCTTCGCGCTAAACTACTTTGAGCGATTCGATTTCAAAAAATCGTTACGACCTAGTCTTGGCGTCGAGTCGAACTAGAGAGATAATATTATAACTTGACTCGATAATCAATTTAATTATAAAGTATTTTAAGTTCTTGTGATTCGTAAACATCTTAATAAAAATGTTAATAATTTTTAAATCTAATTGTTATTTTTCTAAGCAACGAACAATTATTAATAATTTCTTATTGTAAATCTCGTAGTTGCATTTTGTTAACAACAAGTTCTTGTTATAAAAAATCACGAAATAAAAATTTTCTTCGTTGTTATATTGTGAAAGAACTTTATTGTTGACGTAATTTAAAAAGTTAATTTCTAGCACAATTTGTTTAAATCTATTGAAGTGACGTAACACAAAAACAATAATAATACTTTTTTTAAGAAGTTCAAAGATCTTTTAACAAGTTGCTAATTAGTTAAAGAATATATTCTTAAAAGTAAGTTTTAGCATTAAACGAACTATCTAAAAGAATTCTCTTATAAATTGTTAATAAAAGTTGTAAAAATTTACAAAGATCTAAATCTTCTTTAAACAAATAAAGATTATTCATGCTATAGTTACTTGAATTTTAAAAGAATTTATGCGTATGCTCTTTATTGATAGCAAAACATCTAGAAAATTAGTTTTTTAAACGTGAAATTCGCATTTTTCAATATTTATTTGTAGATTAATATCAATAAGTTTTTGCAAAATTAATCGAATGTATTAAATATATTTCTTAAAAGTTTTGCTATAGATTAAAACATCGTTTAAGTAAATATAATAAAAGTCATTAAGATATTCGAAAAGAACGTCGTTCATGTAATGCTAATAGCTCGTCGATTTATTAATTAAATCGAAAAGAAGAATGTGATATTTATAAACACTTATAATAATAACGAATATAATATAGTTCTTATTATTTAAATGCATGCGAAGCTTGTTAAATGCAATTATAATATCTAGCTTAATTAAATATTTGCAATTCATAACACGAGCTAACGTCTTCTTAATAAAAGAAATTCAAATATCAATTTTGACGTGTTAGAGCATTAAGCTTGCGATAATCAACATAGAAGCGAAGTTCTTCGTTTAACTTTGCGACAAATAGTACAAAAGACGCAAAAAAGTTAAACTAAAATTTATATAGAAAATTTTAAGATTTTTTTTTAAGTATTTCTTAGTTTCGAGAAGTTTGTGAGTTAACATCTAGTAAACTCTATTTTTTAACATCGATTTGTTATTGTCTTTTAATTAAATCTTGTGATCGTAAAGACAATAAAATGAAAAATTATTAATCTTAACTTTATCGAAGACTTCTTTAAGATCGTAATATTTAATCGACAATTTTTTGAACATTTTCTCTAAGATTATTTCGATAAAAATCTTGAATTCTACGCAATCGAAATCGACAATAGTAAGTTTGCGAATTAACTTCTTCGTAATAATCGTTATTGTAAAAAAGAAACATTATACGTCTTAACAACAATAAACTCGACTATTAAGTTAATAAAAAACGACGATAAATACTTGAGCGATATCTAAGAATCTCTTAGATTCGAGATCGCTAATAAGAACATCATTTTAAATTTCTTTGTTTGTCTTAATAAAAAAGAACTCGAACTTAGAAATTTTCTTCTTTTTAAAAATCACGTAATTAGAAAATTGTATAATTATTGAAATCGCTAACACAAAAACGATTTTGAACTTAATATTAAACGTAGTTTCTAAATAATAATAACGATTAAATTTGTAAATTAATTGATTGTACTTTATGTCAAAAATAACATCGTATTTGTTTATTCAAAATTTGTTTACAATAATGCGATAATTTCTTAAAGACATTATAAGCATAAAATAGATTTGCTCGACATATTCGTTAATAATTAGAGTAAAATAGATGACGTATATGATAAAGTTGAGAGCTAATTGCTCGTTGTAAGCTCTTAAAAATCGCGAGTTCGCTAAAAGAATCGATTCAATATTAAGTTTTTCGCAAGTTATATTTATTAAGATCTTATTTATTATATTGTATGTTATACATTCGATGTTTAATAATTTTTTGTTCTTGTATTTATAAGAGTTGTCATTAAAAATAATGAGTTAACAATTAACAATAAAAGAAGTTTTATTATACAAATCGAAGCGCTAACTTAAAAAGAATATTTTGATTATTTCGTTTTTCGTTTTGTCACGTTCAAGAACAATTAATTTTTCGACGATGAGTTATAATTTTTATCGAATTTAGAGTCTAGTTGCAATTCTTTAATTATTGTCGTTTAACTCTTTTTATTAGAATAATCTTTCGTTAAGTGTTTATGTTTGTGACAAATAAAGCAATTGCTTCTCTTAAAGTTCTATATGTTTATTAAAGATAAAATAATTAAAATAGAGATTGCGACAACAAGTTTTGCAATCGTAATAATAATGCGAGAGTAAATAGAAATACGATTATCGTTGTAAACAATTGTCGTATAACGAGACTTATTTGTTGTCTTATTTTTCTTAAAAATGTTTTTATAATTATTATCGATTCTAATGCGTTTACGAACGTTGTTCGCGATGATTAAATAATTTTTTATCTAATTAAGATTGTCGAATTCTCGAAGATTGTTAACGAGAATGCTTTTTAATTCTTGATTTATCTTTATTTCGAAATTTTGGTTAAGCATAACGTCGATGTATTTTAATTCGTGACTTAAACGTGCAAATTCGAAGAAAAACAAAGCGAATTCTTGATTAATTTCTTGTTTAAGAGTTAAGTATTTTTATCGTGCGTTGCGTTAATAATTCGAATTCTTATATACGCTCTTTAGAATCTTCATTATTATATTAATAATTTTAAAATAGACAACGTTTTTCACACGATACGCATTAATGTGTTCGACGACGTCTTCGCTAGTTCTCTCGACGACGTACGCAACTCTTGCAATATCAATTTTGAAATAATTCTCGTTAATGATTAATTTGTCGTGTAACTTCAAAAATTAATTCTCGAAAAATAAATTATTATTGTCGATAAAAATAGACAAGTTTAGAAACTTAACGAAGCGCTTATCTATTAACGTTAATAGCGTTGAAGAAGCTCGTATTTTTGAGCGAGTTTGTGTTATGTTTGTCTAAGCAATCGCTAGCGAGTCTTGCAATCAATTAATCTTCTTATTACAAAGACGTAGTTTTTTTTTTCAAATTATTCGCTAATTCTTGTAGAGAGATTATTTACTCTTTGATGTTTGCTAATTCTTGTTTGCTCTTGTTGAGACGATTTTGAGTCTTAAAAGTCGTATTGTAGATCTTTTTCTTGTTAACAATTATAATTTTTTATGATTTCACGCATTCTAGAGTTGCATCGCGTTCGTAGCGAGACTCTACAATGTATATTAACACGATGTTAGAATCGATCTTGACTTAATGCTTCGATTAAGTTTTGCTTTTAATTCGAGACGAATTTTTGACGTTTTAGATTTTATTCGACGCACTTAAGAATAAAACGAACATTCGTCATTTTTCGATTTTCTTCAATAGCGTATCGACAATCTTTTAAACTTGTTTTAGAGATCGCTTCGTCATCGTATGTAAATAAAATAATTAACGAGAATATTTTAGATGAAAGCTCTAAGCTTATCGTAAATCTCGACTTGTTGCGAGCTCACTTAATCGTTTTGTCGAATTATTTTGTTCTTTGATCTCGTGAAGTTACGAGTAGAGTAATTGAATGCTTTTAGTAGTGTTAGAGATCTACATAAAGCGAATTATATAGATATGTGTTAATTAATACTAAAAGCATAAGAAGTAAATATAGAGAGAATCGCGCAATAAATATGTGCGCAATCGCGAACACGCTAATACAAGTAGAGTTAACGATGAGCTAGAACTAATTTGATCTAGATCTAGTCTAGATCAATGCATAATTATAACATTTTTAACATATATAAGATATATCTTTTTTCTGCATTTGTTGACATTTTACACTTCATGCTTTTCCATATATATGTATTATATTAAGAAATTTGGAACTTTAAGTGTAGTGAAAACTATTAAGATTTTAATATCTCTTAGAATTTACACATTAGCGCTTTTACAACGATTGTCGCTCCTTGATCTTATTTTTAGATTCTCGATCCCAACTTCTGGCAAGATAATTTTGGTCAACTTTCGCATTTCGCTATTAAAATATATAAAATTAATCAATTATTACTTTGAACACTATGCGCTTTTTAAAGTTGCTTTGCTTATAAGTTTTAATCAAGAATTACTAGTGATAAAAATTGCAAAGTTCGTTAACATATAAGAAGTTCAAGTTGATCTTTTTTTTTAAGACATGTTTTGGAACACAAAAACTTTGCAATTAGATAATTTTCTCAATATTGATCTAAACTTTATCAAAGATATGCTGTTAAAAGAGCAAAGTTTACTCTATCAAACTTAAGATTTTGATAGTGATAAATCAAGAAATGCGAAAGTTGATCAAAATTATCTTGTCAGAAGTTGGGATCGAGGATCTAAAAATAAGATCAAGAGGCGACAACCGTTGTGAAAGCGCTAACACTAAATTTAGGTGTGGGGTGGGGAGAAATCAAACTTCTAGGTACCGAGCTGTGCAAACCGTTTTGCACTCGCCAATTAGAACATTCCATATCATCATCCCATTGCGATGACTAATTTAGGCAATGATCGTTATGTCATTACGCTGAAGCTCCTAAGGGGCTCCTAAGGGATCAGGATTCGCTCAATTTAACAGATGACAGACCTGGAAAGTCAGTTACTATGACCAAGTGATTGGCTCAAAATTGTGTGGTCCGCTTGAGCCCGGACACACCGTGAGCGATCAAAGCTCTATCAGCCGAGACTTATCAGCCAGTCAGCCTGCTAGTATGCCTCCGTGGGCAATGCCCCGACGAGTGTACCGATCGACTAGTCCCACGCGACATCAAGGAGTCTGATCAGCCCCGTAGTCTTATGCAAGCAACACGAGCTTTGACTTAAGCGCCCGATACCGTTGAGGCCGTTCTGTGAACCAATCTTTGGCGTGATAGCTCCCAGGGGATCTGATTAGGCATCTAAGAACATGCAAGCCTAGAACCGCGGATGCAGCGGACGTGGTTACATGCATACGAAGTCTCCACAAGGAACCGAACAACATTAGCATTAGTCGTACTGACTGAGCCATAGAAGCTCGCATCAACAATGAATCACTACGTCACACAGCAGGTCAGCATGTTCTATCATGCTGCGAAGCTGATCTATGTTTGTGGAACAACGCATACCCGGTTGGGTTTGCTCCGAAGCAAGTTGTCCCGGACATCGCAGGCTTGCGTTGCGCATTTCTGTCATTCCGTGCTCTAGCAGTTTCTAGCCACTCCACTCTCAGTGTTTGCCTTGAAACACTGTTCTACGCGGCATCATGCCCATGGAAGCCTGAGAAGATTGCCCATCGAACAACAGACATCTATCCGCTCCGTTGAAACGTTTGAGAGAGCGGTATCGTAGATGATAGAACGCATTCTGAGATACAGATTGAGACTATGCATTCAGAAACACTCGCACCTATAATCGTGGCAAGTCTTCAACACAAGGCAGGCTGGGATCGTGTAGCTGATGACGTGCAGTGCATGTCGCCATCGAGGCGAACAACGCTTTTCGTGTGGAAGAATACGACTCCTATCTTATAAAAGAGGCTGACCCCTTAAGTCGGTGCTGGATCTTCGGCAGACTCGCCTTCATCCACTCATGTCGTCGTGTGTTGTGGATGTGCCTGAGGGCAAATACCCAGCATTAGCAGGGCAGTGGCCTTCGGTGTGTAAGGACAAAACCTTCTCTTCGGGCCATCACTAAGCAAACCGTTAGCGGAAAAAATTGTTTGTAGTGCTCACGGGTCTACTGCTCAACTTCACCACAACCCTGGGTTCAAGTTTACCAAGTGGGGCGATCAGTAGTCTGAATGAAGCATTTCGTGTGAGCAGCAACCAGCAATCCACCCTTCCAGTCGCAGTCTTCCTCGTTGGATACATCTTTGGGCCAATCGTTTTTGGTCCCATGAGCGAGTCTTATGGACGGAAAATCTGTTTTATCTCGTCATTTGGACTCTACACAATCTTTACCATGGCTTGTGCGCTCACCACGTCATGGCCGCTTTTTTTGCTTTTCCGATTCTTGGTAGGATCGGGCGCTTCAGCACCTCAAGCAGTTCTGGGCGGGATGTATAGCGACATCTATCCTGACTTGGTACACCGAGGCAGAGCGGTGATGATACTGGGCTTGACCTCGAATATTGGACCATTGTTAGGACCCGTCATTGCAGGCTATGTCTCGACCTACAAGTGGCAATGGATCTTCTGGATCAACCTCATCATGTGTGGATTAATATGGCCTCTACTACTTCTTCTTCCTGGTTAGTCGGTCCACAATGTCGTTACCCCTTAGACTAATGCACCCAACAGAAACCTTCTTGCCAGTGATACTCGCTCGCCTTGACAGGAATAAACCTACACTAACTGAGAACGTCTCGATCCAGCCTGACATTAAAAGGAGAACTAGCAAGATGACGGAGATGATCGGGGTAGTACTTACTCGACCGCTTCGCATGTTTCTCGAGCCGCTAGTACTGTTCACTGATCTCTTCCTACTATACCAATACTCCATACTTTATCTCTATTTTGAGGCGTATCCATTCATCTTTAAAGGTGAAGCTCTCGAAGCTTATATATCTTTGAATATGGAAGACCTGCTGAACTGATTGGCCATTAAGGTACCTATGGCATGAGTTCTGGCCAAGCCGCCTGTATGCTTCTTCCCAGTAAGTCGTCTGATGTTTCTATAACTGTCAGATACTTAAACACCTACAGTCGGGATAGGAGCACTCATCGCTGTCCCCATATTTCTCTGTTACGATAGCTATCTGCAGAAGAGCAAAATCCAAGGTAAGAATTGGGCACAAAGCGAAGAGTACCGCCGCCTACCACTCGCCTGCGCTGGCGGACCATTATTTGCGATATCACAATTCTGGCTAGTGAGTAAGCGGTTTACCAAGACCCGCCCTTTCGGAACACTAACCATTCTGCTGTGAATCAAGGCCTGGACATCCAGCCGCTCCATCCACTGGAGCGTGCCCGCCCTCTCAGGCATCTTCTACGGCATGGGAATCGACCTTACATTCATGGCAATGACTAATTACTTGACTGACGCTTACGATATCTATTCCGCTTCTGCGCTAGCCTCGTCTGTATTCAGTCGCAATATCGCCGCCGCACTGCTATTGCCCCTGGCTACGTATCCGCTATATGAAAACCTGGGAATCGGCTGGGCCTGCAGTCTATTGGGCTTCTTGTGCTTGGCTTTATCGCCTATCCCATTTGTGTTCATCAGATGTGGCCCGGCTATGCGGAGCAGGAGTCCGTTCTGTGAACGTTTGAAGAAGCAGCAGGAAGAGGGGCAGGAGCTGGCGAACATCGATTCCTGAGTTTGTTCGATGCCTGAAAAGGAGATACTTAACATATGTTTAGAAGGCTTGCATGATATAGAATACAACTTCTGTAGAATTGAGGTAACCCGGAAAGCTCCGTCGTAATTGATGTCCCGATCTGGATTAATTGGGTTTGGCAAGTTATCAACACTGTGCCCCTCCTTTGCGCGCAATCCAAGCCCTCCGCAGCAGTAAAATTCATTCAGAGTGGAGCCAGCACCTAAAGAGCCAACACGTGTTACGAGTGCTGGCTTTTTCGAATGGTTCGATCAGAGAAAGAATAGTACCTGTACTAACGCCTTTCGCCTAGTCTCTCTAAACTATCTACTGGCAAACTATGGCTGCTCACTTACTGACTATATACAAGACTCTCTGAGCGTAAGGGAGTACAGGGCTCGAGAACTACGTGACAACGAGCTCAATTTCAAGAACAGCAAATGCATAGGAGTCTCTCGATATAGCCTCTGCTATGACTACATTCGATATCAGTCACCATATGGTAAGACCAACTCATCTCAGAAGGAATGGAGCTCTTGAGCAGTGCCCATCGTAAGCAGTTCAACAGATGTATTAAACCATTCTGCCTCCACCATAGAATCGGAGCAGCTTGTTAAAGAAAGTCCATTACGCAATTTCCAGCCCACCTGCTTTACAGGACCAGGAACAACACACACTTCCACCGTCTGAATTTCCTCTCACCAGGCCCCATCTCGAAGGAGCGTCCCAAACGTCACGCCTAATCCTTTGTAGCATAGGAGCTGGCCGCCTTTTCGGCCACAGCAAGCATAGGATCAGCTTCAAAATTGGCTCGCCTTTCCTTATCCTTGATGGCATAAGAGCTAGCTGCCTCTTCGGCGACAGCGAGCATTGGATCGGCTTCAAAGTTGACTCGCCGTTCTTTGTCCTTAACAGCATATGAACTGGCTGCCTCTTTGGCCACGGCAAGCATGGGGTCGGCTTCAAAGTTGGCTCTCTTTCCCTTTTCCTTGACAGCGTAGGAACTGGCTGCCTCTCTGGCCACGGCAAGCATAGGGTCGGCCTCAAAGTTGGCTCTCTTTCCCTTTCCCTTGACAGCATAGGAGCTAGCTGCCTTTTCGGCCACAGCAAGCATTGGATCGGCCTCAAAGTCTGCCTTTGCGTGAATATGACGCCTCTTAGCAGATCAGCACAGAGTCTTACTTGCTGGCTTCGCAATTGGCATCGTAACAGCCAGGGCCGCTAGCATGGCGACAACGAATACTCGGTAGCCCATGATGAAATGTTGAGGCTGATGTTTATGGTATATGGATGTGATCTCACCGAAAGATGGGTTTGCTAATACAAGACGCTCTTACAGATCTCGCAGAAAATCATAGGAGTGCTTATATGGTTTCTCCTCCCAGGTAAGGCCGGTGAGATGAATATCGGCCTAACCATCGAGCTTCATCGATACGTAATTGCGGGCGATGATGGAGGGCATTCGTGCTGCATGAGAGAGACGTCATAGTACTTGGCTGGAAGGAAGCTTTCAAGCAAGAGGTGTACACTTGCATTGGACTGCATTCTCCCCATGACCTGTGGGGAAGTGAAGACATCGTTGGGAGACCTTGTCGTGCTAACAGTCAAGGGTGGTTTATTGGAATGCGACAACGGACAAAGCAACCTCATTGGCAAGCGCTATGAATTGAGGCAGGCGCCGGCAGTTTGGCGGTAGCTCGACTCTCGCCTGCGCCAGAGAAGCGATCCGTGCTGATGGCGCCAGGGTTTTAGCTCGATCACCGTATGATAAGCAGAGGGCGAACGAGCCATAGTATGAGGCATTTTCTCGATGTATCAAGATATGCAGGTCGCTCTTTCTATCTTGTAAAAAGCGCAGAGGATGCGACTAGTACGATGATCATCGGTGGAAGGCACTCTTTCCAGGACCCATGGTACATCGAAAGTGGGTAGAGCGTTGCCGCGCAAAACATGTGAAGCGGGCAATCGAGCACACTTCTTCTGGGCCAACAAGCTCTAGGTTTATCAACTGCAGGCGGACCCATGCGAGTCTCAGTATGACTCTTGAGGGCTCTTAAGATCGGCTCGAAGGTGCAAATCGAAGAGCTTTGCTGCTGCACGGACGTTAAATGCTTTGAAAATCTACATATGGGAATGCACACCTGCAGCGCGACGCAGACTTACCTGGAGGATTCACTGAGAGAACGCAGCATGCGCAATGGCGTCAACATCCCTGACAAACGGAACGATTGTCAATGCTTCCGAGCCATTGGCAGCAAGATACCTTCATGCCCTTTGTCGCAATATCCCTATATATTCAGTTTCGACCTCAGACCCCTTTTTATTCAATTCCCTCGAATTCTAAGAGCACAATAGCCGTTGCAATGTCTACTGACATTGATTACTCGACTATCCCTTATGAGAAAGCTCCCAGTCGTGACATTGAGGACGATGGCGATAGTAGCGATACGGAATTTCTAGTCTCATCCAAGAGCAATCAAAGACTTGAGCATGGGCGGTCTTTCGCCCGCATACTCCATTGGACAGTCCATTGTTTCAGCTTCATTATCTGCTTGAGCCTCTTGATCCATGCAAGGATAGATTCGAAGAACGCTAGTCGAAAGTGTTTGAGAAGATACCATGCTTACTGTAAAGTCCCAATAACCTACCTAGCCAGGCCAGATTATTTAAAAAGATACAGCACCTATACTCGAAGGACTAGATGAAGATTATCAAGAAATCAGATTCAAGTACTCGCTATGGTATCAATCCCCGTACAAAGGCCCGCCTACACCTGAGGTTGAAGATGCTTGGTATGAAATCATGAAGTGTAACAAATCCCTCTCATAGCGTTTGTCTGCTTTCCTCGCAAGCCATACTTACGGTCAACGCAGATGGTCAAATCAGCGTCACAGCATCCGACATTGTCAAAATCGGCCACAACCTCACCTCTGTCCAATACCCCGACTCAGTAGGCGGCGGCTATCTCGCCACCGCAATGGGCACTCATGCCATCCATTGCCTCCATTACATATGGCAGGACCATTACATCGACATGCTGCCCGAAGTCCGTGCCAAAAAGACGAACATCACCGAAATGTACGAGCGACACTATGAGCACTGCGTGGATTACATCCGGCAGAACCTAATGTGCAAATTCGATACAACGATCATGCCGTTCAACTGGGTCTTGGATCACCAAAACCCGACACCGAATGGGAACACGATCCACAAATGCGTCAATTGGGACCACCTGCAGGGGTGGCTCAAGGGTCGGGCCATTGAGATGCCCGATGGCTTCAAATGGAGACAGCCCGACGATACGGTGACATTGGACTGGAATCCCTGATGAGTCTAGTTCTGTTGTTTCGTTCTGTGGTATGAGTCGCGGAGTTGAGATTCCCATGCTTACTCTTTCGCAAATGGCATAACCTTTGAAGGATGCTTGCACGTCATTATCCCACATAGTTGTAACCTTGCAAAAAGCAGTACGGCAATAATAATGAACCCTTCTGAGTGAACTGGTCACTTCGCTAGCTCATGCACAGCCAGGACCCATGTCAGAACGAATAATGAGTCACAAGCTTCACAGAATGAACAGTACGTTTCCGGCGGACCCGACATTGTAGCAGCTTCTTCTTGTGCGTTAACCATAGAATTGCATAGCAAAAGGCTGGGACTAGTCACCAAAATTGTCCTAATTACGTGTTGAGGTAGGCAATGGGTAAATGATGGGTTACTGCTTAGCCTCATAATCGTTGGCATATGGTAGATCTTTAGAGTACACTTTCACAGCCCCTATGACATTGCAAGGTCGATAGAAAGAATACGCCTGTCTAGGTGTTCCGAATCAGACTCTGTTATTTTATGGAGTACGCGACGCAAAGATTGTTGCTCTAGTCACCTTGGGAGCTCGATGAGCCAAATCGTCTCGTTGGTTCACTTTGGTCTGGAGTCTTCTAGCCACGAAAGCACGGAATCCCAATACCAAAACACGCTCTCCAGTCCGTATGCACGGTCGCCATCAATGTTTTACTTCCGACAAGGGCCCTTGTACAGCACGGTGTGTGGTGGAATCAGCCCGTCAGCAGTAGGTATCTGGAGGACTGTCGTCTCCTTGCTGCCTGGGTACTGTGTCAAATGACCTTCTTTGCTGCGGTCGGCAGTGTCGGCCACAAAGATGAGACCATCCCTTCCGCCCTGTATGTAGGCCTTTTGTTGCTCACCCGGGACCGAGATCACTGCTTGGCCAGAGGTGAAGGCAACGTACCTTGCAATCACGTGTCAGAAGACCAAGACTCGTCCTCAGACTCAGATTCCTGCAGTGAGTACTTACTGAATCTGAGGAGCGTTGTGCAGGCCGCCGTTGTACTTGGCTGGAATGATGGCATAGCTTACGTCTCCAGCCTTGCCCAGTTGCGCGAAAGCGGCTCCCGTGACGCCGGTTTGGGATGATACGACGAATGGAGCTGCTAATTCCCAGCACTCAATGGTAGAAGCACCGTCCTTGGCGCTGATGGCCGTAAGTTGAAGGTTTTGGGGAGCACCTGTGACTTCATTGGCGGCCATGATGGCAAGGAATAGCTGGAGGAGAAGGAATTGCAGAACGAGAGACATGGCGTAAATGCTGCGATTGAAACTCAAAGGAGCCTAGTCGGGTATTACAGGAGCATGCACTAAGACAAGAGGCGGTCAAATGAACTGGGGATGCAGAGGAGGCTGGGAGGAGGCCAAGTCATTGAAGGAGCCCGAGGACCCCGTAAAGGAGCTCTGTATACATTATATTAGCGCTTTCATGTGTGTCTGCAAAGCTTGGCACACAAAAGATGTCTTCTTCCCCCCCCACCACATATACACCTTTTTCAATTTAAAGACAAACAAATTAAAAAAATATCTAGAAGAAAGTCTGTACAACAAGTTAGTTAGCACTTGATTTTGGACAAGTTTAAAGAAGATTTGAAGCTTCTATATTGTGTTCAAGTAATTCAAGCTTCTGGAGCAACCGAGCAATGTTATACTAGCAGCTCTAGCATAATCAATTATCGTGCAAATTCGCTCAAATTCAAG
>JAABUQ010009488.1_pt1 | contig 13142 bp, 13 predicted proteins | sample 5560001 | NCBI WGS metagenome assembly JAABUQ01 (sample SAMN10711888, study PRJNA513371) | rock metagenome | isolation source: Antarctica rocks | place: Antarctica: Victoria Land, Finger Mt nord | collected 2015-12-18 | reverse complement strand
GCTACCGCGGCGTGGTCGACGAGGGCGCTTTCGACTTCGGCCGTCGAGATGCGGTGGCCGCTGACGTTCATGACGTCGTCGATGCGGCCCATGAACCAGTAGTCGCCGTCCTCGTCGCGGCTGCAGCCGTCGCCGGCCAAATACAGGTGCGGGAATTTCGACCAGTAGGTTTCTTTATAGCGTTCAGGATCGCCGTAAATGCCGCGCAACATCGAAGGCCAGGGACGGCGCAGAACGGCGTAGCCGCCGCCACCGAACGGAACGCTGCGCCCCTGCTCATCGACGACATCGGCCTGCACACCGGGAAAAGGCTTCGTCGCACTGCCCGGTTTGAGCGTCGTGACGCCGGGCAGCGGCGCGATCATGATTGCCCCCGTTTCCGTTTGCCACCATGTGTCGACGACGGGGCAACGGCCGCCGCCGACATTCTCGTAGTACCACATCCAGGCTTCGGGATTGATCGGTTCACCGACGCTGCCCAGCACGCGCAACGATGAGAGGTCGTGCTTGCGCACGTAATCGGCGCCCCACTTCATGAAGGTTCGGATCGCCGTCGGGGCAGTGTACAGGATCGTCGCCTTGTAGCGCTCGACGATTTCCCACAACCGATCTCGCTCGGGGAAATCGGGCGTGCCTTCGTAGATGATGCTCGTCGCGCCGTTGCACAGCGGGCCGTACACGATGTAGGAGTGACCGGTGACCCAACCGATGTCCGCGGCACACCAGTAGATGTCCTCATCTTTGAGATCGAAGACGAGGTCGTGCGTCGCGGTCACGCCGGTCAGATAGCCGGCGGTCGTATGCATGATGCCTTTCGGTTTTGCGGTCGTACCGCTCGTATAGAGCAAGTACAACAGATCTTCGGAATCCATCGCCTCGGGCTCACACGTCGCCGGCTGACCGGCGACGGCATCGTCCCACCACAGATCGCGACCGGCTTGCATCGCGACGGGCTCGCCGACGCGGCGCGCGACGATGCAGTGCCGGATCGACGGCGTTTGCGCAAGCGCCACATCGACCGTCGCTTTGAGCGGCAAAGGCTTGCCACGCCGCCAGCCTTGGTCGGCCGTGACGATGGCGACGCACTGCGCATCGTTAACGCGGTCGACGATCGAGTCGGCCGAGAAGCCGCCGAAGATCGCCGAATGCGCCGCACCGATGCGCGCGCAGGCGAGCATCGCGATCGGAAGTTCGGGAATCATCGGCATGTATAACGCGACGCGATCGCCGCGCTTGATGCCGAGGCCGCGTAAGGCGTTCGCGAAGCGGCAGACGTCGCTTAAGAGTTGCGCATACGTGATCGCGCGGCGATCGCCCGGCTCGCCTTCATAATAATATGCGATGCGCGCGCCGCGTCCGGCGCGGATGTGGCGATCAAGCGCATTGACCGACGCGTTGAGCTTGCCGCCGACGAACCACTGCGCGAACGGCTCATTCCAGTCCAGCACGCGCTCGTAGGGCTGCGACCATTCGAGCTTGTCGCCCCACGATTTCCAAAAGGCGAGGTAGTCGCGCTCGGCCTCGGCATAGATGCCGGGCTGCGCATTGGCCGCAGCTGCGAACTGCGGAGCCGGTTCGAAGCGGCGCCCCTCGCGCAGGAGCGCCTCGATCGTATCACGGGAACCCGCATTCGTCGCCATGTGCGCCGCTTGGTGCTCCGCCGGCTGCCCCCTTCCTTATCCGGCGCCAAGATGTCCTAGTCGTAAGCCTCGGAAAGCACTCACAGCAAGTTGCGCAGTTGGTCCACCGTCATGCCGGCATCGGTCAGTATCGCGCGCAGCGTTCCCGACGGAACATCGCGACCTGCGTGCATCGGAACGTTGGCAAAGTGGCCTTCCTTGCCTTTGAGAATCACATGAGAGCCGGTTTGGCGCTCTATGGTGAACCCTGCGCCCTGCAAAGCACGGACGAGCCGGTCCGGTCGGAGTTGAAGACTTCCCAATAGCAATGCGAAAGTACGTTCAGGCCGCGGGTGCCGGAACGGCTACCGATTCGAGGCGCGCTACACCCGCATCAGGCGGCGGGATATCGAGGCCCTTATCGTGCCGGTACGCGAGCGAGAGTTCGATTGCATCACGCGCCATCTCTAACGCCTGGGCAACGCTATCGCCGAACGTGTGAATTTCAGGGAAGGCGGGCACGATCACTTGCAGCGCGTCTTCGTCGGGTTCCAAAATCACTGCATAACGCAAATCGGCCATGGTAAGCAGTTCGTCGGTGATCGTCGGTATACCGGCATCTTGGGATATTCAACCACCGGCGATTGCTCCGACGATCAGAAACGGCTCGCTGCCTGCCGTCACTGCTTCGGGGAGCGGGGCGTCCGGCGGTTGGTGCGACAAGTCGCGCTCGCATGCGAAGAACCGCATGAACGGTCGGCGCGCCTGCGTCGCTTGATCGCGCATCGTTCCGCGCAGCATCGGATAGCGCGATTCGAGCGCATCGAGCACCGAGCGTTGCGTGGCCTCGCCGTTGAGGTCGAGCGCCACCTCGCCGTCTACCCGCGCCAGCGTTCGCAGATGCGCCGGCAGTACGACGCGAATCATGGCAGCGTCTGAACTTCGACTGATAACACCGCCGGAAGATCGCGCACGATGGGAGACCAGTTGTCGCCTGCATCCTTCGACGCGTACACTTGACCGCCGGTCGTGCCGAAGTACACACCGCACGCATCGAGGGAGTCGACGGCCATCGCGTCGCGTAGCACGTTGACGTAGCAGTCGCGCTGAGGCAGTCCGTTCGTCAGCGCTTCCCATTCATGTCCGCCGATGCGGCTGCGGTACACGCGGAGCTTTCCATCAAGCGGAAAGTGCTCCGAGTCGCTCTTGATCGGCACGACGTAGATCGTGTCGGGCTCGTGCGCGTGCACGTCGATCGGAAATCCAAAGTCCGTCGGCAGGTTCCCGCTTATCTTTTGCCACGACTCACCGGCATCGTCGCTGCGCATGACGTCCCAATGCTTCTGCATGAAGAGCACATCGGGACGCGAGCGATGCAGCGCGATGCGGTGCACGCAGTGACCGACCTCGGCCGTCGGATCGGGGATGTACTGCGAATGCAGTCCGCGGTTGATCGGTTTCCACGTCGTTCCCGCATCGTCGCTCCGAAACGCGCCCGCCGCCGAGATCGCGACGAAGATGCGGGCTGAGTCGCGCGGATCGAACAGGATCGTGTGCAGGCACATTCCGCCGGCGCCCGGTTGCCATGAAGGCCCGGTGCCGTGGCCGCGCAGGCCGGCAAGTTCCTGCCAGTTCCGGCCGCCGTCAGTCGAGCGAAACAACGCGGCGTCTTCGACCCCGGCGTACACCGTGTCGGGATCGGCCGGCGACGGTTCAAGATGCCAAACGCGCGCGAACTCCCACGGATGCGGCGTGCCGTCGTACCACTGATGCGTGCCCGGAACGCCGTCGTACACGAACTGGTTGCCCACCGGCTCCCACGTGATGCCGCCGTCATCGGATCGTTGAATGACCTGCCCGAACCAGCCGCTGCTCTGTGATGCATACAAACGTTGCGGGTCGGCCGGTGATCCTTTGAGGTGGTAGATTTCCCAGCCGCCGAAGAACGGACCGGCAACTTTCCACTGTTCGCGCTTGCCGTCCGCCGTCAGGACGAACGCGCCCTTGCGCGTGCCGACGAGTACACGTACTTCGCTCATCCTCGCTCCTCTCTAACGTTCAGGCGTAGCTATGCCGGATGGTTCTTCACGCAAACGCTCGCTCGCTCTTCGTCCTGCTCGCCGGTATCGCAGGAGCAAGTTCGGCATAGACGGTCGAAGCATGCATCAGATGGATTCCTCGGGACTACCTGGCGAAGCGCTCGCGACGATCGCGAGAATTGAAGCGATGCTGACCGAAGCGCGTCGGGTCGGCGATCCCGGCGGCGCGGATGAAGCCGCCTTTGCATTGCGCGAAACCGAACGCCGCTATCTGCCCGACACGCTGGCCGCCTACCTCGACATTCCGGCGAGCCAGCGCGACGCCGCGGCTGCGGAGATGCTGCTCGGCCAGCTCTCGTTGCTCGAACGCGCGACGGCGCAACGGCTGTCGACGCTAGCTGCGGCGCACCGTGACGCGCTGGCTGCCAACGGTGCGTTCCTCGGCGAGCGCTTCGGACCCGTCGAGTCTTTGCCCGAAGCGCCCGCCGCCGTTTCGTCCGACGCTCCGTCGCGAACCCTCGTCGCCCGCCTGTTTGTACAACTGGAGGCGGCCGCCACCGAACCCTCGCGCTTGGCCAACGTCGCGGCCGAACGGTTTTCGGCGTTGCTGCCGGCGCTCACGCAGGTTCGGCGCGGTTTCTTCGGCGGCCCGCCGCGCGCCGTCATCATCGACGTTCCACGCCAGGATCACGTCCTGCGCTACGCGCTGGAAGAGAAAAGTCTGGGAATTCAAACGTCGTGCACGAAGATCGTGCGTGGAATCGCGCTGCGCACCGAACGCTGCGACGTCGGCGAATGGCTGCGCGGGCTCTTCGACGACGTCAGCGCCTACGTCGAACGTGACCGCGCGGCGCGCGAGCAACTCACATCTTTCTTTTCGAGGTAACGACGACCGATGGGCTTTTTCGGCGGCAACCGCGGCAACACGGGCCAGAGCGCGGTGCAAACGACGCACGGCGGCGTCCCGGTCGATGCGATTTCGCGACTGCGACGGATGCGTGGCGAAGGCGGCAAGCCGCTGTTCACGAGCGACCTGTCGGTTTCGGAATTCGTGCTGCTCAAGGAACTCGGCATGGAGCCGCTCGGGCTCGTGCTCGGTAGTTCCATTTATCACGTCGGCATCCAGTATGCGAACTACTACGCAAATTCCGAACTCGGCGTGCTGACACAAGCGATGTATCAAGCGCGCGAACTGGCGATGGCGCGCATGGAGGAAGAAGCGGCGACCTTGGGCGCGGACGGCATCGTCGGCGTGCGGCTCGAGGTGGGCAGCTACGCCTGGGCCGCCAATGCGCTGGAATTTACGGCCATCGGAACGGCGGTTGGCGCACCGCAAGGCGGTGATTATCGCACGGCGCACGGCAAGCCGTTCACGAGCGACCTTTCCGTGCAAGACTTTTACAAGCTGCACGAAGCCGGCTACATTCCGGCGGAACTCGTGCTCGGAACCTGTGTCTACCACATCGCGCATCAAGGCTTCATGCAAAGCGTGCGCACCCTCGGCAACAACATCGAGTTGCCCAATTACACCGAGGCGATCTACGACGCGCGCGAACTCGCGATGTCGCGCATGCAGGCGGAAGCGGAGTCGCACGGTGCCGAAGGCGTCGTCGGCATGCAGATCGTCGAGAAGAACCACATCTGGCAGCCGCACATCATCGAATTCCTTGCCATCGGAACCTCGATCGTCAAGCGCGCCGAATCCAAGGGCGTCCGGCCGCAATTCCAAATCGGGCTCAACGACTGAAGTGGAGCGTTTAACGTGAGCGACTTCGGCGATATTCTGGGCAGCATCTTCGGCGGGGGCGCCGGCGGCGGCGATGCCGCCGATGGCGTCGGCGACATGATTGCAGGTCTGTTCGGTTCCGCGCGCGAGGAGCAACGGGGCGAGGGCGAGCCGATCGTCTACGAACGCTATCTGTGCGGCGGCCCGAAAGTGCTCGGCATCAATGATCGCTGATCGGGGAAAACACAAATGACCGACGACATCCAACTCACACCACCCGAGGCGAGGCTTGTTGCTCCCGAGCCGGTGAAACCGATCACGCCGGCGGCGACGGTCGGCAAAGTCCCGGTGACGGCCGAACAGAAAGCGGCTCTCGAAGCGCAGGTCGATCAGGTCGCGCGCACGCTCGTGTCGCTGCCGGTCGACGGTCCCGAATTCAAGCACGCCGTCGCCTCAATCGGGTCGATGGCCAGCAAAGAGATCGTCGCTTCTGCCAACGTCGCGAACTCGCTCTTGGACCGCCCGACGCGCACGATGTCGAGCGGCGCCTTCAGCAACGAGTCGAACGTTTCGAAACAGATGCTCGATCTGCGCCGTACGATCGAAAAGCTCGACCCCTCACGCCAGGGCGACTTGTTCGCAGCCAAGAAGTTGCTCGGCTTTCTGCCCTTTGGCAATAAAGTGCAAGACTATTTCCGCGGTTACGAATCCTCGCAGGGCCATCTCAACGCGATCATCGAGGCGCTCTACCGCTCGCGCGACCAACTGATGCGCGACAATGCGTCGATCGAACAAGAGAAGGCGAACATGTGGAAACTGATGGGTCAACTCGAGCAGTACGCGTATCTTGCAGCGCACGTTGCCGACGCCGTCGAAGCGCAGATCGCGACGATTGAAGTCAACGATCCGCAGCGCGCCCGCATCTTGAAGGAAGACGTGCTGTTCTACGCACGTCAGAAACAACAGGACATCGCAACCCAGATGGCCGTCAACGTCCAAGGCTACATGGCGCTCGACCTCGTCAAGAAAAACAATGCCGAGTTGCAGAAGGGTATCGAGCGTGCGACCACCACCACGGTGTCGGCCTTGCGCACGGCGGTCGTCGTCGCGCAAGCCGTCGCAAGCCAGCGGCTGGTGCTCGATCAAATTCAGGCGCTCAACACGACGACCGGCAATCTGATCGCAGGCAACGCCAGAATGCTCAAAGAGAACGCCACCCGCGTCTACGGGCAGGCCTCGAGCGCGACGGTCGACGTCGAAAAACTCAAGCTCGCGTTTGCCAACGTGATGCAGGCGATGGACGACATGTCGAACTTCAAAGTCAAGGCCATCGGCTCAATGCAACAGACGGTCACGTCGCTGACGAGCGAAGTCGACAAGGCGAAAGCCTACCTTGCCACTCAGCGCGGGAGCGCGGCTCCCGCGCTGGCTGATTCAGCGGTGCCGGCAACCGAGGGCGGCATCGCCCGAATCATGTAGGAAGTGCGGACGTTTTCAGGCTGGCCAAGACGGATCGCCGTCGTTCTCGTGGCCCTGTTGGCCGTCACGTTACCGTCGGGCGTGAACGCTCGACGTCATCCGGCGACGGGGCTGCGAACCGTCGTGTACGCTCAGCCGCCGCCCGACTTTACCTTCGATGCCGGCCGCGGGCCGCAAACCCTCGCTGCGTTGCGCGGAAAACCGGTCGTCATCAACTTCTGGGCGAGCTACTGCGAACCGTGCCGCGATGAACTCGATGCGTTCGCCAAGTTGCGCGATGTGTACGGCGACGGAGTCGACTTGCTGACGATCACGGACCAGCCGCCCGGAACGGCCCGCGCGTTCCTGCGCTCTCGTGGCCTAGACTTGCCTCTCATCGACGACCCGGATCGCAAGATTTTCTCGGCGTATGCGGTGACCCCGATACCGGTGACGATCGTCGTACGTCCGGACGGGACGGTCTCATACGTCTCGGTCGGCGAAGTGACGTGGGAAGAACTCCGCACCGCCGTTGCGGCGACCCTGCCGGAACCACCGACGCCGGAACCACGGCCATCCGGTGCGTAAGGCCCAGCCTAGTCGGACGATCGGCGACTTGACCCATTGGACGCGTAGTGCTATTTTGAAGCGTAATGCTGGCACTCCCGAGCCTTGACTGCTAAAGGGTCCCATCCCGGTGAGGTCGTCCCGGTACGACCGGAACTCGACAAGCGGAAAGCCTTCATCCTGGCGACCGTCGTCTATGAGTACGTCGCTACGGCGGAGCCGGTCGGCTCAAACACGCTGACGCAGAAATACAATCTGGGCGTCAGTTCCGCAACGATTCGCAATGAGATGGCCGAACTTGAGGCGTCCGGCTATCTCGTTCAGCCGCACACCTCCGCCGGACGCGTTCCGTCCGACGCGGGCTATCGCACGTACGTCGACCAGTTGATGCGGCCCGAGCCGCTCGAGACGAGCGAACAACGCCGCATTCACGACGAGTTCCGCGCGGCCAGCCGTGAATTGGATGACGTGATCGAACATACGACGCGGCTGCTCGGCCACCTCACGCGCAACGTCGCCTTCATGGTTGCCCCCCATCGCGACGTGCAGACCTTCCGGCACATCCAACTCATTTGGCTCTCCGAACGAACCGGACTTGCGATCGTCGTGACATCCCTGGGCTTGGCCGTGCAGAAAACGTTCGATCATGCCGTGGACATCGAAGCTGACGATCTCACGAGCCTTTCGAACCGCCTCAATGCTGCCTTCGGCGGCAGGCAGATGCGCGACATCTCCACTCCCGACGTAGCGCGCATCGTCGCGGAAGCGAATTTTTCCGCCGATCTGGCGGCGGCGCTCGCGGGCGCGCTCGGCGATGCCGTCGACGCGGACGATCTTCCTGCCGTCATCTCGAGCGGTGCGCAACACTTACTCGATCAGCCGGAGTTTCAAGATCTGCGCAAGTTGCGTTCGATTCTGCGCATCATCGAAGAACAAAAAGCGCTCTACGACTTGGTCGCCGATTCCGTCGGCTCCAGTGAACCGAATATCAAGATCGGCCACGAACTGGGCTCCGATGATATTACGGAGTGTAGCGTCGTGACGGTGCCATACCACTTCGCCGACGAAATGGTCGGCGTGCTGGCCGTACTCGGACCCCGGCGTATGCCGTACGCGCGCTTGCTCGCCGTAGCCTCCGGCACCGCCGCATCACTCAACCGCCACCTCGCCGATACGGATCCACGTTAAGGGACTCGTGCCGACCGATTTCTACACGGTACTCGGCGTCGGTCGCGACGCTTCCGAGGACGACATCAAGCGCGCCTATCGCGGACTGGCCCGCCGTTATCATCCCGACGTCGCCGATGACAAGGCGTCCGCGGAGGCGCACTTCAAACAAATCAATGAAGCCTACGAGATCCTGTCCGATCCCGCCAAGCGGCAGCAGTACGATCGCTTCGGGACGGTGCCCAATGGTGCGTCGGGCGGCATGGGCGGCTTCGGTTTCGGCGGCGGCGAGGGCTTCGGCGACATCTTCGACATGTTCTTCGGAGGCGGCCGCGACCAAACGCAGCGCCAGAACGGTCCGGCACGAGGCGCCGATCTGCGCTACGATTTGCCGATCACGCTCGAAGACGCGTATCGCGGCACGGAACGTGAACTGACCTTCGATCATCTCGCGCAATGCGAAACGTGTCACGGTTCGGGTGCGGAGCCCGGCACACTCGTACAGCGCTGCGATCGCTGCAATGGTTCCGGCACGATGCGCGCCGTTCGACAGACGCCGCTCGGACAATTCGTCACGCAGACGACCTGTACGAAGTGCGGCGGCGAAGGCAGCGTCGTGCCGACGCCCTGCCGCACGTGTCGCGGCCGCGGGCGCGTCGAAAAGCATCGGACCTTAACCGTTAAGATACCGGCGGGCGTCGACGACGGCAGCCGCATCCGCGTCGCGGGTAGCGGCGAGGGTGGTGCGCGCGGCGGACCGCCGGGCGACCTCTATGTTTATCTGAACATTGCGGCCCATCCACGCTTCCGGCGCGACGGCACCGATCTGTACACCGACCTGCCGATCTCGTTCACGCAAGCGTCGCTCGGCGCGACGGTTCAGGTCGACGCGCTCGATGGGGCGGCACCGCTGCAGATCGCACCAGGAACGCAAAGCGGCGCGACCTTCCGCCTGCGCGGCAAAGGCATGCCGATGGTGCGCGGCAATGGGCACGGCGATCTGCTGGCGACCGTGCATGTCGTCGTGCCGACGAAGCTCTCGCGCAAAGAGCGCGAACTGCTCGAAGAGTACGCGCGCGCGGGCGGCGACGAAGTCGATGATCGCTCGTTCTTCGAGCGCGTCAAAGACGCATTTGCCCCGTAGACCGCCGCGCATCTTCGTTCCAGGCATTTTCGGCGTGGGCGACGTCGTCGAACCCGCGCCCGACGATGCACGCAAGCTGCGCGTCGTCTTGCGCGCGCGCGCCGGCGACGACGTCGAGATACTCGACTCGTCGGGTCGTGCATATGCGGCCGAGTTGATTGTCGAGCGCGAGATCGTGCGGGCGCACTTGTGCACGGAAAAAGTGCCGCCGACTCCGCCGACCTTGCGCCTCGCGCTCGCTCAGGGGATGCCGACGGGCGCAAAAATGGACTTCGTCATCGAGAAGGCGACCGAACTCGGCGTCGCGCAGCTCTTGCCGTTTACGAGCGAACGAACCCGAGCGGGCGACGCGCGGGCCGGCAAGCTGGAGCGTTGGCGACGGCTTGCGAAGAGCGCCACGCAGCAGTGTGGGCGTCCCGATGTGCCGGCGATCGATGAGCCGACGTCTTTTTCGCAGCTGTGCGACGGCTTCGGCAGATACGACGTAGCGCTCGTCGCATGGGAACTGGCGGACGGCGTTCCGTTACGGGAGCGGCTTCCCGCGTTGCTGGACGGGGCACGCAGCGCACTGATCGTGATCGGACCCGAAGGCGGCCTCTCGCATGACGAAGCGCGGCTTGCGGAGCGTTGCGGGGGGCAGCCGATTTCACTCGGTGCGCGCATTTTGCGCACCGAAACCGCCGGGTTGGTCGCGTGCAGCGCCGTGCTCTATGCGAGCGGTAATTTATAAGGATCGCAAACAGGGTCGCCCGGAGCATGAGACGAGCGCGGGGTAGGCGTATAGACGTAGCCTATGAGGCCCAAACGCGGTTGAAGTTCAGCATCGTCATCCCGACGTATAACGAAGCCGGCGGGATCGAGAAGCTGGTGACGACGCTCGCCGACGTATTTGGCTCGTATGGTCTCGACGGCGAAGTAATCGTCGTCGATGATAATTCGCCCGATGGTACCGGTGCGATCGTCGACCGGCTCGCCGGCCGGCTTCCGGTACGTTGTCTGCACCGCCCCGCCAAGATGGGCCTCTCGAGCGGCGTCATCGACGGCTGGCGCTTTGCGCGCCCCGAGTCGGAAGCACTCGGCGCGATGGATGCCGACTTCAGTCACGATCCGCAGATCATTCCCCACATGGTGCAGGCGCTGGAAAGCGGTCGCTATGGGTTAGCCGTCGGCAGTCGTTACGTCAAAGGCGGCGGCATCACGAATTGGCCGCTCAAGCGAAAGATCATCTCGATCATCGCTTGCATGCTGGCGTGGCCGCTCACACCGATCCGCGACATCACGAGCGGGTTCTTACTCGTACGCCGCGACGCACTCGCGGGGGTCGCGCTCGATCCGATCGGTTTCAAGATCGGGCTCGAAGTCGCCGCCAAAGCGCACTACGGCAGGGCGCTAGAAGTCCCGTACGTGTTCACCGACCGCGTCGTCGGTGAATCGAAACTCAACGGCAAAGAGATCACGAACTATCTTCGGCAGTTGCGGCGCATCTACGCGGACCGCGCCTTCGGGCGCGGGCGCGCGCGCGCATCGGCTGCTTCACTTGCCGGCGCTCCAGCGGAAAAAACGGTCGCCTGATGCCGATGCCGGACTGGCTGCGCCGTCTGCGCGAACGGGATGTCCCCGCTGCCGACGCGGCGCTGTGGATCAAGTGTCCCTCGTGCGGCGAGATGCTCTATCGTAAGGACTTGGCCGCCAACCTTTCGGTCTGTAGCAAATGTCAGTATCATTTTCGAATGTCGGCGTACGACCGCATCAATTCGCTCGTCGACGACGACTTCGTCGAAATCGGAAACGAGATCGTGCCGGGCGATCCGCTCCAATGGGTCGACAAGCGCACGTATCTCGAAAAACTCGACGGTGACCGTACGAAGTCGAACCTTTCGGAAGCGGTCGTGACCGGTTTCGGAACGCTCGACGGGTTCGCGGTGGCGCTGGGCGTGATGGACTTCAGTTTTCGGGGCGGCACGATGGGGACCGTGGTGGGCGAACGCATCGCGCACCTTCTCGAGGAAGCTCGTGAGCGGCGGCTGCCCTGCGTGATCTTCACCGCCAGCGGCGGCGCTCGCATGGAAGAGGGCATGCTCGCGCTCATGCAGATGGCCAAGACGACGCAGGCGGTCGAACGCTTTACCTCTGACGGAAATCTGTACGTCAGCGTGCTCACCGATCCCACGACCGGCGGCGTATCCGCCTCGTTCGCATTCCAGAGCGACGTCATCATTGCCGAAGCGCGCGCCTCGATCGGTTTCGCGGGGCGTCGGGTCATCGAGCAAACCGTGCGGCAACGGCTTCCCGACAACTTTCAGACGGCGGAGTTTCTCCTCGAAAAGGGCCAAATCGATCTTGTCGTCACCCGCTCCGCACTGCGCGACACGCTCGTGCGCGTGCTCGACTACGCCATCGACCGCCGGCGTACCGCGCCGCTACTCAAAGCCGTACCGGAATTCGCTTCTTCGTGAACGTGATCGTCGAACGCGAACGTCCGCTGGCAGAACTCGAAGAGCGCATCGCCGTCTTGCGCGCGCGCGGCACCCAGACGGCGGCCGACCGGAGCGCGCTCGACGACGACGTGCGGATGCTCGAAGAGAACTACCGCGGGCTGCTGCGCGATCTCTTCGGCAACTTGGGAGCGTGGGAGCGCGTCAACATGGCGCGCCATCCCAAACGTCCGATCGCAAGCGATTACCTCGCCGCGTTCGATCAGTTCGACGAACTCCACGGGGATCGTCAGTTCCGTGACGACCCTGCTTTGCTCGGCGGTTTCGCGAAGTTGCGCGGACGGCGCGTCATGGTTCTCGCGCAGCAAAAGGGCCGCGACACAAGAGAAAATATCAAACGCAATTTCGGCATGGTATCGCCCGAAGGGTATCGTAAGGCCGCGCGGCTGATGCGGTTGGCCGACCGTTTCGGCTTGCCGATCGTCACCTTCGTCGATACCTCGGGCGCCGATCCCGGCGTCGCGTCCGAAGAACATGCGCAAGCCGAGGCCATTGCGTCGTCCCTGATGACGCTGACCAAAGTGTGCGTGCCCGTCGTCGCGTCGGTCGTCGGCGAAGGCGGATCGGGCGGGGCACTTGCAATCGCGCTGGCCGACCGCGTGATCATGGCGGAAAATGCGGTGTATTCGGTTGCGTCTCCCGAGGGGTGTGCCGCTATTTTGTGGGGCGATGCCGGGCGCGCGCCCGAAGCGGCCGAACGTCTGCGACTCACGAGCGCCGATCTGTTGCAACTCGGCATCGTCGATGAGGTCGTGCCCGAACCACTGGGCGGCGCGCACCGTGATTCCGTGGCGTTCGTCGAGCGGTTGCTCGACGCCGTCGACCTCGCACTGCGCGATCTCGAGCGGCTGCCGGCGAGCGACTTGCGCGAACGCCGCTATCGCAAATTCCGCCGCATCGGCGCATGGCAGGAAGCGCATGTGGCGC
>JAABUQ010009487.1_pt1 | contig 13142 bp, 15 predicted proteins | sample 5560001 | NCBI WGS metagenome assembly JAABUQ01 (sample SAMN10711888, study PRJNA513371) | rock metagenome | isolation source: Antarctica rocks | place: Antarctica: Victoria Land, Finger Mt nord | collected 2015-12-18 | reverse complement strand
CGGGCTAGTACAATTCGTCAACGACTACCCGCTAGCCGAACCTGTTCCCGTTGAGGTTGCTCCCCCTGTCGAGCAACAAGCGTTGTGGTAGTGCGTCTCTTGTAGCTTCGTTTCTGGTGTCTGGTCTGGTCTCGTCGGTGTCTGTTGTCGAGGTCTGTGCGGTGGTCGTGTGGACCTGTTCAAATCTTTACAAAGAAGAAAGTGAGTCTCTGTCATGTCTGTTACCATTTCTGGAACTGTCAAAACTGCGCGTGTCGTTGATATCACTAAACAGCAATCAGGGCAAAAAGTCCCGATGCTGGCTCTGGATATCGTGGATGAGTTCGGCAATACCTACGCTTGCCAAATGTGGGACGATGACCCACAACAAGCACAACTGGTCCCCACCGTTGACCGTATGCGTCGGCAACCTGTGCAAGCGGTGATTGCTGGCTATAGTGTTCGTATGCGAAAGTTCAAGGATAATACCGAACGTCCGCAAGCCAACTTCGTGATAACCAGCGTGTCGTTCCCACAAGCGGCGTAACGTCTCCTGCTCGGTGTCTCTTGTCTGGCCTGTACTGCTGTAGTACGGGCCTTTGTGTTGTCTCTCTCATGTCCATAAAGAGGTGAAGTTGTGAACATTCGTTTTGTGGTCAAGACGTTTTTAACCCTGCAACGGTTGGAGGTGTTCCTCGCCGTGATGTTGCCGTTCTTCCTCATTCTTGAGTCTGCGCTCGCCAATGCGTGGGCGTATGCAGGTGGCTCGTTTGACTGGCATGACCTGCGTACCTATATCGCGCTGGGTCGTGGCTTGTTCTTTGAAGTGCTGACCTATAGCTGTGCGAAGCTGGTCAAAGTGCTGATACAGAAGTGGACACGCAGTACCACTGTGAGTGCGGCGGTGGTTGGCTTGGTCGCGCTGGTGGCTATTGTGGTGAGTGCTGGCAATAACCTTGCATGGGTTGCCGCAGGGCATGAACTCGGTGGGTTGTTTGGGTCGGTAGGTGCGGTGCTGCCACCGTTCCTCGTCACGGTGTACGAATATGGGTTAGGGTTGTTACTGCCTATCTCGGTGGGCGTGTTGGCCTTAGTCGATATCGAACATCTCGTCAATGAAGCGTTAGTGTCGGGTCATTTAGATAACAAGGCGTTGCAAGTTCATGAGTCGGAAATGCATCGTACTTCGTATCTCAAGTCGCAAAAAGCGCAAAAATCTATCATTGCGGAAGCGTATGATACTATCGCTGGTGATCGGGCAAAGGCGTATATTGAGCGCGTCAAAAAGGGGGATATGACCTTTGGTGCCAACGATATGAAAGCGATTTCTGGCTCGTCTGCCCAAATTCGTACTACCATTACTCCGATTGGCAATGGGACACCTGCACCGTCGTTACCTGCTCCTGCTGCTGGTTCTCCAACTCGTCTGGTTCCACCTGTCCCCGTTCCTGCTGCTAGTCCTGTGAACGGGACGCCGCAAGCCACGCCACCAACAGCAGCGAAACCGTAACTCGTATCACTTGCACGCTAGGACGCTAGGACGCATACACAAACTCGCGTGGCTGTAGGCGTCCTTCGTCCTTTCCATGAGTATTGAGTGGGTGCGTCTGCTGCTGGCAACGTGCAACGAAAAAGGACAGCAGAGCGAGCGAGTTACTCCCTCCGTACCCTATCCGTCCTCATGAGCCAACATTTGTTGAAGGCGTCCCAAAGGGTGCGTACTACCTTGTACCGAACATGTTACGCTTGGAAGAGAGGGGGTTCCTAGAGTTTTTAGCATCGCGTCGCTGAGAACCCCCTCTCTTTCATGCTCAACATGTCTCGGTCAAGGTGGAGACGCAAGCCGTGTAGAGACTCCCTTCTATGGTGGGGTGGCGGTGGTCCTCATCCCTCACGTAGAAACGTCTTCCTCAACAATTCAGAAAGGATTGATGCCCTATGACACGTCAACGATTTTACCCATATACTCCTTCTCCTGATGAAACGGTGTTGTGTAGTGCTGGTCGGTGTGAGTTTGTCGCATCATGGTTTGATGAGCGATATCAAGTGTTCTGGTGTGACTTTCATGCTGCGGCTGAGCAAGCAATGCCTGTCCGTGTACAGTGTGCAGGCTGTTTTGAGTGGTATTATCCTTCTCACCTGAGAGATGGTGTGTGTGGTACGTGTCGCTCGGTGATGCCTGCGTTATGGATAGACAGTGAGGTAACGCAATGATACAAGCAAAACAACGCGCTATAGCACTCTCGGCGGTTCGCTCACAGCTGCGTACTGCTGCTTTAGACCCTGAGTTAATTACTCCATCGGAAGCCCATGCAGTGCTTGATGATCTGTGCCGTGTCGAGACAGACCTTGTAGCTTGTCAATGGTATAGCTGTGCTGATGGTGGTCAACTTGCTTTGTTCTACCGTGATTGGGAAGCGTGGCAAGCAGGGCAATCGGGGTATGCTTCTCCATTTGTTTCTGTGGAATTGCAGCAGCAAATAGAGGATTTGTTATCACGCGATTGTAAGTAGTCTCACATAGTGGAATGGCGCAGAGCAGGTAACACGCGCCATTCTATCTACAATCCTCTTCTTTGTTTAAACTACTGATAGATTGTTAATATTTAGAGATTGCCTTTGCTAAAGCAATTCTTAATTCTTCATGAACCTTTTTAACAGTTCCATTAACATCTTCAGCAGTTTTGATATAGTTTTTATCGTCTGCTAATACTACTATACTTCTTCCTTTTGGGTTTAATTCATTATCAATTCTTCTGTTTGCTTTATTTATATCCTCCTTGTATTTTTCTACATCCTTCAAAATTTCAGGGGTATATAATTTAGTTATCATCATCATTTGCTGAACTGTTTTGTCTTCTTCCCACACAAGGCCCCCTTCACCTTCAAATATATATTTGGTCTCGTACTGTTTACTTGACATAGCTGCTAAGTCAAACGATCTTCTGAGTGAGTAGCTTTCCATATAATTAGATAAAGTATATATTTGTTCGATTTTTTCGCGGACAATTTTATTCTTCTCCGCTTTATTAGCTCTTGTCTGCTGAAAGTGATTTGCTAGTATGGTAAGCACACCTCCTATTATAACTGCTGTAAGAGTAACTAATCCATTAATCAGTATATTATCCATGCTTCTTTACTATCCCCTTAAGCTAATTTTTTATAGTACAACGCTTCGATGATATCTACTTACTATATACAACGTGTAACCTTGCTATTCCTTCAATACTGGGTTGTCTCTTAGTGTGTTTTGCGTAGTGTTTTTAACTAGTAAAGGTGGTTCCTAATAGGGATCATCCTTCTTTGTTTCTAAAAGGAGTGCCAAATATGCAAAAGTCAACTAAGCTGGTTGGCTATGGCGTTGACACACTGATACTCAACGTTCGCTACTCTGACTCGTCATTTTTGCCCATCAAGCAAGAGTTAGATGAGAAGCTACAAAAAGAACTTGACTACCTGCAAGCCTCGGCACGTCAAGACGAAAATGCTGTAGCAACGGATTGGTCATTCAATGGTGCGCTGCTCTTTGTTGAACCTCACGGCGCAGGCAAGCAATGGCGGTGGTTGCTGACCTGCCGATGGTTGACGCTGGTGGTCTCGCGTGGCAAATTCAACGATGTGATTGCACAGGTGCGTTTCTCGTCTGATTTCCTCTGGTCGTGCAAGTATACGGGTGATGCGTTGTATCACGTTCATATGTTTCTGATGTCGCTCTTCGGGGAATATATCCATCTGCAAGTTTCGGAAGTTCACTTATGCGCTGACGTAACGGGCTATGACTTTGCGAAAGCGAATTATGAACAAGCGTTTGTGACTCGCGTTCGTAAAAATCAGGCCATCTATAGTGCAGGTGTTGATGGTGTCTCCCTCGATAATCACATTGTGTCAACGTTGATGTTTAGCAGTCATGCCTCCCCAATATCGTGCGCGATGTATAACAAGACGCGCGAAATTAAACAGAAGTCGAAGAAGACGTGGTTTTATGACCTGTGGCGTACAGGTGTCGAGTGTCCGAGCGGTGGCAAGTGGGATGGTGAGTCCGACGTGTGGCGAGTTGAATTTCGTTTCAAGCGTGATTTTCTGCACAACCTGAGCGAACCGATAGAGCAAGCGTATGAATTGCTCGGACAGTTTAAGCCATTGTGGGACTATGCGGCTGGTCATGTCGAGGGTGGTGAGGATGGCTTACCTGATGGGTGGCTGCGCTATGTGCTGCCTGATGGTGATGATACGAACCGTTCGCGCTGGCCTGTGCATGATGCGTGGTCGGTGGTTCAGTCGGCGTTTTCTGTGGACCTTGAACCTGACCTAGCAACGGTGGTGCGGAAGCGTGTGCGAGAGAAAAACATAGAGCGTGGCATCGCCTCCACCATTGGCTATCTCTCGACGCTGGCGGCGTGGCTTGGTGGTGAGCACGTGTCGTCTGATACGGATTTGTCGGTCACGCTGCAATGGTTGTATTCCTCTGGTTTGGAATACCTAGAAGAGAAACAACGGAATTTTCTTAGCGAAGTGCGGAAAAAACAAGACCGTTACGGCTCGAATGATGCTGCTTAGAAAGAGGTGATGCATGAAAGATAGCATTAGTGTTGCTCCTACGCATAACTGCACATCGGTACAAATAGCACTGGTGATGCAACCTCTCTTACTCACAGTCGAGCAAGTAGCGCAAGTGCTGAACTTTAGTCGCTCGAAGGTCTACGAACTCATTAACTTTGATGAATTGCCTGTGCTGCGCTTTGGCAAGTCGGTACGGGTCCGTGTTTCTGCTCTGGAACAATGGTTAAACCTACAAGAGGAAAAAGCGGGTTCTAGTCAATTAAGGAAGGTGGCATAAGATGCGTAGTCATGGTGAAGGCACGATAACACAACGCAAAGACGGACGTTGGCAAGCTCAAATTTCGATTGGTGGCGGCAAGCGGAAAACGTACTATGGCAAGACGAAAAAGGAAGTACAGGAAAAGTTACGGGTAGCTGTCAACGAGCAAAAACAGGGTATGCTATCTACTGGTCCTGACCAAACGTTAGCTTCTTACCTTACTGATTGGTTAGAGATGGTTCATAGGCCGATTGTAGAACCTCGTACCTATGAGCAGTACCTTTCAATAGTAAATCGTCACCTTATTCCTGGTCTTGGAAAAATTAAGTTACGGAAACTTACCGTACAAGAGTTACGTGCCTTTTATGCTGAAAAGATTAAAGAGGGCAAGGCTCCTAGAACAGTCTCACAGTATCACACTGTTATTCGTAAAGCGTTAGGTGATGCAGTGAATGATGGGGTGCTTTCTCGTAACGTTGCCTCTCTTGTGCGTCCTCCTGCGGTTCGTCGTTATGAACCTCAAGTATTAACAATCGAGCAGGCTAAGAAGTTGTTAGAGGTTGCACGTGGTCATCGTTTAGAGGCATTGATTATTGTTGCTGTGACGACTGGTGCGCGTGAAGGTGAGTTGTTAGGTTTGCATTGGAATGATGTTGATTTTGAGCAGAAGGTGATGTATGTTCGTCGCTCCATAGGTAGGGTAAAGGGTCGTGGTCTTGTTGAGAATGAACCAAAGACAAAGACGAGTAGGCGTAAGGTGATGCTCTCTGATGTTGCTATAACGGCGTTGAAGGAACACAAGGTACAACAAGAGAGTAGACGCCTAGAAGTTGGTAAGAAGTGGATTGATAAGAATATTGTGTTCTCTGGTTTCGTTGGTGGGTATCTTCTCCATCAAACAATGATGCCTTTGTTTCGTCGTCTCCTGAGAGAAGCGAGTTTACCAGTTATGCGCTTTCATGATTTGCGTCACAGTGCAGCAACTATTCTTTTATCGAAACGTGTGCATCCGAAAATTGTACAAGAGATGCTGGGACATAGTACCATTACAATGACGATGGATACGTATTCTCATTTGTTCCCTTCGATGCAGCAAGACGCTTCTAGTGGGATGGATGATGTGTTTGGCGGCTCTTAAACTGCTGTCAATTCTGCTGTCAGTGGTGTTACGTGGTAGGGTTGGTCTTCTATTACTTGAGGTGTAGAGCGGTTTCGTGGTTAGGGATTTAGACTTGTTCGTACACGAAACAGATGTACGAACAAGTAGCACATTTGAACATTCATCAGCTTGTTTACGAGTAGTATGAATGCTTGAGCAATTTCTCTGCCTTTTGTATAAGGCGTAGCGTTGCTGGTCTGAGGCATAGCATGGCTAGTTCAGAGAAGGTAAACCAGCGTACATCTTTTGCCTCGGTCTGCAAAAGCCGAACTTTTTCTGGTGATGAGGTAGAAAACAAATACCGGAAATCTATGTGGTAATGCTCTGATTGCTCATTGCGAGCGGGAATGACATGCGTATCAATATCAATCAGCATTGGCCGTTCTCGATCAGGAAAAAACGCCAGATCAGTCAGACCCGACTCCTCAACTGCCTCACGAAAAGCCGTTTGTGCTGGATCAAATTCATCCTCTCCATGCCCACCCATCTGAAGCCACAACTGAAGCTTGCGGTGGTGTAGAAGCAGCACTTTCCTGTCTTCACGGTCAAGAATTAAGCCAGAGCCAGTAATATGGCCTGCTTCACAACTCTGGAGCCAGATATCCGTGTGTTGCATAATCATATGCCTGGCAAGGGTTACTGACGCTTCTTCCGCATCATCTACACATACATGTGCATCTAATAGTTCTAAGAGCCACTGTGAGGCTTGCTGCATACGTATCACTTCTCCGTGAGTAATAATTGTGCGGTAACATGGTCTGTGATAAGAATGTTTGCAAGACCAGCCTTGAGCGTTGCGCGAATAGCGGAAATATAAGCCGGACCACCGCCAGCAACAAGAATTACTTTTGCGCCCTCTTTGCGAATTTTCCGCTTGAGATGAGGAATTTCAAAACCCGTTAAATAATATGGTGGAGGATCGAGAAGTGTGTTAATGCATCGACCTTCCGCATTAAATACCCAATGATTAATATCTACCGCAGGGTGCATCGCCTCTACCGTTTGAATCTGTTCTTTGGAAAGAATTCCTCTTACCACGACTTCATCATTCGTATGCGGCGGCCAAATGCTCATCATAACCACATTCGCTCTGTCGTGAAGACTGGCTGCTTGCTTCATAATAGGATCCATTTGTCTCATCATTGTTATACTCATGAGAGCATTTGGGATGGTTGGGAAAAATGCAGGCATACAGCACCACGTATGCATCCCCCCATATGCCCTTGCAATATCGTAAGCAATCAAATTTGCATCACCGTCACTCGTATGGGCTTCAACAAAGCCAATCGTAGCAACAACCTGCAAATGAGGGAGCAGTCTGTCCGGATTGAGATAGCGTGCAACGTTCCGCATGAAGGTAGTACCACCTGAAACAGCCAGAATATCGGTGTTGGTCAGGAGTTGATCGAGATAGTCGGCAGCAGATTTGGCAATCTCAACAACCACTTCCTCAGCAGTTTCATGCTCTTTCATCCCTTCAAAATTGTTACCAGGAACGAGTACAACATCTTCCAATTCCAGCCCTATACGTGCTTCGCGTGAGAGATTTCGTAAATAGCCTGAACGCATGTCAGGGACAATAGAAACGCGGACAATGCCTCGATCTTTCGCCTTCTGTAGTGCTTTACTCACCGTTTGTCGAGAGCAAAACTCTTTCTCGGCGATTATTTCCTGTGAATTTCCATCTTCATAATACATATAGGCAACCTTGCGGAGAAATCGTTCATCGCTAAGCAAACGAGCCTCTGAGCCGTTTGCCTGTGACATCTCTGATGGCATGTTCTCACTCCTTCCTGGTACAGATTACTTCTCTGCTAGAACACTATTTCGCGTGCGTGAGCGGTTTGCTTCCCCAGACTGTGAGGTGCGGCCAGATCGCGGAGAAGTCTGGTTGCTTCATATCTTTAAGTGCCTGTCGATAGAGAGCTTCATAATTTTCCGACAGTCCTACCCATTTTTGAACGAAAGGGGTTGTGGTGATATGAAGATATTTCACATCTTCTATGTACATCTCTCCTTCTGACGTTCCCGCTCGAAAGAGCAAAGGATAAGCTTTTACCTGTACGTTTTCGCACCAACTTTTCGTGAGCAGTTCTGCCAGATGACCTGTTAAGCCTGCTGTGTCTTGTGTAAAGATATGTCCTGCCCTGTAGAACGCACCCATCGCTAGATCATACAGTTGCGTCAAAGCGGAACTCGTATTCTGGGTAACTACCTCACTTTCGCCCACACGAATAATTCCGCCGGGACGAACGACCCGTTGCATTTCGAGAAGTAACGGAGGCCAATCCCAGGTACGGACAAAACTTATACCAAAGCGCAGATTTACCAGATCAAATGAGTTATCAGGAAAATCAAGTCTCTTCAATGCATCCATAACCCGAAACTCAACACGGTTTGTAAGTCCCTGCTCTTTTGCTTGGGTACGCGCGTAGTCGGTCATTAACGTACTGATATCAACACCAACAAGGCTCATTTTTGGATATACCTGCGCCGCTTCTAGTACCCATCCTCCTGTACCACAGGCAACATCCAGAACGCGCCGAAAAGTATCCACGTTTGGCTGCTCTGGTAACACTCCACCCGTTGCCGCTGTAATCATGCGACTTTGTAGAACCAGACGAAGCAGTTCTGCCTTTTTCTTGCTGCTCTGAACTATGTACGTACTGGCATTATCACCTTTAGAGGAGTTGCTAAAAGATGCCATGCTCTCGCTCTCCTTTTCATGATGAGACGAAACCGAGATGGAAGGGGGATTATTGCCCAGAGGTTTGCGGCCCCATGCAGTAAGGTGGGGCCAGGTTGCAGAAAAATCGAGTTGCTCTAAATCCTCAGATAATTGTCGATAGAGAGCGTCATAATTTTCTGGAAGACCTGCCCACTTTTGAATAAAGGGGCGAATTGTTTGGAAGATAGACCTCGTGTCTTCTTTGAAAATCTCTAACTCTGGCGTTCCCGCCTGAAATATCAGAGAATAGAACTTGCTCTGCACTCCTTCGCACCAACTTTTGGTAAGAAGTTCTGCTAGACGGTTGGTCAGACCTGCGCTTTCTTGTGTAAATAGGTGTCCTGCTCGGTACAAGGCATGCACAAATAGATCGCTCAATTCGGTCAGTGCTTGACTCGCACTTGGATTACTAATTTCACCTTCAGTAAGACGAATAACGCCTCCTGGACAAACGACGCGCTGCATCTCAAGGAGAAGATTAGGCCAGTCCCAGGTTCGTACAAAACTCACGCCAAAGCGCAGGTTCACCAAATCGAACGAGTTATCAGGAAATTCAAGTTTACTCAGTGCATCCATGACGCGGAACTCGGTTCGATCTGAAAGTCTCTGTGTTTGCGCTTGAACACGAGCATAATCGATCATCAACGAACTAATATCAATCCCGACCAAGTTCATCTCTGGATAGGTTTTTGCCGTATCCAGTGCCCAGCTACCCGGGCCACAAGCAATATCAAGGATGCGACGAAAGGCACCTGGGTCTGGTTGCTCTGCTAAAACTCCACCCATCGCGGCTGTGATCATATGACCTTGTAGAACTTGACGACGGAGTTCTGCCTTTTTCTTACTGTCCTGAACCATATATGTGCTAGTACGTTCGCCTTTGTTGGAGTTACCAGAAGTTGTCATACGTTTCTCCTTCCTTTTCGTATGCTAGTTTGATGTTTTTTATATGTTTTACAGCATACTCTAACCCATAATTTACGGCTCAGACAGGTGTTGTCTTTACGTGAAGCATTATACGTATATTATGCGTGACTTGTCTAGTGGTATTGCTAACTGCAAACACTGGAATTTCATCTCTGCGAGTATTACATACTGTTCACACCTCTCAAAAAAAGTCAGTGTGCTACTAAAACCACAAAGTACTACATCACGTTTTACTTTGACCGTTTCACTACAAGCATCCATACATCTGCCATAAATATACACATGTCTATGGAACAGGGCATTAGGCGCAAACGCTCTATTTTTTACAAAATCCTAAAAATGCATTGACTCTTACAGACAATATGTTACACTTCCCTCATAGGTTACATATTTTCTGGTGAATAAGGGTGCTGCATTATTGACTGTGATTACAACAGCGATACCAATTTTTTATCAGGAAACGAGCAACGCCAGTCTAGGGAAGGAAAGGCATAGAGATGGGCAAGCAACTTCTGTTCAAAGTGGAAAAGAGTCGTGTTCTTGTTCCTGTTGGAGAACCTTGTATCTTTGGCTGCGGATATTGCTATACACGAGGTGGAGAAGTTGGTCTCGCAAAACTTGACATGGAGGATGTTTTCAGTCAATTTGAGCACTTTGCACAAAGTGCTTCTTTTGAGACCATTCAGTTCGGCTATGATGGCGATCCTTTTGCACGTCCAGAGCGTGGTATCACGATGCTACAACGCTTAGCGACAATGGGCAAGCACTTGAACTTTAGCACGAAGGCCGCACTTGAGGTCTCGACACTAAACGCACTTGAGGGTATCCAACGTACCATGAATGCGAAAAGGACGACATTAAGTGCCTTAATTTCCGTAAGTTGTTGGGACTCTGCCTCTCTCGTGGAGCCACACACGCCTTCGCCATCTGAGCGCATGAACTCAATTATCGGTTTGAAAGCGAGAGGGATTCCTGTATTTATCGCAGTACGACCTATCCTACCACACATCGCTGATGCGGAATATGAACGCATTGCAACTGAAGGCGTCCGTGCGGGGTGTGACGGATTCATTTTGGGACCTCTCTACGCCGACGACAGAGGACAGTTTGTGCGCTTCATTCCTGCCAAGACGCTCAAGACCGTCCCAAGCCGAAGGGATAAAGTCTCGTGGTCCGCTCACACTCCAACTTGGACACGCTATGAAGATACTGAGCGTCTCCAACGCCTAAGTACCATGATTGAACGTTTAGGAGGACATGTCTTTGTATCGTCGGCGGATGCAATGACATTAGTAAGCCAGAAGCGACTGAGAACTGCACCCCTTGAGGCAGCGTAAGGAGGAGAAATACTATGAACATTGGCATCGTTGAGGATAATCCCTCCATTGGAGGACTCTTACATACCGCTTTAGGACTCTTGGGACACCAGCCTTCTCTCTATCATAATGGATGGAGTTTTCTCGAAAGCCTTTTCTCCGAAGAACACTGCCCCTTTGAAGTAGTTCTTATCGACCTGATCTTGCCAACAGAAATGTCTGGAACTCAAGTTATTTCCACGCTTCGTATACATTATCCTTCATTACCAATTATTGTTGTCTCGGCTGTGGATGCACTGGAGCTTAGTAATATCCAGAAACGCTATCCAGAGATTATGACCTTACAAAAACCATTTTCATTACACGACCTGCGGACATATCTGACGCAGGCCGCAGTCCTTTCGAGAGAGCATTGTGAGCATCCGGTTCCTAAAAACTTTCTCATGGCTTTTCAGACAGAATGAGATTTTTTCGCATTCGCCTTACTTTTCCTCTTCAATTACAAGGGCACGTTTCAAGTGTTCCAGCGATGTGTTACCACCAGAACACACAATCCCTACCTTCTTACCTTGTAGTTCCGCACGCAAACGATACGCCCCTGCGAGTGGAGCAGAGCCTGCCGCTTCCGCGAGTGTATGGGCGCGTTCAATCATCCATGCCATCGCCTGTAAAATCTCGTCATCACTCACGAGTAAAAAGTCATCGAGTTTGTCCTGTAAAATTGCTTGTGGCAGTTCAAAGGCACTACCTGTTGCCAGACCATCAGCAAGGGTACGATTGGGCGCGGATAACAGCTTGTGCTGTTTCCAGGAGAGATATGCCGCCGACGATGCCTCGGACTGCACACCGATAACGCGAATATTCGGATTGATGGTATTCGCGACAATACATGCACCAGCCGCCCCACTGCCACCACCGATAGCCACGAAGATCATCTCTAGCTCTGGCTCATCCTCCATCATCTCCAGGATGCCAGTCGCGACTCCTGCAATCAATAAAGGTTCGTTGCCGGAGTGAATATAGCGATAGCCATGTTTCTGTGCCAACTGCTCACAATACAGCTTCGCCTCGTCATAGGTCGCACCGGCAAACAGCACTTCGGCACCCATCCCTTGCATCGCCGCGACCTTGCCAGGATTCGCCCCCTCCGGCACCACAATACGGGCCTGCACCCCGAATAGCTTCGCCCCATATGCTACTGATTGTCCATGATTACCCGTTGAAGCGGCAATCACGCCTCGTTGTCGTTCTTCCGCGCTCATCTGCGAAATAAGGTTGACGCCGCCACGCACCTTGAATGCACCAACGGGCTGATAGTTCTCGTGCTTGATGTAGACATTCGTGCCGACCAGATCGTTGATCGTGGGATACGAATAGAGCGGTGTGCGCTGTAAGTACGGGCGAATCTGTCGCTGTGCCAACAATACATCCTGAAATTGTGGAGTATACATGAGCTAAGTGTCTCTTTCTACTGCATCTATTACGCTACTTGTCGAGAGGTGATAAGCAAAGTATACTACAAAAACAGGGTGGGAGGGAACAACGTACATTGAGCCAGCAACAGCCATACGATAGTTCGATCAAAGCCATATTCAGTGAGGACGCACCCGCTATTCTACCACTTCTGCTGCCTGGAGATGAGTGGAACAGAAGAGATACTAACCTTCAACTTTCGCGTCTTGCCACTCTGGATGTTAGACGCGCGACAATACGTAGCAGAGCATGCTGTGAGCGTGTATACCTTGCTTCCAATGATGGCTCATATAGATGCACACATGCTCTTGCAAGCTATAGACGAACTGATAGAATATTGTCAAGGGGACGACTCAAAGTTAGCGCGTCGATTATTATGGTTAAGCGTATTCTTGAAACGTGCGGAAACGATGCCATTGGTAGAGAAAACGCGAGTAGAGGAGCGACTAGAAATGTTTGACGAATTATTAGAACAAGACGAATTTGTGCAGAAGCAACGGGCGCGTGGTCGTCAAGAGGGAAAAATCGAAGAAGCTCAAGAAGTACTTGTTAATTATGTAAGCATTCGTTACCCTTCCTTAACAACATTAGCACGACAACGGGCAGAAGCAACCGGCCAACAGGCACAACTACAGAACATACTGAATAGAATATTTGCCGCTCCCGACGAAGCAACGGTACGCTCTCTTCTTAGCACTTCCTCGTCGGCTGCATAAAAGCAAAAACTATGTGAGAGGCGGTA
>JAABUQ010009486.1_pt1 | contig 13143 bp, 9 predicted proteins | sample 5560001 | NCBI WGS metagenome assembly JAABUQ01 (sample SAMN10711888, study PRJNA513371) | rock metagenome | isolation source: Antarctica rocks | place: Antarctica: Victoria Land, Finger Mt nord | collected 2015-12-18 | reverse complement strand
TTTTCATTAATAATAGAGTGATAATAAACCTCAGCTAGCGAATAAGATTCCTCTTTCAAGCCTAGATAAGAATTAATCAAGGCTAAACATACAGTAGCTTTTTCTGACCAACGATGATGAGCTGTATTTTTACTCAGGTTTATCACTCGTTGAAATAATAATTTAGCTGCCTCCAATTCCCATAAATCTATTTGATAAAGACCAATACTTAATAAAGAATCTACTTCTAACATCTTTAAATAATAAGCTGTATGTTGATTATCTTTTGTGGTACTTAGCAGTTTTAAAGCTTGGGTTGCCAGAGTGATTGTTTTCTCTTGATATTCAATTGCTTGGCGGGGTTTGCCAGTAATCCAGTATAAATCTCCGGCAATATTATATAGTTCGCTCAGGTTATGAATGGACTGAACGTGGCGAATAACTTGAGTAATTGCACTGAATACAGGCTGAAGTAAACCCATGCGATACATGATGCTACCAAGGGGTAAAAACTGTTGCCACTGATTGTTTCTACTTCTGAGAATTACTCCACCAGCCGACTCAAAATCACTAACTGCTATATAGTGATAATAAGCTTCTAAGGCTTGCATAGCATCTTGAGTAGTCTCAATAGTTTGAATACTTGCTGTCCAAAAATCTGCGATTTTGTAATTGATAATTTCCCACTCATCGCTAAGTCGTAACCGAGCGATCGCCTCTTCCCGAATTGCCGGATGCAGCCAGTATTCCCCTTGATGAAACTCGACTAAAGACCGATTCCGCAATGAGTTAATGATTTGCTGACGCTGGAGACTTGGCACATCCCAAAGTAAACATAACAGTCCCTGAGTTGAAATTGTTGGTACATCCTGGTAGCGACAACAACTCAAACGGCATAACAGACGATAAGCTGTAGAATCGAGAGTCTGCAAACGATTAATTTGACTGACTACCAAATTTTTTAAATCTGTTGCTGCTAATAGCTCGGCATGGTTTTCTTGCCAATAGGCAACCATATCTCCCTCAAAATCTTCAGAGACTGTACCGCAGAGAATTCCCATTGCTTTAGCATTGCCTCCATAGGCGCGATGCATCATCTGTAATGTAGGTAAGTCGATGGGCATCTGACGATAACTAAAAAACTGCTGCCATGCTGCCCGATCTAAGCCAGGAAGCCGATAATGCTCAATATTGAGTTCCGGCTCACAAAGGCGATCGCGGCTCGTAATTAAGGTAATAGACTGCACATTGGCATCAGCCAGAACACGCAATAACTCTACATAGCTGCGATCAGGCTCAATTAATTGTCCTTGCCGATCTAAAGCTGGCTCAAGGTTATCAATCAATATCCCCACCCGATGCGTTTGGAGTTGCCGCTTCAGTCGCCCCAAGCTCACGCCAAATTCTAACCCAGGCTCTTGTTTAAAGTCTTGTTTCAGCCACTCTTCCACAACTCGCTGGGCCGATGCAATATTTTGAGTCTCCTTTGCCATCAGTAGTTCTAGTACTAACTCAAACTTCTGATGGAGATATTGCTGAGCCAAGGTTGTCTTACCCAAACCCCCTTCACCTTGAATAACTATGACTTTACTGCCTCGCTCGATCAGGGTGTCGATGTGGGCGATCGCTCTTACTCGTCCCACAAAATTAAGTTTTGGTTCAGTTAGAGGTATCGTCTGGATCGTATTGGCTTGAAGTGAGTGAATAGCAGTTTTTTGTAAATGCCGTTCTAAAACAGCTCGGCAATTCATTTTCGTAATCTTCTCCCCCAGTTCTTTTGAGAGTAACTTCCATAACTGGGAGCCAACATCTTTGACATGTCCTTCCGTGCAACCGTAATATTCTGCAATTTTTAGGTATTTATTACCCTGTAAAACTTGCTGAAGGATAGCTGTTTGCAGAGTATTTAAACGTTCTCCAGTTTTTGTAAGAACTAATATATCTATCCATGCTAGTGCTGCTTCAGCGTTCATGGCTTGATTACAAATTATTTTCACTTAGTCTAACCTACCAAATCCAACTTTCCCTACTTGTTAACTTTGTCAAACTGCCGACTTCATCCGACTGACAATTTATTGCTTATTTTTTAATCTGTAAATAACGCTGATGACAAAATGCTTCAATAAGTGAGCATTGCAAATTGAATTTCAGCTTAAAAAATGCTCGTTTTATTTAGCACAAGTCGAGAAAAATATCAATGACTACACCAATAGCTTCTCAGGTGTTCTCAATATTACCCACTGATTTAGATCCACAACGACTACCTCAGCATGTAGCTGTAATTATGGATGGGAATGGTCGATGGGCAACTAGGCAGGGATTGCCGCGCCTGACTGGACATCATCAGGGTGCAAAGGCGTTGAAAGCACTGTTACGCTCTTGTAAAGATTGGGGGATTAAAGCGCTAACAGCCTATGCCTTCTCAACTGAAAATTGGCGACGACCTACCGAAGAAGTTGATTTTCTCATGCTTCTATTTGAACGGTTGCTCTATAAAGAACTAGCACAAATGCATCAGGAAGGGGTGCGGGTATCATTTGTGGGAGATTTGTCAGTCTTGCCTCAGTCTCTCCAGCAGATTATGCAGCGCTCGACGACAGAAACTGCTAATAATCAGGCAATTCACTTGATTGTGGCGGTGAACTACGGCAGTCGCCACGAAATTGTTAGAGCTTGTCATCAAATAATAAATCAGGTGCAACAGGGAGAAATTAGCCCCGAACAAATTAATGAAAATCTGTTTGAACAACACCTCTATACAGCAGGCACTCGTAGCCCAGATCTCCTGATTCGTACTAGTGGTGAGATGCGTCTGAGCAATTTTTTGTTATGGCAAATGGCTTATACAGAAATTTACTTTACCGATACACTCTGGCCTGATTTTGACCGAGCAGCATTTCATCAGGCTTTGTTAAGCTACCAAGGGCGCGATCGCCGATATGGTCAACGAACTCGAACCGCCGTGTGATGACGGGAGCTGCGTTGACTTCGTCAAGTTTCTTCGTATCATGAACCTGATAGTTGTCCGGTGCGTACTTAAAAGCAAATTGGTTATGAGAACACATACACTACCGATTTTAGCAACAGCCTTATTGGCATTGTCAGCATGTAATAATACCCCCACACCTCAAAACACAATTCAAAACACGCCTCAAAATACAGCTACTGACAAGGCTCCTTTTCCCAAATACGACCACATTTTCATCATCATTGAAGAGAACCATGCCTATGACCAAGTAATCGGTAAGTCTTATACACCAACGATTAATAAATTGGCACAGACTTATGGCATAGCAACTAATTACTTTGGTGTGGTACACCCTAGTGAAGCTAATTATGTGGCGCTAATCGGTGGTAGCACTTTCGGCATTCATGACGACGCACCTTACAACGCCAAGTCTAATACTTCAGGTAATAGCAGTGGGGTTGAGCATACTATCACCCAACCTAGCTTGCTCGACCAACTAGAGGCAAAAGGGTTAACCTGGAAAGGTTATTTTGAGGACATCCCCTCTCCTGGATACAAGGGTACAACTTATCCCACCCCGACTAAAGCACTCTATGCTTCCAAGCACAACGGCTTTATTAACTTCAAGAAGGTGCAGGACAATCCCCAAGAGTTGGCTAAGCTTGTCGGCTTCGATCAACTTAATGCGGACTTAAAAAGCGGAAATGTCCCAAACTACAGCCATATCGTTCCCAACCAGTGTAATGAAATGCATGGTCTATCGGTAGTCTGCCCTCTACAAGGTGCCGATAGCGACAGCGATCGAAAACTGATTCAACAGGGTGATGCCATCATTGGTAAGATTGTCAACCAAATTATGAGTTCGAGTTTTTGGTCATCAGGCAATAATGCGATCGTTGTTACCTGGGATGAAGACAACTTCAGGCAACCTTTCAATCAGGGGTGCTGCGGTTTCGATCCTAAAAGTCCAGCTAACTTTGGTGGGGGTCATATCGCTACAATTATAATTACTAGTCACGGTGGACGTGGGGTGAAGGATAACACTGCTTACAATCACTACTCGTTGTTGAGAACTGTAGAGGACGCTTTTGGGCTGAATTATCTGAATTATGCTGGTGACACTGCTAATGGTGTTAAGTCTATGACACCATTTTTTGCTCCAACTGCTGCCACCCGCGTTCCTTGATATACAGTCAACTTATAAACGCATCTAACTATAGATAGATGTTAGATTAAGCAGTAGACCTCATGTGAGGGCAAATTTTGTCTCAGCCTATACTAGGAGCAATTATTGCGATCGCTCTTACAAGGTGTCATTGCCAGGAATAGAAAAGATGAAAAGACTGCGGTTTTTTATCGTTTTAGTATGTGGTCTAATTTTAGGGATCGTCTTACACAATCTATTTCTAGGCATTGAGCCTGCTACGGCACGCTTGGTTAATGAGCAGCAGACGCAAGCGATTAGATTACTTAAACGCGGTACACAACTAAAACAGCCAGCAGCTCGTCAGCCCAAATTTAATCAGTCGGAGTCGGAGTTGCAACCGTTTGATGAGGTAGTGAAAAATACGGAAAAGTTGCAGGGGTTGTTCACGCTCTACCGCAACCAAGAGATGGGCAAAATCTACCTGGAAATTCAGCCGGAGCAGCTCAATAAAAACTACCTGAACACTGTGACACTAGAATCGGGGATTGGCGAACGCGGAATTTATAGTGGGATGCCGTTGCAAAACTTGCTATTTTACTTCCGCCGCGTCAACAACGATTTGCACTTTGTGGTACGCAACGAGAATTTCCGCACTCTTCCTGGCGATCCGCAAGCGCGATCGCTGGCACGCTCGTTTAGTGACTCGGTTTTATACTCTCTCCCAATTAAAAGCATTCATCCAGAACGCAAAACTATTCTCGTAAACTTGGGCGACTTGCTACTAGCGGATGTACCAGGATTATCATCGCAATTGTCATCACTGTTGCAAGGTTCCTACCATTTAGATGAGAAAAAGTCTTATTTTGGCGCTGCTAAAGCCTTCCCTTTCAACTTAGAAATTGAATCAGTTTATGGGTTTTCATTCGGCGGCGATCGCCAACCAGCTAATTTAGAAACATTACCTGATAGCCGCGATCTCACTATTCGCGTCCACTATGGTTTTTCCCAACTGCCAAAAAACAACGGCTACTCTCCACGCCTAGCAGACGATCGGGTTGGTTATTTCATCACAGCTTACGAAAACTTCTCTGATGATAACCGCCGCGATCCTTTCGTGCGCTACATCAATCGCTGGCACTTAGAAAAACAAGATGCAAATATCGCCCTGTCTCCTTCGAAAAAACCAATTGTGTTCTGGATTGAGAATGCAGTACCGCTAGAGTACCGTGATGCCCTCAAACAAGGCGTTTTAATGTGGAATCAAGCCTTTGAGCAGTTGGGGTTTAAAAATGCTATTCAAGTGCAGCAGATGCCTGATGATGCTAAGTGGGACCCATCTGATGTCCGCTACAATACGATCCGTTGGCTGAATACAGTGGATGGATTTTTTGCTTTAGGACCATCGCGAGTCAACCCTTTAACTGGGGAAATTTTAAATGCCAATATTATTGTAGACGGCAGTTTTGTGCGGGTACTCAAGCAAGAGTATCGCAACATTGTTCAACAAAACCAATCACATCCGCGATCTTTATTATCCTATGCGATCGGTGGTTCCATAGGTGCCAATAGCTCAGTCTGTGCAAATAGTCAGGGCGAACAGGATGTACCTGCTGACGAAAGTCCCAATACCGTCTCTTTATCTAAATTGGCAACCCACTACGATCTTTGCTACGGCAGGGAGATTAGTAACCAATTCGCGATCGGCTCTTTAGCATTGTCACTTCCAGACACAGCGCCCAGTAGCCAACAGATGAAAGAGTATATATCTCAATATCTGCGTCTAATTATTGCCCATGAAGTGGGACATACTTTAGGTTTGCGACACAACTTTCGTGGCAGTACGCTACTCAAACCAGAGGAGTTGAACAATACCAGCATTACCCGCACTAAAGGGCTTGTTGCCTCAGTAATGGATTACATACCACCAAATCTCGCACCTCCAGGCGTGAAGCAAGGAGACTATTTTCCCAACCGGATCGGTGTTTACGATCGATGGGCAATTGAGTACGGCTACAAACCGAGTGGAGCATCAACTCCTCAAGCAGAGACGCGGTTTCTCGAAGCTATTGCCCAAGCATCTAGTAAGCCTGAACTGGACTATGCTACAGATGAGGACATGTTCGATCTCGATCCAAATGTTAACCCTTGGGACAATAGTAGCAATGTATTGCAATACTCGCAGTGGCAGTTAGAAAACGATCGCGCTATGTGGAAGCGTCTAGAGAAGTATCCACACAAGGGCGACTACAGTGAGTTGAGTCAAACATTTGATACAGTATTTAACCACTATCTCCAAAACACCTTCTTCATCACCAAATATATTGCTGGACAAACATTTCACCGCGATCATATCGATCAACCCAATGGACGGTTGCCGTTTGAACCAGTGCCTGTGGAACAACAGCGCTTGGCATTGGCGATGCTACAAAAATATATCTTTGCCTCTGATGCTTTTGGCTTTCCGCCGGAATTGCTGAATAAGTTAGCTCCGTCGCGCTGGATGGACTGGGGTAATCGGGTGCCAACTAGTCGTCTCGACTATCCAATTCACGATAGTATTTTCTTGATGCAGAGCTTGGTGTTGAAAGAGCTACTGTCTGGCAATCGTCTGAATCGTCTGGGTGACATTGAGTTGAAAAGTCAGCCAGGGCAAGCACTCACACTCCCCGAATTGTTTGATACTCTCCAAACTGGGATATGGACAGAGGTACTACAACCAAATGGCAAGCTACAGCAGATCTCTAGTCTCCGTCGCGCTCTACAACGAGAATATTTGAAAATTGCCGTTGGCATGGTGTTGCGGACGGAAAAAGTACCAGAGGATGCACGCACACTAGCTTGGTATAAACTAGGTCAATTGCGTCATGCACTTGATAAGACATTATCTCACTCTAATAAGTTGGACGAATATACATTGGCGCATTTGGAAGAGACACGCGATCGCATTAATAAGGCTTTAAGCGCCCAACTGCAATCTAAATGAAAAGCTAAACTGTCGCGCTATTCAAATCAACCTGCCACAAGTTTAAATTCCACTTGCAAGTTGGATCGAAAAAATGCATCATATAAGCATTAAATTTAGTGCATAACAGCTTATGCTAAATGTTAGCCGTGACATCAACTCGCTCTCAAATTTCAAGCGCAACACCAGCGATTTCATCCATCAGTTAAAAGAAACTAAAGCCCCGATTGTCTTAACGGTTAACGGAGTGTCAGAATTAATTGTGCAAAGTGCGGAGGGTTATCAGGCACTAATCGAGCGACTAGAATATCTGGAGGCAGTTGCTGGAATCAGATGCGGATTACAAGAAAGGGCAGAGGGCAAAGGGCAACCAGCGCTAGCAGCCCTTGAGGAACTTAGAATCAAGCTGAATGCTCCGCCTAGTGAATGATGTACAACATTGAGATCCTACCTCAAGCCTTAAGTGAGATCGAAACAGCATATCAATGGGTGGAGTCAAATATTGACACAGCCTAATCTACAGTTTTTTTGCAGAATTAGCCTACTGTTGCTGAACTCAATCATTAGGTGGAAAAATAAATAATAAAATAAAAATCAATGAAAATTTCAAAGTCAGTAGATCATCTTTACCTATCCGAACTTGCGCAAAAAATTTGTGCGTTACCTCCAGATGAAGCTGCTTCATTTCTTTTTGAAGGCAGTAGTCTAGTTTTACTAGCAGGTTATCCTAATATTGCTTATCAGTTATTCACGAAGTTGCTAACGGGAGAACTCAAAATAAGTGAGGAGAGTAGTCTTGCTCATCCAATAAAATCTATTCTGCCTAGCTTGTGTTACTTAATGGGAATTACATGCCCTGCAATCTTTTCAGATCAGGAAAAATCTATTGTTGAGCTTGAAGAGCATATCTTTGAACAATTGCGTAAGTATGAACAAGTGGCTAATATAGATCGATGGTTTCATGTGGCACTACCATCAGATGATTGGAGTGAAGATTTCCTACATGAAATAACTTATCCAAAAGCTGACATTGAAGAAAGTGAGAAATATAGGGTTTACAGCTTCTTACAAAATCTACATAGAATTATTTCTGTCCGTTACCTCAGCCAAGGAAGATTGCAAGAAGCAGATAGGCTTTTGAGAATTTTTGAAGACGTTGTTAATGCCCGGAAAATAGAAACAAAAAGCTATGTAGAGCAAGAAATAATTGTTTTTGGTATTCGCACTTATTGGGGTCCTAATGATAGTGTAAATCTCGATAAATACATTTTAAATTGGTGGCAAGCTTCAGATAATTTAATAGGAGCTTTATATTTGGTGGCTTACTTACCGCCTCTGATGAAAAGAATTTCTGAAGGCGTTTTGCAAGATGAAATTAAAATTTACGAAGTTCAAGCTCAAGAATTTCTAAAATCTGTAAATAGCCGAAGCTACGCTCCGCAGTCGGTTGGATTTGTTCCAACTGTAAGAGACTGGAAGCTGTTTTTAGAAAAATGGAATGAGAGAATATTTGAAAATCTAGATGAAGCTCGTCGTGAGAATTATGAATATCGCTATCCTCAAGCTTTAATAGATCAACAGTGCTTAAAAGAGGGTGCAACAGAAGAGGAAATTATTGAACTAGAAAAAAAACTACAGACAAAACTCCCAGTAAGTTATAGAAACTTTCTTCTTGCTTCTAATGGTTTTGTAATTTTGGATGAGTACTGTGAATTATTTGGTACAGATAAAATAAATTGGTTTATTGCTGATGCTGAAAATGTCGATTGGGCGGAAGCTTGGGACGATCTTTATGAGGTCAGTGATGAAAAATATTTTCAGTACGGAGTACACCAAGATTGTGTTTGGATCAGAGGCAAATACATGGAGACAGCTTTACAAATTAGTTCTACTGAAGATGGGTATGTTTATCTTCTTAATCCACTGATCGTTGATGATAGAAAAGAGTGGGAAGCCTGGGATTTTGGGAGTAAACTACCCGGAGCTTATCGCTATCGTTCCTTCTGGGATATGATGCAGAAAATTTACGAGAGAGACGTTAATGGCTTTGAGCCGACAGCCGTGTAAAAATCTGCAACGATCGCCCCTCACTGCTCGTCATTACCTCTACCCTCCCTGTAAACCATTCTTTCAATAATGGCATCCAGTCTACTAATCATTGCATTGTTGCTAGCGATAATAGCATCGTGCTGTTGACTAGCTTCTAGCAATACTTGAATAGGTTCGCTGAATGTTTCTAAGGTAGCTTCCAGCCTATCCATCCTGGCATTAGAGGCAGCTTCTGACTTTTCCATCCTGGCATTGAAGGTAGCTTCTGACTTTTCCATCTTGGCATTGAAGGCAGCTTCTGACTTTTCCATCTTGGCATTGAAGGCAGCCTCTGACTTGTCTATCCTGGCATTAGAGGCAACGATAGTATTGGTTAAGTTTTCTATTGCTACCTCAATCCTGTCTAAGCGATCTGGTTGATTGGCAGTCACGATTTCTCCCTACTGTAGTCGCTTCAGTTTAAACAGTTTTAAAGTGGTTATTGTATTCCGTCTCAACTCCAGAACAAATCCGGGCAGGATATCTTCCCCAAAAAGAAATTCGGGATCTTCTATCACCTCTACAATCTGGTTGGGACGATAAATTTCTACCTGTCGGCTTTTAGGATTAAGTAACCAACCCAAACGACAACCATTGTCAATGTACTCTCGCATTTTGGTCTGAGTATCCTCGATTGCGTCAGTAAGAGATATCAATTCTAAGACAAAATCCGGACACAAAGGCGCAAAACGCTGGCGCTGATCAGGGGTGAGAGAATTCCAACGAGCTTGCGCGATCCATGCCGTGTCCGGCGATCGCGTAGCCCCGTTTGGTAATCGAAATCCAGTGGAGGAGTCAAATACCTTTCCTAAATTTGTCCGACGGTTCCAGATGACGAGATCGGTAGTGAGTTCAGCATTGTAGCTGCCGCCTTCGCTACCTGTTGGTGGCATAACAATTAACTCTCCTATAGCGGTGCGCTCCAGACGCAGATCGGGGTTAGCCGTGACTAAGTGCAAAAACTGCTCGTCGGTAATTCTGAGGGTTGAGGGGATTTGAAGTGGAAGTTGATGCATGAGCGTACTGATTAACGACTCAAACTCCGCAAAAACCGTTGCAGGCTAGTTAGAAATCCTACCTGACTGACTGTAGGGGAACCATCTGGCTGACTTGTCTTTGTCAGGATTTGCTCTAGTTCTTCGCCTACTGGTTTCTTGGGCAGTTCGGCAAGCAATTGGTAATCGTCCTCGGTTTCTAACCAAACTTGCCAAGGATCGGGGTAGCAGCGAAACAGAGCGGCTCCCTCTAAGGGGCGGAGGTAGTAACAAGATTCAATTGTGCTGAGAAAGCGATCGCGCACTTTTCGGGCTGCATAGCCAATACCAACAATCGCTACATCTTCTAATTGGGGATTGAGCATGACAAAAGGGCGATCGCCTGCCTCTTCGCACATCTTTTCTACTTGAGCCACTTCCACTGCTGAGGGAGCAACACACAAAAAGGCTCGATCTTCTGGCAGAATTTGCTGTTGTACTGGCAGCTTTCCGGTGCCAACATCAGTGATTTTAGCTGAGATTTTTCCCCAGTCGCGACGAGCCAGAGCTGCTGCACCAGCATCAGGAAAGAAAATTGTGAACTGGGAACCGAATTCTTCAAAGACTGGAAGGAATTGCTCGGCTACTACCATTGGTTTGAGTTCTGGCAACATTAACTCAACTTGCAGCCGAAAATTACCATCGGCAACTGCTGCCTTTGTTGCTACTACTGCTTGGGCGATCGCTGCTTCAAGTGTCTCGGGAAATTCAGCCATAGTTTTTGTCTGCTTTTGAATAGCTCTATAAATGATTTAACGACTAGCGAATACCCTCTGTGAATTCAGTCGTTCTAAAATCTGCTTTAGTACCATTGCTACCCAGTCTACATCTGCTGATGTGGTGTCGCGACCTAATGTGAGGCGAATTCCTCCTGTCGCTATTTGGCTAGGATAGCCCATCGCTAGTAGAACTGGACTGGGGGTAAGTTTGCCGCTATGACAGGCAGAGCCAGCACTAATCGCAATCCCAGCTAAGTTCAACTGCCGCACAATGGTTTTACCGCTAATTTTCTCACCATCTGCGTTTCGTAAGCAGAAACTAACGTGATGGGGTAAGCGCGATCGCCGATCGCCTGTCGGTATCAGTACAGGTGTATCAGCTAGTAAGGCAAATAATTGCTCTCTTAACCCTATTAAACGAGCCGTTTGAGTCGGCATTTCTAGCGCTGCCAGTTCAGCCGCAACACCAAATCCAGCGATCGCAGGTACTGCTTGTGTCCCAGAACGCAACCGCGATTCTTGTCCCCCACCAGATAATAAGGGAACTAATTCTACTCCAGGACGGACATAAAGAGCGCCTGCTCCTTGAGGACCGTATATTTTATGGCTAGAAAGAGAAAGTAGATCTACTGGAAGTTGTTCGACACTTATGGGTAAACGCCCTGCTACTTGAACCGCATCTGTATGGAACAATACACCGCGCGCCTGAGCAATGTTTAAGAGTGCCTCAATTGGTTGTAGTGTACCAACTTCGCTTTGACCATAGATAGTTGAAACTAAAACTGTATTAGGTTGTAAAGCCGCCTCAAGGTGGCAAGGATCGATCTGCCCGTTGGTATCTACAGGCAACCGCGTCACCTCCCAACCCCACTGTTCTAGCAACCGAGCAGGTTCAGCAACAGCAGCATGTTCGACACTGGAAATAATCAAATGCTGAGGCGTTTGGTATCGTCGAGCAACACCCATAATTGCCAAATTATCTGCCTCTGTACCACCCGATGTAAAGACAATCGATTCAGGATCGGGAGCATGAAGCAAATCAGCCACCTGCATTCTGGCTTGTTCTACTACCGTTGCTGCTCTTTGTCCCCATTCATGCAAGCTAGAAGGATTACCCCATTGTTGAGTGAAGGCTGCTTGCATGGCGGCGATCGCTTCTGAACGTGGCGGCGTTGTAGCGCTGTAATCTAAATAAATTTGCATAAGCCAGCGATCGCGGTAGCATTGTCTTGCTAGTGGATATCTATCAGGATATATCGCCCCAAGCCGAGCGACCATTTTATTGTTTTTTCACTCCCCAATTGCTGGTTGTGTTGAGGCAATCTTGAGGAAATAAGATCGAACGCTGAACTAGATGTTGATTGTTCAAGCGTCGGGCAACGCGGCTAGGAATTGCGTAGTCGTAGACATGCCCCTGCCCTGCTAAAACAACTACTAAGTAGTCTGGGTGAGATTGCCAAAACTGAGCAATTGTTTCTGCCATTGTTTCATCCCAGAGAACTTGCGCTTTAAAGAAATTCTCGAAATTGGCACTCCTACCATTACCTGCATCTTGATGCTGTTTGAATATATTTAGCATCAGTTGCCGATACTCAGGATTGTCTGTGCGAATTTCCGACAAGGGAGGAATCAACTTTCTCTGTGCTAGTGTCAAGCTCTCCAAACCACCACGAGCAACTTGGCGCGTTACTTCTGTCGGAGTATTTAAAGCTAGAATCGGCAGTTTATTAGCTTTAGCAAACCGCAGGATCGAGGCATAGTATTCCCACGGGAAACCCCATCTTTGCTCGTATTCGCTTTGCTCCAACAACTCTTTTTCACTCAGTTGTCCCGCTTCGTAACGATCTAGAACACCTTGATAAGGGCGTTGAAACATCTCCATTGCGATCGCCACTTTGGCATGACGGATTCGCAGTTGCTGAATCATGTCTAGTTCAGCTTGGTGATCGGCAGCAACGTTATGAGTTTCACCCAGATAAATAATATTCGCCGACGCTACACAATTTGCCTGCGGGAAACTGGATTGAGCTTGGACGGGTAAAGTATTACTGAGCAACAACAAAAACAAGAATGCCCACACTTTAGCAATCTTATAACTCAATCTATTTGTATACCGTCTCGTCTTTCTGCCGCCAAGCTGGGTCAACAATACAGATGAATACCAACGGTTCGCTACCACTATTACGAATAAATTGGCGGGCATTAGGAGGAATGTAGATAGCATCGCCTGGTTCAACTGACTCAGC
>JAABUQ010009485.1_pt1 | contig 13143 bp, 13 predicted proteins | sample 5560001 | NCBI WGS metagenome assembly JAABUQ01 (sample SAMN10711888, study PRJNA513371) | rock metagenome | isolation source: Antarctica rocks | place: Antarctica: Victoria Land, Finger Mt nord | collected 2015-12-18 | reverse complement strand
AGCACCGGCAAGCCGCAGCTCGTCACCCGCATCCCGCTGCCGGGCAGCCCGAACAACCTCCTCCTGAACAAGTTTGCCGACACGCTTTATGTGTCGCAGGACAACAGCGATTCGGTGGCGGTGATCAAGACCGCGACGAACCAGGTTGTCGAGCAGATCGACGCCATCGCGCCACCGGGCGTGCTGGCCGACAAGTCCAGCCGCTACACCGGCGCCGCGACCAACAACGTGGCGCTCTCGCCCGACGAGAAGACGCTCTATGTCACCAACGGCGGCGCCAACGCCGTCGCAATCGTGCCATTGACGGGTGCAGCGCCCCACGCGGTTGCCGGGCTGGTGCCGACGGGCTGGTATCCGACCACCGTGACCATCAGCGCCGACGGCGGCACGATGTACGTGTTCAACAGCAAGAGCGACCCCGGCGGCAACCCGAACAAGGTGACGAGTTCGGTGCAGTCGCTGACCAACTATACCTATCCCGGCGGGAACACCGGGCCGCTGCGCTACAAGGCGAACCAGTATGTGTTCCAGCTTGAGCAGTCCGGCATGCTGATGGCGCCGGTGCCGGCGGCGGGGGACCTGGCGAACCTGACCACCCAGGTCGCGGCCAACAACGGCTGGTCGGTCGCGAGCAACGCCGAAGACGACAAGACGATGAGCTTCCTGCGGCAGCGCATCAAGCACGTCATCTACATCGTCAAGGAGAACCGCACCTTCGACCAGGTGCTGGGCGACCTGACCAACGGCGCCAACGGCGATCCGAACCTCACGATCTTTGGCCGCCAGATCACGCCGAACTTCCACCGCATCTCGAACCAGTTCGTGACACTCGACAACTTCTTCGACTCCGGCGAGGTAAGCGGCAACGGCTGGCCATGGTCGACCGCCGGGCGCGAGACCGACTGGAACGAGAAGACCATTCCGATGAACTACACGTTCAGCGTCAACCGCGGCAACGCGCCGTATGACGCCGAGGGCCAGAACAACAACGTCAGCGTGGGCTACGCGGGCGCGACCCCGAACGCCACAGTGACGGCCCGGCAGGAGGCGGCCGGCGGCTACGACTACGCCGCGACCGGCAACGCCCTGCCCGGCGGCGCGGTCAACCTACTGCCCGGCACCAACGACGTCGGCGCGCCCGATGGCAAGAACGGCTTGAAACAGGCCGGCTACATCTGGAGCGCAGCGCTTCGCCACGGCCTGACGGTGCGCAACTATGGCTTCTTCTCCGACAACAGCCACTACGGCCTGACGCCGAGCGATCCCGGCTACTCGAACCCCATCGAGTTCCCCTCGGCGGCGGGCGCGCGGCAAATGTGGACCACCAACCCCGAGTTGATCCCGCTCACCGACACCTACTTCCGCGGCTTTGACGAGGCCTATCCGGACGCCTGGCGCTACGAGGAGTTCGAGCGCGAGTTCAACCAGTTCGCGGCTCCTGGCAACGACCTGCCGAACCTCGTGCTGCTGCGTTTCATGCGCGACCATATGGGGGCGTTCAAGCAGTCGCTGGCCGGGACGGGCACGCCCGAGACCCAGCAGGCCGACAACGACCTCGCGGTCGGCCGCACGCTCGACCTGCTGGCGCACAGCCGCTACGCCAACGACACGCTCGTCATGGTGCTTGAGGACGACGCCCAGGACGGCGGCGACCACATGGACGCGCACCGCAGCACCGCCTACATGGTCGGCCCCTACGTCAAGCGCCGCAGCGTCGTCAGCACCCGCTACTCGACGGTCAACATGGTCCGCACCATCGAGGACGTGCTCGGCCTGGAGCACCTGAACCTCAACACCGCCTACCAGCGTCCGATGACGGACGTGTTCGACATCACCAAGGGAAAGAACTGGACCTACAACGCCGTGGCGTCGACGATCCTGAAGACCACGACTCTGGCGCAGTCGCTGGTCAACCCGCAAGGCGACGCGATCCAGTTTGCGGAGGGGCCGGATGTTGCGCCGACCCATACCGCCGCGTGGTGGAGCGAGCAGACCCGCGGCTTCGATTGGTCGTCGGAGGATCGCGTGCCGGCCGACCTGTTCAACGAGATCCTGTGGGACGGCCTGAAGGGCAGCGAGCCGTATCCGACCGTGCGCACCGGGCTGATGATGCGCCGGCACATCGAGGCCGCGTCCGAGACGGCTCGGGTCGCCACGCCGTAACAGCCCAGCGACGCATCAGGGCGGCGCGACCGATGTCGCGCCGCCCTATTCTTTTTGCCCCATTCTTATTGCCCCCATTCTTACTGCAGCGTGTCCCACGCCAGGACGCGCCAGCCGCGTCCGTTCGGCGAGGGCCCGATGCGGACAACGGCGCTCCGTATCGCGCGGACCCCGGCGGAACGTTGGGCGACCGCGGTGATGCGGACGGTTTGCGAGGTCGCCGGGTCCCCCCGCTCGCCAAAGCCCAGGTCGCGCAACGCGGCCCGCACGACCGGGTCGGCCAAGGCAGGGTCCGGGTCTCTGTCCGAATACAGCGTCAAATGCGGCGCCAGGGCCGCGAGCAGGGCCGGCGTCATGCCGAGCACGTCGCCAAGTTCGCCCAAGGTCTCGAACGGCGCGCCGGGCGGGCCATAGCTGAGTCCGGCGGCTTGGTACTGCGCGGCCTTGATGTCCCGCCGCGCCGAGCGGCGGCCCGGCGCCCGCCAGTCGGCGACCGCGCCGGCGATCCGATACGCCTGCGCGGGATCGGCGCCGAGCCGAAGCAGCAACGCCCCGAGCAGGTCCGGCGATGCAATGTTCGGGTTCACCAGCCCAGACTGGTCAACGACCTGCACACTGGCCTCCGCGCCGGACAGCCGGCCCACCGCGGGCGGGATACCCGGAGCCGCCCCGCCGCGCTGCAACAGGTCGAAGACCGCGGTGTAGATCGCGCCGTCCGCCACAGCCTCGATCTCGGCGGCATTGCGCAGGTTCGCCGTCAACTGCGCGTCCGAGCGCGCCGTGGCGGCCAGCATCACGAACAGCAGCGCGATAGGCACCAGGGTCCACAGCACGATCAACAGTGCGAAGCCGGACTCGGACGCGGGGCCTGGGTGCCTCATTCCTCCAGCGCCTCGCGGATGGGTGCGACGACAAGCGGCGGCCACCGGCGTCCGCTGCCGCTGGGGAACACGATCCGGATGCGGACAAGCGCAGGCAGCTTGTCACCGCTCCAGGCGCCGGACCATGCTCCGGACGCCCAGTAGGCCAGTTCGAGCCGCTCGACGCCGTTGAGCATGACCGTCTCCTGCGTGTCCGGCTCCCCGCCATACAGCTCAGCGTGGCGGTGCGGCGTCCAGCGCAGCACCAGCCGTCCGGCCTCCGCCGACAGCGACACGTCGGCCCGCTGCACCTGCCCGTCGCCATGGATCGGCAGTTCGGTGGTGAACGACACGAGCTGCGCGTTGCCGCGCAGCGTGGCGGGCTCGGGGTAGGTTCCGGGATCGGCCAGCGCCACCATGCGCCGCAGCGCGTGGTCGACGACCACGAGGTCGCCGTTGCGGTCCTTGAACTCGGCCTGCAGCCGCGTGGCCCGCAGGCCGAACTGCATGCCCTGGGTCAGCAGCACGAAAACAACGCCCACCACGAGCACCGCAACCAGGACTTCCAACAGGGTGAACCCAGCGTCGCCCGGCTGGCCCCGGCGCTGCCCAGTCTTCATGGCGGCCAGGTCCTCAAGGCTGGACAGCCGAGGCGGGGCCGAGGCGCCGCGTGTCGAGCATGAGCGTCCGCACGCCGTCGGGGCCGGGCCACGAGATTTCGACCGCGACGGCAAAGAGGCTGGCGCCGCCGGCGTAGGGCGAGGCGCGCGGCGGCGTGCGGGGCGGCGTTGTCGAGGCGACCGGCACGATCCGGGTGCGCCAGGCGAAACCGCCGCCGTCGTCGCCGTTCCGCTCGCCCGCGACCAGGCCCGCGCCGGTGAGCGCATCCAAACGCGATTGCGCACGCGAGATGGCCTCCTGGTATGACGCTGCCGTCCGGGTGGCCCGCATCGAGGCCGCGCCCTGGCGATAAAGCAGGACAAGCGCGGGCACGGCGATGGCGAGCGCCACGAGCACCTCAAGCAAGGTGAAGCCGCGGTCCGCCGCTGGATCGCGCCTACCCGGCATGGACGGTGTTTTCCGGCGCCTGAACATTCCCGGCAGGATGCCAGAGCCGCGGGCCGAGCGCCTGCGCGACGCCAAGCCAAGTCATGATGATTACGAAATTGTCATTGAACAAGCGCCCACCTTCCAACCGTTCCTTTCGCTTTCGCAGCCTAATCATCTCGGCAAAATTATCGGCAAAGATGCGGTGCAGACGGATTTCTGACAGGCGAGGGCACAGCGCCACATGACAGACCTGAACCGGCCGAAGCATTCCCAGCGTTCCCGCCGCGTCCGTGTCACTGTCACGCTGGCCGGCGTCGCTGATCGGCCCGCGCTTCATCGAACGCGCCGTGATCCCGACGTGGAACTGCGACAGCATCATCAAGTTCAGCCCAAGCGTGCAGAACGTCGAGCCGGTCGGCCCAGGGCTGCAACAGAGCTTCCATGAGACGACACGCGGCTTCAGCTACAGGCAATTCAACTCCACTCTCAACGGCATTGTCATCCCCGGCGCCATCAGCAGCTTCTTCCCCAGAGCGCCGTGTTTCATGGCGCATGACATCGGCTCGGTGCAGGTGGCCCATTCTTCACCAATGCGGGCCGCAGCGTGCTCTTCTTGGTGGCAACTTCATTGTAGGATGGAGCTTCGAGGCGGGGCCAGCGATCAGCCGGGCTTGAACTCGACCCAGACGAGCAAGTGCAGCAGCCGTCCCTCGATCTCCACCGGCGCTGGCGGGTAATGCGCCGCCCTGGCAGCGGCAAGCGCCGCATCGTCCAACATCGCCGTGCCGGATGACTGGGCGAGCACAGGGCTGGCAACGACGCCGCTGTGGTAGTCGAGCAGCAAGCGCGCTCGGCCGGTGATGCCCATCATGCGGGCTGCGGCGGGATAATGCACGGCCGCCTGCACGGCGTCGCGGATACGCGCTTCGAGCGACGCCTCCTGGTTCGTGGAGCGTTGCGGGGCCGGGGCGGCGGGCATTGCCGCTGCGGGAGTGGCAGGCGCTTCGCTTGCGGCGCTGTCCTGGCGCACTGTCGCCGCCCGCGGCGTCGCAGCCGCATGGGGCCGCGGCAGCGCGCGTACGGGTTGCGGCGTCGGTGGACGCGGCGGTGGCAATGGCGGTGGAGGGGCGGTCTCCAAAGGCGGCGGAGCCGGCGCGGCTACAGCGGCTGGTTCGGGCACAGGCTGCGGCAGGTCGGCCGGCAAAGGCGGAGGGGGTTCGACTGGCGCCGGGTCGGCTTCAGGAGGGGACGGGGCTGTCTCGGGCGGTGCCGCCGCAGCCCCGGCCGGTTCCGCCGCGGAGGGGACCGCGGGTTCGTCGACAGGCGGCGCCGCTGGCGGGCTGGGCGTCGCGGGCTCTGGTGGCGCGGGCGGCGGCCTAGGTGCGGGCAGCATCGTAAGCTCGACGACAGCCTCCTGCGGCGGAGGCTGCGCTGTCCGGCTGTACTCGAGCCCAAGCAGCCCACCCAGGAAAGCGACGTGCAGCGCGACCGCCGACGCGACCGCCGGCGTCGCGCCGGCGCGACGCCCGCGCAGGCCGATGGGCACGCCGTGCAGGTTAAAGGTCGCCTGCAAGCAGCTTGGTCGCGTGGTCGAGCGCCTCGATGCACTCGTCGCCGTCCCCCTCAGCCTGTTCCTTGAGCGCACGCTTCAGGTCGGCGTCGATCAGGCGCTTGATCCGGGCGTCGCCCTTGAAGGTGGTCGCCTGCTTCGAAATCTCGGCATGGCGGGTCGTGCAGGTGGCCGAGTCGTCGGCCGGCGCGGCGACGGCAGGGAAGGCAAGGAGCAGCAAGCTCAAGACGAGAAAACGCATGGAGTCGGTTCCTTATGCTTTGAAGATGAATGCGGCGAACGAGGGGAACGGCCCGGCCGCGAAGCCCGCATGGCCCAAGGCGGCGCTGGCACCCGCCGTCCAGCCCGCGGCGCCAGCGGGGTGCCGGCGCCGGACAGCGTCGAACGAAGCAGCTTCAAGCCAAGGTTGCCCACTGTCCCGCCTTCCTGCGATCACGGCCAAGCTGCGGCGGCACGGAGGAGCCTGCCCTTCTGGTCGCTTTCAGCCCAGGAAATTGCCTCGGGACGACCGTTGGGCACCAGAGCCAGAGTCGGACGGTTCCGTGAAGTTTCAGTACCGCTCGCTTATCTGCCCCGGTATTTTGTTCCAGTGACTTGCCCCGGTAATTTGCCGGAGTTGCCACCCGAAGGCCCGGCGTTAACGTCTGGATGGCTCTGGGCCGCCGCTGCCAGCGCCCATGCGCGACCGCCACGCCCCAGCCACGCTGCATCCAGCAGGGAGAACATCATGCCTCCGATTGTCCGCGTATCCATCCTGCGCTGCCAACCCGAGCGGTTCGCGCGCTGCTCCGCGATGATGGCCGAGTTCGAGGCGGCGCTGCGCCCCGGCATCGAGGCCATGCCCGGCCTGGTCGCCTACTACGCCGGCTCGGACGAGGCCACGTCCTCGCTGCACAACACCAGCGTCTGGGACACGCTGGAGCACGCGAAGCAGATGGACACCTTCCAGCCCATGCTGGACAGCGCCAAGCATTTCGCCGCCGAGGGCGTCACATTCGAGCGCCCGATCATGAACTACGCGACGCTCTGGCAGATCGCCGGCGGGGCCGGGGCATGAGGGCCATCGTCGTGCTGACCGGGCGCGAGGGGGCAGTGCCTGCTGACTTCGCGCCCTTGCAGGCCGAGGAGGCGCGGCATGTGTGGGCGTTGCAGGGCACGGGCCAAATCCGCGCCATTCACTTCCGCGCCGACCGCCTCGGCGTGGTGATCGAGATGGAGGTCGCCACGGCAGAGGAGGCGGAGGCGGTCGTGCGCGCCCTTCCCATGGTGCAGGCCGGCCTGCTGGCGGCGGAGGTCATCCCGCTGCGGCCCTTCACGGGCCTGGAGGTCCTGTTCGCGCCGGAGCACCGCGCATGAGCGGCGCCTTCGCCGGGCAGCGCGTCGCCGTGGTGGGCGGCACGGCGGGCATCGGCGCTGCGATCGCCCGTGGCGCGGCGGCGCAGGGCGCGGCCGTGGTCGCCGCCGGCCGGCGCGGGGAAGCCGCCGCCGCACCCGGCCCCGCTGCCGTATCCAGTATCGAGGCGCGCGCGATCGACATCGCGTCGGAGGCGTCCATCCGGGACTTCTTCGCGGCCCTAGGTCCGGTGGACCACCTCGTCGTGACCGCGGCCTTCGTGCGGCCGGGGCCGTTCAAGACCGGCTCGCTCGACGACGCGCGCGCCTCGTTCGAGGGCAAGTTCTGGTCGCAGTACCTATGCGTCCGCCACGCCGAGGTGCGCCGCTCCATCCTGCTGTTCTCCGGCGCGTTCAGCCGCCGGCCGCAGCCGGGCATGTCCATCGTATCCGCGGTGAACGGCGCAGTGGAAGCGTTGGGCCGCGCGCTGGCGATCGAGCTGGCGCCCGTGCGGGTCAACGTGATGTCGCCGGGCCTGATCCAGGGCACGGACGCCTACGCCCGGATGCCGCAGGAGCGGCGGCAGGCGATGCTCGAAGGCGCGGCGAAGCGCCTGCCGGCCGGGTTGGTGGGGGACGCGGACAGCGTGGCCGGCCCGGCGTTGGCCCTCATGGCCAGCCCCTACGCGACCGGCGCCACCCTGGACATCGATGGCGGCGGCCTGTTGGCTTGAACGATGGAGGACATGACATGGCGGACATGAAAGCAGTGCGGTTCCATAAGTATGGCGGCCCTGGCGTCCTGGCGGTCGAACGGACCGCGAGGCCGGAGCCTGGCCCCGCCCAGGTGCTGGTGCGCGTCCACGCGGCGTCGGTGAACCCAGTGGACTGGAAACTGCGCCAAGGCGACATGAAGGCCATGGTGCCCGACCAGTTCCCGGCTACGGCGGGGCAGGACCTCGCCGGCGTCGTCGAGGCCGTGGGCGACGAGGTTGCCGACTTTCGGGTGGGCGACGCCGTATACGCCATGATGGCCACCGGGCTGACGGGCGCCTACGCCGAGTATGCCGTGCTCGACCGTTCCGCCGTCGCCCGCAAGCCGGAGACGCTGGACTTCGTGCAGGCGGCGGCCGTGCCGATGGGCGCGCTGACCGCTTGGCAGGGCGTCGTGGAGCAGGGCGGCCTGAATGCGGGGGACCGCCTGTTCGTCCATGCGGCGGCTGGCAACGTGGGCGGCATGGCGGTGCAGATTGCCCATGCTCTGGGCGCCCATGTCACGGGTGCGGCGTCTGCCGGGGCCCGCGCGCTGGTGGAGGGCTACGGCGCGGACCGGTTCATCGACTATGGGGCGGCGCGCTTCGAGGGTGTCGTGCAGGGCGTCGACATCGTGTTCGACACGCTGGGCGGCGACATGCAGGCGCGGTCATGGGGGATACTCAAGCCGGGCGGCATCCTGGTCTCGACTTTGGGGATCGCCGACATGGGCCAGGCGGAGGCGCACGGCGTCCGCGCCGCCGGCTTCGGGTGCGTGCCGAATGGGGAGCAGTTGCGCCGAGTGGCCGAACTGGTCGATGCGGGCGAGGTCCGGCCCAATGTCGGCGCCGTCATGGCGCTTGACGAGGCGGCGCAGGCGCAGGAGCTGAACCGGACCGGCGGCATCAAGGGCAAGATCGTGCTGACCGTTCCGTAGCCGCTGGCCAGCCCAGCCGCGGGCAGCCGGCGCGTCGCAGGAGCGCCCGGCATCCGGTCGACGGCGGCCTGGCCGCGAGACGCCGCCAGCCGGGCCGGGCTGCTGCGCGGCTGCCCGGCTCCGGGCGACGGCTTGGCGCACGGCCCGCGACACCCATCTCTGTCGCTCCCTGACGGCAAGCCCGTTGCAATGAAACGGTCCGGTCCGTGTTCCGTGCAGGGTCGCCTCGGCGGCCTGGATTTCTGTGGAAGACACCTGCATGACCGTTGCCGCCACCTATGACACCCCCTTTGTGGCATTGTCCATCGTCATCGCGGTGCTCGCGTCCTATAGCGCGCTCGACCTCGGCAGCCGGGTGCGGGGCGCGGCGCCGGCGTTCCGCCCGTTGTGGATCGGCATGGCGGCAATGGTGATGGGCGGCGGCATCTGGTCGATGCATTTCATCGGCATGCTGGCGTTCCGGATGGACATGCCGGTCGGCTACGCCGTGGGCGGCACCGTGCTGTCCCTGCTGGCCGCGGTCGGCGCCACGGAGGCGGCGTTTGCCTGGGCCAGCCGCAGCGGCACGCAGGCGTGGGACGTGCTGCCCGCCGGGGCGCTGATGGGTGGGGGCGTGGCAGCCATGCATTACAGCGGCATGGCGGCGATGCGCGCGCCGGCGGAGGTGACGTACTCCTGGCCGCTGGTTGCGCTGTCTGTGCTGATCGCTGTCGCCGCGTCCACCGTGGCGCTGTGGCTGGTTCTGCGTCCGCACGGAATGGGGCAGAAGCTGCTGGCCGCGGGGGTGATGGGCTTCGCGGTCTATGGGATGCACTACTGCGGCATGCTGGCCGCGACGTTCACCAGCATTGGCACCAGCACCGGCCATGCGATGCCGGACATGGCCGACCTGGGCGGCATCGGACAGCAAACCCTGGCGCTATACGTCGCCGGCGCAACGTTCGCCATCTTGTTCCTGGCGCTGCTCGCGTCCTCTTTCGACCAGGCGCGGGTGCAGCGGGACCTGCTGGCCAGCGAGGAGCGGTTCCGCGCGGCGGCGGAGGTGGTGGGCGACATCATCTGGACCAACACGGCCAAGGGCGAGATGCTGGGCGAGCAGCCCGACTGGTCCCGCTTCACCGGCCAGTCCCGCACCGAGTACGCCGGCTATGGCTGGACCGCCGCCGTCCATCCGGAGGACGTGCCCGCCACCCTGACGACCTGGAACGCTGCCGTCGCGGAGCGCAGCGTGTTCCTGCACGAGCACCGGCTGCGCCGGCACGATGGCGCCTACCGCCTGTTCGCCATCCGCGCTGCCCCTGTGCTGGACGAGGCTGGCACCCTGCGCGAATGGGTCGGGGTGCACGAGGACATCACCGAGCGCCGTCTGGCCGAGGCCGAGCTGCTGGCCGCCAAAGAGGCCGCCGAGGACGCCAACCGCGCGAAAAGCCAGTTCCTGGCCAACATGAGCCACGAGCTGCGCACGCCGCTGTCCGCCATCATCGGCTACAGCGAGATGCTGGAGGAGGAGATCGAGGACAGCGGCGACCCCGGCGGCATCATGAGCGACATGGCCAAGATCAAGACCAACGCCCGGCACCTGCTGGGCCTGATCAACGACGTGCTGGACCTGTCGAAGATCGAGAGCGGCAAGATGGAGGTCTATGCTGAGGACTTCGACGCCGCCCGCATGGTCCAGGACGTCGCCACAACGGTGCAGGCCCTGGTGGAGAAGAACGGCAACGCCTTGGTGGTCGAGGTCGCGCCGGACCTGGGCACCATGCACTCGGACGTGACCAAGGTGCGTCAGATGCTGCTGAACCTGTTGAGCAACGCCGCCAAGTTCACCGAACGCGGCACGATCACGCTGTCCGCCTCGCGCGGCCCCGGCCCCGGCCTCGATGAAATCACGATGCGGGTGGCCGACAGCGGCATCGGCATGACGGCGGAGCAACTCGCCAAGCTGTTCCAGCGCTTCCAGCAGGCGGACGCCTCGACCACCCGCAAGTTCGGCGGCACCGGGCTGGGCTTGTCGATCACCAAGGCGTTCAGCACGATGCTGGGCGGCGACGTGACGGTGGACAGCGCGCCGGGCCAGGGCACCGTCTTCACCCTGCGGTTGCCCGCCACCTGGCAGCTTGCGGCCGAGGCGGCGCCAGAGGCGTTCGCGGCGGATGCCGGCGGCCCCCGGCCAGTGCTGGTCATCGACGACGACCCGGCGATGCTTGACCTGATCACCCGGTTCCTGGAGCGGGAGGGCTTTGCCGTCCGCATCGCGCTGGACGGCGAGGCCGGGCTGCGGCTGGCGGCGCAGGTGAATCCGTCCGTCATTCTGCTGGATGTGCTGATGCCGCGGCTGGACGGCTGGGGCGTGCTGTCCCGCCTGAAAGCCGGCCCGGCGCTGGCGGCCATCCCCGTCGTCGTCGTCAGCTTCGTGGACGAGCGCGGGCTGGGCTACTCGCTCGGCGCCGCGGACTATTTGACCAAGCCCGTGGAGTGGAGCCGGCTGAAACAGGCGCTGGACCGGCTGGCCGCGGAGGAGGACGGAGGAGAGGCCGGGCGGCCCGTGCTCGTCGTGGACGACGACGAGGGCACGCGCGACCGGCTGCGGACCATGCTGACCCGCGCCGGCTGGGTGGCGACGGAGGCCACAGACGGCCGCACTGCCTTGCAGCACGTCGCCGCCGCCCGCCCAGCGGTGATCCTGCTGGACTTGATGATGCCGGGAATGGATGGTTTCGCCGTGCTGAAGGAGCTGCGGAACAACCCCGATTGGGCCTCCATTCCGGTGATCGTCGTGACGGCCATGGACATGACGCAGGCGGACCGGGACCGGCTGGGACCGCAGGCGGCGCTGATACGCAAGGACAGCGCCGACATGCGCGACCTGCTGGCGGAGGTGCGCCGCGCCGCGGGCCAAGCCCTTCCAGCCGCCCCTGCCCCGGCCAACACCGCGGTGCGCCATGCGGAGGAGCTGGAGGCGGTGGCTGGGCGCCGACGGGTTTAGCAGCCGGCAGAGCACTCGCTGAGGGGAGGCTTAAAACGTCCTTCTCGACCCGTAAGATTGCGTGCAAGCCGCTACTGTCATCCAGCCAGGTCTGCGATTTCGCTGCTTCGGACAAAGAACCGTGGCTTGTCGGCGTGGACCTCATTAAAGCGGCGTGCCATTGCGGTCTTCTGGCCGTTATTTACAGCGTATCCCTGTGCCCGAAGGAGTTCAAACACCAATGTAGTACTGATATGGAGTGGGGTCTGCTCGATCATTGCCAGCGCTATAGTCTCGAACTTCGTCCAGAGTTCGTCGTTTTCCAGTCTATCGCGGCGGGAATTCACCAAGTTCTGGAAGAATTTGATTGGCAAGTTTTCAGCCCCGCGATAAGGCTCTAGCTCTACGCGCTCATTCTGCTTTTGCATTATTTTGGCCGTCTGCCGCGCCTCCCTCTCTTTCATCTTCGCCTCGTGCTTCAGCCTCTTTTTCGCCTCCAAAGTGGCGGCACGCTGCATTCCCTTTCGTTCCCTCTCCTGCTGCTTCAGGACGGCAAGATCGGGGGCCAACGAGAGCTTGTAGAAGAAGATGCTCGGCACCCTGCCAATGTTGCGCCAGTTCCTGACCCGACCGGGTTCGACGTTAACCGCCTGAGCCATCATGGCCTCGCCCACGTAGCCCTTCGACGCGCAGGCGACCTCGAAGGAGTCGAATTGACGGTGAACAGCAGCTTGCGCCTCAGTGAGTTCCTGTCTGAGTTCCCGAAGCTCATCGTAGCCGCTTATGCTGATGCGTAGCTCGGTCGGATGAACACCATAGCGTTCCATGATACGCTGCATAGCGTTGATGGCTTGCTCTGGCTGGTCGAATAGTCTTGGTGCCACCTTAGACAGGTCGCGGGCCGCTTCCTTCATATTCTCGTCAGTCATATTGCCCTCTAACAGAAAAGGGTCTGCGCTCCTCTTTCGCAGACCCGGATCAGTGCTTTAATACTGAACAATCAGTTCGGCACGAGACCCTGGCCGGGTAGTTGGCCTGAACGCGCGGTCGCTACAATAGGGCGCAGAAAGCCTATCTCGTCGCGTGCCGCCTTCAGTTCGGCCTCAAGCCGCTCGATCCGTGAGTATGCCCTGCCCATATGCTTATCAGCGAGTGCGCAAATTTCCCGCTTGAACTCCACCATATCGGCAGTGCGGTCGGGATTCTGCATGCGACCTGCGCCATCAACGAGAGCGTCAGCAAACTCTTGCGCCGCTTCCTTCAACTCTACAGGAAGGTTTTCCATGCGGTTGACAGACTTCATGACGTCATCGACGCCTTTAATCCGGCGCTCTTGCAAGCGTTCCATCGAGCGCCCGTAAGGGACGCCGCGCTGCTGGGCCGTCTTGGCAGAGGTCTCGATGTATTTCTGATCGGTGGTTAGCCCGCATTATTCACGAGAAATGCGCGATCAAAGCCAAACCGTTGATATCGTTCACAACTATGCGAATGGGCTGTTTGATGAAGTTTTTTG
>JAABUQ010009484.1_pt1 | contig 13143 bp, 6 predicted proteins | sample 5560001 | NCBI WGS metagenome assembly JAABUQ01 (sample SAMN10711888, study PRJNA513371) | rock metagenome | isolation source: Antarctica rocks | place: Antarctica: Victoria Land, Finger Mt nord | collected 2015-12-18 | reverse complement strand
GCGCGCGGAATAGTCACCGTAATCGTCGCCTTGTTGGCGGTAGGCGCATCACCCCGGAGGGACAGCCAGTAGCCGCATCGCTTCAGGCACAACTCCTCTTCCGAATGCCGCGTCCAGTCGGACACGTCGGCCGGAACGGTGACGACGATCAGGATGCGCGGGGTACCGATGTCGCCGGCCCAGCTCAACTGCTCGTGATAGCTCACGCGATCGATTACTGCAGCGGCACTCACGAGTCCATTCTACGACGCCGTTCCCCCTATGATCTATATACATAGAATACAACAGCAAGGGTCGCCAGAAGCAGGCCGCTTTGATGCGGTAACTATTCCTATATCTATCGAATGGGTACAGCCGGGTGAGTTCGCGGAGAACGCCGCGGACCTCGGCCACGGCCCAGACGCTCGTCACCTACCAGTAATCTACACACGTTTCAGCAATTGGTTGCCCACCTATAACGGATAGGGACCGTTACCGGTAAACTCGGCTGAGCCGCTGGAGTTGACGGCGTTGATAATGATAGGACGTTGTTCTCCATTGTGAAGGTACAGCGTGACGACGTCTGGTAGCCCCATGGGCACATACTCGGCGATGCCGCCCCACGCTCCACTCTCGGCATCAAGATTCTGGGCCGGTTGCGACCATAGCACGTAGGGAATCGGCTGTCTTCCACCGTCCGGCAACTCGATCTCGCCCTGACCGGCGTCGAGTCTGCCTTCGATCATCGTCCAGGGGTCGGGCCACTTCTTGGTCACGTCATCCCATCGCTTCCTGACGTTCTTCGCGATGTAGCGGAGCCAATGACGCACATGAGGCGGGAGGTGTGAGTCCGCGCTGTGGCGCCGCAGCTCGCGGATGGTTGTATCGTCGCCTACCCGCGTTAATGCCTCGCCGTAGGCCCATGCCTGCAGCACGTCGGCGTTATCGGTCCTTGCACCGGCGACGGCTCGGACGCAGTCGACGTACGCCCTCGCCCAGAGGCGCTCTCGCCGCTCCTCGCGCGCCCGCGTCGCCACCTCGCGAACCGAAGGTTCCGTGTCAGCTTTGAGCGCGCGAAACACACGTAAGAACAGGTCGTGTTGCTCGCTAGCATCGCTCAGCCACACGCACGCTTCGGCCGCGCGCTGACGAACGTCTCTATGAGGCGCCTTCGATCCTGGCTCGCATAGGGCTTGTAGAGTTTGTGGCGAGAGGCAGGCCATGCCCCGGTAGGCCGCGCGGCGCACGGCGTAGTGAGCGTCGCGCGCCAGAGATTGCAGCGTGCGGACAGCCCGGTCTGTCGCCTCCGGCTGTGAATATGCCGCCTCGCCGAGCGCGTCGGCCAGCGCAACGCGCGCCTCGGGCCGCCAGTTTGCCCACGCACGGTCTGTCATCTCCGTGACGAGACGATCCGGCAGCAGCCGCGACGCTACAGCGATGAGGTCGGTCTCTCCGGAGAATGCGTTTTGTTGTCGGTAGAGGCGGACAATCAGGGCATCGGCAACGTGAGGGGTCAGGATAAGATCGTGGGCAGTGGTCTGGGCACGCTGCACATGATCGAGCAGTTGCGTCGCTTGCGCCCAGTCCTTCTCAAGCAAGAAGCCGGCAACGGCGCCGTCGAACAGAGATGGCGACTGGAGGTAAAGCAGACCAAGGATCACTCCTGCCCATGCAATCGGCTTAACAGCGGAATCAATCTCCCACTCACCGTCTTTATAAACGAGGCCTAACGTGGAGTGCATAAGATGCGGCAGGGTCGCCAGCAGGCCGCGCTCGGCCAGTATCTCCAGCGAACGCCATCCGAGCCAATCGTCGCGATCTCTTGCCCAATCAGTCAACTGCGCCACCCTCGCATCGGACATGGCGCCCGTTCGGGGCTCCATCGCCCTGAGCAACAGGCTCCGTTCGTAGGGCAAACGCCGTTCATCCAGCAGCGCGGGCTCCAGTTCTTCGGCAAGCTCTTGTGGCGACAATCGCTCGGCGGCGAGGGCCAATAGAGCTGCCGCGGCAGGCACGCGCCGGAACAGTTCGCCTTCGTCCAATACCACACGGATCAAGCGTGGTGTAATCGACCAATCACCGGCATAAGTCAACGTCACGGCGATGTCGCCCAAAGCGGTGGCTACATCTCGATAGGCATCCCCTCTAATCGAGAGGCCGCTGTTGAGGAGTGTGTCGAAGGCTTCCAAAGACGCCGCGCTGTGGACGACATCGATGGCATTGCTGCGAAAGGCGCCTTGATCGCGAGTGTCAGGATCGGTCAGTTCATAGCGGCTCGTCACCCAACCGCGCACAACAGGTGGGAGGACATCGTAGCGGAAACAGGCAAGCAACTCGCACACCTCGTACCGTACGACCGGGCTTGTCTCCTGAGCAAGAGCTTCCTCGACGCTAGCTAGAGCGCCATGGTCTTGCAGATTGAGCAGCAGGTGCCAGGCATTCACCTTAAGGGTGCCCGGCATACTGGGACTCAATCCACCCTCGCCACTATCGACCATCGCATCCCGGTAAAGGGTCGAGCTTTGCGCAACACGATCGTCTTTGCTACTCCATCCCTCTAGGTGGCGGGGCCTGACGCAGTCCAGCAGGCGCAAGCCGAGGAGGTAACGATGATACGCTGCAAGTGCGGTTGCGCCATCGTCTGCTGCACGCAACCCTAACAGGAAAGGGATGACGCCAGGACTCACACACGCCGGCGCCAAGCCGCCGTTCATGTAGACAGATCGTCCGAACGAGTCCATGTGCGTGCCGAGAGCCGTCTCGAGCAGTGCCCACACGCGATCCTGTATCTCGCGGCTGTCGCCAGAGGTGGTGTCCGCATTGTCAGCGACAGCGGCGATAGCCTGTAGGACCATATCCACGGGGAAGTCACGACCGGCGCCGTGCTCCTGGTCGTGTCCTTCCTCCTCTTGGAGCCATAGCTGCAGCGTAGGAAGGCTTGAGGGATCGGCGAGCGACCACATCGCCGACAGTAGTTCATCCGTCTGTCGGTCTGCCGCGCGACGGTGCAACTCGCCGAGGACGTCGCCTCGCTCCGCGTCGGGGACCCCAAGGCCGATCAGGGTGGTGAGGGCAACATCACCCCTGTCACCGTCATGCCGCGCGACGATGCTTTTGAGAGCGGCGACGAGGTCGTCGCGACGGAAGCCAATCGTGGCGATGGTGTAGCATGCAGCCTCCGCCGCGTCGTCAGACTGGAGTGATGGGAGCAGGCGACCGAGCACACGTTGCCGCAACGCCTGGTACTGCGGGTCGGGATACTGCTCAATCCAGGAAGACAGTCTGTCGCGACACGTGGACACCTCGTACTGCACGTCAGCGTCCGATGTTGTGTGCAGGCAGAGTGGGAGCAGACGATCGATGAGAATGCGTTCGGCCGCGGCGCTATCATCAAGGGTGAGGTCCTGCAAAGCTTGGAATCCGTGGCGATACAGGGAAAATGCGTCTACAGGGGTAAGCTCGTGGTTCCGCTCAAGCGCCTCGATGCGGTCCATGACCGCCAGGACACCATCGGTATCCGGCGCGGTGTACAACTCCCGGATCAGATGCTCAACGGCTTGTGTATCGATCATGGCCTGCCCCACTCTTCGTCCGTGCCCATCGCCAGGGCCTCCCACACCATTGTATGCCGCCAGCGCCACAAGGCAAGGCGCACGTCCTCCACTATCAACCCAGCGGACTCCGCCTCCTTATACAAGCGTAGCACGGCGCTGCCGGTGACCACGCCTCCCGCGTCAAGCGCGCTCCTCCAGGCAGCGTAGGGATGTGCTGTCGTAGTATAGGCTATCTTTTGCGCCACGTCTCTCAGGACGAGGATCAGATCGTCCGTATCGGGGAAAATGGAGCTATGGCGTTCATGGGCTTTTGTGCAGGCGCGCCGCACAATTGCGCGTGCCAAGCGCATCGTGCTCTCGCGGCTGCCGTCTAGTACGCCCTCCTGGCTCTCGACGTCGAGGGAGTAGAAGGCATCCCACGTGGCCGGATGCTTGAGCGCCGTATAGATGTCCGGGTCAACGGCGACGCCAGGCGCCTGCGGCGCGGCGGGGGTGACGGCAGCTGCCGATAGTAAGCCCGCATCGTCGTTGTCGTCCTCTTGAGGCCCATCCACGAGGTCGACTGCTTCCTCAAGCCTCCGGCGTATCTCATGCCGGCCAAGGGGCAACAGGGCGACCACCTGACGCAGGTCGGGCTCCGAGAAATCGCCGATCCTGATCTGTGCAAAACTGGGAGCGCCAGGGACGCCGTGCCGTCGCAAGCGCAAGACATCTTCGACGATCGTTGCTCCTTCACGGCACGTCACGACCAGCGTCATCCTTGGCCGCTGAACCTTGCCGGTCGCCTCGACATCTTCGTCCCAGAACCACCTGAGGATGTCGCGCAGACCATCTTTGCGTAGGTCCGAATCGGCGTCCTCGTCGAGCCCGTCGAGGCCCAGGCGCAACAAAGGGAGATCCGCATCGAGATTTGCCGCCCGCAATCGCCCCCACACGCGATCACGGTCGTCGGAGTACAATCTGCTGCCGGTACTCCAGTTGCCCCACGCGCCGATTACCTTGGATATCCAGTTGGCCTGGACGCGATTCGCGCCCTCAAGCGCGACGAACGCGCCGCTGTCATACACGGGCCGGCCCGTCGTCGCCGCGACACTCTCCATCGTGGCATCCGCCCACTGCAACAACGTCGCCGTCTTTCCGCAGCCGCCCGGCCCGTACACGACGACAAGAGCGCGGCTTCGCGCCCGCTCGATGATCTCATCCAATACGTAGCGTCGGACTAACGGAGTTTCAGTTTGCCAGTGGGGACGCAAACGGGCGATGCTCTCTCTGGAGTGCGGGGCCACGTCGCCGGCTGTTAGAGGCTGAGTGTCCGTGGAACCGGTGAAAGCCCTAGTGAACGACCTGCGATCGAGGGCGGCATTGACCTGCGTTGCCCCTCCACCAACGCTGAGGAGATGTCCCATCAATCTGTCGATGCCGTCGTCGATCTCGTCGCTATCGAGACCGAACCGGCGGGCGAAGTCTCGCAATCTGTTCACCCACTCTTGCATAGACGGCCCTCGGGCAGTATAGAGGAGAGGTTGCGCCGGTACGGGCTGGCTGGTCATAAAGAGGTCGATGTTCGGAGGTATCTGTTGGGCACGCTCATGCCCCGCCGTGCCATCGCGCGTAATTGCCTGGTTGGTGACGAGCACGTAGGCGACCGGCTGGTAGCCAGCAATCCGAGCTTCACGTGCGGAGGCATCCAGGCGATTGATAACGTCGTCAATGTCCCCCCGGTCCATAACGGTGTTTGCCGTTTGATTCCGGGAGTACTTGAACTGCGTAAGGATGCAGCGGCGCTCGACCCGCCGGTCCGATTCGTCGATCAGGGACAGGTCTTGATCGAAGGGCTCGCTATAACCATGCACCCCCGACTGTCGGGCTGCGCGCACCAGCGCATCCAGTTCCGGCGTATGTGGGTCGTCGCCCTGGCACTCGCCCATCGCGACGATAGCGGCTGCTCCCATGAACTGCCACAGGAAGCCACAGAGCGCGCTACGTCCGCCGTCTGCCACGTCGTTCAAGCCTTTCGTGGTTGTGGATCGGCGAATGTGGGGATGCGAATCTCGCCTTCATTGTTGCCTTCTGCTAGGTTCGCCTTGTTGCTTCTCAGGCTTTGTGGTCGTTCAGGTAGGCACAGACGCTTGTCGACGGGTCGTCTGAGCGGAAGTGTCGCAGTGCTACGGCGACGGGCGTGATTAGGTCGAGAAATGTCTCATGTGCTCCCGATCTCGGGTCCTCATACGTGCCATCCACGTAGAGTACGACCAAGCGCGCTTGTCGCTATAGGCACTGGAGCGCCAAGTATCGATACGCTCAGAGCGCAGAGTAGTGCCATGGTATATCTCATCGAAATCCTAATCTGCTAAGCATCTCTCGCGCTCCGTCTCTCCGTGAAGGCTTTCCTGGAATGTTACAAGGGAGGTTGACCACGCCACATGCCTGAAATGGCGGTAGGTTAGGGATGTGTGAGAATTCTTGCTGCCGGTAGGGACGAATAAATGAATCCAAACAGTGTTCGATCTTATCAAGAAAGTCGGTATCGTGCGCAATGAGCGTCGCGCAACCGCTCTGTAATGCGAGCGCTAAATGGACTGAATCCGTAGGATAAATTGCGGTTTCACGCGCGATGTTGTTTACTAACTGCCATACCTTTGTTGCGCCAGGATTAGCGTCATTCAGCAGAAGAAACTGCGTCGTCGCTTGCAGCTCGTTCAGCAGCCGATCAAGTTGTTGCGACGCCTTCTCAAGCTGCGCCTGACCAGGAGGAATCGTGTAGCGAACATTGCGTTCTCGCCCTCCATGGATTGGCCGTGGCACGCCGCTGCTCACCATCGCTTTTTCGTACAATACACCGTGCGCCTCCGCTACAGCCCATGCACTGGTCAAGAGTTGCAAGCGTCTTGATCTTTGCGGTTGCCTGTATCGTTGGAAGAGCGCAAGCAACCTCTGAGCTTCTGTCTTTAACCGTGGCGATGCTGTTTCATCCGCAAGGTAGACCAATACATTCGCGTCGATATAGACTTGGTGGACGTCAGCGAACTGCCGGCGCGGCATCGCCTGATGCCCTCCTACCTCTGTGCGGTCGTTCCTGTCCAGCTTTAATAGCCCCGAACTCAGCAAGCCACGGCTCTATCGTGCCCGGTGTGAGTTCCGTGACTTGGTTTTCCGCAGCGCGATTGAGGAGCCGATACATGAATTGGATAAGATTACGCGGAGTGCGCTGTGCTGCCCTGGGAAAGTGTTCAAGAATATAAGCAATGAGCTCTCGATTGAAAGGGAAAAGGTCACCCTGTTGGTAGACCGTCCCTTCACGTTCGTGGTCGAGATAAAACTGTACAAGCTTCACGGCATCGGTAACATTGATGCGCGGCAGGATAACCATATCGTGGTTGACATCGGCAAATGGGACACCTTCTGTCTGGAGCGCGTCCCAACCAGGCGAACTGATGCCAATCACGACACTGAGACCATCCTGAATACCGTTGAGCACTTCGCGCAATGTGTAGATATAGTCCTGGCGTTGCCTGTTGGTTAGCAGTGCCGTTTGCGATACCTCCTCAAACTCGTCGAGCAGAATATACACATAGACGATACCGTTGAGAGCCATGATCTGAAGAAGGAAGCGAAGGAAATCGGGAACGCGTAGCGGTAGAGGCGTTTTCACGTTTGTGATAGTAAGTAGGGTTTCCCAGGAGGAAAAGGCAGCTTCATCAGGAGCGAGTAACAATGCAACAAACGTCTGTGCAAGGCTCGTATCGGGTGCTCCCAAGGCGCGCTCCAGTAACATCGTTAGGTAGGGGCGCACATCTTCTCGACTCCAGCCCTTGCTCTCCAACTCCGTGATGAAGGTGCGGTAGTCGCGGACCGTCTCAAGGTTGAATACAGCATCAAACGGCGCACTCAACAGCGGATCATCCTCAGCGAGCAACCCGAGTTGCAGGGAGTTTTGCTGTCTCGCTTTTCGCCCTCGTTGCCCCTGGATGCGGCGTTCAAGTAACGCCTTCTTGACGTCCTCAAATTGCCGGGGTGGCTGCGCTAAATCTTTAAGCAACTCCCCACGGACAACAAACCACACATACTTGTTGACCGTGTCCTGGCCGAGAGTACGCAGGATGCTACGATTGAGTTCCTGTGCATCTAGACGGGGACGCTCCACAAAAATGGCGCGCGCGGCACGATCACCTTTATTCATATGAGTGTTGACAATGTATTCAATAAAGCGTAATGTCTGGGTCTTACCAGAACCATATTCGCCGCGAACGACGAGAAACTGATGTTGCCTGGTTGCGTATCCGTGTTCGATGAAGTTGAACACCTGGTCGAAGATGTCGTCACGTAGAGGCGGATTCGCCCCAGACGGATCGGCTATTCCTGGGGGTGGGAACGGATTGCCTGGTAAATGAAAGTGAGACTCGAAAAAATGGTGGTTAGGATCGGCTGTTGCTCCCTCCGTAACCAGCTTATCGAGCTTTGCAAGGCGCCCACTTACGTGGGTGTCCATCATGATCACGATGCCTCCTCATAACGCACCAGCCCGGTGCGCCATACCCCATCAAGTTGCACGTAGTATTGATCAGATGTTCGCCCTCTGAAAGCATGCCGCATCAGGAAGCGACTGGCCCGCTCAAAGACATAATAGGCTCCTCGCTCATTGTACAGGACAGTAAGCATGTCTCTCACATTCCGCCGCGCATATCCATAATCGTCGCACAGTGTGATGATCAGATCAGGAATAGGAATCCGGTTGCCACCTTGCCGTTCATGTAGAATCTGCTCAATGTTGGACTCAAACAGGTCAAGCTGACTAGGGGTAAGCCATGCCGTGACGATACACGATTCACCTTCGACCACGTCGTCGAGGGTATCGTGTAAGTCATGGAGAAAAGGGCCCCGTATCTCCTCGGGCAGACGGTCGTCGGTCAAGTATGCCTCATTGGTCCAGCGTCGTAGCCCCTCGTATATCTCCCGCCGTTCGAGGTCGTTCAAGATTCTTTCACCCCAGGCGTCGCTTAGGATGCGGTATCCACTATCATCCTGGTCGCTCCGTTGGTTGGACGGAACGCGCTCGATGGTGACGGTGCAACACGTAGAGAGAAGATCCAGGTATGTAAAGTCCTGGCGAGACATGAAGTATTTCAGCCATTGATGGCGCACGTATTCGCTTCGCACCAACGCAGGCCGCCAAGCCGCGCGCAGTTCATCATCGAGGCCAAGACGACCCTGGCCGTTGTACATCCGTGCGGTGGCGCGCGCCAGCGTCATGCCCATAGATGTGAGGGTGTACGTTATAGACCCGCCTCGCCGAACGCTGGAGACAAGATCTAACTTACGCAGCGCGATCATATGATGATTGATACGCGTGGGCAAACGCCCTCCCGGCACAACGGCCACTCCCTCGATCAGGCCGAGACGAATAGCCTCGTTGGCAAGCCCAGCGACGGTCTCCGACCCGTTTGACCCTTCGAGCACGTAGCACAAGCCCGCCAATACGGCGAGCGACGCGTTGCGTGTATGAGAAACTCCCTGACGCTCATCTGCTGTCGCACCGGTCATAGAGAGTCATCCTGTATCGCGTGTGGCTTGTGCATCACTAGTATTGTCTCACGTAGCCACCCGTTTTGGTGGTCGCGTCTCGGCAATTGACGGGCAATTTGCAGCCGATCGACGACGAGCCCGACCGCCTGGGCAGCCGCCGCGATGAGCAGATCGCTGCACACCAAGACTTTCTGCGCTCCGCCGTGCAGCGAATTCCCGATGACGCAGATGATGGGGGCGCCTGGCGCGGCGACACGGTGCTGTTCGCGCAGCGACAGGATCAGATCGTCGATGTACCCGGCGAACAGCCGGCGGCGCATGGAGAGGAAACGATCCTCGGGCAGCGCGGCCAGCAGGGCCGCCTTGAGGCGCACGATCCATGCATCGTGGTCGAGCCCGTCGCATAGCGCGCTGTGCGGGAATATGATGCTCGGGTGCGAGCGGAAGGTGGAGAGGCGTAGCGCCCTAAACGCGTCGTGCGAGGTGACATCTCCGCGCAGCCAGAGTTCGAGCTTGTAGACCTCCGTATAGTCGATGTTGTTCAAGTACGGGGGCGAATAGCAGATGAGCGTGAAGGCGCCGTCGTCGAAAGGCAGCTCCCGAGCGTCTCCTAGCAGGACGCGTGTCCGTTGCGTCCGACACATCGGGACCTCATGTGTTCGTTGAGATGCGCCTTGCAGGGCGCGCACATCGGCCAGCATGACCTCGCACTGCGCGAGCAGCAGGGCTTTCACATCGCCTGTCGTCACCTCGGGCAGCAGGCGCAATGCGCGGCCGTCCTTGCGCGTGTTGCTCGCCTTCTCGATGATGGCCGTCCAGGCAGCCATGAAAAATGCGCTCTCGGCCGTTTCGCCACAAGCCCCCGCAATCCATTGCTGATAGTACAGCAGATCCTGCAACACCGTGGGCGCGAAGGCGCGCTTCTCGCCACGGCGCGTTTCGGAGAACGTCGAGAGAGACGGCACGGCATACACGTGATCTTGTCGCCCCTTATCGGCCCGCAAGCATGCAAGGGTTGCCGCGATCCGATCGACTGAGTAGAGCGGCCAACGGGTCTTTGCCTGCGCGATTGCGTGGATGGCGGGATTGCGCTCAATGCCAACGGCTAAGCTGATGCGTTCGTCGCAAGGAGGCGACATGCTGGCCAGGAGCGTCGTGCCGACGCCGCAGTAGGGATCGAGCAGTTGTAGTCGCGTGTTGTTGGGCACGAGTCCCCGCGCCAGCACCCACGGCAGCAAACGAGGTGAGTATCCTTCTTTGAAGTTGAACCAGCGGTGGACCGGCTCAAGCTTGGCGTCGTCGAATGTGACCAGGTTTTTCAGCGAACCGTCGACAAGCGCGCGCTCCACGACGATCGTCTCTTGAAACGCATGGTACATATCGGCCAGTGCGTCAGAAAGGGCGACCGATGCGGATGATTGCCCAGCGACATCCACAATGGCTCTTAACTCCTCACTCACTGACCTGTAGTATAGGAGTTTGCAAACTCGAATTAACCCTTTTAGCCACAGTAGATGCGTTGCTGGGCTACCAGGTCTCTCGTATCAACGCCCCGGGCTACGACAAGACATGTCAGTGTCCGTCCCTTGCCACGCGGCTTTAGCCACAGGCCAGCAACATCCATCCTGCCATACGACTTTAGCTACAGGCCGCCCCTCCGCGGCCTGCTCCCCTCTCCCGCGCACGGGAGAGGGGTTGGGGGTGAGGGTTGCCTACCGCCCTGCCGCCTCGCCATCCACGCCGAACAGCCGCGCCGCCCCCTCACTCCCGACCACTGCCTTCTTATCCCTCGCCCCTTTACCCGTTGCGCTTCCCTTGCCCTTCGCCCTGGCTCCCTTCTCATGTAGGCCCAGGATGACCTCCTGTGCGTACCGCTCGTGGTTGAGCGCCAGTAGCTGGCCCAGCACTTCGCGGCGCGCGAACTCGGAGACCGTGTAGCGCAGACTCTGCTTGGTCTGGTGGAAACCGTGGCCGAGGTCGAGGTCGTCCCAGCCGTACGCGGCGGCCACCGCGCGGTCCATCTCCACGTGTAGCTCGCGCAGGCAGACGATGTCGTCGTCGGTCTCGTCAGGGTTGTGGAAGCGGTTGTAGGTCTTGGTCAGGCCTTCCTGGCGCGAGAGCATGATTGACTGGCGGTGGGTGTAGTAGCGTTCGCCGATGATACTGAGGCGGTCGGCATCTTCAGGAAACGGGAAGGTCTCAAAACAATCCGACGGCGTGTAACGCGCATCAAGGCGCAAACTCGGCCCGTATTCCAAGCGCCACTCTTCGTGCGTGAATGCTTGCATCGTAACGTAATCAGCCCATGTATCCAGTGGAAACACAATTGTGCTGTGCGAGCATACTATTCCGGCAGGTTCAAATGCTGGGCACCAACGTCTGCTAGTTTGAGCTGTAACAAGCACCCGCTCCATCCCCGCGATCGTGGCGTAGAGGTTCATTGTCGGACGCGCGAATTGCCACCATCTTCTAGCTCGGTCTTTAGCCGTTGCATCGCCCGATGCTAGCTTATCCCGCTCAGGCTTGGCTCTCTCCCGCACGATGCGCATGCAGTCGGGGTAGGTCTCTGCCTGCTCCAGCGGCCAGTCGTGGAAGTTGATGACCCAGCGGCTGGGCGACCCGTCGGGACGCGAGTTGAGATCTTCGCCGTTGAGGTAGGGGAACAGCACGTCGCGGTTGCGCAGATCCTTGTCGATCAGTACCTGCGCCTCCTCAAGAAGTAGGACGAAGCCCATGCCCAATACATTAGATCCCTGGAACGACTTGCCCGCGTTGGCCGCGAGGCGGTACGGCTTGCCCTCCACGGAGCCTGGCGGCGTCAGGAAGGGCGTGATGCCGGCCACTGACGCGTCGTCGAGCAGGATCGGCCCGCTCCAGCGGCCCTTGCGCGTCCAGACGTGCGCCACCTCCAGGCTGGCCGTGCCCGGCCACTTGCGGCTGGGCACGGCGCGGGTGATAGTGTAGCCATCCGTGACCAGTTGGTCCAGGCCCACCTCACGCGTGTCGCCCTGGGCGATAGTGTTGGTGGCCAGCAGGCCGCTACCACCGCCGTACTGCATCAGCTCTCTGGCGCGCAGGAAAAAGTAGGCGCATAGGTCGGCGCTGCCCTTGACGCCGCCCGCCAGGTATCGCACCAGGTAGTCGCGGTAGTCCGTGCCCAGCGCGCCGGTAATCTTCTGGCCGCCCTGGAACGGCGGATTGCCTACCAGGGCGTCGAACCCGCGTGGGTCGTCGTAGACGCTGCCCTCGACGAAGACCTCGGGGAACTCCAGCGGCCAGTGGAAGGGCTCACGCACGGACGACGCATCGTCGGCATGCCGGCGCAGCAACCGGTCGGCGCGCCGGCGCAGGGCGGCAACCGCATCCGCCTCCTTTGCCAGCGTGTCACCGCTGAACGCGGCCCCATCCCTGGCCACGGCGTCCTGTCGCGCCTCGGCGGCGTTGAGGGCTACCAGATAGTCGTTGAGCAGGGAGTCGCGCAGGGCCTCTTGCTCGGCGGCGTTCCCGCCGGTAAGCGCCAGGCCCACCAACAGGTCGCCGCCCAGCCGCGCCAGCGCCAGGGCCTCGTCGGCTTCGGCCAGCAGCCGCTCTTTGGCCCCGATGTCGCGGATGTCGCGGTCGGGGATGTTTTCCAGGCGGCGACGGCGGTCCAGCGCCGTGGACAGCGCCCGCTGCATGGGGATGGCCATAAAGTGCGATGGCGCGCTCTTTTTGGACCTGGTGTGCGGCGTCAACTGCCAGGTGGTGAGTTGCGCCAGGTCGGCCCCCAGCAGCGCGTCGCCGTGGCGCAGGGCGTGGTCGAGAAAGGTGAAGGGACGGTCCCGCTGCAGCGTGACCAGCCACAAGGAGAGCTTGGCCATTTCCACGGCCATGGGGTTGATGTCCACGCCGTAGAGGCAGCGGTCGACCACCAGGCGACGCGCCACGGTCTGACGCTCCAGCGGGTCGCGCGGCAGGGGCTGCTCGTCCGACCGGCCGCCGGACAAGTCGCCCTCGGGCGTGACCACGACGCGGCCAGGATGGTTGCGCTCGCGCTCGTCCCAGGCCTCGACCAGCCGGTCGCCCAGGTAGCGGCAGGCCTCGACCA
>JAABUQ010009483.1_pt1 | contig 13144 bp, 12 predicted proteins | sample 5560001 | NCBI WGS metagenome assembly JAABUQ01 (sample SAMN10711888, study PRJNA513371) | rock metagenome | isolation source: Antarctica rocks | place: Antarctica: Victoria Land, Finger Mt nord | collected 2015-12-18 | reverse complement strand
GGTATAATTCAGACAGCATTATCATTAGATAGGTCTTATTGACATAACTAGACCTATCTTTTTTTACCATAAAACGCTACACTCTTTATCAAATAAGCTTTTCAGGCCGTATTGTCGCCCCGTCAGCCCACAAACACAACAAGTAGAAATTTATCGTCAAGGACAAGATAAGGAGGTTTTACCATCCCCTACTAGTTTGTCTGGAGAAGAAGTACTTCCAGGCTTTGTCCTGGACTTGAGAGGAATTCTGTGATGCCTGCATCGACACCGAGGATGCAGCTAGCAGCAACCGTGGTGGGCGTAGATGTGCTTTCCTACTAGCCAACTCGTGCTTTTCGACCACAAAAGCCACTAGAACCAGTCTTGAACTAAGCGTTTCATAGTTAGGTAGTGTCTTAGCTCTATAACTCAAGGGTTACCGTTCTTCCTCTCTAGCAGGTTCCGGGGTGGCACTTCCCGCCCTTCGTAGAACTGTCGCTCTAGCTTACCCAACCAGAGCCATGTAGCTCCAGCCATTAGGAGAATGATGGCTGAGAGAATTGTTAGGAGGATGGAGGTGCCAAGGATGAAGGTGAGGAAAGGGAGTGTTGCCCAGGCGATCGTGCCCACAACTGCAATCCCTAGTCTAAGCCACTTAATGTTAGTGAGGGCTTTGCGGCAACTGGCACACTTTAACGTATGGGAGTGGTAGCGATCGAGCAGGGCTTCAATGGGTAGAGGTGGCGGTAGAGGTTCGCCCGGAAATGGGTCAGCCTTGTACTCATTGAGCCACTTTCGCAGCGCCGAAACGAAGGAGTCTGTACGAGTTGGCAGATAGAACGTCTTGGCAAAATTGGAACTGCCACCTTTTGCTTCCAGATAACGCTCTTGGTGGTGCAGGAAGATCTGGTCATCTTCTAGGACACTGTTTTGTCCAACGTGGGAATACCAACGAGGGGTAAACTTGATGAAGATGCCGGGGAGTTTGGAGGAAAACTTGAAGGGAAAGCGAGCAAACAAACGACACTCACCCTTGCGAATTGGGGTCGCATAGATGACGGTCAGCGTTCTGCCAAACTGCTTTGAGGTAAGATCGTGCCACATCAAACCAGGGGCGATGAAGGTTGTGTTTTGCCGTCCCAATGTTCCTTTGCGAGGACCTTCTTCCCAAGTACCTTTAAAGCCCTGTTTGCCAGATTCCAAAACCTGCAACTCCACTGGAGCAGCGTTCATCCGGTTGCCGACGGAACGATGATGGGTGAAGGGGACGTGACTGGCATCGAGTACGTTTTCCATCAGGGTCAACGCATCATAGGGCAGATCCCGGAAGGTGTTGAGGCAGATCCACTCGTCTTTTGACTCCTCTATTGGTTCAACAACCGGGATTTTGACTTTTGGCGCATTCTCCGATTGGCCGGGGTAAACGAAGAGCAAGCCCTGTCGTTCTGCCGTTGGTAGGGATGCGACGCAGGCTCGTTTGGACTCATGGGCGGTGTAACCTGCAACCTGTTGAGGAATGCGATCACACGTTCCATTTCCCCTGAATGCCCAACCATGGTACGGACACTCTAATAACCCATCCTTAGCAATCCTGCCCTCGGAAAGCGGCGCCAGACGGTGGGGACACTGATCTTCAAATGTCCGCCAGCACTCCGCCTGTCTGTCCCACCAGATGACAAGGTCTTGACCTAGCAGCGTGAACTTGGTCAGCGTTGACTTGTCAAGATCCTTAACGTAATGGACTGGATACCAAGCTTCTTTCCAGTCAAAGCAAGTCGGATCGCTTCCACCGGCAGGAAGCTCGTTGGATTGGGTTGTCTGAACACGCTCTTCGGTCAGCATTCTCGAAACTTATCCTGTTGAAGAAATAGTCATTTTGTTATTGTCTGCATCAGAGCCATCACTAGATTTCTGGTCAGGCTCCGGTTACTTTTCATTTGGTTCAATGTTTAGCTTGCTTAAGGAAGTTGCCGGAGCTGCCTCCGGCAAACCCTTGAGTTCACTGAGTAGAACATTATTTACATCCTGCCACTCCGCTTGAGTATCTCCAGAAACACCTTCGTCTAGTGCCTCACTCAGCAGTTCGCTAGGTGGGATATTTCCCTGGTATTGCTGATTTTTTTCGCCAGAAATAGCAGCAATAATTTCGGCTTCTTGCTGCTCTGGTGATTCCCTTAGTGGACCAGCCTCTTTACTCACTTCTGCATCAGTAGACATATCAAATGTTTAGACTACGATTAATCTATTATCGTAGACAGAACTAGTAGAGCGACATCAATCCTATGGCAGACTACTAAGCTTGACCAGAAGAAAGTAGTGAGCTGAAGAAAATAGGGTGGGAAATGTCCACCCTACTAACAGCTCTCTGTAGGACCTAGTATATTAGCCCAATAATGCCTTAGCCTTCGCTAACACATTGTCTACCGTAAAGCCGAACTTCTCTAAGACAACTTCACCTGGAGCTGAAGCGCCAAAGTGGTCAATGCCAATCGCGATCCCCTCGGTGCCAACATAACGGTACCAGCCAAAAGTAGAGCCTGCTTCCACAGACACCCGCTTGGTCACAGCTTTGGGTAATACAGATTCCCGATACTGCTCATCCTGCTGATCGAACAGTTCCCAGCAAGGCAATGAGACGACTCGGACTTTCTTGCCTTCGTTCCGTAACTGTTCGGCTGCTTTAACACAAAGTTGGGTTTCGCTACCAGTGCCCATCAGAATTAAATCGGGCGTGCCATCGCTGTCCGAGAGGATGTAACCACCCTTGGTCACGCCCTCAATTGAAGAGCCAGCCAGGTTAGGCAGAGTTTGCCGGGACATTCCTAGAAGTGTAGGGAGATCGCGATTTTCAATCGCTACCTTATAAGCACCAGAGGTCTCGTTACCGTCTGCTGGACGGATCACGACTAACTCAGGAATAGCTCTCAGGGCAGCGAAATGTTCGATAGATTGGTGCGTCGGACCATCTTCCCCCAGCGCTACAGAGTCATGGGTCATGATATAGAGGACTCCAGAGCGGGATAGGTTCGAAATCCGAATTGCACCTCGCATGTAGTCGGTAAAAGTCAAGAAGGTGGAACAGAAAGGAATCAAGGCTCCATGACCCGCAATCCCGTTACAAATTGCTCCCATGCCGTGTTCGCGCACCCCAAACCAAAGATTGCGACCCTCGTAATGGCCTTTTTCGAAGTTCCCACCAGATTTCAACAGGGTCTTGTTTGAAGTAAACAGGTCAGCAGAGCCGCCTATGAGTTCTGGGACGACTTCGGCGATCGCATTCAAGATTTTGCCCGAATGATTCCGGGTAGCATCCCCTTTGTCCTCCGGCTTGAAGGTGGGCAAACACTTATCCCACCCCTCTGGAAGTGTCTGACTCCACATTTCTTCCAGTTTTTGCGATTCTTCGGGATACTTCTCTTTGTAGGAAGCAAAGAGTTGGTTCCAATCCTGTTCTAGCTTAGCCCCACGCTCAATTGCCTTGCGGAAATGGTTGAGCGCCTCTTCTGGTACAACGAAGGGCTCATACTGCCAGTCAAGGTTCTCACGAGTTGCTTTCACTTCATCTGCGCCAAGAGCTGAGCCATGGGCGTCGTGAGTATTTGCTTTATTAGGAGAGCCGTAGCCAATTATGGTTCGGACCTTAATTAAAGATGGTCGGTCAGTGATAGCCCTAGCTGCTTCGAGCGCGTGATGAATTGCATCCAGATCGGTGTTGCCATCCTCTACTGTTTGTACGTGCCAGCCATAGGCTTCAAACCGCTTGCCCACGTTCTCGGTAAAGGACATGTCAGTGCTGCCATCAAGACAAATCTTGTTATCGTCGTAGAGGGCAATGAGTTTACCCAAGCCCCAGTGACCGGCTAAGGAGCAGACTTCTGAAGCCACCCCCTCCATCATGTCTCCGTCACTCACGATCGCGTAGGTGTAATGGTCGATTACGGGATAATCGGGTTTGTTGAACCGGGCAGCCAGGTGAGCTTCGGCAACCGCAATCCCGACAGCGTTGCCAATGCCTTGCCCCAGCGGTCCAGTTGTCACTTCGATCCCAGGAGTCATATGATTTTCTGGGTGGCCCGGAGTTTTCGAGCCCCATTGGCGAAACTGCTTGAGATCGTCGAGCGCCATGCTATCGTAGCCAGTCAGGTAGAGCAGGGCATACTGCAGCATCGAGCCGTGCCCAGCAGACAGCACAAAGCGATCACGGTTGAACCAGCCTTCGTTTTTTGGGTTGAACCGCATAAAGCGATCCCACAGCACAAATGCCATTGGAGCCGCGCCCATCGGCAGCCCTGGATGGCCTGACTTAGCCTTCTCTACGGCGTCAATTGCCAGAAAGCGGATGGAATTGATGCACAGTTCTTCGAGGGATTGGGTTGCAACAGCCATAATCTCTTGTGGTTAACGACGGGTTAGCACTGAATTTAGCTAAGCATGGATGGGGATACTCTTAAACTGCCCCAAAGCAGTATTCCCATCATCCCATTCGCTGGGGTGACGGGCAAGCATCCTCACTTTAAGGATAGGGGGATCGATTGTCGGAGGCGGATTTCCCTAATCCCTAAACGTACTTTTTGAAGGCTAAAGTGACATTGTGACCGCCAAACCCAAAAGAATTTGATAGTGCGACCTTGACGGTTTGAGCGCGAGCCTGGTTAGGAACGTAATCCAAATCGCACCCGGGATCGGGATTCGCCAAATTGATCGTGGGTGGAATTTGGTCATGAGCCACCGCCAACACTGTGGCGATCGCTTCAATCCCACCAGAGCCCCCCAAGAGATGGCCAGTCATTGACTTAGTCGAGCTAATCGCCACTTTGGAGGCACAGTCTCCCAGGGCTTTCTTGATCGCCGTCGTCTCTATGGGATCGCCTGCTGGGGTACTAGTGCCGTGGGCATTGATGTAGCCCACCTGCTCCGGACTCACGAACGCGTCCTTCAAAGCCAGCTGGATAGCTCTGGCAGCTCCTTCCCCACTTGGCACTGGCGTGGTCATGTGGTAAGCATCGCACGTCATACCGTAGCCGACAATTTCGGCATAGATGCGGGCACCGCGACTTAGGGCATGTCCCAGCTCTTCTAGGAGTAAAATTCCGGCACCTTCTCCCATAACAAACCCGTCGCGATCGCGGTCAAAGGGACGGCTGGCATGCGCGGGATCGTCATTGCGCGTCGAAACTGCTCGTGCTGAAGCAAACCCAGCTAAAGACAATGGTGTAACTGCCGCTTCAGCACCCCCACAAATCATTGCCTGAGCATAGCCGCGTTGAATCAACCTAAAGGCATCCCCCACGGCGTTAGAACCGGCAGCACAAGCAGTCACTGGGCAGGAGTTTGGTCCCTTGGCACCAGTACGAATCGCTGTTAACCCCGCTGCCATATTAGCGATCATCATTGGCACCATGAAGGGGCTACAACGGTCTGGGCCCCGATTCAGGTAGACCGTTTGCTGTTCTTCTAACACCCTGATGCCACCAATTCCAGTGCCAATCATCACCCCCACCTGGTAGGCGTTCAAGTCGCTGATGACAAACTGCGCGTCAATCAGCGCCTGCGCACTGGCGGAAACCGCAAACTGCGCAAAGCGATCCATGCGCTTGGCATCCTTGCCCTCCATGTAGTCATGGGGATCGTATCCTTTAACCTCACCAGCAATGCGGCACTTATGTTGGGAGGCATCAAATAAGGTGATGGAGCCAATGCCATTGCGTCCACGTAGCAACCCTTCCCAGTATGCTTCTGGGGTATTGCCAATCGGCGTGATGGCACCAAGCCCCGTTACAACAACGCGTTTGTGTTCAAAATCTGTCATAACTTAGTTAAAGCCAGCTTCCTCACCCATAAGGCAGAACAAACTTACCACTCTACCCGACTACCCGATACCTAAGCGGATGCGGCAACTTTGTTGTTGATGTAGTCTACTGCTTCTTGAACCGTTGTGATCTGTTCGGCTGCCTCATCAGGAATTTCGATGTCAAATTCTTCTTCTAAAGCCATCACCAGTTCGACTGTATCGAGGGAATCAGCCCCCAAGTCGTTAGCAAAGTTGGAGTGCGATGTAATGTTGCCAGGTTCGACACTAAGCTGTTCGGCGACGATTTTCTTAACTTTCTCAAAAATTGACGCTTCGCTCATAAATGACAATCCTCAAATTAGTTGCTAGGCTTCCCAAGCAGGGTGACACAATTTTAAGCATAATTATCTTATCGTTAAGAGCGCTCACATAAATCCACAGGTGGTCTGTTTTCCAAGTGGCACCGATTGAAGAGGGAGTAGGGAGTAGGGGGGACCAGGGAGTAGGGGAGAATGAGAGAGTATAGATTATAGAAGGTTTGGTGCTATTACATCTCTTGACCACTCCCAATCTGTAAACGCACTACCCTTTGTGGGCAATATGTATTTCCCTACTCCCTACTCCCTACTCCCTATTCCCTCTTCTAGCTATGCCATCAGAGACGCTGAAATATGCTTACTTCCCCGGCTGCGTTGCTCAAGGAGCCTGCCGGGAGCTTGACCAGTCGACTCAAGCCCTCACCCAAGCCCTGGGGATTGAACTGGTTGAACTGAAAACAGCTGCTTGTTGCGGCTCCGGCACCTTCAAAGAGGATTCCCAGTTGCTGGAAGATACTGTTAATGCCCGGAATATTGCCCTGGCTGAGGAATTGCAGCTGCCACTGCTTACCCATTGCAGCACTTGTCAGGGAGTTATTGGCCATGTAGACGAGCGATTGAAGGAATGCCAGAAAAAAGACCCTGCCTATGTCGAGCAGGTTAATGGCTTACTGCAAAAAGAAGGCTGTTTACCTTACCGGGGCAGTACCGAAGTTAAACATCTTTTGTATGCCCTGGTAACGGATTACGGTTTAGAGGCAATTCAGCAACAAGTCAAACGTTCGCTGAGTGGGCTGCGCTGTGCAGCTTTTTATGGCTGCTATTTGCTCCGCGCCCAAAAGTCTATGCCCTATGATGACCCCTACCGCCCGGAAGCAATGGAGAATATGTTTCGGGCAGTGGGTGCGACACCGATCTATTACCGAGGTCGTACCCAGTGTTGCGGCTGGCCGCTTGCTAGCTATGCCACTACCCAATCTTTCAAGATGGCGGGGATGCATATTCAAGAAGCACTAGCCAATGGTGCAGATTGTATGGTTACACCTTGCCCCTTGTGCCACCTGAATCTGGATTCCCGTCAACCAGAAGTCGAAAAGGTAATTGAACACAAGCTGGGTTTGCCAGTGCTGCACTTACCCCAGCTGGTTGCTCTAGCACTAGGTATTAAACCCAAGCAACTGGGCTTAGACCGGCACATTGTTTCAACTCGTCCAGTTTTGGAGAAATTGGGGCTTTGACATCCACTCCAGCCTAAAGGCGTAGAGATTCCAATTGAATGGAGGTTGACAATTCATCACGAACTGCTACCGAAATAGTCTGACACTCGCTCCACGTCCGTTTATAGACTCGGATTGCCCACCCACGTCTTGTTTAGATTTCGGAATTTGCTTCCCAGTTTTCACTGTGTATCCTCATCTATTAGTATTATATCAAACCCCTGATTGATTAGCAATACCGAGAGTATTAGTATGGTGGGAAGTGACATACTCCCACGCCAAGCTACGCTATGGCGCGGGCTTCTCGCTTCATAGACCGGCTATCGCTTAGGTCTCCACGAGCTTTACTGACGGGATGTCCCTCCGCCAGTTTTCTGATATTTATCGCAGCATTCAAATCCCGACAAATCTCCAACCCACAAGTACAGCTATGTACTCTATCTTTTAGGGTTTTTGGGACTTTAGTGCCACAATTTGAACAATTTTGAGTTGTGCCAGATGGATTTACAGAAACCGTCGTCTTGCCAGCATTCTCGGCTTTGCGAGAGACTATCTCAATAAAGTTACCCCATCCAGCATCCAATATCGACTTACTCAAATGAGTCTTAGCAAGCCCTTTGATATTCAAATGCTCGTGAGCAATTACGTCATAGTTATTTAGCAACCTTTTAGCTGTGTTGTAATGGAAGTCTTTACGTTGTCTCGCTACTTTCTGGTAGCGCAAAGTCCACTGAGCGGGTTTCCCGCGAATGGAACTTTGTAAGAAGTGTTTTGACAACTTCCTGCCTGATGACTGCCTACGTTTTGTACCTTTACGCTTCTTGCGGCTCAATGATTTATTAAGTATTTTACGCCGATGAGCACTCTTGCGGGCAAACTGAGGAATTGGTACAACATCTTCGTCACTCGTTACCAAGAAATCTTTCAGTCCCACATCAATGCCTACGACTTTGGTGAAATCGATATTGGGTGAAAGGGTGAGTACTGATGCATCTTCTAGACTTAGAGTTACATACCAACCATCGGCTTTATGGATAATGGTAGCAGTCTTGATTTTGAACCCATCTGGCAGTGGTCGATGCCGTACGATTTTTACATCACCAATCTTAGGCAAAGTTATCCGATTGCCTTCAATACAATCTTGCTTTGCCTGAGTGTAGGTAAACGAACGATAACGACTACGCGACTTGAAACGTGGTCTGCCTGAACGTTTGCCATTCTTGTCACCGGAAATAAATCTCTCAAACGTTCTATCAACTCGATGTACACAATCTTGTAACACTTGGGAGTGAATATCTTTGTACCAAGGACGTTCTACCTTAGTTTGGGGTAAATCACCTTGCTGCAATGCCTTCCAAGTGACATAACCCTGTTTACTAATGTACTCAACTGGAATATCTCTGAATATTTCCTCTATTGGCACAACCCTTGCAACCAGAGGACATGCATCTATTCGGCAACGTGTTTGGTCGTACCAGTCAAACCTTTGTGCGAATCGATAATTATACTGGCACCGCAACATTTCTAACCAATTTTCCATGTGGGCAGATTGGCTAGTTGTGGGTTTAAGACGGTACTGGTACGCTATTTTCATGTGTTGATTATAACATCAATGCCGTTATAATCTGCATCCCGGTCGGTAATTCATCCCCCTCTATAAACGAGCGCAGCGATGTTTATAGAGGGGGATGAATTACCGTTGAAGTTAAAAGCCGTCCTGGAAAGACGGGGCTTGAAACCCAGAGGACTCGGTCAGCATAATTCGTAGTTCGTAATCATTTTATAACAATATTGATATAGTAGCAGATAAGCCATGCCTGAAACGCAAGTTGTCTTCTACCAGGAAAAAGACGGGGATGTTCCCGTTCTGGAATGGCTTAAGCAGCTTGTGAAAGAAAACCGCAAAGGCTACGCGAACTACGTTGCTCGAATCGGGCAACTTGCCACCTCAGGATACGAGCTTCGTCGTCCGGCGGCAGATTACCTGCAGGACGGGCTCTATGAACTTCGGGCTAAGCATATTCGCGTGCAGTACCGCATCTTGTACTTCTTTTCTGGGCAAAACGTAGCAATACTCGCACACGCTATTACGAAAGAAGAAGCAGCAGTACCGGTCATTGATCTTCAGCGGGCGCTACAACGAAAACGTTTATTTGAAGAAAATCCAGAGGCTCATACCTACATAGAGGAACAAGAGGATGGCGAAGACCAAAGACGCGCTGAAAATCGTTGAGAAAATAAATCGCACCGACCCTGAGCTTCAGGAGCTAGTGGCAGAGGCTTCCATCAATGCGGAGGTAGCACAGCTGATCTACGCCGCCAGAACCAAGGCCGGATTAACTCAGAAAAAGCTTGCCGCTCTGATCGGCACAAAACAGCCCGTGATTGCACGGCTTGAAGATGCTGATTACGAGGGACATTCGCTTTCCATGCTCCAGAGAATTGCTCACGCCTTGAATCAGCGGGTAGAAATCCATCTCACCACAATCGAACGCAAATAAAGCTAAGCGGCGCAGTCTTGACACCGGCCTCCTAGCTCACCCCTCGCCCCTTCTTTGCAGTTGCTTGAGAGCTTGATACATTTCTGGCAGGCGTCTGTAGATGGCAGCCGTCTTCACAAATAGTTTGTGGGGAATGGCTGGGATGCCAGTCACAATTTCTCCTGGTCCTACGTCGTGGTGTAGCCCTGCTTTAGCAGTAGCGATCGCACCGTCTCCCATCTTCACATCATTGCTGATCCCTGCTTGACCAGCAAGCATCACCCGATTCCCCAGCGTCACGCTGCCTGACAGACCAGCCTGACCTGCGATCGCACAATTCTGTCCGACTTGGCAACCGTGGGCAATATGTACAAGGTTGTCAATTTTAGTGTTGCGGCCAATCCGCGTCTCTCCCACAGATGGTCGGTCAATCGCGCTATTGCAGCCAACTTCGACTTCATCTTCTAAGACAGTGACACCAGATTGCTCCATTTTGAACAAGCCATCGGGTGTAGGTACGAAACCAAAGCCTTCAGCACCAATAACTGCACCGCTGTGAATCACACAATCAACCCCAATTTGAGTGCGCTCGTGGATCGCGCAGTTAGCATGCAACACTGTGCGATCGCCAATCTGCACTTGTGGGTAAATCACGACATTAGGAAAAATACAAACTCTATTGCCAATCTTCACTCCCGCTTGAATTGCTACATGGGAACCGATGTAAACATCCGTTCCGATTTGAGCCGAGGGATGAATCACTGCCGTAGGATGAATTTCTGGAGTTGGTCGAAACGGTTGATAAAACAGAGCCAGAGCTTTGGCAAACATTAACCGAGGTTGAGGCGTGGCAACCCAGGCGATACCCCGCTGAGCTGCCTTTGCTTGTAGCGCCGAGTCTAGGGGCAAAATCAAGGCACTTGCAGCCGTCTTCTCAATTTCCGCCACAAATTGCTCTCGCTCCACAAAGCTGAGGGTACCTGGCGTCGCCTCGTCTATTGCTGCCACACCTGTAATCTCTAGATCTTTGTCAGTTGCAACATCATCGACAGTTCCACTGGGTGCCAAGCTATTGAGGTTAGCAGCACCCAGTTTTTGTAATAGTTCACTAAATTTCATCTATACACCTTCGTGGAAACCAACCCTGACTTTAGGGGATAGCGCTGAGAGAAAAGGGAGGACAGGGTTGAGCCGTCACAAATATGCATATCCATCCTTCTCAATAGGGTTAGTATTGGGCTGTTGACTGCCACATTATCTATCAGAATCTTGCTGAAAATCCAAAAGTTTTCATGCGTTGACATCCCCTCCGCCGTTCAACGGCGGAGATTCCCTAAAATAAGCTCAATTGAACTATTTTAGGGGTGCGTCAGAGACGGAGAGGAAGAAGATGACGATTATCCGCAATCCAGTGACAGTTAGTCCGCCCTTGGGTGGTTATAGCCATGGGGTTGAAGTGAAAAGCGGCGCTCGATACCTGTTCATCAGTGGGTAAATTCCAGAAACATTGAGCGGAGAAGTGCCGCCCGATTTTGAGAGTCAGTGCAAACTTGTCTGGAGCAATATTGGCGAAATCTTGAAAACCAGCGGCATGAAGTTTGAGAATCTGGTTAAGGTAACAACTTACCTGACTGCTGCTGACCAAGCTGAACGCAACAGCCAAATTCGCCGACAGATTCTGGGCAACTTGCAGCTAGCCTTAACAGTGATTGTTGTACAAACCTTGGAATCAAAGTGGCTGTTAGAGATTGAAGCGATTGCTGCAACTGAAACTGAGATTTGAACTAGCTGTAGTAACATGTAAATAGAAACGCCCCAACTTGCACTTTAAGAGGATTTTCAGCCAGAGTTATTTGCAACTTTAGGTAAAGAAAACGTTCGTTTTCCTTACTCTCGTTTGCGGTTAAACAAGCTCGCTTACCACTCCTCCAGTGGAAAACGCTCCCGGCTGAAAGTCCTGAAAGATGCTTAAGCTGAAGCGTTTCTGTTTGAGGCTATTGCAGTTATATCTGGCAGAGCGACTCACTCAGTTGCCACAGTTTTCGTCGAGCTTGGCGCTCATATGCCTGCGCGTTCGCTCTCGCCTCTTGAATCTGGTCAAAATACTTACCTGTTGCCTCTCCTAGTTCTGTAGATGTAGCAACCTGGACAATGACATCTGCTCCTGATTGGATACTGCCCCAGGACTGCTCGAACATCTCGCGCACCATTTTCGTATTCAAACGGGAGCCAGGATTTAAGCAGTTGACCAGAATGCCCTCGTCTTTGAGCGCCAGAGCTAGCTCGAAGGTAAACATCACTAGAGCCAGTTTACTTTGGCAGTAAGCCTGTATGGGGTCGTAATGTCGCTCCAGCATGACATCATCAAAATCAATTGGGAGCTGTCCTAAAGATGCCACGTTGACAATCCGTGAGGGCGTCGTCTGGCGCAAACAAGATAGTAGCAGGTGAGTGAGCAAAAATGGGGCCAGATAGTTAACTGCAAACCGCAACTCATAACCATCTTGGCTCAAGACTCTCAGCCGATCTTTGCAGTTGCCCGCACCAATACCTGCATTGTTAATTAGTACGTTCAGACAGTTGTGCTTAGCTTGCACATCTGCTGCCAAACGCCGGACATCAGTAAGCGACGAGAAGTCCGCCAGATAATATTCCAGATGGTTATTTCCAGTTGCTGCATAAATCTCTTGCAGCGTTGAAACTGCTCGTTCTCGGACTCGCCCATGCAACAAGACAGTTGCTCCCATTGAAGCCAGGTCATAGGCTGTCTGCTTCCCAATCCCGTCCGTTGAACCCGTCACTAGAATGACTTGATCTTGAATGGCTGTCATAGGTTGATGGTATTCATCATTTCTCCCGCGTCTTAAAAACCGCGTGCTTTGTCAGTCTAATACCAGTAAGGTATTTAGGCTAGTTGCAGTTAATTCTAGGTCTTGCCAGGTTTTGGTGATCCTTGGGTGCGATCACCAATTTATGCAACGTGGATTCTAGGTTTTGGGGTGGTCTAAAGACCAGAATCACCAAAAGTCGCCAAGAGTTTTGATCTGGTTGCAGCAGATGATTGCAGGCTGGTTGCAGATAATGCTGGCTCTTTCGCATTACCTCTACTTCCTGACCCCTCCTATGTTTCATCAGCTTAACTTCCGGCAATTGAAGTAGTGTTGCGATTGAGATGTTGTCAATCCGTTGATTGATATTAGTCTCCTCGAAATCAACAACAACAAACCCAGTCTCCTCCATCTCTAACAAGTTAGGGCTAGAGTCAAAAAGTCAATGAGTAGAAATACAGGATTTACCTGATTGAGTGGCAATGCGACCGTGAGGGAGTGCCTCGGTTGAGGAATTCCTGTATGGCTAAGT
>JAABUQ010009482.1_pt1 | contig 13145 bp, 15 predicted proteins | sample 5560001 | NCBI WGS metagenome assembly JAABUQ01 (sample SAMN10711888, study PRJNA513371) | rock metagenome | isolation source: Antarctica rocks | place: Antarctica: Victoria Land, Finger Mt nord | collected 2015-12-18 | reverse complement strand
GCTTCCCGGCGAGCGGCTCTCATTGCAGCATTGGCACCGACACTGACTCGCTGCCCGACTTGCTTGCAAGCACGATCTGCGTAAAGCTTTTTCTTAGCGGATAACTTTATGACACAGTAGTATTAGAGGCGTGCGCGGAATTTAGGAGGATCGATGCCGCCGTCCGCCGACGGGCTATCATTGCGCGATCGTTAGCGATGCCGAACTCGAACGTCTCCGCACCATCCGCAACGTTGTGCGCTTAGGTCACGTAACCCGGATCGAAGCGCATCAGATCGTACTCGAAAGCGGCGTCGTTGCGACGGACCCAGACTGCCTACCTATCGACTGCTCAGCCTCTGCCATCATCATGAAGCCGCCCAAGCCGGTGTTTTCGCGCGACCGGATCACCCTGCAGTTCGTGCGAGCGTGCCAGCCCGTCTTCAGCGCGGCGTTCATCGCTCATGTCGAGCTCGCATATCGAGACGAGGCGGAAAAGAACCGCCTCTGCACCCCAATCCCCGCACCGGACGTTCCGGCGGATTGGCTGCGGATGATGTCGACCGAACTCGCGAACCGCCGGAATTGGTCGGCAGACCCGGACCTGGGCCACTGGCTCGCCGGCACGCGACTGAGTTACGTCGAAAAGCAAATGAAGTCGCTGACAGGGACGGAAACCGAGGTAATCGAGCAACTACAGCGCCTTCAGAAATACGCTGGTCCAGCGGCCGCCAATGTCCCCGTCCTGTTGGCTAACGATCCGGCCGCGACCCGATCCTATGCGTCCCGGTCCCACGAAGTTGATGGCCGTGACGTTCGTTCGTCGCTTTCCGCTCCGGGCGGAATCACGTAGCCCGCGCCATCATCGAAGTCGGCTGGCACTCGTCGACTCGAATCTTCGCGTCCACGGAACCCAAAATCTACGGCTATGGCCTCGAGCGAACGACGTTCTCGATCGGCCTTTCGTGGCGCTGGTGAGGCGTGCGGCAGAGAAACAGCGCGGCGCAGCCGACCGTTTCGATGGCAACGTCTCGGAATCGAAGGTGGAGGTTCGCCGCGAGCGCATCGAGCGTATCGTGCGCGTTAGCGAACACGCCTCGGCGATTGTACGCCGCCATCAGCGCGCGCGCTGGGATCGAGCGGTCAACGCCTCCCGTGAGCAGGGTCGCGCCGAAGAGGCAACCATCTGGCGCGAGCAGCGGCAGAACGTGATCGAACGCCACGCTCTTCTCCCACATTTTGCCAGGCAAACAATGAAGGAGGTACGTCATGGCAATCGATGCATACGGCGCAGTTTCGATCGTCAGCGGAGTGAGGACATCGGCTTGATAGGTTCGCGTCCGTATCGAGCGATGCGAGTCGCTGCGGCCCGAAGTGAATTCGCGTTGAGGTCGAGCAGATCGATTCGCGGATGCGAATGCGAAAACGTATGGTGATCGAGGTACTACCCGGTACCGACGCCGACGTCGAGGTGATTGTCCGTAGCATAGCGGTCGTAGAGCGCGAGAATTCGCTTCGTCGCACATCGCCAGATCAACGGATTTGACAGTTGCAACACGACGATGTCGTAGAGCGCGAGGGTGAGCGGCGTATAAATCGCCTGCCCGGCGTGAGATGATGCCGAGGCGGATCGCGTTGCTGTGCTCGAATGGGATCCGCTCGACGACAGGCCCCGCGCTGGTTCGCTCATGATTCCTCGCTGTCGACGCGAGCCGACCGTTGGACACGCCGCCATCTCACCGAGGAAAAGCAAAGGGCATCAACAGACGCCGACACGGACAACGACGACGACGGTTTCGTACCGTTAATTGTCTCGGGACCGACGCCCTTTTGTCACTGTCGACGCGAGGCGGAATGACGTATCGTCTTCGAAGCCATGAGGACAACCGAATGGAGGTTGCCAGGACCCATCACAGCAACGGCAACCGACACGCCGACGCAGTTTTTGGCGAGCGCGTACGGCACAACCAAGAAACGCATGGCGGCATCAGATTTTAACCACATGACAGCGACCGAGCCGGATCCAAGTCTTGTCGTACCGATTGTACTTCCCGCTACGCGATTTCCGCTAAGTTTTCGATCCCGCGAACCAAATGGTTCAGAGCAGCTTGATCCCGCCACTTTAGAAGGAGGCATGAATGTGCGGACAGATTGAACACGAAGATCCAGGACATCAGCACGAGCGATGCTTAGCCAGCCCCCGTGCCTTCGAGGGGCCGCCAGTCGATCCGATTGCGCTGATGCCGGTCGACGAAGTTACGATCACGACGCTCGTCGACAATAGCTACGACGCGCTAATGGGAAACATGGGTCCCGCGAAACGGATGCCGCTGGGACGGCTTCCAAAGGTTGCGACTCCAAACTTCGACGTCGGCTTTACGGTGTCGGGGCTGGTCGCCGAGCATGGGTTCTCGGCGCTCGTCACGATCCGGCGCGGCGAGCGCACACACACGCTGCTCTTCGATACCGGGGTCTCCCCCGACGGCATGGCCACAAACATGGAACACTTGGGTGTCGATGTGGCGGCGATCGAAGGCATCGTGCTGAGCCACGGACACTTCGATCACGCTGGGGGCTTCGAAGGGCTCGCGCGTTTGCGCAAGCGCAGCGGGTTGCCTATCGTGCTACATCCGCTGGTCTGGACGCGGCGCCGCCTCGCGCTGCCCGGCAACCCGGAATGGGAGCTTCCCACGCTGAGCCGCCGCGCAATCGAAGGCGAGGGCTTTGCCGTTATCGAGCGGCGTGAGCCATCGCTCGTGCTCGACGGATGCGCGCTGGTCACCGGCGAGATCGACCGCACGACCGAGTTCGAGCGCGGCTTTCCTTTTCACGAGGCGCTGCACGGCACGGTATGGCAAGCAGACCCGCTGATCCTCGACGATCAAGCACTGATCGTCAACGTTCGCGGCCGCGGTCTCGTCGTGCTGACCGGGTGCGGCCACGCCGGCGCGGTGAACATCGCGCGAAGTGCCCTGCGGCTCACCGGCACCGAGCGGCTGCACGCGCTTCTCGGCGGGTTCCATCTCACCGGCGCCGCCTTCGAGCCGATCATCGCACCGACGATCGCCGCCCTCAGCGACCTCGCGCCGGACTACATCGTACCGGCGCATTGCACCGGTTGGAAAGCGCAGCATCGGTTGGCCGCCGCCTTGCCGGACGCGTTCATCCCCAATGCCGTCGGCACGTCATTCGTGCTGGCGGCGGCGTAGGCCGCTGATACGGTGGCCTTGTCAGATCCGAAGGAAGGCGGCTAACGGCAGCGAGCCTCAAAAAGAAACGTGTTGATCGCCGTAGCGCGTGTCGACGCGCTGCCAGTCCGTCCACGGCCCCTCACTCGATTCGGTGCCCTCGCTCGATCCGGGATCGCTCTGGCGACGCCAAAAGGTCAACAGATTCGTTGCGTCGAGATCGAGTGATTCGCCCTTTCGCAGTGGCTCTCGCGCGGTGAGCACCGCATCGTCGAGCGTCGTCCCAAGTCGCGTCTCGACCATCACCGGCGCATCGATCGTCTTATTCGTTATGGTCAAAGCGCCGTCGGCCAACGCTTTCGAAGCGAGCCCTCCGGACGCCATCAGACAAGCTCCCGTTCCGGCGAGCATTAGAAACACGTTCCGTTTCACCGTTTTCTCCCATCGATGTCTTGCAATCGAGCATAAAGTCAATACTCGGGCGGCGCGCGACCCAACACGAAACGACGCGACCACGCTCGAACGTCCATACCAATTCGAGGGTATCTCGTTGCGATGCATGAGGATCGACCGCGGCCGTTGGCCGCTGCACCGCAGCGCCTTCCCGAAGCACTCTCCGAGATTAAAACGAAACGGCGTTGCTCGCCACGGACAAGCGGTACAGTTCGACGTACGTGCCGAACTTGTACCGGTTACTGTCGGATTTATGGCGTTATGGCGAGTTCGAGGCGGCGAGCCGCCTCATCGATGACCGACTCGAAAGTGGACGCCGCACCTTGCGTCGCTAGCTGCGCGAGCGTCTCCGTATCGAGTTGCTCGTGCAGCGAGGACCGCGCGCGGCGATAGCATTCCTCCTCCACGGGGAGACGGGGATGCTCCTGTCGTTCGCGCCAGGCATCGACGAAGCCCAATAACTTTGCGGCGACGTGCGGCGAACCCACGTTGGTTACGATCGCGGCGATCACGTCGATTGCCAGCGCTTCGTGCTCGGGGTTCAGCCCACGGGATGTTTGCAGCAGATCCGTGGCCGTATTTGCGGCGCCTTCGAGATCGCCGCAGATGAATTGCAGCGGGCCAACGCAAGCCAGGCCACTCAGCGTTATACTGTCGGTGGGCTGCTCGCTTCTCGCGGAGAGCATCCGCTGCGCAATCTGGGCAGCGAGCGTCGCATTGCCCGCCATGAATTCGACCTCGGCGAGATTGAGGAACACATTGGCGATGAATCGCTCGTCGCCGATCGTCCGGGCGAGCGTCTCCGCCGCCGCGCAATCGGAACGAGCCAAGTCGAAGTCGCCTCGCGCGCTGTAGTACAGCGCGCGCATCGCAAGAAGTTGGCAGAAGTCGATGGAGCCCTCCAAATTCGCCTCGCGAAGCAGCGTTGATGCGCGCTGCAGGCCCAGATCCGCCTCATCGAGTCGTGCGCGCCGGACGAACTCACTAGCGAGATCGATGTGCACCATCGCGCTGAGCCGACCGTCGTCGAGGCGCTCGAGAAGAGCGATAGCGCGCTTTGCTGCGGCGAGCTTAACCGTCCACTTCGACGATTGGACGACCGCGACGAGCAGACGCGCGGCCACGGAGGGGTGCGCGACTTCGTCGACCTTCGTAAGCGCTTCTTCCGCCAAACGCTGGCATTCGACGTTCTGCCCCGACATGAGCCACAGCGTCCGCAAGCCGGCTACGATTCGAGCACCGAGAAGCTGGTCTTCCGGCTGATTCGACCGACGCGCCCATTCGAGCGCCGCACGCGCGTTGTCGAAGTCAGGCCACACCTGGGCGCGCCACTGGTCGGCGGGCGTTCGCGAATATGCTTCATCGGCTCGGTCGGCGACGAACGCGAACCAGCGAGCGTGCCCACGTGAGATCGTCTCGCTCTCTCCCGCCTCAGCGAGTCGTTCGAGGCCGTATCGCCGAATCGGATGAAACATCGTGTAGCGCAGGTTGTCGCCCGTGAAGCCGACGTTGACGAGCGATTTATCGACGAGCGACGCGATGAGGCCCGAGATCAGCGGCCGTTCGGTCAGATCCGAACAGACCGCCTCGGCGGCTTCGAGCGTGTGGCCGCCGGAGAATATCGCGACCCGGCGTAAGCAAGCCCGCTCGGGCTCGCCGAGCAGTTCGTGGCTCCACGCGATCGTCGCGAGCATCGTCTGCTGACGTGCCGGTAAGTCGCGCCGGAGGCCGGCGAGTTCCAGACTCGTCGTCAAACGCAGCCGTAGCGCCTGAAGCCCGAGCGTCGGTAGTCGTGCCACGGCGAGCTCGATTGCAAGCGGTATCCCGTCGAGTTGTCTGCAGATATCCGCGATCATGGCGAGGCGCTCGCGATTGAGCGCGAGTTTCGGTGCCGAAAACTCCGCGCGAGCGATAAAGAGATCGAGCGCCGGGAAAGCACGCGCTTCTGCGACGGTCTCGGGCGTCAGCGTCGGCAACGGTAGCGGTAAAAGTCGATAAGCGACTTCACTCCCGATACCGAGCGGTTCGCGGCTCGTCGCGAGCACTGTCACGGACGGACACTTCTCTAAAATGAAGTGCACGGCTGCGGCCGCATCGACGATGAGATGTTCGCAATTATCGAGGAGGAGGAGTGTCTCCTTGCCCTTGAGCGCGCTCACGAGCGCGTCGAGCGAGGCTCCGTTGCCCGGAAGTGGCGGCGCAATGGTGGACGCGATTTTATTGGCTATGAAAACGCCGTCACCGAGGGGCGCGAGTTCGACGAACCAGATCCCGTCACGATACGATCCGACACGTCGAGCGGCGACTTCCAACGCGGTTCGGGTCTTACCGACCCCGCCGGTTCCTGTCACTGTTACCAGTCGGTGCTTTTCAAGGAGGCGCACCATCTCCATCGTCTCGCTGGCTCGGCCGACGAAGGACGTCAGCTGAACCGGTAGATTGTCGCTTGATATGTCGCGATCGCGGTGCCCAGTTCGCGCGCGCGCGCGCAACGCCGCCGACGCGAATTGCTGTTCCTCGTGATCGGATAGATTGAGAGCGCTCGCAATGAGGTTCAGTGTCTCGCGATGCGGCGAGCGCCGGCTGCCGCGCTCGAGTTTACCGATCGCGGCGACGCTCACGCGTGCGCGCTCCGCCAAAGTCTCCTGAGAAAATCCCGCAGCGGAGCGGAAGTGCCGTAGCAACTCTCCGAAAGACGGGGCTTCTTCCGTCATCGTTGTTCCTGCCATGAGTTCTCCATGTTCCCTACACCCAAACCGAGCCGGTATCGCGAAGAGATGCACCTCACGTTCTTGTTGAGGAGTGTGATCTCGGCTCGGCCGACCCAGCGGAACCAAATGCGTTCGAGGGGCAGGCGCGGCAAACGCGCGCTCCGTCGGTTGCAGTTTAACTTCGCCCGGGGACGCGGCGATTCTTGCGGAGACAGCTGCGGCACTGGTGTCAAGCGTAGCCGATGACGGCTAATGCGATGATCGTGCTCGAAACGCCGCAGCGTATCGAGCGTTGCGGGCCGTCGACCGACAGGGCGATTCTGAAGCGGAATTGCCCTTCGGCCTTCCGAGTGTCATGCGGCGACGAATTCCACGGAATCTTGCGCTTTTGCTCCGACGCGAGTTAACCGTCGATGCACCGCGATGAGCTCGTTGCAGGCGGCTGCTCACTGAAGACAGCCTGCACCGCAGGTCGAGCACGACGTGTCACCGTGAACTTCGATGAACCCGGCCGTCAGCATCCGAAGCAACTTCCCAACACCGTAGAATACCAGCTCTCGCGGCGAGAACCTAAGAAAGTCGAAGCGTTGTTTGCTGAGCTTAAAGATGTTATCAAGCTCCGACGATTTCGATTACGTCGATACGAAACGTCACGGGAACAAATGCTCATGGCGGCAGCCGGCCGAAACATCCGCAGGCTGGTGCGATTCCTCAAAGCGCCCTTGTTACGACAATCAAATTGAGGGCGCACAGGTCTGTCGCATTAGTCTGCAAGCATCGTCAAAGCCATTCTTCAACAGGCACGGTCTATTTTGGGATCGGTTCCCCGGAATCACGAAGCGTGGGGGCGAAGCGACGCCGGTCAGAGCGCCGCGACGACGTTGAAGTGAGCCAGCAACACGTCAACAGCTTCCGCCAGGCGCGCGTCGATCAGGCCGAGAAGAGTCGTCCAGCCGCTCATCGCGCTCAACTCGCCCGGCCCGTCGGAAATGCCTCGCAGGCCAACCATGGGCAAGCCAAAGCGCTCGCATGCTCGAACCACCGCGAACGTCTCCATGTCGACCATCGCAGAGCCGACATTGGCATGCTCATCTCCACCGAGGGCCTTCGCTCCCGTCGACAATGTCGCGGCCGGGATGGCCGCCAGAGGCGTCGGAAGAGTAATGCAGGCCGGACGATCGACAAACGGAGTGACGCCTTTGGGGAAACCCAGCCGCGTCGCGTCGATGTCCCGCCACGAAACCTCGGACACTTGGTAGACGGTGCCAAGTTCGCATGTCCGCGATCCTGCCGAACCGAGCGATACAACCAGATCCGGGGGTTCTTCGCAGTCGCGCATCTGCTGTAGGCAGCTTGCCATCGTCAGGGACGCCTCGATCGGCCCGACCCCACAGATCAGCGGGTCTATCCTGGCGCGAAGCTCAGGGCCGTACTCTTGTGGCGTCGCCATGACAAAAAGGATCCGCTTTCCAGCAACGCTGCGAATTTTCACAATGCCTCATCAATCATACAGTGTTTGGCTTGTTCCATTTCTTCCAACATGACGGCCATCAATCTCACAAGTGCGGCTTCTGACGGCAGCCATCAGCCCTAATGGTTTATGTCTATGCAGTCTCACGGCCCGGCCCATTTGCGGGCATCAGTCACGGTACCGATATCGCGCTGCGCATCGATAACGGCGTATGCGTACCGCGACCAGCCGCTACAGTATCAATAGCAAAAGAAGGGTGACGAGCGTCTTGATGTTCGCGCTTATTGTAAGCCGTCATGCCTCGCGTTATCTGGAGGAGCGCCGCCGAGGCGGTATTCGCGTCGGATATCATCCGCGGCGCGTTCGCCGATGATGACGCACGGAGCCATCGTGTTTCCCGTAGTGACGCGCGGCATAATGGAGCCGTCTGCGACCCGCAGATTATCGATTCCATAGACTCGCAGGTTCGCATCGACAACCGACATCGAGTCGCGGCCCACTTTGCGGTACACGTTTGATGATAGCCGCTTATAGTTGAATTACGGATAAAGTCTTCGAGCTCTCGACTTTTTAGGTTGCCTGGCACTACCTCTCATTTCGCAAAGGGGCCAAATGCCGGCGCGTTGCCGATTTCTCGACAGAGTTCGATGCTCCGGATCGCCGCGGTCAAGTCGTCGGGATGTTCGAGGGTAGCGGCGTCGATTTCGATCGGGTCCTGCGGATTCGGTCCGGTGAGGTGTAAGCGGCCGATGCTTTGCGGACGGACGATTCCCGGACTTATTCCGTACGACGGGCCTGCGTTGCTCATGGCGTTATTGAACGCAACATTGTCGCCGCCGACTAACGGCATCTCGACCTGCTGCAATTGAATGTCGGGAGTGTTGAGATCCGGGCGGCTTTTCCAGAACAGCGTCGATTCGAGCGCGCCATTGCGTGGGGGCAGAGGCTCGACATATTCCCACCATGCGCATCCGCTGATCAAAGTGTGATCTTGAAAGTTCGCTCCGACGCCGGGAAGATTCTCGAGCACCGCAATGCCGAGTCGCCGCAATTCGGATGCGTCGCCGATCCCCGATTGCATGAGGACCTTCGGCGTGTTTATTGCGCCCAGCGATAAAACGATGTCGCAGCGGACGCCGATGTGGCGAAGCGTTCCCTCGATGACGACCGCGACGCCGGTAGCGCGCTTGCCCTCGAACGCGAGACGTAAGACGAGCGCACCGGTGAGCACCGTTAAATTCGGACGATCCATATATGGAAACGTATAGGAGCGGAAGATCGAGAGTCGGCGGCCATCTCTCATCCGTACGTCCTGGATGGAAGCGCCACCGTCTCCTTCCATCATCGCGCCGTTCTGATTGTCAAACGTCGGAATGCCGACCGAGCGGGCAGCCTCGAGGAGAGCGGGCGCGATCGGGTTTGGGTCGGGGGCCGGCTGGACGAAAACAGGGCCGCCCGTTCCGCGGTGGTCCGGGTCCGGTATGCCGTGCCAATCTTCGATGCGCCGATACAGATCGAGGACAGCGGCATACGACCACGCGTCGTCGCCGGCTTCCGCCGCAAAATAATCCCAGTCGTTCTTATGGCCCCGTGACCAGAGCATCACATTGATGCTCGATCCACCGCCCAGCACTTTGCCCATGCTCATGGCGAGCGCGCGCCCGTTGAGATTGGGGTTCGCCTGGGCTTTGAAATTCCAGTCGCGTTCGCTTCCGATATTGCGCGGCCACTGTGCCGCATTCATGATGCTTGGAACGTCGTCAGAGCCTCCCGCCTCGAGCAGGAGCACGCTGACATTTGAATCCTCGGCTAGTCTCCGCGCGACGACCGCACCGGAAGAACCGGAACCGCAGACGATAAAATCGAACTCGGTTTTGAGATTCGCGGCGAGCGCTTCTTGATTGCGCCGTACGCGGTCGGCAAAAGCTGCGTCGGCGTGTCGGTCGCCGTTGACCTGGTGAGCCATGGCTACGCCCGCGCTGCCTGAAAGCCAAGCCACGGCTGACTCGCGCGCAACTCGAGACACACGTCTCGCGCGACGAGCAACATTTCGAGACCGGATGCCGGTGCGGCGTCGTCCACCTCCCAAAGAAAGTAATCGTACGGCACGAGCTCCGGTTCCAGGTGCGGGGAAGCCATCTTCATTCGTTCGTCTCCATGATGTCGAAGACGTTACGCGATTCCGCCGCGAGCCGACAGCGACGAACGGACGTCGATTCCGGGACAATTCTGAAGGCAGAAACGCGTCGGCGTACTATTCGTACAATTATCGGTACGAATAGGATCCGCCGTCGGCGTACGGCGTGCGCGCGCGAGCTCGGCTTTGGTGGACTTGCTCCGAGCCTTTCCCGTGGCCGCCGACCCTCTGGCAAGAAGCATTTGCGGACGCGCCAGAGCTGGAGCGTGGGTCGTATGTCAAACTCTTTTAATTCGGCTCGGCCACCAACGCCAGATTGCATGAGAAGCTTCGGCGTCTGAATCGCGCCTGACGAAACGATGACTTCGGCGTTCGCATAGGCGTGCAAGGTCTCGCCGCCGCGCTCATACTCGACGCCAATGCAGTCGGTCTTCGAGAACAGCAAGCGCGTTACAAGCGTGTTCGCTAACACGGTGAGGTTTGGCCGATCCATCAACTGATATGTATAAGCGCGGAAGATCGACTGCCGTTGACCATTGAGGACGGTCACCTCCGTAATCGAAGCACCACCCGCTACTTCCATGAGTGTTCCGTTCATGGTGTCGAACGTAGGCATCTCGGCTCGCTGGGCGGCTTCGAGATAAGCGAGTGCGATTGGAGCTGGAGCCGACCCGGGTGATATGTGTAGCGGACCATCCGTACCGTGATGACGTTGATCAGCTACACCATGCCAGGATTCAATCCGGCGGTAAATGCCGAGTATCGACTCGTAATTCCATGCTGGATCGCCGACCGCGTCGGCATAGAAGTTCCAATCTGTCTCGTGCCCGCGCGCCCACAAATGCGCGTTGATACTTGAGCCGCCGCCTAGTGTGGTGTCTCACGAGTTCGCTGCATAAGTGTCGACGATCTTGCTGAATATTGTATCTGCGCTCGCGGTCCAGATGAAAGGCGTTGGTCGGCTATTATGGTGTTCGACGTATTCGGCTATAGCACGTCCAAGCGCGGCAACGCTCGTAAAGGTACCGCGTCGAATCCGTCGCCGAGTGATCTCTGCAAAAAAGCGCTCGACTTGGTTGAGCCAGCTCGCGCTTGTGGGCGTAAAATGCACAACGAACCGGGGGTGGGCGGCGAGCCATCGACGGACGCTGAGATGTTTGTGCGTAGCATAGTTATCGAGCACGAGGTGTACCGCAAGTTCCTCAGAGACCTCCGCATTGATCCGGCGCAGAAAGCGCAGAAACTCTTGATGCCGGTGCCGTCGATGGCAAGCACCGATGACTTTGCCAGTCGCGATGTCGAGGGCAGCAAACAACGACGTGGTTCCGTGGCGTCGGTAATCATGGCTCTGCCGCTCGGGAATGCCCGGGCGCATCGCAAAGATCGGTTGCATTCGGTCGAGGGCCTGCACTTGAGACTTCTCATCGACGCACAAGACAATCGCTCGGTCCGGCGGAGCGATGTAAAGCCCAACGACGTCACGCGTCTTCTCTACGAAGAGCGGGTCAGTCGAGAGCTTAAACGTTTCGCTACGATGCGGTTGCAGGCCAAAGGTTTGCCAAATGCGGTGGATCGTCGCACGCGATATACCGGTTTCCGCCTCCATCTCGCGTGTGCTCCAATGGGTCGCTGCTTTCGGCTTCGTGCGCAGCGTTTTGGCGATAACCTCCTCGACGCGATCGTCGCCGATTGTTCGCGGAGCGCCGGCACGTGGTGCGTCACTGAGCCCTTGCAAACGGTCGATTCGGAAGCGCTCGCGCCACTTGCCAACGGTCACTTTGGTTGACGTCGAGACGATCAGCCACGTCGTCATTCGCAAGTCCCTGTGCGCAAAGCAAAACGATTCGTGCGCGCAGAGCAAGCGCTTGAGAGACTTTCGATCGTCTCGTCCACCGCGTCAACTCTTCGCGCTCGGTCTCGCTCACCGCGAGAGGTTTAAGAGGACGTCCAGCCATGCCTCAGTATAACAAAAACGAAGTTTTTATGCCATTAACTTCTGAGACAGAACACTAGAGGAAATATCGCCTTGCCGCGCCTCGATCTGAGGTAAATCAGAACTTCCCTTCGCTCGCGGATGCAATGGTTTTCGGATCGAGAAGGGAAGCAGATGCTTGTATGCAAGATATCTGCGTACAAGTGAACATGGGACTATCGTGGATCGCATTGAGAGCTGCATCTCGTTCTTGGTCGGTAAGGCCGCGCAGCAGATTACCCGGCGTGCCCGCGAAGCGCTGGCCCCGCACGGAGTCACGCCGGTGCAATACGCCGTTCTCAAGATACTCTGGCAGCGGGAGGGGCAAAGCGGCGCGGAACTTGGATCGCGACTTGCCCTCGATAGCGCGACCGTGACGGGGGTCCTCGACCGCCTCGAGGGTGCCGGATTGCTCGAGCGGCGATCCGACGATGACGATCGACGCGTCAATCGTTTGCACCTGACCCCGAACGGGAGCGCGCTGCGTAAGCCGCTCGATGCCGCGATGGACCGGCTCAACGCGCAGGTCACGCGCGAACTCGGGGAGAGGGCGTCTTCGACGTGGGCGGTGCTGCGCCAGCTTGGCGAGGTGCCGACGTGAACGATCCCGGCGTCGTGACGTTCGACCGCAAGATCGCGATCGTCGTGCGCGAGGATCTCGCGACGTGGCAGAAGCTCAACGTCACGGCGTTTCTTACAAGCGGCATCGTCGGGGCCTATCCGGGTATTCTCGGAGAACCGTACGAAGACGCCGTGGGCACCGTGTACCACCCGCTCGTTGTGCAGCCGATGATCGTCTTGAGCGCCGATGGCGACGCGATGCGAACTATCTATCGCCGCGCGCTCGAACGCAGTGTGCGGCTCTCGCTCTATATCGACGAGATGTTCTCAACCAGCCACGATGCCGCAAATCGCGCGGTCGTCCGCGAGCGCGGTCCGGATCAAATGACGATCGTCGGTCTGGCGCTGCGGGATGTTAAGAAGACCGTTGACAAGGTCACCAAGGGTGCAAGGATGCACGCGTGATCGTTGGCCCTCTCGATGCAGAGCTTCGCGCGGGGCGTTCATAGATGCAGGCACTTAATAGAGTCTTCAGACGGCCGAACGCTCTAGACGGTAGTTCCCGTGCTTGAAGCGTCAGAAAGCCTGTATCGACGGTCTTTCTGACGCACAACCGGCGCCGGATGGCTGTCTACGCGACTGGCAGATTTCGCACGAGCTCGAGCGCCTTGGC
>JAABUQ010009481.1_pt1 | contig 13148 bp, 11 predicted proteins | sample 5560001 | NCBI WGS metagenome assembly JAABUQ01 (sample SAMN10711888, study PRJNA513371) | rock metagenome | isolation source: Antarctica rocks | place: Antarctica: Victoria Land, Finger Mt nord | collected 2015-12-18 | reverse complement strand
CGGCCTCCACAGGACGAAAGCCAAGGTTGGCCAGCGCGGAAAGCGCGTCGGCTTGCGGGCTGCCACGCGGCGCGGCGATGATGGCGGGCGCGGGGCCGAACTCGGGCACACGGTCCTTCAGCTCGTTCACAATCCGTGCGGCGAGCTTGGGGCCGACGCCGTTGGCTTGCGCGACCATGGCTGCGTCCTTGGCGGCGATCGCGCGGGCGAGTTCGGCGGGGGGAAGCACCGACAACACGGCCAGCGCCACCTTCGCGCCGACGCCCTGGATCGCCAGCAATATGCCGAACCAGTCGCGCTCGTCGGCGCTGGTGAAGCCGATCAGCGATATGGCGTCCTCGCGCACCTGCATCTCGGTGTGCAGCGTCACCGCGCCGCCGATGGGGCCGAGCGCGGTCAGCGTGCGGGTCGAGGCGAGCACGCGGTAGCCCACGCCGCCGACGTCGATAACCGCCCAGTCGGCGCTGGTCGCGGCGAGCGTGCCGGTCAGGCTGGCGATCATGCGGACGCCAGCGGCGCGTAGGTCCGCCGCGACGCGAGGTGGTGCGCGTGGCAGATTGCGACCGCGAGCGCGTCCGCCGCGTCGGGACCGGCGGGGGCGCTGCCGGGCAGCAGGATGCGGACCATCGCGTGCACCTGCGCCTTCTCCGCCTGGCCGGTGCCGACGATCGCCTTCTTAATCGTCGCGGGTGGGTATTGGCCGACCTCGTGGCCGATCCGCGCGGCGGCGAGCAACACGACGCCGCGCGCCTGGCCGAGTTTCAGTGTGGAGCGCGGGTTGGTGTTGACGTAGGTTTCCTCGACGGCGGCTGCGGCGGGGCGGTGCTGGGCGATGACTTCTTCCAGCGCGGCGAACAGCGTGGCGAGGCGCGCGCACAACGGCTCGGCCGCGCGGGTGACGACGCAGCCGCTGGCGAGGTGGACGAGCCGGTTGCCCTCGGCGTGGATCACCCCCCAACCGGTGCGTTCGAGGCCGGGATCGAGGCCAATGAGGATCATTGGGTTGCTACGCTCGTCATGGTTGTCATTTTGGACGACGCGGAAGTGATAGCAGGCGCTCCAAGTTCCGTCCTGGTTATATCATTCTTGCGATCCGCTATTCCGCTCGCAGTCCGCACCTTTGCCGACCAAGCCAAGGTCGAGCAACTACCAGGTAGGCGTGAGCGGATGCGTGTTCGAAGCCAATAAGGCTCGCGTACGCTCACCCCAGCTTCGCCATCACTTCGTCGGCGATATCGTAATTGCCTGTCACTGCCTGGACGTCGTCGTCGTCGTCCAGCGCATCCACCAGTTTGAACAATGTCGCCGCATGGTCGTCTCCCACCGCGACCACCTCGCGCGCGCGCCAGCCGAGTTTTGCGCTTTCGGGGGGGCCGAGCTTGGCTTCCAGCGCGCGGGCGGTTTCGTGGAGCGTTTCGACCGCGGTGTAGATTTCGTGGCCGTCCTCGGTCGAGACGACATCGTCCGCGCCCGCGTCCAACGCCGCCTCGAACAGCGCGTCGGGGGTGCCTGCCTTCAACTGATAGGCGATCAGGCCAACGCGATCGAAACCGTGGCTGACGCTGCCGGTCGCGCCCATGTTGCCGCCGTTCTTGGCGAAAATCGTGCGCACGTTGGACGCGGTGCGCGTGCGGTTGTCGGTCAGCGCGTCGACGATTATGGCGACGCCGCCGGGGCCGAAGCCTTCGTAGCGCATCTCCTCGTAATTCTCTGCGTCCGCTCCGCTCGCTTTCTTGATCGCGCGGTCGATGTTGTCCTTGGGGAGCGAACTGGCGCGCGCGGTGATGATCGCGGCGCGCAGCCGGGCGTTCGCGTCGGGATCGGGCAGGCCCATCTTCGCCGCCACGGTGATTTCGCGCGCGAGCTTGGAGAACAGCCGCGCGCGCTTGGCGTCCTGGCCGCCTTTGCGGTGCATGATGTTCTTGAATTTGGAATGGCCGGCCATGGTTCTCGCGGGAGGTTGTTGCGGGGAGTGGGTTAGCGCGGGGTTGGGCGGGGGCGCAATGTCAGCTTCGCAGTGTCGCTCCGACCTTTGCGGCGGCGGCAACGATCTTGGCGGAGATCGCGTCGAGATCGGCTTCGGTGAAGCTCTTGTCAGTGGGTTGCAGGGTGACTTCGAGGGCGAGGCTGCGGTGGCTGTCGGCCACGCCCACGCCGGTGAAGATGTCGAACAGGTGGACGCCGGTGATCGCGGCCTTGTCGGCACTGCGGACCGCGCGAAGCAGCGTTTCGGCGGGGGTGGCTTCGGGCAGGACGAAGGCGAAATCGCGGGTTACGGGCTGGAGCGCGGGAGGCGCGTAGGCCGGGCGGGCGCGTTTGGCGCGGGTGGGGGGGGCCGCGTCGAGGTAGAGTTCGGCGACCACGACCGCGCCGAGGTCGGCCGCCAAGCGCGGGTTGAGTTCGCCGAAGACCGCCAGCGTCGCCTTGGGGCCGAGCGTCAGGCGCGCCGAGCGGCCGGGGTGGAGCCAGTCGGGCGCGCCGTCGGCGGTTTGGAAGCGGTCGGTGGGCACGCCGATGGCGGCGAGGATCGCTTGGGCGAGTGCCTTGGCGTCGTAGGCGGTGGGCGGAGCGGCGTGGCCGGTGCGCCAGTCGCGCGCGCGATGGTCGCCTGCGAGGATCAGGGCAAGTGTCGGATGTTCGCCGGTGGCCAGATAGCGTAGGCCAATCTCGAACAGCGCGACACCGGACGTATCGCGCGCGATGTTGCGGCGGGCGGCGGCGAGCAGGCCGGGGACCAGGCTCGGGCGCATCGTGGCGAGATCGGCGGAGATCGGGTTGACGAGCGTGAAGGGTGCCCCGGAGTCCTTGGATCCGAACGGCTCGGCTTCGGCGGGGGCAAGGAAGCTCCAGGTGATCGCCTCCCTCAGCCCGAGCGCGGCGGCGGCACGGCGGGCACGGCGCTCGAGCTGCTGGGCGGCCGTTGCAGTCGGGCGCGCTACGCCCGGTGCGCGGGGCAGGGGCGTCGCGGGGATGCGGTCGTAACCGTAGACGCGCGCGACCTCCTCGACGAGGTCGGCGGGGCCGTCGATGTCGCGCCTCCCGCTTGGCGGAACGACGGTCCAAAACGGACCGTGTTCCACGTGGAAACCGAGCCGCGTCAGGATTGCGGCCTGCTCCATCGGCGGTACGTCGACCCCGGCGAGCGCGAGCGTATGCGCGGGATCGAACGGGATCGTGCGGGCGGGGTCGGGCGCGTGGCCGATTTGGGTAATTTCGCTCGGCTCGCCGCCGCATAGGTCGAGCACCATGCGCGTGGCGAGTTCGAGGCCGGGCGCTAGGAACGCCGGATCGACGCCGCGCTCGAAGCGGGTGCGCGCGTCCGAGGTCAGGTTCAAGGCACGGCCGGTGCGGCCGATGCGGGTGGGATCGAAGTACGCGCACTCGATCAGGACTTCGGTGGTTTCGGGTGACACACCGCTCGCCGCGCCGCCCATGATGCCGCCGATGTCATGGACTTGGGCGGCGTCGGCGATGACCGTCATCGTCGCGTCGAGCGTGTAGGTGCGGCCGTTCAGCGCCTCGATTTGTTCGCCCGCGTGCGCGTGGCGCGCGGTGAGGCCGCCAGTTAATTTGGCGACATCGTAGACGTGGAGCGGGCGACCGTGCGCGACCGAGACGTAGTTCGTGATATCGACCAGCGCGGAAATCGGCTTCTGGCCGACGGCTCGGAGTCGGCGCTGCAGCCAATCGGGCGAGGCGCGGTTGGCGAGGCCGCGCACGGTGCGGGCGTGGAAGGCGGGGCAACCCTGCGCGTCCTCGATCGCGATCGGCACCGGGCAGCGGAACCGGCCGGGCACGGTCACGATCGCGGGATCGATCAGGCGACCGTGCCCGGCGGCGGCGAGGTCGCGCGCGATGCCGTGGACGCCCATGCAGTCCTGGCGGTTGGGGGTGACCGCGATTTCGATCACCGGATCGTCGAAGCCCGTGACGTCGATGAAGCGCGCGCCGACGGGGGTGTCGGGCGCGAGTTCGACGATGCCCTCGTGCGCGTCCGAGAGGCCCATCTCGCGTTCGCTGAGCAGCATCCCGCGCGATTCGACCCCGCGCACTTCGGCGACCTTGAGCGTGATCCCCGTGGCGGGGACGACCGTGCCGGGCGCGGCGAACACGCCGATCAAGCCGGCCCGCGCGTTCGGCGCGCCGCAGACGACTTGGGTGAGCGCGCCGCCACCGGTGTCGACCATGCACACCTGGAGCTTGTCGGCGTTGGGGTGCGGCTCGGCGGTGACGACGCGCGCCACCGTGAAGGGGGCGAGCGCTTGCGCGGAGCGGGTGATGCTCTCGACCTCTAGGCCGAGGTTGGTGAGCGCGGCGGCGAGTTCGTCGACGCTTGCGGTAGTTTCGATGTGGTCCTTGAGCCAGGACAGCGTGAACTTCATGCCCGGCGACCCCTCACCCTGGTGCGCTCCGCGCACCTGTCCCTCTCCCTCAAGGGGGGAGGGTCGTCCGCCCCTCTCCCCTTGAGGGAGAGGGAAATGCGAGTCGGAGCCGAGCGAGGGTGAGGGGTCGTCACGCCCCCACTCCGCCGCTCAGTGTCGGCACCGCGAGCGGGTCGAAGCCGTAGTGGTCGAGCCAGCGCTGGTCGCCGTCGAAGAAGGCGCGCAGGTCCGCCATGCCGTATTTGAGCATCGCCAGCCGGTCGATGCCGGTGCCGAAGGCGAAGCCCGACCATATGGCGGGATCGAGGCCGCACGCTTCAAGGACGCGCGGGTGGACCATGCCGCTGCCGAGCACTTCGAGCCACGCGCCCTTGCCGCCGACCCGGCGGACGCCGTTCTCGATCGAGCATTCGACGTCGACTTCGGCTGATGGCTCGGTGAAGGGAAAATAGCTCGGGCGGAGGCGGAGGACGACCTCGTCGAGTTCGAAGAAGGCCTTGAGGAAGGTTTCGAGCGTCCATTTGAGGTGGCCGAGCGTGATGTTGCGGTCGATCACCAGGCCTTCGATTTGGTGGAACATGGGGGTGTGCGTCGCGTCGCTGTCGCTGCGGTAGACGCGGCCGGGCGCGATGATGCGGATGGGCGGCTGCTGCGCGAGCATCGTGCGGATCTGGACGGGCGAGGTGTGCGTGCGGAGCAGTTTGCGCGTGCCGTCCGCGTCCGGGGGGAAGTAGAACGTATCGTGCATCGCGCGCGCGGGGTGGTCTTCGGGGATGTTGAGCGCGGTGAAGTTGTGCCACTCGTCCTCGATCTCGGGGCCGGTGGCGACCGCGAAGCCGAGATCGGCGAAGATTTCGGTGAGTTCGTCGAGGACTTGGGAGACGGGGTGGACGCGGCCACGGCGTGGGGGCGTGACGGGGAGAGTCATATCCTGGCGTTCGGTGGCCAGGCGGGCGTCCAACGCGGCGGCGTCGAGGCGGGATTTGGCGGTGGCGACGGCTGCGGCGATCTCGTCGCGCGCGGCGTTGTAAACCGGGCCGAGCAGTTGGCGGTCGGCGGGCGACATCGTGCCGAGCGTCTTCATGAACGCCGTCACCCGCCCCGCCTTGCCGAGATAGTGGACGCGCAGCGTTTCGAGCGCGTCCGGGTTGGGCGCGTCGGCGATGGCGGCGAGGGCCTCTTCGCGCAGGTTGGTGGCTTCGGACATGTGTGGGTGCGAGTAGCGGGCGGGGGCGCGCGCGGAAAGGGCTTAGCCGCGCCCGCGGTAGCCTGGCACGCCCTGGTCGGGCAGCCACAAGTCGGCGGGGGGTTCGCCGGTGGACCAGAAGACGTCGATCGGGATGCCGCCGCGCGGGTACCAATAGCCGCCGATGCGCAGCCAGTGCGGGGCCATTTCGGCGACCAGCCGCTCGGCGATGCCGACCGTGCAATCCTCGTGGAAGGCGGCGTGATTGCGGAAGCTGGCGAGGAATAGCTTGAACGATTTGCTTTCGACGATGGTCGCGGCGGGTACGTAATCGAGCACGATATGCGCGAAATCGGGCTGGCCGGTGACCGGGCACAGGCTGGTGAACTCGGGCGCGGTCAGCCGGACGAGGTAGGGACGGCCGGGGCGCGGGTTCGGCACATAGTCGAGCCGCGCGGCTTCGGGGCTGGAGGGTTGCGGCGTGGGCTGGCCGAGGGTGGTTTGCATCAAGTAAGGTGATCCATGTTTGCGATCAGGGACGCGCGATTTCCCGTAGACACGTCTGCGGTCTTGGACATTTGGCAGGAATATATCGTCAGCCCAAGTGTGAGCCTCGCCTATCAGGGGTACGAAGACGAATTTGCGAACCTGCCGGGAAAATACGCTCGTCCAGATGGACGGCTCCTGTTGGCTGAAGCCGCTGGGCAAATTACCGGGTGTATTGCACTACGCCGGATCAGCGCGCGAATTTGCGAGATGAAACGGCTTTATGTCCGCCCTAGCGCCCGGGGCATGGGACTTGGCAGGCAGCTAGTTGAGCGCCTAATTTTGGAGGCTGCGCAGGCTGGCTACGACGAAATGAGACTTGACGTCCTCGGTGAATTTTGAACACGCACGAACGCTCTACTGCGACTTAGGATTTGTCACTGCGGATGCCGTCTCGTTCAATCCGGTGCGGAATACGTTATTTCTTGGGTTAAACTTAGGTAAAGGCAGCGGCCGACGCAGCTCACCGCTCCGCCAATCCCAGCAAACACCCGTCCCCCATCAAATCCCCCACGCTCCCGCGCGCCTTGATCGCGCGTTCGGCGGCCAGCAGCGCGTGGGCGGCGCGGGCGAGGTCGGGGCTGGTCCAGGCGCGGAGTTGGGCGAGGAAGGCGGGTTTGGCTTTCCAGAACAATGGTGGCCGGAGCGCGGCGACCGCGCTGTCCGCCGATGCGCCGCCGTCGACCGCTGCGCGGGCTTCGGCCAACTGCGCGAACCGGCGCGCGGTGGCGCGGAGCGGCATGATCCCGCGTTGGCCGTCGGCGGCGAGCGCGCGCAAGGCCTGCGCGGTGGCGGCCGGGTTGCGCGCGGCAACCCCGTCGACGAGCGGATCGATGTCGGCGGCGCCCTCGCCCGCGCCGACCGCGTGCCAATCGGCGGGGGTGAACTTTTTGGGCTGCGCGGGCGTGGCGTCGAGGTAGACGGCGAGCTTGGCCACTTCCTGCGCGAGCAGGCCGCGTTCGCCGCCGACCGCGTTGACAAGCAGCGACAGCGCGGCGGGTTCAGCGTCCAACCCTGCGGCGCGCGCGGCGTCGCGGGCGAGGCGGGCGAAATCGGCGGCGGTGGGCGGATAGCAGGCGAGCGATCGCGCCCGAGGGTGCGCTTCGGCGAGTTTGCGCAGTTTGCTGGTGGCTGGGAGGTTGCCCGCGATCAGGATCGCCGGGTTGCCCGCTCGGGGCGCGTCGAGCAGCAGGGCGGCAGCTGGCGCGTGCGCGTCGGCGGCGGGAACGAGACGCAGGCATGGCGCGGGGCCGAACATCGAGACGCTCGCGGCCTCGTCCGCCAGCCGGCCCGGTTGCGCGGCGACCTCGGCGGGAGTTAGGTCGAGGCGGTCGAGGTCGAACTTCGCTTCGAGGCGCTGGGCGAGGTCGCGCGCCTGGCCCTCGTCGGGGCCGTGGAACAGGTAGAGGCGGGTGTCGGCGGGGGGCGCGGCGAGCAGCCGTTCGGCGTCGCGCGGTTCGACCTTCACTTCGGGGGCGGCAGGGGAGCGGGCGGCGGCGCGGCGTTGCCTCGTTCGTGCGCGAACAGCGCGATGCGTCCGGTGATCTGTTCGGCGAGGCTGACGGCGAGCCGGTCGAGCGCGGTCTGCTCGGCGGCGACGACCGCGTATTCGGAGCGCACCACATCGATGCCCTCGTCGGTGGCGGCGGTGGCGTCGAGAACGACCGCGTTGCTCGCGGTGGCGACCAGCCGGTAGCGCGCGCGCAAGGTGCGTCGCTCGCGCGCAATCGAGGTGTCGGTGCGGATGCCGAAGCCGGTGATCTTATCGTCCAGCGTGACTTCGAGGCGGTAGGCGGGGCGGTCGGCGGGCTGGAGGCGCTGGAGGAGCTGCTGGCGAACGAGATAGCCCGCGCGGTCGGGGATGGGCGCAATCTCGATGCTGGCGAGCGTGGCGGCGGCGGGGCCTTGTGGGCCACCCGCGTAGATCGGGCGGAGGTTGCAGGCGGTTAGGAGGAGCGCGGTGGCGAGGGCGGTTGCCTGCGCCCAGCGACCCCTCACCCTGGCGCTTCGCGCCTGTCCCTCTCCCTCAAGGGGCGAGGGTAGTCTGCCCCTCTCCCCTTGAGGGAGAGGGAAATGCAGAGCGCAGCGGAGCGAGGGTGAGGGGGCGGTCACGCGACCAGGTTCACTAGCCGGTCCGGCACGACGATCACCTTCTTGGGTGCCGCACCCGCCAGCGCGGCGATGACCTTGGCGCTGGCGCGGGCGAGCGCTTCGGCGTCGTCGCGCGCGAGGCCCTTGGGGGCGGTCAGCGTATCGCGGAGCTTGCCGTTCACCTGGATGGCGAGGGTGACGGTGTCTTCGACGAGCAGCGCCGCGTCGGCTACCGGCCACGGGGCTAGCGCGACGAGACCCTCGCCGCCCAGTCGCGCCCAGGCCTCTTCGGCGACATGCGGGATGATCGGCGCGGCGAGCTGGACCAGCGTGCGAGTGGCTTTGCGGCGGGTGCCAGGGGCGGCGCGTTCTATGGCGGCGACGAACTCGAACAGGCGCGCGACCGCCTTGTTGAACTGGAGCGCGGCGAGGTCGGCGGTGACGCCTTGGGTGGCGCGCGCGGCGGCGCGGGCGAGCGTGGGATCGGGCGCGGCTTCGGGTTCGTCGGCGACGGTGTCGGCGATGCGCCACAGCCGCTGGACGTATCGCCACGCGCCTTCGATGCCGGCTTCGGACCATGCGAGGTCGCGTTCGGGTGGCGAGTCGGAGACGATGAACCAGCGCACCGCGTCCGCGCCATACTGATCGACCACCGGGGTGGGATCGACGGTGTTGCGCTTGGACTTGGACATCTTCTCGATGCGGCCGACCGATGCTTCTTGACCCTTACCGACGACGAAAAGCTTTCCGTTTCGCTCCTCGACTTCCTCAGGAGCAAGCCAGTTTAGCTTCGCATTACGAGATTGGATTGTTCGGTTCGGATCGTCTGGATGCTTCACCTCGGTCCAAAAATGTTGAGTCCAATAATAGGTCTCGTGCGTGACCATGCCTTGGGTGAAGAGCGCGGCGAAGGGTTCGGCGACCGAGAGCTTGCCGATGGATGCGAGCGCGCGCGTCCAGAAGCGCGCGTATAGAAGGTGCAGGATCGCGTGCTCGACGCCGCCGATATACTGATCGACCGGAAGCCACTTATCGATCACCGCGCGGTCGAACGGCGCGTTCGCCGGGTGGCTGGCGAAGCGCAGGAAATACCAACTGCTGTCGGCGAAGGTGTCGAGCGTATCGGTCTCGCGCTCGGCGGGGCCGCCGCACTTGGGGCAATCAATATGCTTCCAGGTGGGGTGGCGGGCGAGCGGGTTGCCGGGGCGGTCGAAGCTCACGTCCTCGGGCAGCACGATGGGGAGCGAGGCGCGCGGGGCGGCGACCGGGCCGCACTGCGCGCAGTGGATGATCGGAATAGGCGTGCCCCAGTAGCGTTGGCGGCTGACACCCCAATCGCGCAGGCGGAAGACGGTGGCCGGTTCGCCCCAGCCCTCGTCGCGCGCGTGGGCAGCGACGGCGGCTTTAGCTTCGGCGATGCTAAGGCCATCGAGCGCGCCCGAGTTCACGATGCGTCCAGGGCCGGTGTACGCCTCGGTGCCGATCGGTTCGTCGGCATCCCCGGCGGCGACCACGCGCTTGACCGGCAGCCCGTATTTGCGAGCGAAATCGAGGTCGCGCTGATCGTGGCCGGGCACGCCGAAGATCGCGCCCGTGCCGTAGTCCATCAGCACGAAGTTCGCGACCCAAACCGGTAAGTGCCAGGCGGGATCGAGCGGGTGGGCGACCCGCAGACCGGTATCGAAGCCAAGCTTCTCGGCGGTTTCGATGTCGGCGGTGGCGGTGCCGCCCTGTTTGAGGTCGGCGATAAAGGCGGCGAGCGCGGGATCGCGCGCGGCTTGCGCCTGGGCGAGCGGATGGTCGGCAGCCATAGCGACGAAGCTCGCGCCCATAAGCGTGTCGGGGCGGGTGGTGAACACTTTAATCGCCGACGCCGACGCCTCACCCTCGCTCCCTGCGGTCGCATTTCCCTCTCCCTCAAGGGGAGAGGGTGAGACTTCGCTCTCCCCTTGAGAGAGAGGGAAATGCGAGGCGGAGCCGAGCGAGGGTGAGGGGTCGATGAGCGCGAACCGGAACTTCAAACCCTCGCTGCGGCCGATCCAGTTCTCCTGCATCGTTCGGACTTTGTCGGGCCAGCGGTCCAGCAGGGCCAAGCCGTCGAGCAACTCGTCGGCGAAGGCGGTAATCTTCAGGAACCATTGCGCGAGCTTTCGGCGCTCGACCAAAGCGCCCGAGCGCCAGCCGCGGCCGTCGATCACCTGCTCGTTCGCGAGCACGGTATTGTCGACCGGATCCCAATTCACCTCCGACTCGCGCCGGTAGACCAGCCCGGCCGCATACAGGTCGAGGAACAGCGCCTGTTCATGGCCGTAGTAGCCCGGTTCGCAGGTGGCGAGTTCGCGCGACCAGTCGAGCGCGAACCCCAGGGACTTCAACTGCGTGCGCATCGCGGCGATGTTGGCTCGGGTCCATTCGCCCGGATGGACGCCACGCTCCATTGCGGCATTTTCGGCGGGCATTCCAAACGCGTCCCAGCCCATCGGGTGCAGCACCGCCTTGCCCTGCGCGCGCGCCGCCCGCGCGATCACGTCGCCCATCGTGTAGTTGCGCACATGGCCCATGTGGATGCGCCCCGACGGGTAGGGGAACATCTCCAATACGTAGAGCTTCTCGCGCAGATCGCCGTCGTCGGCGCGCGCCACCCCAGCGGCGTCCCATGCCGCCTGCCACTTGCCTTCGGCTTCGGCGTGGTTGAACCGCGTCGCCATTACGCGCCCGCGGCGGCGCGTCTCAGATCCCGCGCGCGGCCCAGGATGACTTCCTCCATGCGCTGCTGCGTTCCCGCCGCGACCGGTGCGTCCGCCCAGGCGCCGGGAGTCGCAGCGATCTGGCGCGAGACCGAAACGCGCACCGCGTCGGCGCGGAGATCGGCGTCGAGGATGAAGATCGAGACCTTGACCCGCTCGCCCGGCGCCTTTGGGTTCTGGTACCAATCGGTGACGATCACGCCGCCGTTCGAATCGACCTTGGCAATCGGCATGAACGCGATCGTATCGAGGCTGGCGCGCCACAGCCACGAGTTGACGCCGATGGTGGTAACGCGCGACGGCGCGACGGGGGCGGTTTTGATCGTGTGACGATGGCGGTGGCAGCCTGATAACGCCAAAATGGCGCAAAGCGCGAGCACGGGAACACGGGTTCGCACTTGAACGGTCACTGGGCGGAACATTCCTGATACGGGGCGGACGCGGGCGGTGCCGGGCCGATTACTGACGAGCGTTATAGGGCGCGAACTGAACCCGCCGCAACGAAGTTGTGGAGAGTCGGCCACACCCTCGAAGTTTCGTTCAGGATGGACACATCGGTCATGTGGAATTCTGCATTGCTTGTGCGTAATAGGCTTTGATATGAAGGGCTTGGGGATCTTGGCGCGCCGGGCGGCGCAGGCGCTCGTCGCATTGGCACTCGCCGTTCCTGGAGTCGCGTCCGCGGCCGAGCGCCCCAAACCCGAAGCCAAGCGCGCCGAAGCACCGCGTCCGGTGGGTGCGTTCACCCCCTCGTTGATCGACGCGCCGGGCACGCTGCTGCGCCCCGGCACCGCGCTCGATGCGCGCCAGTTCCGTTTTACGCCGTCGGGCAAGCCGGCCGACAAACACGCGGTCACAATCGCTACCCACTCGCGCGTGGCCGCACCGTTGGAGGCGGGCTACGCCGATTCGCTTACGGGCTACGAGATCGGTGTCGCGCTCGGTTCGCGCGGCTTGGCGCTCTCGGGCGCGGTGCGCCGGACGGACGCTGGACTGTCGCAGCGCGAAGCGGTTTCGCTCGGGCTGGGTTACGGCCTCCGCGATTGGACGACGACGCTGAAGGTCGGCGAGGAGACCAATGCGCTGCGCGGTTCGCCGATTGATTCCGAGAAGCGCTATTCGGTCGAGCTCGGCAGCGCTTATTCGATCGCCAAGGATGTGAAACTGGGCGCGGGCGTGCGTTACCGCGTGGTGCCCGGCGACACCGACGCGCAGGCGCAAGCGCGCTCGGCGAATGACCGAGCCGCCTTCCTGGGGCTCGGGATTGCCTTCTAGCATAGCGGCCGAGGTCGCGGGTTGGACAGGAGCGCTGCTCGTCCTCGCCTCATACGCACTCGTTTCGTTGGGCAGGATCGGCGCGCGGACACGCGAGAACCAATGGATTAACATCGTTGGCGGGGCAGCGCTCGCATGGAATGGCCTCGTTCACGGAGCGTGGCCGAGCGTGGCGTTGAACGCTGTGTGGGGCGTGGTGGGCCTGATAGCGCTCGTCGGTATCATGCGGACGCGAGCGCAATAGCGCGGTGCGGCTGATCGATCTTAGCCACTCGATCGAAGCGGGGATGGTCACCTACAAGGGCCTGCCCGCGCCGGTGATCTGCGACTTCCTTTCGCGCGAGGCGAGCCGCGCGCTGTACGCGCCGGGCACCGAGTTCCAGATCGGGCGTTCAATATGGTCTCGAACACGGGAACGTATCTCGATACGCCGTTCCACCGCTTCGCCGATGGTGACGATCTGGCGGGCGTGACGTTGGCGCGCGTGGCGGCGCTGCCTGGCGTCCGCGTTCGATCGGAGGCGGGCGCGATCGGCGCGGACGCGTTCGCGGGGCTGGACGTGCGTGGCCACGCGGTTCTGATCCATACTGGATGGGATCGGCATTGGCGCACCGAGGCCTATTTCGCGGGGCACCCGTTCCTGACCGAAAAGGCGGCCGCTTGGCTGGTCGAGGCGGGCGCGGCAATGGTCGGCATCGATTCGCACAACATCGACGATACGGCGGGCGACACACGCCCGGTCCACACGCGGCTGCTCGGCGCGGGCATTCCGATCTGCGAGCATGTGACAGGGTTGGGGTCTGGGGCGCAGTGGAACAGGAAAGGCGCACAAGGATCGCGTCATAGCTCGTCCAAGCCCGAAGTGTTCGGATTGCGCAGCGGTCTCAGTTCGCCGCGCGCCACCATATCGGGGAGCGTGAA
>JAABUQ010009480.1_pt1 | contig 13150 bp, 8 predicted proteins | sample 5560001 | NCBI WGS metagenome assembly JAABUQ01 (sample SAMN10711888, study PRJNA513371) | rock metagenome | isolation source: Antarctica rocks | place: Antarctica: Victoria Land, Finger Mt nord | collected 2015-12-18 | reverse complement strand
CCGGCCAGTACCACGACCCAGAAACCGGCCTGCACCAGAACCGCTGGCGCTCCTTCGACCCCCAAACAGGACGCTACCTCTCGCCCGACCCCCTCGGGCTGGCTGGCGGCCTGAACCTCTACGCTTATGCTGAACAAGACCCCATCAACGGCCAGGACCCGCTCGGCCAGCTTTTCAGCGTCGCCCAGCTCATCACAAACCACCTGGGGCCGCAAGCCGCAAAGAACTACCTGCAGGTCAAGCAAAGCTTCCAAAGCGTGCTGCACCCGTTCAGCCCGCCGCTGCCGCCCGTCAACCCGCGCCCGCCGGAGCCTATGCACAGCGTCGTGCATCCCAGCCATCACCTGCCGCCCCCGCCAGCACATCAAGCGCCAGCTCACCGTGCCCCCGCGCATCATGCTCCCGCGCCTGCACGATCTGCCGCACACTGCGCTCCCGCACCCCATTCCGCCGCGCCTGCGCCTGCCGCACAGACGCGCAGCCTGTCCGGCTTCCTGCACAACGTCCCCGGCTCCCTCAAAAGCACCGGACAAGGCATTCTCGGCATCCCCAAGATGCTCTGGGACACCGGCAATGACATCGGCACCTCCCTCAGCGACGGCGTTGATGCGGCCTACAACCGCGCCTACGGTGACAAAGACATCGCCGACGCCGACGACAAGGAAGCCAAACAAGCCGACGCCCGCACCCGCGAAAAGCTGCTCAACCTCGTTCCCTTCGGCGGCTCCCATGGCGGCATCGCCCACTACGGAGAAGCGCTCGGCGACTGGGCGACTTCGTTGTCCCTGCCGCCGGACCAGGCGGCAGCCATGCGTCAGGAAGGCGGGGCGGCGCTGCACCGGGCCAACCAGTACATCGAGGACATGGCCTACAAGGACCCGGCGGGCTTTGCGCTCAACGTGCTGCCTTTAGCGGCAGTAGGCCGGGCGGCGGCATTGGGCCGGATCGGGAAGCTTGCGGATGGGGCGGAAGCGGGAGCGCGGGCGGAGGCGGCAGCAGGGAACACGGCGAAGGCGGCGCGTCTGAGTGAGCAGGCGGCGCGTTACCGTCAGGCCATCAGCCTGGCGAGGGGCGGCAAAGCAGGCGCGGCAGCGCGGGAGGCACAGGCGCAGGCGGCCAGCAAGCTGTCGGCGGGCAGCAAGGCAACGCTGGCGAAGGCGCAGGCGGCGGCAGCAAAGCGGCGGGATCATAAACTGAACGCGCAGCGGATGGCGGCACCGGGGAAGCTGCGCGAGAAGTGGGACAAGCAGGGCGGCGGGAGCGGCGGTCAGGGCCAGCCGGCTTTGGCAGGTGTCAGCGGCGGAGGCGGGGGCGGCACAAAAGCCATCGGCAAGCCCGGAGGCAAGTCCGGCATGATGCAGACGGTTTCGCATGGTCCGGGGCATACACCTGTACCGCACGGGCGTGTTGCGGCACCCGGTGGACGAGTAGGAGGAGTAAAAACTCTTCAAGCCGACGCGGATGTTCCGAGCCATTATCGCACCGATCCAGCACGCTTTACAAAGTTAGCAGAAGATCCAGATCATGCTGGTCATGTAGAAGATAAGACGAGAGCAGAGGCTATGGCGGGCCTGGAAGCAGAACATCAAGGGCTTGTTCCCGGACCCATCACACGAGGACCAAAGGGAATTGAGTTCTATGACGCCAAAGGCACACCTTGGGATGTGAAAACACCACCTTCACCAAGTCCCGGCGCACCTTGGTCGTTCAATGCCAAAACTATAGTTAAGGGTATAAAAAAAGAATTGCTTGACAAGACATCCCCAAATGGGTCTCCGCCGGGTACATACGAGAATGGCATCAACGGTGTGCCGGAACCCAGGCGCATCATTCTGGATAGCTCCTACATGAACTCTGCCGATCATGCTGCTCTCTGGAAAGAGTTGAACAGCACTTTGCAGCCCCAGGATTTGCAACGGATTATCGAAGTCAACACTCACCTATGACGGAACAAAAAAATGGCTTTTAGCAAGGGCGGAACACCATGACAGACATAATAACTGAAGAGACACCGACTGAGGTGAGGAAAGTCCCAGAACCCATAGATAATGAAACACTTCAGCGTTTAGTAGACGAGGACCTGTTCTACCTCCATACCCACCCCGGCGCGAGTTCCAAATTAGAGCTTTCCCTGTACATCATCAGCGACTTCGACTTTAGCGGCCTGAAGTTGTGTGGGATACACGCTCAACGGACGACCTTTCACCGATGCTGCTTCGTCGGCACCGATTTTTATGGTGCTGACTTTGATGGTACGGCGGCCCCCGGTGCGGACTTCCGGGGGGCTGGTCTGGCAAAAGCTGTTTTCAATGAAGCGAATCTCAGCGGCGCGAACTTTGATGGGGCTAACTGCGCGAGCGCGGATTTTATGGATTGCGACTTACGGGGAGCGAGCTTTCGCAACGCCGACTTCACCGGCGGCCTAGTTTCAGATTGCAATACAGAGGGAGCCGTATTTGGTCCAGGGTATGTGCAGATTACCTAAAACTGAAGGAAGGAAGTGCCGAGCATTACAGAGTTCTCAGTGTTGCGGATATAGATATACCGCGGCTTTCTCCGTACAGGACGTGAGAAAGCAAGGTTAAATACGCCTGACCGATGACGCGGGCCAAGTCGCCTGGGCCGCAGCCTACTCCGCCTACGGCATGGCCCACCCCGGCAAAGAGCGCCTGCGCCAGCCCTTGCGCCTGCCGGACCAGTACCACGAACCCGAGACCGGCCTGCACCAGAACCATTACTAGGATTACACCAAACGACTTTGCGGCTCAGTGGGACGCAGACCAGCTTTCACGTTATGAACCGACTGCCCTGGAAGGCGTTCCTATCCCGGAAGTCTCCAAGCGCTTCCTCGTTGAAGCGGGCTTGCCTTGTCAAGCCGGTCTCGACTTGGAGTTCGACCTTGCTGGTGACGAACTGCCGACACTCACGGAAGCACTGAAAGAAAACTTACCGGCCAAGTTCAGCCGCTACCGGCCTCTTGGGGTGACACGGCGACCACTATTTGTTTGGATGAACAAGACGATGGCCGCATTTATGCTGTAGACATAGAGGGAGGCATTCCCATGCGGTTTATGAACTCCAGCGTTCCGCAGTTAGCCGAGTTTCTTCTTGTTTTCCGAAACGGCGCGGGTATCACGCTGCCGGCACTTGCAAGTGATGAAGAACTAGAAGCGTCCGCGCGAGCATTAGAAGAGCAGTTTCGGCGCGTTGATCCTGCTGTTTTCGGTGATGACGACAACTGGTGGCCTCTTATCGTCATGCAGCGGCGGGAGGGGATGCTGTGAACCTACGGCGGCATGGGCGAAGCCTCCTTGTCCAATTACAGCGGCAACGCCCAGGATGCAGCCCTTTTTGAGAGGGATGTGGAATACGAAGAATGTAGAATAAGAAGTGGTTTCCGGTTGTATTTTTAGGCAGATTGGTGTATACTACTTCCGGCGTTCAGACGAAGAACGGCTTGGTCATGCCTCCATAGCTCAGCTGGTTAGAGCACCTGACTCTTAATCAGGGTGTCGTAGGTTCGAATCCTACTGGGGGCATAACAATTCACAGATGACATGAGCGTCATTGAAAGAGCTTAAAGCTCCAGGGGCAACCCCCTGGAGCTTTTTCGTCTTTTTTAGGTGCAGCTATTTGATCGCGGCTTGAGGTCATGCCCGTCGTCTGTGCTGACAAACGCGCTGGCTGGCATCCCGAATGTCCGCTGGCATCCCGAATGTCCAGCAAGCTTGCGGCGTCTGCCGGGCCTGTTGCCCTTCCGTTATTTTTCATTTCAGGCATTTCTTTATTTTCACGACGTAGCACGGGATTTCTTTGCTTGATCTCTCAAAGGCGAATTTCAGCTTTGGCATCGTGTTTTGGTGTTCTAGTTTCGAAGATACTTACTTCCACCAACAGGCTTTTGCAGCACCGATAATACCGGGTCTCCCCTAAATAACTGTGTTGCCTGTCAATGAAGCTGGGGGGGCCTTGTTGAAAACGTTATAACACTGTTTGGGATTATCCGTTACCGGCTCCGTGCCGGCACCTGCGCGACATCTCTCGCGAATACTGCGTATACACAGGTATAATAGCGTTGCGAAGCGAACTTGCGCCTTCACCCAATTTACCTACGACCTTCAAGGAAAACCATGCAGGACAATCCACAGGACGAGACTTCCCAAGACAACCTTACTTCCCAAGACAACCTTTTCGTTGACGCTTCCAGCGAAGCACCCAGTAAAAGCGAAGCACCCGGCAAGCGAATGACCCGGCGGGCGTTTGTCAAAGGAGCGCTGTTTGCTGCCGGCGGCGCGGGCCTCGGCCTCACAGTCTACCGGCTGACGGGCGGTGCCCCAGCGATTTCCGCGGCCGGCGGCGCGGGCAAGCCGACGCTGTACATGGTCGCAACATCGCATATCGACTCCCAGTGGAACTGGACGGTGCAGCATGTGATCGAACACTGCATCCCAAACACCATGCAGCCGAACTGGGCGCTGTTTGAAAAGTACCCGGCGTACAACTTCAACTTCGAGGGCGTGATCCACTATATGTGGTTCAAAGAGTACCACCCGGAAGCCTGGCCGCAGCTTCAGTCCTGGGTCAAAAAAGGGCGCTGGAAGCTGTCGGGATCGTGGATTAACGCCGTGGACGTCGTGAACCCCAGCCCGGAGTCACTATTCCGGCAGGCACTGTACGGCCAGCAGTTCTTCCGGCAGGAGTTCGGGCAAATCAGCTCCGACATCTACTTGCCGGACTGCTTCGGCTTCCCCTACTCCCTGCCGGCCATCGGGCGGCATTCGGGTTTGCAGTCGTTTTCCACCCAGAAGTTTGACTTGTGGGGCGGCTGGTTCCCCGCCCCGTTCTCGGTCGGACGCTGGGAAGGCGTGGACGGCTCGCAGCTTCTCTCCGCCTTGAAGCCGAAGGCCTACGACCATCATGTCAACGAGAATGTCGCCACCAGCCCCGCCTGGAACTCGGACATGTCGAATGCCGGCGGCCAGCAGGTAGACCTGCGCTACTTCGGCACCGGCGACCAGGGCGGAGCGCCGGACGAGAATTCCGTCTCCTGGGTCCAGCGCTCCGTGGATGACACGGCTGCCCCGGTGCGGGTCGTGAACACCAGCGCGGACCAGATGGCGAAAGATTTGACGCCGGATGAGATCGCCGGCCTGCCGCATTATAAGGGCGAGCTGACCATGAAGACGCACGGCGTCGGCGGCTACACGTCCCAGGCGGCCCACAAAAAGTGGAACCGAATGAACGAGCAGATGGCGGACGCCGCCGAGCGGGCGTCCCTTGCCGCCGCCTGGCTCGGCGGTCCGGCCTACCCGCAGCGCACCCTCAGCGAAGCCTGGGTCCGCTTTTTATGGAACCAGTTCCATGACACCATGCCGGGGACGTGCGTTCCGCAGGCGTACACGTTCACCTGGAACGACGGCCTGCTGAGTCTCAACCAGTTCTCGCAGGTGATGACCACGGGCGTCAGCGCGATTGCCCGGCATCTGGACACGCGCACTTTGGGGATCCCGCTGGTTGTTTACAATGCCCTGGACCAGCCTCGCACCGACGCTGTGGAGGCGACAATCACGCTGCCTCATGCCGCGCCGCATGTGCGGGTTTTTGACACGACTTCCGGCGCGGAAGTGCCGAGCCAGACGCTGGCTCAAAACGGCCTGACTGCGAAGATCGTGTTTATCGCCCATGTGCCGCCCGTCGGCTGCCGCGTCTACGATGTCCGGCCCTCGGGCACCGTGTGCGCGTTATCCACCGGCCTCAGCGCGTCGGCCACGACGCTGGAAAGCCGCCGCTACCGGGTCGGCGTCAGCGCTTCCGGCGACATCAGCGGCGTGTACGACAAGGCCACGAAAACCCAGCTTCTGAGCCAGGCCAGCCAGTTAGAGTACCTGCACGATTACTCGCCCAACTGGCCGGCGTGGGAAGTGATCTGGGACACGGACAAAAATGCCCCGCTTGGCGTCATTCAGGACAATGCAAAAGTCCGGGTGACCGAGCATGGCCCCGCCCGCGTTGCCATGGAAGTCTCGCGCACCCAGGGCGAGACGACCTGGATCCAGCACATTCAGCTTACGCCAGACGGCGACTGGGTGGAAGTCCACAACGATGTTGACTGGCAGTCGCCGGGAACGCTGGTCAAAGCATCGTTCCCGATGACCGCGTCTAATCCGATTGCCACGTTTGACCTCGGGCTGGGCACGATTGAGCGGCCTAATGCCGAGCCGAACCGCTACGAAGTCAACGGGCAGCAGTGGGCCGATCTTTCAGATGCCAGTACCGGACATGGCATGGCGGTCCTGACAAAGTACAAGTACGGCTGGGACAAGACAAACGACAACACGCTCCGCCTGTCTCTGCTGCGCTCGCCCGACGGCGACAACTATCCGTGGCAGAAGACAAACGACATCGGCATCCATCACTTCCCTTATGCGCTGGCGGGACACAGCGGCGACTGGCGCGAAGGCAACATAGTCCAGCGGGCCGCCCGCTTCAACCAGCCGCTGACGGCGTTCCAGACGGCAAGACACGCCGGCACCGGAGGCCGCGAGTTCTCGCTGCTGAAGCTCAGCACTGACCAGATAGGCGTGCGCGGCATGAAAAAGGCCGAGGACAGCAACGAATGGGTGGTCCGCGTGCAGGAGCTGCACGGGCAGCCGGCACACGGCGCGGCCATCACGTTCACTGCCCCCATTGCCAGCGTCCGCGAGATTGACGCCACCGAGCAGGTCGTCGGGCATTACGCGCCGACGGGCGGCAAGCTCGTTTTCGATTTGGCAGCCTACCAGCCGCGTTCTTTCGCCGTGACGCTTGCCGCCGCGCCGCACAAAATCGCGGCCCCGGTCAGCACTCCCGTGACCCTGCCGCTGGACTTCGGCGGCGTCACCCCGCGCAGCAGCCGCGCATCAAGCCCGTTTGACCGGACCGGCGGCAGCTACCCCGACGAGCTTTGGCCGGCATCGGTGTCCTCGAACGGCGTGGACTTCACGCTCGGCACCGGCACGCACTGCATGGTGTCGTGCAAGGGCCAGACTGTTGCGCTCCCGGCAGGCGCTCATAACCGCCTGTACCTGCTGGCGGCGGCGGCCAACGGTGATAAGTCCGGCGTGTTCACGGTTCACGGGGCAGGCGGCGCGGCGCACAAGACGACGCTCAAAGTGCAGGACTGGCAGGCGCTGGTCGGTCAGTGGTACACCCGCGTCACCCACAACGACCCTGCCGTCCCCGCTCAGTTCGGACCAGGCACGGGCTATCCTGATCCGAACTGGGACGGCAACTTGATCCTGGCGGGCATGTCGGTCAAGAATGTTCGGCAGGGCCGGGTCGCTCATATTGAACGGCTGACGCCGGGCTTTGTCAAGCGGGACCCTGTCGCCTGGGTCGGCACCCACCGGCACGACGCTTTGGGAGACCTGCCGTACTGCTTCTGCTACCTGTTCCAGTACGCGATTGACCTGCCTGCCGGGGCGACCAGCGTGACGCTGCCGAACAGCCCGGATATTCGGATGATGGCGATGACCGCGGTGCGCGACGCCGTGGACGATACCCGGCCCGCGGGGGTCCTGTACGAGCCGGACCCGTTCCCCGCGATTACACCCCGCACGCCTGCGCCGGTCGCGAAGCGCCTGCCGCCAAGCACAATCGTGTTCCAGCAGGCCGGCTCCCAGGCCTTTGACGGCACCCAGATCGGCATCATCCAGAAAGATGTTCCCAACCTGCCGTATGAAAGCTCGGACCCGTGGACGATCAATCAGTTCGTCTATTTAGATAAACAGCCGGAAGAGCTGACAGTAATTGGCGGCTTCGGGGACGGCTCCGACAACGCCGGCCAGCAGCGGTTCCTGATCAAGTTCCACGACGGCATCCAATTCTGGGGCAGCAATGTAGACGTGAGGACCGACGTGCCGTTCGACATCGGCAAGTGGCAAATGGTCACACTGACCTTTGACGGCGCGACGCTGACGATCTACAAAAACGGCGCTCTCATTAAGACTGCCCCGGTCACACTCAGCGATGCCGCCAGCACCGTGCAGGTCGGCACCCACGGCCCGTGGAACAACTACCACATCAGAGGCCGGGTTGCCGGTTTCGCGATCTGGAACTCCGCTCTGGACGCCGCTGCCGTCAAAGCGCTGCTGGCGCAGATGCCGCAATAAGCAGGCGCAAAGAGAGACCTCACCCGACAACAAGCTGTCACCCTCTCCTTAAGAAAGGGAGGGTATGCTACGCATTACTGCGTATATCATTCTGATTACTGCGTATCGGCGATTGCGACGGGGTGAGGTCTTCTTGTGTAGGTTTAATGCGCGACTAGCGGAGCATCCAGCCGCTTCACGCCGTCTAGCGCGGCCAGCGCCAGGACGCGCGGCTTGACAATCGCCGTCCAGGCCGCGTAGCCTTTGGCGTTGAAATGCAGATGGTCGTCCCGCAGCAAATCGGCGGGCGGCTGGTCGGCGGTCAGCAGGACCGCATGGGAGTCGATGAAGTTCAGCTTCTGCGCGGGCGAAGTGTTCGCAAACGTCCATTCTTCGATCAGATGGTTTGCTTCCAGCGTCTGCGCTTCCAGGTTCCAGTGGGCCACGGTGGGATTGATCGAGATGTAGACGATGCGCGTGTCCGGCAGCGCGGCATGGACTTTCGCCACGAAATCTTTGTACTCCCCAAAGACCTGCTGCGGCGTTTTGCTGCCATACGCCAGATCGTTCGTGCCCGCGCAGAAGACAATGATTTTGGGTTTGTAGGGAACCGCAATGCGGTCTACATACAGCGTGTTCTCGAAGATCTGCGAGCCGCCGAACCCGCGATTGATTGTCGGGATTTCTGGGAAATCCTGCGCTGTGTCCCACATCCGAATGCTGGAGCTGCCCATGAACAGCACCGCTCTCGCCGGCGGCATCTGCTTCTGATCGGCCTTCAGGAAGGCATTAATTTCCGGCGCGGAGGCTGCATTGGCCGGCAGGACCGCAAGGGCCGCAGCGGGAGTTTGCGCCCCCACCGGCGGACCGTCAACTGGGCCAAGCGAAAACGTGCCCAGCATCAGGGCACCTGCCAGCAGCCGGGGCAGAACAATCTTAATGTGTCTCATATCACTCCTCACTGACTCCATTATACCAAATGACTGAGAACCAGCGCTGGTTCAAACCGATTATCGCGGCGCTGCGCCGGATAGACAGCGAGGAAGACCTGGCGCGGCATCTCGCGCAGGAAGACCGGCGCACGGAAGAAGCACTGGCGCGAGGGCCGCTGGATGCTGATCTGGTGCGCCACTTGTTTGAGCAGCAGGACCCGCTGGCCCTGGTGCTCCGAGGACGCCTTTATTTAGAAGAAGTTTTAGACGCCGTTGTCGCCCGAAAGTTCAAGCACGGCGAGGTTCTGCTGCAAGGCCGCTCGTACTCGTTCTCCGTCAAGATGGACCTGCTCCGGGCTGCAAACTACTTAGACCAGAAGATGTACCATGACCTGCATCAAGTCAGCCGCCTCCGCAACAGCTACGCCCACCATCTGTCGTCGGACATTGGCGAGTATGACTTGAGCGCGTTCACCGACTGCGCCGGCCTGAAGGCCGTCACGCAGAAGTTTGACGGTCTGGAAGCGCGGCAGTGGATCAACGTCTTCATGTTCCGCCAGATCGTGCTGCAAATCCTGCGGCGGCTGACAGTAAGGCACAACTTGTTCCAAGAAGCAGTATCCGAAGAGGCAGCGGCTCAGGCCAAGCAGGAAAGCGGGCAGGCGGCGGCGTATTAGGAAGAAACTGCTTGGCAGCAACGAGGAGGCACGATTATGGCTGGTATCCGAAGCGTTATTTCTACTCTCGACCCGTCGGGGCAGGAGGTCATGGGACCCAATGTTCTGCTCTGGCACTACCCCAACAACGACATTGTCAACGGCTCACTGCTGACGGTGGAAAGCAACCACTTCTGCGTCTTGAAGTCGCGCGGCGCGATTATCAATGTCTATGAGACCGGGCAGTACCCGATTGACACGCCCCAGAGCGTCCTGTTCGGCTCGATTCAGCAGGCGTTCTACGGAGGCCAAAGCCCCTGGCAGTACGAGGCCCTCTATATTAACCGGGCCAAGCTTGTGGTCAGCGCGTCCGGGCTGGCCCTGTCGCGCGAAATGGCCGAGCTGACTTACGACGTAGACTACTACGTCCATGTGGATACCCGCGAGAACGCCGTCAAGCTGGTCCAGCACATGCCGTACAGCGGCCATGCCCTGCTGACCGAAAACTTAAATGCATATGCCGGCCCGGTAGTCGAACAGGCCATCAATCAGCTTATTCAGGCCACGCCGCTGGAGCAGGTCAACGAGAAAATCCACGACCTGACGGACTTGGTCTACAGCCACTTGCAGGAGTTCCTGGCTATCTATGGCATCACGCTGAACACAGTCAAGGTGCTGGTGCATCCCGCCGACCCGCGCATGAAGGCGCTGATTTCACTCAAAGCCTTCGGCCTGAGCGAGATGGACGCCGTGCGCTATTACACGGCGATGGTCATGGCCGAGCGCGGCGTGGTCAGCGCCCCGAACATGGCGGTCGGGCAGCCGTTCAATGTCGGCAACGCGACGCCGACCGTCAGCGGCGAGCAGTATCTGCGCCCAACCGCACCTCCTGCCGAAGCGCCCGCGCCGCAGCAGCCAGCCCAGCCGCAGGGCGTGCGTCCTCTGCCCTTACGGCCGCAGTTGTAGCACAGGAACCGGCACTTCCAGTGCCGGGTTCTCTTCTAAAAGTCATGAGCAACAATCCTAGCCAAAATCCCGTTGTCCAGCGCCTGCAAGTGCTGCTGTCCGGCGGGGGCTACAACTTCTACGACAAAGCCAATCTCGCGCGGGCGGATGACCTGCTGGTGCGTCAGCGGGCCGGATCTTCGCTGTCGGAGGCCGCGCGGCATCTGCAAACGATGGAAGCCGAGTACCGCCATGTGTTCCTGCCGCCGTCTACGCGGGAGCAGCCGTTTCCGCCGGCAGCCTCGATGGAGAAGCTGCGCGGGCTAACCCGGCTGGCGGAGCGGCTACGGGGGCTGGAGTCAGATATTCGGGGCATGGCCGCACCCGCGCAGGACAAGTTCTGGTGGCGTCTGCGCCAGGAAGTCAGCCTGCTGAACGCGCTCCTTGCGTTTGACGACGGCCTGGTGCAGCAGACAGCGGACATCGAGCGCGTGGTTGCGGCGTGGACGGTAGACGACTGGCAGGCAAACGACTTGACTTCTACGCTTGCGCCTCGGCTTCAGCTTCTGGCGGCGCTCATCCGGGACCGGCAGCAGTTGCTGCTTCAGCCCGTGTAGAGATTATTGCGGCTTCAAGACGGCGGTCTCGATAGAGTGCGCCGGGCTAGTGACTGTGACGGCTTTGCCGGAAAGCCAGATCTGGTACTCCAAATCTTCCCGCGTCTGGTTCAGCACGACGACGGCGAGCGTTTTGTCCGGGTTGACAAACGCGACGCACTGCAGCTCGTCGCTGTTGGACGTGCTGGCGATCCGGTGTGCGCCGGGCCGGACAAACTTGGAAAACTGGCCCAGATAGTAGAAGGAAGGCTGGTAGTGCAGAGTACCGGCTGCCGTGTCGGCGATAATCGGGGCCGAGCAGTAGTTGCCGGCCTTGTTGGGACCGCCTTCCTGGTTCAGCAGCAGGTTCCAGTCGGTCCAGCCCATCGCCCAGTGGCTTAAATCCAGCAGAATGTTCCTGCCGTACCACTCCCCGTTTCGCCACTCCTCGTCGGGATCCGTCGTAAATCCCCGGCTGCCTTCGGTAAACAGCAGGTTTTTATCGGGAAAAGCGTCATGGACCGCTTCGGGGTTGTCCAAATGGTTGCCGCTGTACGAGTGGTAGGCCATGCCCCAGACATACTGCGCGGCGGCGGGATCTTCATAGACCGTCTGCGCCCGCTGGTACATGATGCCCCGGTTGTGGTCCCAGATCATCAAATGAGCGTCCAGACCGGACTTGCGGAGCGTCGGCCCCAGGAAGTCACGCACAAAGTCACGCTCGTCCGCGCCGGAGTAGAGGCAGGACTCCCAGGACTGCACCGACATCGGCTCGTTCTGCACAGTCACGCCCCAAACCGGGATGCCCTGCTGCTTGTAAGCCTGAATAAAGCGCACGTAATAGTCCGCCCACGCCTGCTTGTCTTCGGGTTTTAATTGTCCGCCGTGCGCCATGTCACCATTGGTCTTCATCCAGGCCGGCGGACTCCACGGCGACGCGAACAGCGTAAACGAAGTGTGCGCCTCGGCAAGCGCGGCTTGGATAAACGGCACCCGGTACTTGAGGTCGTGGGCAATGGAGAAGTGCGACAGCTTGACATCGCCGGGCGTGTCGTCATAGGAATAAATATCGCTGGAAAAGTCGCAGCCGTTGATGCTGGTGCGCCCTAGCGTGTAGCCCAATCCCTGCGTCCGCGAGAAGTACGCTTTGATGATCTCGCGCTGCTTTGCCACCGGCAGCTTGGCATAGGTTTCCGCAGCGGCGTCGGTGAAAGCCCCGCCAAAGCCGAGGATAGTTTGGAACCGCCGGGCCGGGTCCACCATAATCGTGGGGTCATTCTCATTCGGCTGCGGCAGGTCTTCAAACCGGAGCCGGCTGCCCGCCTGCATCCGCTGGCCCGTGTTCTTGGCCGTGACATAGATAACGGCCTGGGTGACAATCGGCAGAGGGTTCACTTTCTTGAGTGGAGCGGCTGCCGAAACCGGCAGCCTGGAGAAGAAAAGAGCCACGAGGCAAAGCGTGATCTGTCGGCGCAGGATGGCGGTTATTGTCATTGTTTATGCTCTGGGAGAAGGGGTTGGAGAACGTGTAGAAAACCGAAAAATTCCCCCTAGCCCCCAATAATGGGGGAACCAGATAAAGATTAGCTTTCTTGTTCTTATCTGGTTCCCCCATTATTGGGGGCTAGGGGGAATCTGAGCGGTACTTCCTAAACCTTTTTATACAGTTTCTTAACTCAGCCGCCAGCGCAGGACACCGCCGGAGAAGCCGTCTTGAAGCTGCACCTCCACGCGGAATGCCGCCGCGGTGACAGGCGCGAACTTTACCGTGTTGTACTTGTCTGTGGCCGTTCCGTAAGCCGTGGACGCGGCAACCGGCGTCCATGCCCCACTGCTGTCTTTGTAGGTCAAGCGCCAGGATTTCGGAACGCGGCACTGGCCGCCGCCGGTGT